>Ga0307505_10003057_pt1 | contig 10856 bp, 13 predicted proteins | sample 23_S_MG_FD_202183 | JGI IMG/M metagenome (GOLD analysis project Ga0307505, IMG submission 202183) | Soil microbial communities from Populus trichocarpa stands in riparian zone in the Pacific Northwest, United States - 23_S | ecosystem: Environmental > Terrestrial > Soil > Riparian zone > Trees... | reverse complement strand
GCGCCACCCATTGCTTCGGCCACTCCCCCGCCGATCGAGCCCTCGCCGGCCGGCTGGACCAGACCGTAATCCATTCCTTCCATCAACTGGTATTCCCAGCCGAACAGCTTGCCGTAGAACTCGCGTGTCTTCTTGCCGTCTTTACCGGCGATTTCAAAGTGAACAACAGGTTGTGCCATTGCTCGATCCTTTCCTTCTGATTGTGCAGCCTTCGTTTCGGGTTCTGATGCGGAGTACAATGTGCCTGATCCAACGAGGGCTCCTACAACCAGCCCGATTATGATACTCAAAACGGTCTTCATTGTTGCGTCTCCTCCGGCCCGATCGCGGCCAATTTCACGCGGTCTGACGTGCTGGTCGGCGCCCAAACTTCTGAGTCGCGTAGCCCAGTATCAATCCGACCAGCGTGCCTGGGATCATGATCTCGACGTAGTAATGCTTGCCCGTCTCATCGGGAAACATTGCCACGAGATACGCCAGCCCCAATCCGACGACTCCACCCACCAGCAATCCCAGCGGTAACGAGTTGTATTTGTGGGCCACGAATCCAATGATGACGCCTGCGATGATGCCCTTGATGGTCGATCCAATCACGATGCCGACAATCTGCGCCGCGACTTCAGGGCCAGCGAACAACGCCGTAAGCCCATCGATGACGCCAAGGATGGCGCCGAGAATCACGCCCAATAGTGGTTTAGACATTTCGTTCTCCTTTGTATTTCAGCCCGCGGGGCTGTTCTAAACTTCTATTACTTGTTTCTGCGGATTCCTTTAAAGCCCGCGCCACAAAAGAAAGAAAAACCGCACAATTATATAGACGAGCGCGATGATGACAATGAACTGGTACTTGTTGATCCATCGTCCGGCTCTCTCCCAAGGCCTTTCCACACGCGCACTTACCGGCTCGCCGTCCAAATACAAACTGATGTCACGCGACAGTGCATCGACAGTGTCATAGCGATCTTCCGTACGGAGAGCAATGGCTTTGAGGCAGACGGCTTCGAGCGTGCGGTGAACGTCACTATTTATGGATCGGGGCGGGGTGATCTCGCCACGGATCGCCCGGTCGATGGCAACGGCAGCGGCGCTATCGGAGACTGGTGGCCGACCTGTGAGCATGAAGTAGAGAACTGTACCAAGGCCGTATACATCAGTACGATGGTCAACGGCTTTTGCTGAGCCAGCTGCCTGCTCGGGCGACATGTATCCCGGTGTGCCAATAACAACTCCATCCTGCGTAACTGGATCTGGTGAACTACCCGCCGTCGAAGCGACTGCTGGCCGCGCTTCTCCACTCTCCCTCACGTTCGCGGCGATTCCCCAGTCCATTACCAACGCTTCGCCGAATGCGCCGACCATGATGTTGGATGGTTTGAGATCACGATGCAGAACTCCGCGCGAATGAGCGAACGCCACGGCATCGCATATGCGAAGGAAGAGCCGCAGTCGGTCATTGAGATTGGATTGCGACGCGACTTGTTGGTCGAGCGTTTGCCCTTGCACGAACTTCATCGAGTAAAACACGCGACCATCGGAGAGTGTACCGACATCGTGGATGGGGACGATCGCTGGATGTTCGAGTTGGGCAACTATCCTGGCCTCGCGCAGCATGCGCGGCGCGAGGTCAGTACCGGAGTCGGGAAGCGATAACACTTTGAGCGCCACGTTGCGATCGAGCGACTCATCGTGGGCAAGGTAGACAGTCGCCATACCACCGACAGCAATGCGTCGCTCAATCCGGTACCGCGTGCCGGTGAGGTCCGGGGCATCGACGAGGTCACGCAGACGACGCATCTGATCATCAGACAGATTGCTCATCGGACGTCGATTCCGAGTAGCGCCCGGGCCTCGTCGCGGAATTCTTGCTCAGACACTGTCATCGCCCGCAAGAGCTCGAGCACGACCCGTCGAAATTCCTTGCGGGCATAGGCGAGTTGATTGGTGATGTCGTCGGACGTGGTTCCGAGAGTTCCTGCCAATTGCTGATACGTCGGTCGGGTGGAGCAGTCCGATGGATCGAGGTCGTAGAGCTCGAATGCTCGATACGCCTTCGTTCGGCCAGTATCGTCGCAATACGCACGCAGTCGTGCGGTCGCAAGTGTCAACAGAGATCGTACCCATTCCTTCTCGAAGCTGTCCTCGGGAGACAGGGATCGGGCACTCGTCGCAAGTGAGATCTCGAGCTCCGCGATATCAATCGTGATGTGATCAGCTCCACCACCGCGTTTCTGCCGTGCGGCGGATGCGTCAACCCTCTGAATGAATCGATCTAGGCACACTCGTAGAAAGGTTCGGAACTTGGCGCGCTGAGGGTCAAAGCCGGCGAAGAAGTTCTTCTCCAACACTTCGACGAAAAATCCCTGGGTGAGATCACTGGCCTCTTCGGACTCGCGCTTCCAACGCAACCGAACGTGTGTGTACACGGGTCGCCAGTAGACTGTCGCGATAGTTTCGAGGGCGCGCTCGCGCTCTTCTTGATTCCCACTCTGCAAAGCAAGTACGGCTGAGTATTGGGTGGCGGGAAATCGGCCCGGAGTGCCGCTCGAGGAGATGTCGTGCTCTGAAGCCATGCCTGAGGGAGGAATTACAGTGAATCCTGGATGACATCGGTGTCCGTGATTCGGCCGGAGACCTGCCGACGCAATCGAATGCGCGTGAGTTCAGGATCGGACACGAAACCGTAACCCTTCATGATGTCCTCGCCACGTGTGATCGTGACCAGACTATCAGTTGTGATCAGTCGCCCGGCGTCATCCCAAGCGAGGTGTTGAGATTCGAGAGTGCGGCCGTCATCGGTTACAATGCGCACGTTGCCATAGCCCTCAAGCAGACGCGCCTTCTCGCGCACGAGCGCCGAATCGGCGTTCAATTTCGACGTGTGTTCCCCGACGCGATTGTAGAAATCGACCGCAAGTTTGTATGCCCAGGCAGAGTCTTGGTCGGAAAACGATATCACCCGTGCACTTTGAATCCGTGTGGTAACGATGGATTCGGTAAGAAACACCGTAGTTGCATTGGTCGCTTCGGAGCTGGGAAATTGCTGAGCAGTAGTCGGCTGTGGAGTCGGGGTCTCGGCTTCAGTGCATCCATAAAGCGTAAGGACTGCACAAAGCCCGAGGTAACTGAATGTCGAGCGCGGTCGCACGTTACACGGCCCCGGCCGACAGAATGTCATGCATATGCACAATTCCAGCCAGTCGGCCAGAATCGTCGGTGACTATCAGAACTGTGATCTTGGCATCTTCCATCACCGCCAATGCGCTGACGGCGAGTTCTGACGAAGCGACGTGCTTCGGATTGCGTGTCATGACATCGGCAGCATGAAGCGAGAAGAGACCGCGTTGCGCTTCGATGTGTCGTCTGAGGTCGCCATCTGTGAAGATGCCGACGAGACGCTGTTCACTGTCTATAATTGCAGCGCATCCCAACCGTTTGCGGGTCATCTCGACCAGCAATTCTTTGAATGTCGCGGTCTCGATGACTGTTGGCGCATCGTCGCCCGAGTGCATGACATCGCCGACGGTGAGGAGCAGGCGTCGTCCTAGGGCGCCGCGCGGGTGGAACCGCGCGAAATCGTCCGGTGTGATGCCACGCTCGTGCATGAGCACAATGGCGAGCGCATCGCCGAGCGCGAGTGCGGCGGAGGTCGAACACGTCGGAACTATGTCGTGAGGTTCAGCTTCGTGTTCGACACTGGCATCGAGCACGGCATCAGCGCGTTTGGCCAACTCACCAGTTGTGTTACCTGTGATCAGGATAATCGGAGTCCCGAGACGTTTGAAAGCAGGCAGCAAGTCGCCGATCTCTTCCGACGCCGCCGATTTGGAGATCGCCAACACAACATCATCCTGACTAACTACGCCTAGGTCCCCGTGACCGGCTTCGACCGGATGCAGAAAAAAGGCGGGTGTCCCTGTCGATGACAGTGTTGCGGCAATCTTCTGGCCAATCAGACCAGACTTACCCATCCCCGTGACGATAACGCGACCGCGAGCCTTAAGAATCAGGTCCACGGCGCGTTCGAAACTCTCTCCCAAACGATCGCTGAGCGCGGAGATTGCGTCGGCTTCGCGGCGGAGTACATCTGCCGCGAGCGTGAGGCGTTGCGATTGATTGGCTGTTGTTGATTTCATCGGGTTTGAATCGGTGTTGGCTACCTGGTCTTCATTGCCTGACGCGATCCCTCGGGGGTCCAATCGAAACCGTGGGCGGCTAATAGAGCGTCAATGACCTCACGTACGAATCCCTCTCCCCCACGTTTACGCGCGATCCACGTCGCCAGTTTCTTGATTTCGGGATCGGCGTCCGATGGTGCGACACTGATACACTTGCGGCGAAAGATCGGACGGTCGGGGAGATCATCGCCGAGGTACATGATTTCATCGTCGCTCAAGTTGTGCTTCGCTTTGAGGGAATCGTAGACTTCTCCCTTTTCACGTACACCCATGAAGACTTCCGGAATACGCAGATACTCAGCGCGATGCTTGGTGGATGCGTCGTCATTGCCGGTGATGATGGCAAACTTGAGGCCGAGCTTGTGCGCCATGAATATTCCGACACCGTCGGGTACCCAAAAGGACTTCATGCGTTCCCCTGTCTCGGACACCCAGACTCGATTGTCGGTCAGGACACCGTCAAAGTCGCACATGATCATTTTGATCTTCTGGAGACGCGCGCGCGTCGGCTTCCGCGAAGTGTTAGGCATGTGCTCCCGCTCGGACCGTTATCATATCAACGGCTTCAAACAGTTCGGAGACTCTGGCTAAGAGCCACTGTGTCTCTTTATCGCTTTTCGCGTTTGGCGGATCGGGATGAACTTCGCAGAAGACAGCATCAACACCGACCGCTATCGCGGCGCGCAGTAAGGGAAGCAGGAACTCACGTTTCCCGCCGGATGATCCTCCCGAAGAACCCGGTGATTGAACGGAGTGCGAGGCGTCGTAGCAGACAGGAAACCCGGTTGCTCGCATGATTGGGAGTGAACGGAAATCGACGATTAGGTCGCCGTAGCCATAGGTGCTGCCACGCTCAGTCAACATAATGTGATTATTCCCCGCCGCTACTGCCTTGTCAGCGATGTGGGCCATGTCCGACGGCGCGAGAAACTGCCCCTTCTTGATGTTTATGGGCTTTCCGGTCTTGGCGGCTGCGACTATGAGATCAGTCTGGCGGCACAGAAATGCCGGAATCTGGAGCAGATCGACAACTTGCGCGGCCGCCTGCGCCTCAGAGACTGTATGCACATCGGTCGTGACAAGCAGCCCTGTCGCTTTCTTGACAGTCTCGAGGATGCGAAGTCCCTCTTCAAGACCCGGCCCTTGATAGGAATCACCGCGCATACGGTTGGCCTTGATATACGAGCCCTTGAAAATTATTCGCCGACTGTCACGAGCGACAGACTTTGAAATCGTCTCCGCCACAGTCAGCGCGAGATCGCGCGATTCCAAGACACACGGACCGAGAATCCAGACCATGGTTCCATCGCCGACGGTCACATTTCCGACGGTAAATGGGCGCACAATGGTTGGCTGCTTTTCAGTCATGTTGATATCTACACGTGAGTTGGCAATATAAACGAAATGGGGCGATGGAAGTATCACATCCATCGCCCCTAAAGCTGGATAGAATCGGCTTACGCGGAGCGTTGCTCGACTATGGAGTCGGTCTGGCGTGCTTGGCGAAATCGGACCGCCGCGCCTATGAAGTCGCGGTAGAGCGGATGCGGATTGGTGGGGCGCGACTTAAGTTCGGGGTGGAACTGCACTCCGACGAACCACGGGTGCTTCGGGATTTCAACGATTTCAACAAGGGTGCCATCGGGAGAGAGCCCGGCCGCCATCATGCCAGCGCCGAAAATCTGTTCGCGGTACTGGTTGTTGAATTCATAACGATGACGGTGACGCTCTGAAATCTGTGTCGTGCCATAGGCCTTATGCGAGAAAGTCCCCTCTTTGATATGGCAGGGATAGGCACCGAGGCGCATTGTGCCGCCCATATTGGTCACTTCGCGCTGCTCGGACAACAATGTGATGACTGGATGCGCGGCTTCGCGGTTGAACTCGCTGGATTGCGCATCATCCAATCCGCAGGCATTGCGCGCAAACTCGATGACGGCACATTGCATGCCGAGGCAGATTCCCAAGAACGGTATGCGATGTGTCCGAACAAATCGTATCGACTCGATCTTGCCCTCGACACCGCGTTCGCCAAACCCGCCTGGAATTAAGAGTCCATCGACATTGTCGAGGAATGGTTCGGCGCCCTGCTTTTTGATGTTTTCCGATGACACCCAGACAAGCTCGACTTTGGAATCATTGGCAACCCCAGCATGGATGAACGACTCAATGATCGATTTGTACGCGTCCTTCAATGACACATACTTGCCGCAAATCGCAATGCGCACGTGATGTTTCGGATTGGAGATTGTATGGCAGATCTTGCGCCAATCTTCCAACTCCGGTTTGCCGAGATTGAGGCCAAGAGTGCGGCAGACCAGATCGTCAACACCCTGTTCGTGAAAGAATAGCGGCACTTTGTAGATGGAGTCGACATCGACGGCGGAAAATACCGAGCTGGCTGCCATGTTGCAGAAGAGCCCGATCTTGGCGCGGATTTCTTCGCTCAAATCTTGCTGTGTGCGGCAAAGCAGTATGTGCGGTTGAATTCCGATTTCCCGGAGAGCCCGCACAGAATGCTGGGTCGGCTTTGTCTTGGGTTCGCCCGCGGTTTCGATATACGGCACCAATGTCAGATGAATGTAGAGCGTGTGCCCGACTGGACTTTCCAATCCCATTTGACGAATTGCCTCCAAGAATGGCAGTGATTCGATGTCGCCTACTGTTCCACCGATTTCGGTGATCACCACATCCAATGGCCCATTGCGCTTCTCGATACGGCGAATGCGCGACTTGATCTCGTTGGTGACATGGGGAATGACCTGAACTGTCGCGCCGAGATAATCACCGCGACGTTCGCGGGAGATGATTGTCTCGTACACCTGGCCGGTGGTGACATTGCACTGACGCGTCAGGTTTTCGTCGAGGAAGCGCTCGTAGTGACCCAGATCGAGATCGGTTTCGGCGCCATCATCGAGGACAAACACTTCGCCGTGCTGGAAAGGATTCATCGTGCCGGGATCAACATTCAGGTAGGGGTCAAACTTTTGCATGCCGACACGCAGACCGCGACGCTTCAAGAGCAATCCAATCGATGCCGCCGCGATTCCTTTGCCCAGCGATGACACAACACCGCCGGTTACAAAGATGTGCCGTGTCTGGTTAACTTCTGGTTCCATCATGCCCTCCTATTGTTAGATCGGCCGCGTCCGATCAGTCTTTCAAGCTCTTTCGCATCCGCCGGCACATCGACACCATGAGTCTTCTCCCGGCAAATGCCAACCGCGATCGGAACATCGTGTTCCAAGAGCCGCAGTTGCTCAAGTCGTTCGCGCTTTTCCAGCGGCGTCGGGCGCCATCCGGCAAAACGCTCAAGCATCGACCGCTCAAAGGCGTAGGCGCCAATGTGCAGCCAGAAGGGCTCGGTCCCTAAAATTGCATGGGGGATCGGTGCCCTCGAAAAGTACAAAGCGCGTCCTGAATGTGAAAGCACAACTTTCACCCGATTGACATTCTGCGCGGATTTGTGATCGAAGGGACGCGCCAATGTCGCCACAGGGCAATCGGGGTGTGTTTCCAACGCACTTATCAACAGTTCAATCGGTTTGCCAGTAGGAGTCCACTCGTCGCCCTGCCAGTTGATGATCCACTTGGCGCGCAGTTTTCGTGAAACATAAGCGGCGCGATCGGAGCCAGACTTGAGCGACTTTGGAGTCATAACTGCTTCTGCACCGTTTGCTTCGGCGCACTCAGCAATGCGCGGGTCATCAGTCGCGACAATCCAACGTTTCACGCGGCGGGATTTGCAACATCCGCGAATGATGTGTGCAAGCAAGGGTTCGCCGGAAATCAGGGTGAGGATCTTGCCGGGGAATCGGGTCGATCCCCAACGCGCGGGGATGATTCCCACGCAACTCTCGGGATCGATGGTGCGGGATTGTGTCAAATTGACAGTTTAGCCGATGACTTTGGGGACACGGAAGAAGCCATCATCCGAATCGGGCGCGCCTGAGAGTGCTTGATCGCGAGAGAGACTCGGCAAGGTGACATCGTCACGCAGCGCCTCGGCATTCGGGATCAGCGGGAGCACCGGTGTCAAGTCGGCGGCAGTCGCTTTCACTTCGGCGAGCTGGTCGACATGGGCGGAAATGCGCGCCAAGTCGCGTCCGAATCGCTCGAGCTCTTCCTCGGTCAACTCCAGACGGGCTAATTTCGCGGTATACGCCACATCTTCCGGTGTGATTGCCATTTCGTTCGCTCCCAAGTCGTAAATTGGTGATTCTGAGACTATAAAAGCGCTTTGCCCACTCCCCTGTCAATTCGGAAAAGTCCTCCAGAATTCCACTTTGGTTGTTGTCTGGCCGCTTGTCCGACACTTACTTATCCAAATGGTAACCACATTCGCAAAGCCGACTTTGCGCGACCGGGTGCGTCGCGTCCTCTCCACCTCCGAACACGAAGTCCGTCTGGCCGAATCCGGCGATGCCGCCCAGATCAGTGCGTTGCTCCAGACTCTGGCATCCGCTGAATGGACTGGCAGTCCGGAAGACATGACCGAGTCGATCGAAGGGGCATTGGCCAAACCGAGCGACATCATGTATGTCATCCGTGATAGCGGTTCCGGCCCCGCCAAGGGAATCGCTGTTATCCATGTCATTCCCGCCCTGGCTGAAGGCGGCAGACAGATCTACATCGATGATCTGGTTGTGGCTGAAGATGCCCGTGGTAAGGGTGTTGGCACACGCATCATGAAGGCCATTGTCGATATCGGCGCTGCTGTCGATGCGACCCTGCTCTTCTTGCATGCGCGTCCGACCAACGCCGATGCCCGTAAGCTGTACGAGAGCGCCGGGTTTAAGACCACTGATGAGGTTGTGTACCTGCTGGAAGATTAGCCGTAATGTCTGCCATACTTTCGCAACAGCTTGCCGCAATCCAATCTGCATTGCGCAACGAAGGGCTTGATGGGTGGCTCCTCTATGACGCCCATGGCCTGAATCCGATTGCCAGCCAGATCGCCGGAGTCGAGGGCGTGGTCACGCGCCGTTGGTTTGCGCTGATCCCGTCTCAGGGACAGCCGCGTTTCCTATTTCATCGCATCGAGAATCTGGCGTTTGAGCCAATGCCCGGCGAGAAGAAAGTCTACCGGACTTGGCAGAGCTTGGATGAGGGCATCGACTGGGTGCTGGCGGGATGCAAACGTGTGGCGATGGAGTATTCGCCCGACAATGCGATCCCGTATGTGGCGCGTGTGGATGCCTCGACAATCGAGAAAATCCGAGCGCGTAAAGTCGAGGTGGCATCATCGGCGGATCTTGTTGCCAAATTTCTCGCCACCTGGTCCCCCGCTCAGGTCGAAACGCACCATCGCGCCGCCAAGGCATTGCTTGAAATCAAAGATCTGACATTTGCCATGATCGCGAAGAAAGTCCGTGAGAAGTCTTCGCTGACGGAGTTTGAAGTTGCCGAGTTCATCCGCGCCGAATTCGCCCGTCGCAATATGGTGAATCACAATGAAGGGCCGATCTGCGCGGTGGATGGGAATGCGGGGAATCCGCATTACGACCCGACTGCGCAGAAATGCGCATCGGTGGGACCGAATCAGTTGGTGCTGCTCGACCTCTGGGCCAAATTCGATGAACCGGATGCTGTCTACGCCGACATTACTTGGACCGGATACACTGGAGCCCAAGTCCCGGCCGAGATCGCGAAGGTATTTTCAATAGTCGCTGCGGGACGCGACCGGGCGGTCGAGTTTGCCAATGATGCGTTCTCGCGTGGTGATGAAGTGCATGGGTACGAAGTCGATCGAGCGTGCCGTAAAGTCATCGAAGATGCCGGGTATGGCGAACAGTTCATTCATCGGACCGGGCATTCGTTGGGACGGCTGGTTCACGATGTTGGGCCGAATATCGACGATCTGGAAACTCAGGACCGACGCCGATTGCAGGAGGGTGTGGCGTTTACGGTTGAACCGGGAGTGTATCTCCCCCACTTCGGGATACGTTCCGAGATCAATATTATCATCCAGAACAAACGCGCTGTGGTCACGACATTGCCGCTGCAAACTGAGGTTGTATGCCTCGTGTAACATCGCCCCGCAAAAAGTCCGACGAGCTCTCCCGCAACTGGACTCCCAAGCGCAAGAAGATGCTCGTCGTTCGTTTCAATTCTGTCCCCTACCCCAACTGGCTCGGGATCAAGATCGCGAAATTAGGCGCTGGTATTGCCGACCTATCACTGACGATCAAGAAAAACCATCAGCAGTATCAGGGCATCGCGCATGGCGGTGTCTTGGCATCGTTGGCTGATACTGCGGCGACTTTTGCGGCCCTTACTGTCATCCCTGAGGGGATGGATGTCGTTACGATTGAATTCAAAGTGAACTTCCTCGCCGGTGTACCTGCGGGAACGCTCATCGCAATGGGCAAGACAGTGCGGGTCGGGTCACGGGTTGCGGTTTCCGAGGTTCATGTGTACGGCCCCACGAAGGATCGTCTCGCCATGACTGGCACATTCACCATGCTGGTGTTCCCCAGACCGGACACAAACTCATGACAAGCGACATCGCCCCTGACATGATCGCCGCGTGGGAAGTCCGTTATGGCAAACCGGTCGAGTGGACACATCACCAGCCGGTATCGGGTTACGACTACGATGGCATCAAGTCGAGCCAGAAGAATGGCCGCGCCCATGACATTACCATGTACATCGAGAACCGCGGACGTATCGCGGTCATCG
>Ga0307505_10003056_pt1 | contig 10864 bp, 9 predicted proteins | sample 23_S_MG_FD_202183 | JGI IMG/M metagenome (GOLD analysis project Ga0307505, IMG submission 202183) | Soil microbial communities from Populus trichocarpa stands in riparian zone in the Pacific Northwest, United States - 23_S | ecosystem: Environmental > Terrestrial > Soil > Riparian zone > Trees... | reverse complement strand
CCGGAAAGGTAGGCCGCCATGAGCTCCTGCTTACTCACCTAATCGCCCACTTCGCGGCGACCCGAAACATATCGTTCACGCTTGCACGGGACGCGGCCTTGGCGCTCGAAAGGCTGTTCAACCAGGCGGAACCGCTATTCGAGGCGATCGCCGAGCGCGGACGCTTGGCAGCAAAGCACGGCGGCTGCCGGCATTTCATCGAGGTCGTAGAAGCGCTGCAGGAGGCCAAAACCGGGAAGGGTAAGAGATGATGTTCATTTTCCCTTCGGAGGCCAACTGCATTCGCCACGCGGCCGCCTTACGCGCGGCTGCACGGCGCCTGGAAAGTCATCCGAGTAAATACGCGGCAAGCTTCAGGCGAGAGCTTTGGCAGCATGCCAGGGGGATAGAGACGCGCAGCCAAGCGTTCCGCGCCGGTAGTCTCAAGGCGGCCGCTGGTTTTGCCGGCACCCACTTCGAGGATTCGATAGTTGTCGAAATTGTCGAGAGGGTATTTGCTAAACTAGCGCCGCTGGGACGAATGTCGACCGAGACGGATGAGTGGTTCAGGAAGCAGAAAGCCCGGGAGTTGATTCGGGCCATGGATGCCCGCTCAAAGCAAAGAAAAGAGCGCCCGAAATGAGAGCCGCGGCAACTAGCCAGCAACTAGCCCGGGGCAGCGCCGCTCGCCAGACTCCTCAAAGCCCCGGATTCATTGGTGAGCCCGGATGGGATCGAACCATCGACACCGTGATTAAAAGTCACGTGCTCTACCACTGAGCTACGGGCCCGCGCCGGGAGACCTACGGAGGCACGCCCCGGCCGTCAATAGCTCGACGAGCGATCCGTTGTTGTTACGGCCGCAATGCCGCCCCCGGCCACAGTTTCGGGCCGGCGCGCAGATACTGGTGCGGCAACTTCACCTCGGTGCCGAGCTTCTGCGCTGCGTGCCAGCCCCAGTGAGGATCATCGAGCACGGCGCGGGCGATTGCGATCTGATCGGCCTGGCCCCTGGCGATGATCTCTTCTGCTTGCGCGGGCGTGATGATGAGTCCGACGGTGCGCGTGACGAGACCGGTCGCGCTACGCACTTTCTCCGCAAGCGGCGCGTTGTATCCGAAATCCGTAGGGTTGCGCGTATCGAAAGCGATGCCGCCGGAGGACACGTCCACATAGTCGAGCCCCGCATCCTTGAGCGCGGCTGCGTGCTTTACCGCGTCGTCGGGCGTAATTCCGCCTTCAACCCAGTCCGCGCCCGTGATGCGCGCGCCGAGCGGCATGCCCTTCGGCATCACGGCACGCACCGCGCGAGCAACTTCGACCGGATAGCGCAAACGCGCTTCCAGCGATCCGCCATACGAGTCCTTTCGCTGGTTGGAGATCGGTGAGAGAAACTGGTGAAACAGATACCCGTGCGCGCCGTGCAATTCGATCGCGTCGAAGCCCGCGCGCACTGCGCGCTTCGTCGAAGCGACGAACGCCTCGCGCACGCGATTCATATCCGCCTCATTCATCTCGCGCGGCGTCGGCCATTCCGGGCCGGTTGGGATCGGCGAAGGCCCGATGGTTTCCCAACCACCTTCAGCAGGCGTCAGCGGCTTGCCGCCTTCCCAGGGTCTCTTGGTCGAGGCCTTCCGGCCGGCGTGAGCGAGCTGCACCGCAAACTTCGCATGGCCGATCCGTTTGCAGTGAGTGATTACGCGCGTGAGCGCCGCCTCGCACGCGTCGCTGTAGAGGCCGAGGCATCCGTGCGTGATCCGTCCGTCGGCTGCCACGTCGGTCATCTCGACGACGACCAGCCCTGCGCCGGAATTGGCGAGCATGCCCAGATGGGTGACATGCCAATCGCTCGCGACGCCATCCTCGGCGCTGTACTGGCACATGGGTGCGATGACGACGCGGTTATCGAGCGTCAACCCGTGCAGGCTGACCGGTGTGAAAAGCTTGCTGGTCATGAAAATACTCAGTGGGCGGGGCGGGATGACCCGCAAACTGCCGGACTGCCTTCCTCTCCGTCAATAGCGGCGCGCCTTTTCGCCGTCTGGTCGCGGCGGCGTGCCGCGGCTAGTCTTCCGAGGAAGCAGCAACCAAGGGATCCCATGCCCGTCATCAATCGCGTAGCCGACCGCTTGGAAGAGATCGCCGAATGGCGTCACGACCTCCACATGCACCCGGAACTCCAGTACGACGTGCATCGCACGGCGGCATCCGTTGCCGAAAAATTGAAGGCGTTCGGCTGCGACGAGATCGCGACCGGAATCGGCCGTACCGGTGTCGTGGGCGTGATCCGCGGCCGCAAGCCGGGCGGCAAGGTGCTCGGCCTGCGCGCCGACATGGACGCTCTACCGATCGAGGAACAGACCGGCCTGCCGTATGCATCAAAGACACCCGGCAAGATGCATGCGTGCGGCCACGACGGCCACACGGCAATGCTGCTCGGCGCAGCCCAGCACCTTTGCGAAACGCGTAACTTTGCGGGGACAGCCATCGTCATCTTCCAGCCGGCCGAAGAGGGCGGGGCTGGCGCGAAGGCGATGCTCGATGATGGGCTGACGGAGCGATTCAGCATCAATGAGTTCTTCGGTATGCACAACTATCCGGGCATGCCGGTTGGCTCGTTCGCGATCCGGCCAGGTCCGCTAATGGCGGCCGCCGATCGCATGTGGATTGAGATCGAGGGCGTCGGCGGCCACGCTGCGCGCCCTCACAAGGCCGTCGATACCATCGTGGTTGGCTCCGCGATCGTCGGAGCGCTCCAACAGATTGTCGCGCGCAACGTCGACCCGCTCGAGAGCGCGGTTGTCTCGATTACGCTGTTCCAGGCGGGCTTCACCGACAACGTCATCCCGCAGACCGCGCTCCTGCGCGGGACGTGCCGCAGTCTGACGCCGGAGATCCGCGATCTGCTCGAGCGCCGCGTCAAGGAAGTAGTCGACGGAGTGGCGCGTCTGCACGGCGCCAAAGCCACAGTCCGTTACCAGCGCGACTATCCCGTCGTAGTGAACGACCCGGCCGCTACGGATTTCGCGGTCTCGGTTGCGCGTGACGTGGCCGGTCAGGACCGCGTCAATCCATCGGCGGTTCCCGTTATGGGCGGAGAGGATTTCGCCTTCATGCTCGAAAAGCGTCCGGGCGCTTTCATCTTCATGGGCAACGGCGACACCGCGAACCTCCATCATCCGGCCTACGACTTCAACGACAAGGCCATCCCCTTCGGCACCTCCTATTGGGTGAGATTGGTGGAAACGGCTATGCCGGCCTGACGTCCGGCGCGGTTACCGTCGTCTACGTCCATTGTCGCGACGCAATCGCCCCCGCAAAGTGGGGCGATGAATGTGCTCGCATTTCTGCGTCATCCCGCCGCGCTGTTGACGGCTGTATCGGGCATCATCGCGCTCGTCTGGTTCGCGCTGGGCACCGCATTCGAGATGCCGCGCTCTCCGTTCGCAGCGGGCGAAAAACTCCACTGTGTTTCCTATGATCCGATCTCGCAGGAAGCCGTGGAGGGAGGCGAGATCGTTTCGCCCGAACGGATCGATGCCGATCTCGCGCGTCTCGCACCGCTCACTTCCTGCGTCAGGACCTATCGAACAGCGGCAGGTCTCGATCATCTACCGGACATCGCCGCGCGCCACGGCCTCTGGGTTTGGCAAGGCATCGCGATCGGCCGCAACACTCAAGGCAACGACGAAGAGATCGAGCGGGCGATCGCGCTCGCGCCCACGCACCGCGATGTCATCCGCGCCTTCGTCGTCGGGAGCGAGGTGTTGTCGCGCCGCGATATGCCTTCGAGCGAACTCGCCGCGTTGCTGAAGCGGGTAAGAGGGTGGACGGGAATTCCGGTCACTTACGCCGACCGCTGGGAGACCTGGCTCGAAGCCGAGACACTCGCCGCACTCGTGGACTTCATCACGATTCACGTTGAGCTTTACCAGGCCTACTTCCCGGTACCCGCGTCGGAAGCGAACCGCGAAATGGTCGGTGCGCGGGCCCGCGTCGCTGTACGCTACCCAGGAAAAAAGGTTGTGGTCGGCGAGGCTGGCTGGCCGAGCGCAGGCCGCATGCGTGAAGCCTCGCTGCCGTCACCCGTGAGCCAGGCCCGCGCCCTGCATGAGTTCGTTACCGCGGCCAAGGCGGGGGACTTCGAACTCAATCTATTTGAAGGCCTCGACCAGCCTTGGCGGCAAGGTCGCGAACACATCGCCGGAAGTCATTGGGGCTTGCTGAGCGCAGATACGCGAGCGCCAAAATTTGAGTGGGGCAGGCCGGTCAGCAATCATCCACTCTGGTTTACGCAAGGCTCAATTGGCGTGCTGTTGGCATTCGTCGTGTTCGCCGCGGCTTACGCCGCCGCGCGAAGTTTTGGTTTGCCGGGCCCTCGCAGCGCGAACTGGGGGCCGGTGGCGCTGGTTGCGCTTGCTGCGGGACTTCCCGCGGGCTGGGCCGTCGCGGAAATTCCCCTCCAAAGTTCATCAATCCTGGACTGGCTTTACTCAATCGCGTTGATCGGCCTCGCTTTTACGGTCCCGCCGATCGCCTCTGCGGCGCTGATCATGCGCACGCCGGTCGAAGGATTTGCCATTCCGCTCAACCAGACATTCCGCCGGGCGGTGGGCCCGCTCGGGCTCGCGTTGGCGGCAGCAGTTGTCGTTACGGTCGTGTTGGCGTTGCAGCAGGCCCTCGGGCTCGTATTCGATCCCGCAGCACAGCACGGATTTCCCTTCGCACCACTGACCGGGCCGGTCGTTGCGCTGGTCGTCGTCGCTACACGCAATCCCCAAGGTTCACCACACGGCGGCACCGCGGAAACGCTCGCTGCCGCATCGCTCGCCGCATCAGCTGTATTCGTGTCGCTCAATGAAACTGTCTGGAACTGGCAGGCGCAGTGGTTCGCGTGCCTGCTGCTTCTGCTCGCCTGGGCCTGTCGACGTATACGGGCCGGGCAAATCCCATGATGAGGATGGCCATTGCGAGCGCGGAGACGCCCGTGTTCCGAAGGATCAATCCGAACAGTGCAGCAACCAGTCCGGTAGCAAGGGTCGCGAAGCGCGGCCGGATAAAATGCACGACGGAGCAGACGAGCGCGACCCCGCCGAAAAACTGCAAGTCGGTCAGTTCGATGACCGTCCGGCGCAAACCGCAAACCATGCGCACCAGGCCTTCGGCGCAAGCGACTTCAATAGCCGGAGTGTCGACCACGAGGATGCGAAGGTACAGCGCATAACCGAACGCAGCGAAGCCGAGCAGTATCAAAAGATTGGTCTCACGCGGCGTCGGCAGAAAGAGGCGCATGCCCAACAATGGCACGGCCGCGCGCGTCGCAGCAATCGCTCAGGTGGGCGCGGCTTTGCGGAACGGGTCGGTCGCGAGCACGACGCCGGCAATGACGAGGACAAGCCCAACGGCGTGGTACGTCCGGAAAGTCTCCCCCAGGGTGAGTGTTGCCAGGATCACACCGTAGACGGGCACAAGGTAGAAGAAGACTCCGGTGACCGAGGGACCGGCTTCCTTCACGCCGTACTGATAAATGCCGTACGCGCCGACCGAGGGAATGAGCGCGAGCGCCAGAATACTGAGCCAGGCGCGGCCTCCGCTCGGTATCGCGTCGAGTACGACGGCCTCATAGAGCATCGGGGGAACCAGGGTCAGCGCACCAACTGCGGCGATCAGCGCAAACAGCGGAAGCGATGGCAGTGCGCGCAGCTTTTCGCCTTTGAGCATCACCGAGTAGATCGCCCATGCGAGCGCGCAAACGGCGATGCCGAAATCACCCCAGTTGAATTCGAGCGTCATGAACCGGGTCAGCTCGCCCTCGAGCACGATGGTGGCGACTCCGAGAAATCCGATGACAACGCCCGCGATCCGCGTCGGCGTCAGCGGGTTACGGAAGAAGATCGCATCCAGCACGACGATGAACAGCGTAGATGCGGTGTACAGCAACGTCGCGTTCGTGGCGGTCGTCGCATGCAACGAGATGTAGACGACACCACCACAGATGAACATTCCGAGGATCGCAAGGATCAGGATCTCGCCCATCGCGGGCCGAAACTGCCGCCAAGCCAAAACGATTCCGCGCCAGGCGAATGGAAGGATGATCAGCGCCGCGATCGCCCACCGCCAGAACGCAAGCGTCCACGGTTCGACCACGCCCGCCGACGCCCGGCCGATAATCAGATTTGAAGAAAAGAGAAGAGGCATCAACGCGAGTAGCGCGTAGACGCCCGATTTCGATTTCATGATTGCGTGTTGATCAACTGCGAGAACGGTGCGCCGGTCTACCCGTCCCCGCGCGCGTCAGCAATGCGCCTTCACGCAACTCAGCGCAGCGCCAGGCGCTGGCCGTCGAATACCGTCGTCTGGCAGCTCACTCCCTTTGCCTGGAGCGAGGCGCAGGTACGCGCCGCGGCGCCCGCGTTCGCAAGCGGGCCGACAACGAGACGCAGCTCCATGCCGCCCGTCTTTCCGCCCTCGCGTAAACTGACGAGCGGCCTCAGGTTACCGAGTGTCGCGCCGTGATTGCCCCGCAGATTGGCCCACAATCCGCGCAGACCGTCCATGGTTGTGTCGCCGCCAAGGTCGACCGCGAACTCGGTGCGTATCGCCGTGGACTCGCCAGTGCGCGGAACGGTCTCGGTCGTTCGCGGCGCGGGCTCCGGCGCGAGCGGCACTGCGTGAATCTGCATGGGCGCCTGCGCAGGAGAGGGGGGCGTCACGATCGGCTGCATCAATGCATAGGGGCGGAAAATCTCGCTTGAATCGGAAACGGGTGGACTCGGCGCAGGCGGAGTCGCGGCGATCTGACCTGGGCGTGGTCCCGAACGCGTCTGGGCAGGCGGCAAGACTTCCGTGGGCGCGGCAGCAACTCGCTCGCTGCGTGTCGCCGAAGGCTCCGGCACGGCTGCGATCACGGCGGGCTCGGCCGCGGGTTCCGGCGCCTGACGGATCGAAGCCGTGATGTCGCCGACCGCGCGCTCGAGCTGCTCGACGCGCGTGGCGAGCCGATCGCGCTCTCCCGCAAGCGTACGAAGCGCATCATTCAGACGTGCGATTTCGTGGTTGGTCGAGTTCGCCGTCGCGACGCTTGTCGTTGTAATCGGCACCGTTGCGATTGCAGGCTGAGCTGCAGGCGGAACTTTTGCCTGCGCAATCTCCGTTCGCGACGACTTCATTCCGGGAAACGAAAACTGCATGCCCCGGTGTGCGCCCACGACAAGCGTGATCGACACCGCCGCACCGAGGACGGCGCACGTTGCAAACGAACCCCAGATCACGTAACGCGCCCAAGAACCGCGCTGGGCCATCGTCGAGCCGCCCCCGCCGCCGCCGCAAATGCCTGAACACCGCCTCTGCGGCCATCGGCCGTCGGGCGATTCCCAAGCGAATCAGTCAGATAGCAATTTACCAGAGGTATGCACCTGTGGCCTGCTTGGCTTTCGGTGCGCCCATCCTTGGGCTAAACCGCTGTCGCAACAGCCTTGGACTCCGGGAGGATCGATGCGGAAGCGGACTGCGATCGTGCTCGCCGCCGGCGAAGGCACGCGCATGGCCTCCCGCATCCCGAAGGTGCTGCACCGGATCGGCGGCCGGACAATGTTGGCGCATGTCCTGGAGACGGTCGCCAAGGCCGGTGCGGATCGCGTCGCCGTGGTCGTAGGTCCGGATCATGAGGCCGTAGCTGAAGAAGCGCGCCGGCAAGTTCCGTCAGTGCAGGTCTTCGTCCAGTCTGAGCGCCGCGGCACGGCACATGCAGCGCTCGCGGCGCGTCCAGCGGCAGAGCAGGGCGGCGATCTCCTGGTTGTGTTCGCCGACACCCCTCTGCTTCGAGCCGAAACACTTCGCTCGCTCGTGGACGGCGTAAAGGATGCGGCGGTCGCGGTCCTCGGCTTCCGGCCGGCCGACCCGACGGGTTATGGGCGCCTCGTCGTCAGGAACGGCGAACTCGAAGCCATCCGCGAAGAGCGCGACGCGAGCAGCGACGAAAAGAAGATCACGCTCTGCAATGCAGGCGCCATGGCTTTGTCCGGCGCGCACGCACTCGACCTTCTCGATCGCATCAAAGATGACAATGCCAAGAAGGAATTCTATCTCACCGACGCCGTTGCGCTTGCGCGCGGCAAGAAGCTGCGCGTCGTTGTGCGCGAAGCGAGCGAGGAGGAAGTCATGGGTGTGAACGACAAAAGTCAGCTCGCGGCCGCCGAAGCGGTTTCGCAACAGCGCCTACGCGAAGCAGCGATGAAGGCCGGTGCGCAACTCATCGCGCCGGAAACGGTTCATCTTGCGGCCGACACCAAGCTCGCGCGCGACGTAGTCGTCGAGCCCTATGTCGTGTTCGGACCTGGCGTCGTGGTGGAGGAGGGCGCCGTCATACGCTCCTTCTCGCATCTCGAAGGTGCGACTGTGGGCGCGGGCGCGTCAGTCGGTCCCTATGCGCGGCTGCGCCCCGGCACGAAACTCGGCGCCGGCGTCCGTATCGGAAATTTCGTCGAGACCAAAGCCGCTGAGTTCGGCGACAAGGCAAAGGCGAACCACCTTTCCTATGTCGGCGACACCATCGTGGGCGCAGGTGCAAATATCGGAGCGGGCACGATCACCTGCAATTACGATGGCTTCGGCAAGCACCGCACCGAGATCGGCAAGGGTGCGTTCATCGGCTCCAACTCGGCGCTCGTGGCGCCGGTCAAGATCGGCGCAGGCGCCTACGTGGCATCAGGTTCGGTAATCACAGGAAATGTGCCGGACGACGCCCTTGGGGTCGGCCGCGCACGCCAGGTTAACAAGGAAGGCTGGGCGAAGGATTTGCGGGCCCTCAAGGGCAAGGATGACGCGGACCATTAACCGCGCCTGCAATCGGGCGTTACCGGAATTGATTTCTAACCGCTGAAAACGGCTTCTAAACGCTATTCTGCCAAGGTTCCCGGCAATGGGGAGCCGGAGGTTTCCAAGGCATGTGCGGGATCGTCGGCATACTCGGGCGTGAACCGGTCGCAACCGGCCTCGTCGACGCGTTGAAGCGTCTGGAATATCGCGGCTACGATTCCGCAGGCGTCGCTACGCTGGAAGGCGGACATCTGACGCGCCGTCGCGCCGAAGGAAAACTCAAGAACCTCGAAGCGCGTCTCGCAGCGTCCCCGCTCAAGGGAACGATCGGCATCGGTCACACGCGCTGGGCGACTCACGGCGCGCCGAATGAATCCAACGCCCACCCGCACGCGACCGACAAGCTTGCGGTCGTGCACAACGGCATCATCGAGAATTTCCGTGAACTGCGCGAGCGTCTGGAGAAGGACGGCTTCAAATTCCTGACTGAAACCGACACCGAAGTCGTTGCACACCTTGTCACCGCCGAGATGAAGTCCGGAAAGAAACCGGTCGACGCCGTTTCCGCAGCACTTCCGCAAATTCGTGGCGCATTCGCGCTCGCCTTCCTGTTCGAAGGCGAAGAAGACCTTCTCATCGGGGCGCGGCGCGGAAGTCCGCTCGCCGTCGGCTACGGTTCCGGCGAGATGTATCTCGGCTCGGATGCCATCGCGCTGGCACCATTCACGGACCGCATCGCCTATCTCGAGGAAGGCGACATCGCGATCGTCACCCGCAAGGGGGTCGAGATCCGCGACACGGAAGGGCACCGCGTCGAGCGCGTCACCCAGACATCCAATGCCGGCGCCTTCCTCGTCGACAAGGGCAACCATCGCCACTTCATGGCGAAGGAAATCCATGAGCAGCCCGAAGTGGTCGGTCATACGCTCGCGCACTATCTCGATCTCGTGCATGAGCGCGTCCGCCTGCCGTTCGCGCTGCCGTTCGATTTCAACAAGCTCGAGCGCATCACGATCTCGGCGTGCGGCACGGCCTTTTATGCCGGCACCGTCGCCAAATATTGGTTCGAGCGGTTCGCGCGCATGCCGGTCGACCTCGATATCGCTTCCGAGTTTCGCTATCGCGAAGCGCCGTTACCCAAGAACGGCCTCGCAATCTTCGTTTCCCAGTCCGGCGAGACCGCGGACACGCTCGCTTCATTGCGTTACGCGAAGGAAAACGACCAGCACACGCTCGCGGTCGTGAACGTACCGTCGTCGACGATCGCGCGAGAAAGCGAAATCGTCGCGCCGACGCTCGCCGGCCCCGAGATCGGCGTTGCGTCCACCAAGGCTTTCACGTGTCAGCTTGCGGCACTGGCTTGTCTTGCGGTCGCGGCGGGCCGTGCGCGCGGTATTCTTTCCGAAGCCGATGAGAGAAAGCTCGTGCGCGCGCTCATTGAGGTGCCGCGTCTCGTGGTCGAGGCCTTGGCGCTCGAGCCTGAAATCGAGCGGCTGTCGAAACAACTCGAGAATGCACGCGACGTCCTATACCTCGGCCGCGGCACAAGCTTCCCGCTGGCCATGGAAGGCGCGCTGAAGCTCAAGGAGATCTCGTACATTCACGCCGAAGGTTATGCGGCGGGCGAACTCAAGCACGGGCCGATCGCGCTGATCGACGAGAACATGCCCGTCGTCGTGATCGCCCCTTACGACAAGGTGTTTGAGAAGACGGCGTCCAATATGCAGGAAGTGCTCGCCCGCGGCGGCCGGGTCGTGCTCCTCACCGACCGCAAGGGTGCTGCCGAGGGCGGTGTCGGCGCCGAAACAATTCTGACACTGCCCGATATGCCTGCGAGCGTTACGCCGATTGTCTATGCAATTCCGGTCCAATTACTGGCCTATCATGTCGCGGTCATGCGTGGCACCGACGTGGACCAGCCGCGTAACCTGGCCAAGTCCGTTACCGTCGAATAGGTGCGGGGGCACACGAGTCCGGCGATGAAGATCACCAACGATCCATCCGGTCCGAAACCGGTCGAAGTGCAGGTGGCGGGGATCGGTTTCGTCTCCCGGCTACGCAAGTATTT
>Ga0307505_10003055_pt1 | contig 10876 bp, 11 predicted proteins | sample 23_S_MG_FD_202183 | JGI IMG/M metagenome (GOLD analysis project Ga0307505, IMG submission 202183) | Soil microbial communities from Populus trichocarpa stands in riparian zone in the Pacific Northwest, United States - 23_S | ecosystem: Environmental > Terrestrial > Soil > Riparian zone > Trees... | reverse complement strand
CCGGCGTCCCGCCGGCTGGCCGGGGGGCGTCCTCGCCCCGGGAGGGGGAACGCGCCTTGCGCGAACGACGCTCGTCTCGCGATGCTGGGTTTCGGCTCGTATGCCCCCGCCCGCGGCGGGACGCCGCATGGCCAGCCGGCGGGGACGCCGGCGCTCCTCGGCTCGACATGCGCTCAAAATGTCCAAACTCCAGCGCCCGCTACGCGGGCTCGATGTGGTCCTCGTCGTTCACCCGGCTGAAGCCGACGGCTGAAGCCGGGTGCTACGTTCTGTTGCCGCCTACGGCGGCGAAAATCTGCGCGTCCCGCGAAGAATTTTCGTTGTTAATCCACTGCGTCCGCCTCAATGCGCGACGCTCGCTCGATCCACCTCGCGGTGCTTCCGCGCGAACGTCAGCAATTGATCGTTCGCCGCGAGGATCATCTCCTCGCGTGGCAGCGTGAACGCGCCGGCGGCGCTGATCGTGAAATCCACGGGCGGCAGAAAGGTGTCGGCGTAGATCACGAGGAGGTGGGCACCGAAGCGCTCCCCAAGGGCAGCCGCATAGTGCAGTGCTTGCGCTGCGTGCGGGCTGAAGTCCGTCGGGACCAGAATGACTTTCGGCTCGATCGCGTTCATGGACCCACCTCCTCGATGATGACGCGGACCTCGAAGCCCGCTGTCCACAAGGTAGAGCCCACGTCTCTTCCGGGTGATGACGTCCGTCATGCCTCCGGGTGACGGCGCACGGCGCCCATCGAGTGACGGGCGTCACGTCGCGGTGTGAGCATCCTCCCCGCGACTGGGGGGGCCGACCCTCTACTTTGTTCCCATGAGCTTTCAACAGCACGCCCTTCGCCTCCTCTGCCTTCTGCTCATTGCCATGCTCACCTCCGTACTCGGTGCGGAGCCGGCGGCGACCGAACCAGATCCTCCGGCGACCGTCCAGGAAAGCGACGCCGAGCCTGCCGCGGAACCGGAGCCTCTGGCCTCCTTCTTCGACGAGACCACCGTGACCGCCACCGGCTCGGAGCGGAACGTCTTCGACATCGCCACGCCAGTGACCGTGATCCGCCAGGAGAAAATCGCCCAGAAGGCGGTGGAGAATGCGGCGGAGCTGCTCCGCGAGCAGCCGGGCGTGGACGTGAACGGTGTGGGACCGAATCAGGCCCGCCCCGTGATCCGCGGCCAGCGCGGCTTGCGAGTGCTCTTCCTCGAGGACGGCTTGCGGCTCAACAATCCGCGCAGGCAGACGGACTTCGGTGAGATCGGAGGCCTGGTCGATCTGCAGAACGTGGCCACGATCGAAGTCGTGCGCGGCCCGGCCTCGGTGCTCTACGGCAGCGACGCCATCGGCGGCGTGATGAACGTCATCAGCAAGGACGCCTTCCTCGCCGATGACGCAAACGCCGGTGGCTTCGTCGAGGCGCGCCGCTCCAGCGCGGGAGATCTCTCCAGTTACAGCGGAAGCGTCAATGTCCGTGCGGGTCGGGTGATCCTCCAGCTCGGCGGCACGAAACGCCAGGCCGGCAACTACAACATCCCCACGGGGCGCTTCGGCGCGATCACTGTCGACGGCAAGGCACAAACGCTGGACACGGGCGTGGATGATTCGAGCGGCTGGGGAAGCCTCACCTTCGCGCCGCGGCCGGGCCACACGCTCCGCCTGCGCGTGAACCGCTATCGCGCGGAGGAGTCGGGCTTCGGCTACGTGCCCGCCGAACAGTACGGCGCCACGGAATCCACGAAGATCCGCATCCTCTATCCAACGCAGTCGTTCGACCGCTTCACGCTCTCGTACAACGGCTCGCCTCTGGAGAAGGTCTGGGCGGACTCGACGAGCGTGCAGGTCTACCACCAGAGCAACGCCCGCGAGCTGGCCAACGACATCGACATCGACATCGGCCCGGTGGCCCCGGGCTTTCCGCACTCGGGCGTGGCGGCGAAGACTCTCAACTTCAGCGACGTCGACACGTGGGGGTTCCGCGCGGACGTGGTGAAGGTCCTCGGCGCGGGACGGCACATCGTCACCTACGGGCTGGAAGGCACTCGGGACGAGAGCTTCAACACCGACTTCTCCACGACCACCACGACCATCCGCACGCCGCACGGCAATCGCGTGACGGTGACCACGGACGGCGTGGCCAACGCACCGAACGCCACGAACACGGCCTACGGACTCTTCGCCCAGGACGAGGTCTCCATCGGCCGCCGCCTGCTGGTCACGGCAGGCATGCGTTTCAACAGCGTGGAGACGCTCGCGGAAACGACCCCGGGATGGAACGTGAGCGGCTTGAGCTTTGCCGACCGGCAGTTCGTCGGCGCGCTGTCGGCCAAGTACCAGTTGCGTCCTTCGATCAACCTCCTGGCGTCGTACGGTCGAGGGTTCCGTGCGCCAAACATCATCGAGCGTCTCTTCAACGGGGCCACCCCGGAAGGCTCCGGCTATCAACTCCTCAACCCGGGCCTGGCCTCGGAGACCAGTGACAACTTCGACCTGGGCGTGAAGTACTCGCGGGCGAACGCGTTCATGGAAGTGGTCGGTTTCCGGAACGACATCCAGGGCGGCATCGTGCAGGCCTACCTCTCACCGGAGGAGATCGCGCAGCTCGACCCCGCCACCCGCGACGCCATCGCCGCGAGTCACGTGCAGTTCGTGGTGCAGCAGCGCAACGCCGCGCGCCTGCGTTATCAAGGCGTCGAGCTGGCACTGGGCTGGCGCACGCGAAACGGCCTGGTGCTGGGCGGCAACTCCACCTGGATCGACGGCGAGCGCATCGACGCCGCGAATCCGCCCACCGGCGACAGCTACTCGCGCAAGGTGTTCGTCTACGCACGCTACGAGCCGGAAGGCTCGCGCTTCTGGGCCGAGTATCACGTGCGGCACAACGGAAAGGACACGGCCAACGTCGACCCGAACGAGCCGGTGCCCCCGGTCGGCCTCAGCCTGCCCGCGTTCACCGTCCACGGAGTCGGCGCCGGAGCGCGCCTCTTCGAGATGGCCGGCCTCGCGCACGACGTGACGCTGTGGGTGGAGAACGCCACGGACGAGCTCTACGCCGAATTCTCGAACGCGACATTCTTCCGCCCCGAACCGGGACGCACCACCCGCATCTCCTATCGCATGACCTTCTAAACGGCCGCCAGCGCTGGGCATCGCATCGGGCACGTACGGCTGCTCCGAGGCTGGGGTGCTGGGTGCTGGGTGCTGGGTGCTGAGTGCTGAAGCGCCGGGAGCGCTGTGGAGCGGTGGGCTTTAGCCCTCCGGGCGCTCGCGATGAGTGTGCCGAAGCCGGGTGACTCCGTCGCGACACTCGCGCCGAATGAGCCGCATGCAGCGTCGAAGCCGAGACGGCAGAGGGGAAGTGCCTCGCGAGAGCCCGGAGGGCTGAAGCCCACCGCTCCACACAACGCCGCCGAAGCCGACGCGATGCGGCGTGAGGGAGTGGCGGCGACTGCTGATTGCTGTTGTCACGTCGTGAGGTGTCCGATGTCACCCAGCCGGAATGAAGGGGAGCCTATGTTGAGGACCATGGGCAGCAGAACTTTACGGAGACCACGCGCGACGGCGAGTGCCGTGCTTTTGATCGCGTTGGTTTTCGCGTCGCTCTGTTGCTCCGGCGCGGCGTTCGCGATGTCTACGCAGCACGGCTGCTGCAAGGACCGCTGCGCCATGGCACCCACGGGCGCACCCCTGACCGCGGTGACTCCCGAGCAGCGCACCGCCGCGCCGATCATCCTCGCCGATCGACTGCCGGAAGGGACAGGCGCATCCGGCGCGCGCATGCCCCTTCCCGTCGTTCCCGTACGGCCCTCACTCTTCGCGCCGATCGCCACCACCCAACTGCGCATTTGATCCTCCATCCGCCACGCGTGTCTCACTTCACCACCCGCCACGCCATTCGGAGAATTCTCATGCGCCGCATCTCGATTCTCGCTCTCATCGTCATGGTCGCCCTGACCTTCACCACCTCACTGCTTGCCGGCGAGCACGCCACACACTCCTGCAAGATGGCAGAGAAAGCCTGCTGCAAGGAGGCCGCGGAATGCTGCAAGGCCGCCGATGCCGCATGCTGCAAAGAAGCCGCGGCATGCTGCAGCGACAGCGAATGCTGCAAGACCGCCGCGGATGGAACCCACCAGTGCGCGATGAAGCACACCGACGGCTCCGCCTGCACCCACACCTGCTGCAAGGAAAAGAGCTGCACCCCCAAGAAGTCCTAGGAGCCACCGTCCGATCGACGCAACACCGGCCCCTTCTCCCCTGGGAGAAGGGGCCTTTCTGCATGTTGTGGCCAACGCTTGGTCTTCTTCATGTGTCCCCCTTGCCGAACCAGCCCTGGCCGCGGGCGTCTTCGAGGCGTTCTTCGAGATACGTCCACAGTGCCGGGCAGCCCTTCTGGATGGGTGGACCGACGCGGCGCACGACGCGCTCGTGGCTGATGCCGTTCTCTCTCCAGCTCTGGCCGCCATTGGCGAGATTGAGCAGCACGGGCATGGCCCGGTCCGCGGCGTTCGCGAAGCGTGCCTCGGGGGTCGTGCCGCTCTCGAACTCGTTCCACAGCTCGAGAAACCACGATCCTTGCGGCTCGGCGAGCAGTCCGAAGATCCGCTTCACCGCCGCGAGCTCCGCGGCCTTGAGATCACTCCAACCCTCTTCCACATAGAACATCGTGTCGCCGGTATCGATCTCGCCGATGTCGTGTACGAGCAGCATGCTGATCACGCGATTGAGGTCGATGCCCTCCTCCGCATAGGGCGCCAGCGACGCACCCAGCAGCGCGATCTGCCAACTGTGCTCCGCAGAGTTCTCGTAGCGCTCCAGACCGATGGGCTTGGTCTTGCGCGTCACTCCCTTGAGCTTGTCCAGTTCCAGAATGAAGTCCACGACGTTTTGCATCGCGACCGAGTATAGAACGCCGATCGACGGCGTACTCAACGCGGGGCCGCGTCGAGCACGGCCCGGATGACGCGGTCGCTCACGCCGAAGGGAGACATGGTGGCGTAGCAGCTCCACTCCTGCGGGGGGTAGGCGCTGCTGTCGATCGGGAACTGCTCCGCTGTGATGAAGGCCAGTCGCGCGGGATCGGAGAGATCGTAGAGGTAGGCCGCGGCACGGTTGCGGGTCGTGTCGCCCGCGGGCACGTGCTCGTCGAGGCGGCGGCCGATGGAGTCCAGGTACCGCAGGATCAGTCCGCGCTCGTCGAAGATGTACGGCCCCGACGCATGGGCCATGACGATCCACACGCGGGAGCGACCTCGCACCACGTCCACCTGGCGCAGGTACGCACGCGGATCGCTGCGATTGCAGTCGCCGCGCGTGACTTCACTGCCAATCGGGATCCGTTGCGCGTAATACTCGAACGCCCCTCCCCCGCTGTAATACACCCAGACCGCGTCACCGGGTCGCTCGTGGTCCGCGATGGATTGCATGACTGGACGAAAGTGCTCGGGCATGCGCGGTGGCCGCTGCTGCCATGCCGTCCAGAACACGAGCGGAAGGAGCAGCACAGGGACCAGTTCCGCCAGTCGTATTCGTTGAACAACGCGCCCGATCCATTCCGCACCGGCCACCACCGCGAGCAGAAGTAGCGGCAGGAGAAAGAGCGTCACGCGGGTTCCGAACGGAATCGCTCGCACGGCCGACGCAGCCAGCGCCAGCACGATCGGCCCGAGCACGAGCGCGCCGCGCGCGGGAGTCCGGACGCACAGGGCCAAGCCTCCGATGAGCGTAAGCACCACGAACAGACTGGGCCACGCATAGTGCAGAGAGCCGTCGAAGGTCCATGGTCCAGGCAGGCCGGCAAACCACTGCGTGCTCGTCGCCCAAAGCCACGGCAACGCGCCGTGCCGCGGCAGAAACGTGTGGGACCAGAAGCGCTGCATGTACGCGATGTCGGGCGCCGTCATCATCGAAGAGCTGTACGCCATCGCGCCTGCGCACGACACCGCCCAGATCGCAACAATCACGACCCGATGCCAGCGATCGTCGCGTCGCGAGACGAACGCCTCGACCAACACGACCGCGCCCGCCGCGGCGAGAGACAACACCGCCGCCTGCGAAAAGAAGAGCAGCGGCGCCGCAATGATGGCGGCGGCGAGCGCACTGCCTCGCGTCAAGCTGGTTCGCAGCAGCCGCAGCGTCACGATCATGACGAGCAGCGTGATGGCGACGTCCGACGAGTACTGCTTGAGGTTCGCGGAGAAGAACACCAGCGGCGTGGCCAGTGCGAACATCAGCGTGGCCACGATCGTCCCCACCGGACGAAGAAGCTCGCGCGCGACGAAGTAGAAGAGGACCGGACCGGCCAGTCCGGCCAGCAGCGGAAAGAGCCGAAGCGCGTACTCCGAGGTCCCCAGCAACGCCACGGACGCGTTCACCGCCAGCAGAAACCCCGGCGGCGCCATCTGCCCATCGAGCCGCCCGAAGAGCTCCAGCGGCCCGCGCTCGAGAACGATCCGCGCCAACGCTGCCTCATCAACCCAGATCGACGGATTGGCCACGTACTGCCAGATCCGCATTGCCGCCCCGAGGAGCACCGCGAACGCCAGCCAGACCCCCTCTCGGTTCGAGCGCTCCTCCATCGCCGGGATCATATCCGCGGTTCAGAGGACGGTTCACCACAGAGCACTGAGACGCAGAGGGTCCACAGAGAAAGGATTGTCTTTGACTCCCAAGTTCTTCCCGAGCGGAGGGCGGGCGGGTGTGAGGGAGCGGAGGGATCTGTACGGTGAAGGATGCGTTCGATCACACGGCGCGTGCGAAGAGATAGCAACGCCTGCTGGGATACTCGGCGCCCTCGTACGGTTCGCGCTCGGTCGACTCCGTGACGCGAAACCCAGCGGACCGCAGCTCCTCGATCACGTGCTGCGGCTGGAGAAAACGGAAGTCCAGAGACACCGCTTCGCCCCAAAGCTCCTCCAGGTGCAACATCTCGTCGCCGATGTGAAACGCCAGGAGCAGGACTCCGCCGGGCGCGGCCACTCGCCGGAACTCGCGCAGCGCGAGCGGAAGTTCCGCAGGCCCCAGGTGGATCACCGAATAGAAGGCGACGATCCCGGCCAGCGACGCGTCTTCGAAGTCGAGACTGCGAAAGTCGCCGGCGCGGAACTCGAGACCGGGACTGAGCTGCGCGGCGCGGCGGATCATCTCCGGCGACAGATCCACGCCGATCGTGCGCACACCCCGCTCGTGCAGATACCGCGCGACATGACCGGGCCCGCAGCCGAGGTCCGCCACGGTGCCACGCTCGCGGACCTCTTCCGCGAAGCGGTTCAACAGGTGCCGGTCGAGCGGCTTCGCGTCGAGCTCGGAGAACAGGTGCTCGACGTAGGCTTCCGCCACGGCGTCATAACTGGAGCGAATGGAGTCGCCGGTCTCGGTCATCGGAGGAAATCGATCGCGAGCCGGTTGAACTCCTCCGCGCGATCGACGTTGGGGACATGCCCGGCCTCGTCGAGAATCTCCAGCCGCGAGCCCTTCAGAATGCGATGCAACTCCTGGCCGACGCGCAGCGGAATGGACTTGTCTTCTCTTCCCCACACGATCAGCGTCGGAACCTCCATCTGTGCCAGACGCTGAATCTCCCCGCTCAGCTTGTCGAAGAATTGCTTGCGCATGATGGTCATGCCCACGCGGGTCGTGTCCTGGATCTTCTGAGCCCGGGTCACGCTCTCGAAGAAGCGGTCCGTGATGAGTGCGCGATTGTGAAGGAATGCATCGCCGAGACCTTTCTTGCGCACGGCATCGGTCTTCAATCCCATGAAGAGCTCACCGACTCCGGGAAGGTTGAAGATCTTCGCCCCGAAGGGAAGGGAGTTCGGCAGCCCGGCCGCATCGACGAGCACCAGTTTGTGGACTCGCTGCCGTTGCTGCACGCAGAACTGGATAGCCGTCCCGGCACCCATGGACTGCCCCACCAGAGACGCGCGCGCGATGCCCAGGCGATCCATGAACTGCAGCAACTGGCTCGCGAACAGCGGGTATCCATAGTCCAGCGGTTCGCGAGTGCTGTAGCCGCTGCCCCACAGATCGAGCGCGTAGACCTTGAAGTGCTGCGCCAACGCGTCGATGTTGGCCGCCCACAGCATCGAGTCGAAGAAGAAGCCGTGCAGCAGGATGACCGGCTCGCCTTCTCCCTTCTCGACGTAGTGGGTGCGCCGGCCATCGAGCTCGATGGACACGCCGGGCTCATGCTGACGGGCCCACGAGTCCAGCGGCTGGCTGTTCCACGGAATGAACTGCGTCATGGTCATGAAGCCCCTGAAGCGGGTGATAGAATGCTGCCTTCCCGCAAGCTTTCTGGATAGAGGTCCTGCACCCGATGCATTCTATGCTGCCACCCGGACCCAAGAACTGGTTCCGCAATCTGCGCTCGCTGCAACACAACCCTCACCAGTTCCTGAACTCCCTGGCCCGCGAGTACGGCGACGCGGCGCACTTTCGCGTGGGCCGGCAGTCGTACTTCTTCTTCTGCCATCCGGATCAGGTGAAGGACATCCTGGTGACGCGGCAGTCCTCGTTCATGAAGGGACGCCTCCTGCAGCGCACGAAGATCGTCCTCGGCGAAGGTCTGCTCACCAGCGAACACGACCTGCACAAGCGGCAGCGCCGCCTGGCCCAGCCCGCGTTCCATCGCGAGCGCATCTCGCGCTACGGCGAGGTGATGGTCGAGAAGGCCGCCAAGGTCCGCGATGGCTGGTCGGAGGGCAACGAGATCGACATGGCGCACGAGATGATGCGCCTCACCCTGGCGGTGGTCGCGCAGACACTCCTCGATGCCGACGTCGACGACGACGCGGACCAGATCGGCGCGGTGATGACGGAGCTGATGGGGATGTTCCCGCTGCTCGTCCATCCGTTCGCGAAGCTGCTGCTGCGCCTGCCGATCTTTCCCGACGTGCGCCGGTACCGCCGCGCGCGGGCGTTCCTCGATCAGACCATCTACTCGATCATCGCCGAGCACCGGCGCAGCGGCGTGGATCGCGGCGATCTGCTCTCGATGCTGATCATGGCCACCGACGTCGAAGGCGATGGCGGCACGATGACGGACACGCAACTGCGCGACGAGACAATGACCATCATCCTGGCCGGACACGAGACCACCGCGGTCGGTCTGGCCTGGACCTGGTACCAGCTCGCACGCAACCCCCACGTCGAGCGCGAGCTCCACCGCGAGCTCGACACCGTCCTCGGCGGACGCACGCCCACCCCCGCCGACTATCCCCGCCTGCCCTACACGGAGATGGTCTTCGCCGAATCGATGCGTCTCTACCCACCGGGCTGGGTCATGGGCCGCCTCGCACTGGAGGACGTGCGCGTCGGCGAGTGGCTCGTGCCGAAGGACTCGCTGGTGATCGTGTCGCAGGCCGTGACGCATCGCGATCCCCGCTACTGGCCGAACCCGGACGTCTTCGATCCGCAACGCTTCACCGCCGAGGCCAAAGCCTCCCGTCCGAAGATGGCCTACTTCCCGTTCGGAGCCGGACCACGCATCTGCATCGGCGAGGGATTTGCCTGGATGGAGGGCGTGCTCATCCTGGCCACGCTCGCGCAGAAGTGGAAGTTCGAGCGCGGCCCCGACGTCGCGCCGCAGGCGCAGATCACGCTCCGCCCCGCTACGCCGATGCGCATGCGTCTGACCCGGCGCGAACCGATCCGCGAGGAGAGTCCCGAAGTCGGCGAGGCCGTCCCGGCGTAGGTCTCGATTGGAGTCCTGCAAATGAGATCACTGTTCGACGTCACGGATCGCGAGGCCCTCTTGAAGCGCCTGGAAGCATTACAGCCAGACAGCCCCCGGCAATGGGGCAAGATGAATCCGGCGCAGATGCTCTGTCACTGCGCGATCGCACTGGAGACCGGCACCGGCGACCGTCCGATGAAGCAGAAGTTCATCGGCAAGGTGCTCGTGCCCTTCATCCGCAAGTCGATCCTCGGCGAGAAGCCATTCAGCAGGAACGCGCCCACCGATCCATCGTTCGTCGTCAGCAGTGAACGCGAGTTCGCCACCGAGCGCGATCGTCTGAAGGCGCTCATCCACCGCTTCGTCGAGCGCGGGTCTTCGGTCGCAGGCCAATCCACGCATGCCTTCTTCGGCAAGATGACCGGCGAAGAATGGGGCGAGCTGATGCACAAGCACCTCGACCACCACCTCCAACAATTCAACGCCTAGCCGGGCCGGCACGGCCGCCAGCGCTGGTTGGGCCGGCGCGGCCGGCTGCGCTGGTTGGCATAGCCTTGGGCACGTGCGGCAGCTCCGAGGCCAAGTCCCAGCGGGGTCGTACCTCAGAAAGAACGTCGCGGTTAGCGCGGTTCGTCAGCGAATCTGGATCAGCGCGACGGCGATGGCAAGGACGAAGGCCGGACCGCCGAGGGCGAGGAACACGCGCCAAGTCTCGCGGCCGTTGCGGAGGTCGATCATGGTCTCGTTCACAAAGTGGCTCATTTTTGAATCTCCTTGTTGCTGCCGGCTCGTCTATCTCCAAGGTCGGTGCCAAACATGGCATCTCGCTAATCGCTTTGTTCTGTGCAGTTAGCACGGATGATCGTCATCGGGCACTGCCCGGCCAATGAACGAGTGTGCGATTTCAGGACACTCTGAGAGTGTGTGCAGAAATCCGCGGCTTTCCCCAGCCTGTCATCCTGAGCGGGAGGTGGGTAGGGCGCGAAGGATCTCGTACGAAGAACGACGAACTTGCGAGCACGAAGAACACCGGTCTCGTCCATCCTGCGCGGTTCTCGCCTACGGTAGGAGATCCTTCGCGCCCACCCGCCACCCACTGAGCGGGCGGTGGAGTGGGTGGCGAAGGATCTCGTGCGGAGAACGACCAGCGTGCGACTACGAGACTGCGGCCTTCTCCCGTCTGCGCGTGCATCGTTTCCCGCAGGAGATCCTTC
>Ga0307505_10003054_pt1 | contig 10878 bp, 10 predicted proteins | sample 23_S_MG_FD_202183 | JGI IMG/M metagenome (GOLD analysis project Ga0307505, IMG submission 202183) | Soil microbial communities from Populus trichocarpa stands in riparian zone in the Pacific Northwest, United States - 23_S | ecosystem: Environmental > Terrestrial > Soil > Riparian zone > Trees... | reverse complement strand
CCGTCCGCGCCGACTTGACTGCGACGGTCTCGTTGAACCCGAATGCCAGCGCGGCGATGCCCAGGCTGGCGAGGATCAGCGGGGCCAAGATCTGGTGCGCGGACAGGCCCGACGCCTTCATCGCCACCACTTCGCTATGCTGGCTAAGGCCGGTGAACACGATCAGCGTGCCCAACAGAACCGAGAATGGCAGGAACCGCTGGATCAACAGCGGTACGCGCAAGCTGACATAGCGCCACAGCTCGGCCTCGCCATTGCCCTCGACGCGCAGGATCTTGCCCGATTCACCGAGCAGGTCGAGGGCCATCAACACCAGTACCAGCAGGACCAGCACGGCCGCGCTGCGGGTCAGGAACAACTTGATTAGGTAGAACGCAATCTGGCGGGATGGCAGGAAGTCGAAATTGATCATGCCGCCCGCTCCCGCTGCGGCAAAAGCCGCCTTAGCATAGATCCGAGCCGGGCGGCGCCGCGTTCGAGCGCCCCGATGGGCTGGCCACCAGGCCGGTGGGCCAGCACATGATACATCCACCCGATCAGGACGACGAACAGCAGGAACGGCACCCACAATGCCAGGATCGGATCGAACCGGCCCTGGGCCCCCATTTGCGCGGCATATTGATTGATCTTGTGATAGGTCACCACCATCACGATCGCGAGGAAGATGCCGAGTGACGAATTGCTCCGCTTGGGCGGTACCGCAAGCGCCACCGCAAGCAGCGGAAGCATCAGCATCATGACCACCTCGACCAGCCGGAAATTCATGTCGGCCCAGGCCGATCGGCGGGTCTTCTCGTCACCTTGGCCAAATGCCTGCCGCGCGACCTCGGGCAGGGTCAGTTCGTCATGCTCGTTCCCGCGCTGGCGAAAGCGATCGCCGGCGGGCAGGTTGATCGGCAGGTCGTAACTGTCGAACGCCAATGTGCGCGGCGTCGGGAACTTGGGCGCCTGCTGGATCAGGCGGCCGTTTTTCAGGCGGAAGATGATCGTCTCGGGGTCATCGGTGGCGAGGAACTGGCCCCTCTCCGCGGTCGCCGAAATGGCGGTGCCGGACTTGTCGTCCATGGCGATGAAGATGCCGCTCAGCTGGGTGCCGCCGTCATTGCTGCGGTCGATCCTGAGCGTCAGCCGCTTGCCGAGGCGGTTGAATTCACCAACCTTGATCGCCGCGCCCAGTGCGCCCGAGCGCAGGTCGAAGCGGAGCCCTTCGTAGCGATAGCGGGAATAGGGCTCGAGCCAGCCGACGATGGCCAGATTGACCAGCATCAGCCCAACCGCGAACATATAGGGCACCTTCAGCAACCGGCCGAAACCGATGCCGGTGCCGCGGAGCGCGTCCAATTCCGACGACAGCGCGAGCTTGCGGAACGCGAGCAGGATGCCGAGCAGCAGCCCGATCGGGATCCCGAGGCTGAAATATTCTGGAAGCAGATTGGCCAGCATTCGCCACACCACGCTGACCGGGCCCCCGGCATTGACCACGAAATCGAACAGCCGGAGCATCTTCTCGAGCACCAGCAGCATCGCGGCGAGCACCAGCGAGCCGATCAGCGGCACCGCGATGGTCTTCGCCAGATAGCGGTCAATCAGTTTCGCGCTACGCAACTTTCGTCGTCCCAACACCATCTTTTGGCCGCAAAGCGCGCCGATGAGCGTCAACTTGGCCGCAAGGCCCCCGGCCACGCCCTTTGCGCGGCTATACCGAACCGAGTGACAAAAGCATGCTTTATCGTCTTCGCGTAGCCAATATTGCCGCTTGCAGCGCCGAGGGCGAGGTCCGCGCCTGATGGGTCGTCCGCGCATCGCCTTGCTTTCCAACCCGCGATCGACGGGCAATGTCGCGCAGCTGCCGCGGATTCGGGCGTTTTGCGCCGAGCATCCCGACGTGTTCCATTATGAGGTCGAGCGCGCCGAGCAGATCGGCGATGCGATGAAGACCATCGCCCGGGTCAAGCCCAAGCTGCTGGTCATCAATGGCGGCGACGGCACGGTCCAGGCGGCGCTGACCGAACTCTACAATGGCGACCATTTCCCGGTCGGCGAGCTGCCCCCGGTGGCGGTGCTGCCAAGCGGCAAGACCAATTTGATCGCGATGGACCTCGGGGTCCACGGCGACCCGGTTACCAGCCTGCAGCGCCTGATCGCGCTGGCGCAGCACGATCTCGCCCCGCACCTGGTGGCGCGCGAGATGATCGCATTGAGCGGCGGCGCCAAGGGCGGCAAGCCGGTGATCGGCATGTTCCTCGGCGGCGCCGGCCTGGCCGACATCATGCTCTACTGCCGCAACCGCATCTATCCGCTCGGCCTGCCTAACGGCCTGAGCCATGTGCTCACCGCCTGCGCGGTGGTGCTGCGCCAAGTGTTCGGGCTGCGCGCGGCCTTCCTTCCGCCCGATCCGCGGCCGCTGAGCATTTCGGTGCGCAAGGGCGCGGCGATAACCGGGCACTTCGCATTGCTGGCAGTGACCACACTCGAGAAATTGCTGCTGTCGGGCGAGCTCGACGGGCAGGGTCGGGGAACACTCAAATTCGTCGCCGTCGAACAGCGCGCAGGCTCGTTGCTCAACGCCTTCTTCGCCAGCCTCGGCGGCAAGCTCGGCACACGCAAGATGACCGGGGTCCATGTCGAGGAAGCCGACGAGATTAGCATCGAAGGCGATTCGAGCCAGGTGATCCTCGACGGAGAGACCTTCAGCGCCGAAATCGGAATGCCGATTTTCCTCCGCCGCGCCGAACCCTTGTCGTTCGTCCGCCTCGCCGCCTGAGCCGGCGATGAGCAGCCTGCGCGAGCTTGTCGCTGCCGAACTGTCCGAACCGGTCGATGCCCAAGTCGTCGCCATGGCCGCAGCCATCGCCGCCGTGCATGGCGACGCGAGCCGCGCGGTATTGTTCTACGGGTCCTGCCTGCGCGAACAGCAGCTCGACGGGCTCATGCTCGATTTTTACCTGATCGTGTCCGACTATCGCGCCGCTTATTCCAAACGCTGGATGGCGACAGCCAACCGCCTGATCCCGCCTAACGTCTTACCGTTCCATTACGACGGCCTGGCGGCCAAATATGCGGTGCTGAGTGAGGCGGACTTCCATCGCCTGTGCGGCCCCGAAACGCGCAACGTCTCGGTCTGGGCACGCTTCGCCCAGCCGTCGCGGTTGGTTTGGTCCAAAGATGACGCAGCGAAAGAACGCGCCGTCGAGGCGATTTCGCGCGCGGCTCCGACGTTACTTGCTGCAGCGGGCCGCAACCAAGGCGAATCGAGGCTCGACTGGTGGCGCCGGGCGTTCGCTCTGACCTATTCGGCCGAGCTTCGCGCCGAGCGCAAGGGGCGCAGCGATTCGGTCGTGGATGCCGACGCCGCACGTTACGGGCGGTTCAGCCCTTTCGTCATGGCGGCGATCAAGACGAAGCCATCCGGCAGCTGGGCGCGGCGGCGGATTGAGGGCAAGATGCTCTCTGTCCTGCGCCTCGCCAAGGCGAGCGCGACTTATGCCGGAGGCGCGGACTATATTGCATGGAAAATCAACCGCCATGCGGGTACCAATTTCGAGCTCAAACCGTGGCAGAAGCGTCATCCGCTGCTGGCGGCGATCAGCCTGCTGCCGCGGCTCCTGAGATCGGGGGCAATCCGCTAATCTGGCGCGATAATGCCGCTGCCACCGCGGTGGCCAGCGCTGAAACCGTGAACGGCTTTCTCAACAACTCGTAGCCAACCAGATCGTCGCCTTCGCCATCGCCGACATAGCCGGTGACGAACAGCACCGCGACATCGGGCCGCTTGGCCTTGATGATCCGGATCAGCTCGGGCCCTGTCATTTCGGGCATGATCACGTCGCTGATCACCAGATCGAAAATTTCGCCGTCGAATGCGACGATGGCATCGGCGCCGCTCGAGCAGGCGGTCGGCTGGTAATCGAGGTCCTCGAGCGCTCCGACCGTCGCCGCGCGCACCCTGGGATCGTCTTCGACCAGCAAAATCCGCGCGCCGGGGACGGTCGGCTCAAGCTCGCGACCGCTGGCCTGGGGCTGCAGCCGGATCGCGGCGACGGCCTTGGTTCGCGGCAAATAGAGCGACACGGTGGTGCCCTTGCCGATCTCGCTGTCGATCCCGACCTCGCCCTCGGACTGGTGGGCGAAACCGAAAATCTGGCTGAGTCCGAGGCCGGTGCCCTTGCCGACCGGCTTGGTCGTGAAGAAGGGTTCGAACGCGCGTTCGCGGACTTCTTCGGTCATGCCGCAGCCCTCGTCAGTGATCGAGATTTTGAGATATTCGCCAGGTTGGATGTCTCCCACCGAGTTGGCGGTCATCGTCACATTTTCCGACGAAATTACCAATTGGCCCTCGCCGTCCATCGCGTCGCGGGCGTTGACCGCCAGGTTGAGGATGGCATTCTCCAATTGGTGCGGGTCGACGAATATTGGCCAGGCGCCGGATGCCAGCTTGGTCTCGATGCGAATCCGTTCTCCAAGCGTGCGGTCGAGCAGGTCCGACATGTTGGTCACCAGCTCCCCGCTGTCGACCCGCTCGGGAAGCAGCGGCTCGGAACGGGCGAACGACAGCAAGCGGCGAGTCAGTGCCGCAGCTCGGGTGGCCCCCTCCATGGCATTGGTGAGGTGGTGCATGACGTCTTTGCGCGGGCCGCTGAGGCGGCGTCGGGCGAGGTCGATCCCGCCGACCACTACGGCGAGCATATTGTTGAAGTCGTGGGCGATGCCGCCGGTGAGCTGGCCAACCGCTTCCATTTTCTGGACCTGGCGAAGCTGGGCTTCCGCCGCCTGCCGCTCGATCGCTTCGGATTTCAGCGCATGGTTGGCCTCCCACAATTCCTGGGTACGGTCGCGCACCGCTTCCTCGAGTTGGGCGGCGCGGTCGGCCTCGGTTTCGGCCTGACGGCGAGCCGCGGCGTTCTGGCGCAGCGCCTGCACCGCGACCAGCCCGGAGAAGATGGCGCCGCCGCCGACGATCAGCCCGAGCCAGCTGAGATAATCGGTCAATCGGTCGGCTTCGGCGGAAATGATCTGGCTCCGGGCGAGACGCTCGCGCAGTTGGACCCGCTCAGCCGCCGCAATTTCATCAAGCTTTTTGTCGAGATTCTCTTGGGTTTTGGTCTTGCCGGCGGCGAAAAAGTAAGCGGTTCCCCCCTGACCCTTCTTCAATACCGCGGCCCGCGCCGGAATCGCCAGCTCCTCGCCCCGCTTCTTGTAGATCTGTTGCAGTTCTTCGACCCGTTTGCGCTGGTCGGGGTTGGTCCGGACGAGCGCCTTCAATCGGTCAATCTGGTGCCCGGCCAGCCGCCATTGGCTGTAATAGATATTGCCGGTGGTCGCGATTTCCTCGTCGAGAACGAAGCGGCCGAGCGCCGCCTCAGCCCGGGAAGCGCTGGAACTGACGTTGCGGGTGACCAGCGCGACGTCATAGGCACGGCGCTCGTCGGTCAGGGCCTTTTCACGGGCATTGTTGGAAAAGGCCACCAGCACGACCATGCCGAGCAGGACGATGGTCGCGATGAACGCGACTGCCGCTGCCCATCCACCTCTCCAGTCGAACCTTGTGTCGTCCCCGGCTTCGATCATGTCGATCATTCTAGCCCTCCCTGACGGCTAGCGAAAGAGTCCCCGGCCCTCAGTTGATGCAGTTCGTCGCGCGTCCGGCAGTGGCGAACATGCCGAGGATCTGGTCGACCTGGTCGCTCGAATGCTCCGCGCAGAGCGAGCAGCGCAGCAAGGTCATGTTGCTCGGCGTGGCGGGTGGCCGGGCGAGATTGACGTACAGCCCCTCGTGAAGCAGCGCTTCCCACATCGCCGCGCCTTTCTCCAGATCGGGCATGATGACCGCAATGATCGCCGATTGGGGCGTGTCGGTGCCGAGCGTGAAGCCCAGTGCCTTGAGGCCGGCGTGGAGCTTTCTCGAATTCTCCCATAAATGCGCGCGCTTGTCGGCGCCGTGCATCAATTTGCGGATCGAAGTGGCGGCGGTGGCGACCACCGAAGGGGGCAATGACGCGGTGAACACATAAGGGCGGCAGACCAGGCGCAATATCTCGAACTTGGGATGGTTGGAGACGCAGAAACCGCCGACCGTCCCGACCGATTTGGAGAAGGTGCCGATGATGAAGTCGACGTCGTCCGTCACGCCCTGCGCTTCGGCGACGCCGCGGCCGTTCTCGCCGATGAAGCCCATCGAATGGGCCTCGTCGACCAGTACCATCGCGCCCGCCGCCTTCGACACCGCAACCATTTCCTTCAGCGGCGCAATGTCGCCGAGCATCGAATAGACGCCCTCGAGAACCACCAGCACGCCCGCGCCTTCCGGAATGCGCTTGAGCCGCTTTTCGAGCGCCTCGACATCGTTATGGCGGAAGGGGACGATGTTGGCGTTGCCGAGTGCACAGCCGTCGTAGATCGAGGCGTGGCTGTCGATGTCGAGGACGATATAATCGTCCTTGCCCGCGATGGTCGAGATGATCCCGAGATTGGCCTGGTAGCCGGTCGAGAACACCATCGCATGGTCCATGGCATAGAAGTCCTTGAGGGCTTCCTCGCAGGCCTTGTGGCCGGCGTAGGTGCCGTTGAGCACCCGGCTGCCGGTGGTCCCCGAGCCATAATCGTCGAGCGCCTGCTTGCCGGCGGCAATGACGTCTGGATCGAAGGTCATTCCCATATAATTGTAGGTGCCGAGCAGAATCGTGCGCTTGCCGTTGCAGACCGCGACGGTGGGCGAGAGGACCTCCTCCATGACCAGGTTGAACGGGTCGGTCAGCCCGGTCGACAGCAGCGCCTCGCGCTGGTCGATGAGCGGCTGGAACTTGTCGAGCAGGTCGACCATCAACCCGCCTTGAGCGTGCCGACGGCGTCGATCAACTGACCGACGTTTTCGATCTCGGCCTGCTGATTCATGGTGATCAAAATGTCGAACTCGTCCTCGATGTTGGCGACGAAATCGAGCACCGTCAGGCTGTCCCACTCGAGATCCTGGGCGAAGCGCGTCGCCTCGGTCACCTCGACACCCTTCTTGTTGAATGGTTCGATGAGGGCCATTACCCTCGTTGCGGTATCGTTGCGATCGGTCATCGGCTGGTCCTAGGTTGAGCCATGGGCTTTCGCAATCGATTGGGTCGAAAAGAGGGCGATTGGGGCGCAAAGTGGGCGAGGGGGACATGGCGGAAGTACGGAAATATGGCGGCGATGCGATCCAGGCGATCCGCACTGCCAGCCAGGCGCATTATCATCTGTCGGCGATGGCCGACCGCAAGGCGAGCATGATGATGGGCGCCTCGTTCGTGGTGTTCACCATCTGCGTGGCGCAGGCGACGACGCGCGGGCATTTGCCGCCGCCCTTGCTGGTGCTCGCCATATCGGCGTTCCTCGCGGCGGTGATTTCGGCGATCGCGGTGATGCCGACGATCCACGCCGCCAAGGATCTGCAAGGCGAGCGAAACCTGATGTTCTTCGGCGGCTTCGCCGAGATGAAGGAAGAGGAATATGTCGCCGAGATGCTGGACCGGCTGGCCGACCAGGAGAAGTTCCTCGCGATGGTCGCCCGCGACGTCTACCAGAACGGCCAGGTGCTGGCGCACAAGAAATATCGCTTGCTGAAATATGCATATTCGATTTTCATCCTCGGCCTGTTCGCCAGCGTCGCGGCGTTCATAGCGACCGGGGTGAGTTGAGGGGGAATAATGAGCGACGCAGAGCCCCAATCCGAGCCGACGGTCGTCGACGCACCTCGCAAGCTCGGGCCGGGCGATCCGGATTATGAATTCCCCAAGGAGGTCCACAACCTCCTTATGGCGGCCAATGCGACCAACATGGCCCTGTCGGAAATGGCTGACTCCAAAGCATCGATCCTGCTCGGCGCGAGCTTCGTCGTTTTTTCGCTATCGATCGGCGCCATTGCCGCAGGCAAAGCCGACTTTCCCTTGCTAGTGCTGACCAGCTTCTCGTTCATCGCAACTATCTTCGGGGTGCTGACGGTGCGGCCCAACCGGATGCGCAAGTCCAAGGTTCCAATTCCGGGCAACAAGGTCAACATCCTTTTCTTCGGCAGCTACATCGATTGCCCGCGCGAGGAATATGTCGACGAGGTGATGCGGGTGCTGTCCTCGGAGGAAGAAACCTACCGCCGCCTGGCGCGCGACTTGTGGGATCACGGTCACATCTTGCGCAATGACAAATATCGCTGGCTGTACTGGAGTTTCACCTTCTTTCTGTACGGAATGATTGTGACGGCGGTCGCGCTGGTCGTGAATCTGATCTTCATCCGCTAGAGCCAGCCTGCGGCGCGATACCATTTGGCGGTGTCGGAGAGGCCTTGCTCGGTTCCGATTTCGGGGCGCCAGAGGGCGGCGGGCACGGCACTGGCCGGATCGGCGACCCAATCGGGATGGCTGAAATAAGCGGCGCGGTCGGGGGTCAGTTTGGCCTTGGCGCCGCGCAGCAGGCGGTCGGCGCGGGCGGCAGCGGCCAAGGCCAAGCGCGGCATCGAGACGGTGCGGACCTTGCGGCCGACCGCGGTGCCCAGCAGTTCGGCGAATTCGACATGGGTCCAACCACCCGCACGGCCGTCGTCCGGCTCGACCCTCACGCCGGTTGGCGCGCCGGGGGCGGCGAGGGCGAGCAATAAGCGGGCGAGATCGTCGGCGTGGAGCAGTGACAGGCGGCCGGGCGGCGGGAGGAGGACGAACCCGCGCGCCGCCATCTTGAACATTTCGAGCAATTCGCGGTCGCCGGGACCGTAGATCGCCGGCGGGCGGACGATGGCGGTGGATAGCGGCGAGGCGGCGACCAAGGCTTCGGAGCGGGCCTTCGACGCGCCGTAAAGTGACAATTGGGGCTCCCGGGCGGCCAGCGAGCTGACATGGACGAAGCGGGCAATCCCCTCTGTCTCGGCGGCCGCGAGCATTGCCCCGGTGCCGATGACATTGCCTGCCTCGAACCCCGCTTCGCCGGGAGCGTTGATCACCCCGGCGACGTGGATCACGGCATCGGCGCCTTTCACCAGCGCGGCCAGGCTGGCGGGCCGGTCGAGCGCGCCGTCAATCCAGGTCACGCCATCGCGGGCGTCCTGCACGCGGCGGGTGAGGGCGCGGACAGTGTGACCCTCGGCCAGCGCCGCGTCGAGCAGGCGCGCGCCGACAAAGCCGGTGGCGCCGGTGATCGCCAGCGTCAGAGGGGCGACCATTCGCCCTCGGGCTCGTCTTCCAGCTCGCTGGCCTTCTCGCCGACCACCTTGGCGAGGATCTCGTCGAGCAACGGCTCGATCCCGTCGCCGGTCGCGGCGGAGACGATGAAGGGCTCGAACCCCGCCGCCTTGGCCAATTTCTTCGCGATCTTCTTCAACTCGGCGGGTTGGAGCAAATCGGTGCGCGACAGCGCCAGCACCTCGGGCTTGTCCTCGAGTCCCGCGCCATAAGCGGCAAGCTCGCCGCGGACGATCCGCCACGCATCGACCGGATCGTCGCCGGCCGCATCGACCAGGTGGAGCAAAACGCGGGTCCGTTCGACATGGCCGAGGAAGCGGTCGCCGATCCCGGCGCCCTCGGCCGCGCCCTCGATCAGGCCGGGAATGTCGGCGAGGACGAATTCATGCTGCTTGTGACGGACCACGCCAAGCTGCGGGCGGAGCGTGGTGAAGGGATATTCGCCGACCTTGGCGACGGCATTGGTGGTGCGGTTGAGGAAGGTGGACTTGCCCGCATTGGGAAGCCCGATCAGCCCGCAATCGGCCATCAGCTTCAAGCGCAGCCAGACATAGCGTTCCTCGCCCGGCCAGCCGGGGCCGTGCTGGCGCGGGGCGCGGTTGGTCGAGGTTTTGTAGCTGGCATTGCCGCGCCCGCCGTCTCCGCCCTTGAGGAAATGGATGCGCTGGCCGACGTGGGTGAAGTCGGCCAGCAAGCTGCGCTCCTCGTCGTCGGCGAGGATCTGGGTGCCGACGGGCACGCGGATGACCAGGTCCTTGCCCCCGGCGCCGGTCATGTTGCTGCCCGCGCCGCCCTTGCCGCGGGGCGCGCGGAAATGCTGGGTGTAGCGGAAATCGATCAGCGTATTGAGCCCCGCCACCGCCTCGAACACGATATCGCCGCCCTTGCCGCCCTCGCCGCCGTTGGGACCGCCATATTCCATGAACTTTTCACGCCGGAAGCTGACCGCCCCCGCGCCGCCCGCACCGCTGCTGATGAAAATCTTGGCCTGATCGAGAAAATGCATGGGCGAGCCTTTAGGCGAGGAGGCCGCGGAAGGCGAGGGCGGGGGGTGGAGCAGGACAGGGAGCAACGCGAATAAACGGCGAATGTTCACGAATGTTCACGATGACATGGGCTTCGCCAATCTTCCCAATGTTCGCGGTGACGCGCATGAGTTGCGGGGGAAGCAAAGGACGCAAATTGTCACTCGCCACCCTCTACCGGGGGGTTGTGGACTTCATCAACTTCGTGACCTTCGGGACCTTTGAGCGAAATTATCTGCTCACTGCAGCGGCCCGCGCGATCGACAGTGCGAAAGAGCCAGCGCGAACGACTCGCGCCAGCGACCCAAGCAGGCGAAATCCTACATTGGAAGCTTTTTCGGGAAGGAGGCGGCGGGGCAGGTCATTCTAATGTCCGTTTTGGGTGGAAAGCGGACATTAGCGGGCTATCGTAGTTCGATGACAGAAACCGAAATCGACGCGCTCTCCTCGCGCATTTATGCCGGAGAGCGGCCAACGGCAGAGCTTTGGCGTATCCGTAAGGCTTCAATCATCAATCCAAAGGATGAGAGCGTATTGCAGTCGCTGTCCAATCTCTGGAAACTTTCTCTCCATATCGACGGGCTCTTCCCGAAGCTGGAAGCTGCAAAGGCGATCGTCGATGTCGCTTGGGCTGGCGACATTTCGTATCCAGTCGCGAC
>Ga0307505_10003053_pt1 | contig 10879 bp, 6 predicted proteins | sample 23_S_MG_FD_202183 | JGI IMG/M metagenome (GOLD analysis project Ga0307505, IMG submission 202183) | Soil microbial communities from Populus trichocarpa stands in riparian zone in the Pacific Northwest, United States - 23_S | ecosystem: Environmental > Terrestrial > Soil > Riparian zone > Trees... | reverse complement strand
CAGGGCTTTGAGCGCCCGCCCGCCGTCCATGGGGAAGGCCGGGAGCAAGTTGAACACGACCAGCATGATGTTGATGAGCGCCAGCCGCGAGATGAAGTCGATGTTCTGGAGGGCGGCGGGGTCGGCTTGACTGCCCGGGAGGTGGGCGCCGAAGAAGGCGAATAGGACGAAGGCGATGGCAACATTCACCGCCGGGCCGGCCAGCGCGATCAGCAGCTCCTGAGTGGGGTTGTCCGGCATCTTCTCGATGCTGGCGACGCCGCCGATCGGCAGCAGGATGATGTCCTTGGTGCCAATGCCGAACCGCCGCGCCATCAGGACGTGGCCGTACTCGTGCGCGAGCACACAGGCGAAGATGGCGACGATGAAGCCGACGGCGGCAAAGCCGGCCGCCGCTCCGCCCTGGGCGCCGGCAACCAGCCCGAACCAAGCCAGCAGCAGGAAGAAGGTCAGGTGGATGCGGACCTCGGTGCCGGCAATGCGGCCGAGCGATATGGACCAACCCATCATGAGCAGCGTGATCCTTCCGCGTTCATCTCGATACGGTTCAACCTAGCAGAAGACCGAGGGCTCCGCGACCTGTGGTGGCTTTGGCAGCACCCGCACAATGGGGGGTATTGCGGCGCACAGACTGTCTGTGTCCATGCCTCCAGTGAGTCGTCGTCTTTTGCTCAGATGTGCACTTAAGGGCAGCGGAAAAATTATTACGGTTCCAATGTTTACGTGTCGCGACGCATGCCGCTTGCCCGCCCAGGGCGCGCGCCCTTATCCACAGAGTTTGAATGAGTCAAGAAGACAGGTGCATAAATTGGGATGATGCTGTATATATCTTAGGCAACAGAACGTCTTGTCAGGGCGGGACAAGAGGTTGTGTTGCGGTGAGTCGGCATCGTGCGGATGCCGGTGTGCGGGGTGTGTCATGTTAGTCAAGCCCATGATCATGGTGATCGTATCGGCGCTGCTTGGCCCTGCTATGGGGGTCGGCCTGTTTCTATTGATGCAGGTCCACTGAAGCGCGTTGGTCGATCAGGTTTCGTCGCATACCGTCCCCATGGGGATGGCCGGATAATCATTTCTATCGGCAGTTCTGACGCCGCGGACCGTTCGTCGGTCCTCGAGCGCTATTTCGCGCGCGGTCGATCCGCGCTTCCGTCGATGGCCTCGCGGATCGCCTGAGCGAGTTTCACCTGGCGATAGGGCTTCATCAGCACCTTGATGCGCAGCACGTCGATTTCGCCAGCATCGATCAGGCCGCCTGCATAGCCGGTCGTCAACAGCACCGCGATTTCCGGGTGAGTGGCGCGCAGGCGCTGCGCGAGCTCCAGGCCTGATATGCCACCGGGCATCATGTAGTCGGTGAAGACGACCGCCGGCCTGAGGCCATCCGCGATCGCCTTGAGCGCCTTGTTCGCATCGCCGACCGCCTCCACCTCGTAGCCGAGCGCAGTGAGCCGTTGGATGGTGAGGCGACGCACATTCGCATCGTCCTCGACCGCCAGCACCATCTCGCCGCGCCCGAGCGGCAGCGGCTCCTCCCGTCGCGGTGTCGGCACGGCGTCGTCGTCCGCATCGGCGCGCGGCAGGTAGATGCGCACCGTCGTTCCTTTGCCGACCTCGCTGTAGAGCGTCGCGTGGCCGCCGGATTGGCGGGCAAATCCATAGACCGAGGCGAGGCCTAGTCCGCTGCCCTTGCCCGGTCCCTTGGTCGTGAAGAATGGCTCGAAGGCCCGCTCCGCAACCTCGGGGGACATGCCGTGGCCATTGTCAGTCACCAACAGCACGACGTACTGGCCGACGGGCAAGCCGGGGATCAGCTCAGTGCCGGCGGCGTCCAGTGTCACATTGCGCGTTTCGACGACAATGCGGCCGCCGACCGGCATAGCGTCGCGCGCGTTGATCACGAGGTTGACGATCGCGGTCTCGATCAGGCCGGGATCGGCGCGCGTCATCCAGAGATTGGCCGCCGGTATGACGTCGAGGACGATATTCGCGCCGATCGTGCGGCGCAGCAGGTCCGCCACCGCTGTGACCATGCTGTTGAGCGAGATCTTCTGGCTTTCCAGGCGCTGGCGGCGCGCGAAGGTGAGCAGGTGGTCGGTGAGCTGCGCGCCTTTTTCGGCGGCTTCCTTGACCTCACGAAGAAGCTCGAGCTGGCCATTGTCGGAAAGGCGCGGCTCCAGCAACTCGAGATTGCCGACGATCACCGTCAGGAGATTGTTGAAGTCGTGGGCGATGCCGCCGGTGAGCTGGCCGATGGCTTCGAGGCGCTGGGCTGTCCGCGTCGCGGTCTCGCGCTTGAGTTCGCGGGTAATGTCGCGCACGAGGGCAACATAGCCAACGCCGAGATTGGCGCCGTCGCGCACCTCCGACCAGACGGCCTCGCCCGGAAAGCGTTCGCCGTTGCTGCGGCGGAAGTTCGCAATGATGGGGGCCTGCGGCTGCTGTAGCTGGCGCTCCAGCGATGGCGCGGTGGATGTGTGCTGCGCCGCCTCATCGGCGTCGTCGAAGAGCACGCCGATCGATTGGCCGACGATCAGGGCTGCTTCATAGCCGAAGATGCGGGCGAAGGCCGGGTTCGCCACTTGGATCCTGCGATCCATGTCGGTGACGACGAAAGCATCCGGAATACTGTCGAAAATCGAGTGGAACAGCGCCTCTTCGCGCGCGAGCTGGCGTTCCGTCAGCCGCTGTTGGCGAAGGTCGACCATGATGCCGGTGAAATAGTCGACGCCCCCGTCCGCGAACTTCCCGACGGAGAGGTGGACCGGTACGCTGGACCCGTCCTTGTGCTGGCCGACGACCTCGCGGCCGATGCCGATGATGCGCCGCTCACCCGTGGACAGGTGGCGCGCGATGAAGCCGTCGTGCGCGTCAGCCAGATCCTTCGGCATGAGCATCGACACATTGCGGCCGATCAGCTCCGCCTCGGTGTATCCGAACATGCGCTCGACGGCGGGATTGGCGCCTTGGACGATGCCGCGCGCGTCGATGGTGACGATCGCGGAGACCGCCGAATCGAGGATGGCCCTGAGGCGCGCCGCGTCATTGAGAGTGGAGTTCATGTCGCGTTTTCTGCAGCCGGGTTTGTGACCGTCGGCACCACCGCCGCCCCAAAGGACGGTTCTCCCTGGCTACCAAGCCCGGTCGATGACTGCAAGGATGGGCCCCGCGCTTTCCTCGCTCCCTGCAACGTCCTCGGGAGCGAGCAGCTCTAAGCAGCGGTGCCTGTGGCGGGCGTATCCACGACGGCATCAAGCGCGCCATCGGGTTCGAGGTGTGGCGCCCCACCGCACCAGTTGGTGAGAACGAGATCGAGATCGTCACGCTCGAAGGGCTTTGCGAGATAGTCGTCCATGCCGCCGTCGAGGCAGCGCTTGCGATCCTCGCTGAAGGCATTGGCTGTGAGCGCGACGATCGGCGGGCGGCGATGTCCCGTGTCGTCGAACATGTCCTTGATGAGCCGCGTCGCCTCGAGACCGTCGATCTCCGGCATGAGCACGTCCATGAATACGAGGTCGAAGTCCGGCGCGCTGCCGTCGATTGTCGCCCGCAGCGCCTCGACGGCCTCGCGGCCATTGGTAACGCGCTCGACGCGGCAACCCGAGCGCTCGATCATGCGTGTGGCGAGCAGCGCGTTGATGTCATTGTCCTCGGCGAGCAGCACGCGGATGCCGCTGTGCTCGCCATCAGTGTTGTCGGCGCTGGGTCGATCGCGCTGCGGCAGTGTCGTTGTCGTGCGCGGCGCGCTCGTGCGCGTGATGACCTGTGTGACGATCGACGAGGGTCGGACGGGACGGACGAGATAGGCGTCGAAGCCGCTGGCCTTGAAGGCTGGCAGCGAGGGACGGCTCGACGGCTCGATCAGCACTACGCCACGCACCGCGCTCTTGTCGCCATCGCGCAGCGTCTCGAGCAGGTGGCGTGCCGTCTCGACACCACTTTCCCCGCCGATCAGCAGCGTGCTGAAGCGCCGGGCAGGCCCGCGCGGCCCGCGCATCAGGCGATGGGCATCGGCAATGCTGCTCTCGACGGCATCGAAGCCGAGCGACCGCAGCACCTCGGCCACGATGCGCCGCTCGACGGGCCCATCCAGAGCCACGAGGATGACTTGCGGCTCGCCCGCGCGCGCCGGCACGTCGAGTACAGGTCGGCTCAGCGGCATGACACCAGCCGAAAGGCTCAGCGTGAACGTCGAGCCGATACCGAGCGCGCTCGTCACCGTGATATCGCCGGCCATGCCGCGTGCGAGGCGCCGTGAGATTGCAAGGCCGAGACCGGTGCCGCCGCGCTGGCGGCGCACGGCTTCATCGGTCTGTTCGAACTCGCTGAAGAGCGCCGGCAGCGTGCTTTCGGCAATGCCGATGCCCGTATCCGTGATGCGGATCGACAGCCGAACAGCGGCGCCTGACGGCTCCATCTCGCCGTTGACCCGCACAGCGATGCCGCCCCGATCGGTGAACTTGATGGCATTGCCGATGAGGTTCAGCAGGATCTGGCGCAGCCGCATGGCATCGCCGATCACGAGCTTGGGCAATGAAGGCTCGATCCACCAGGCGAGGTCGAGCTTCTTCTCGCTCGCCTTGGGCTGGAGGAGTTCGACGGCCGATTCAATGCACTGATCGAGCTCGAAGGGCTCGGCTGCGATCTCGAGCTTGCCGGCTTCGATGCGTGAGAAGTCGAGGATCTCATCGATGAGCGAGAGCAGCGTGCGCGCTGATTCCTCGATGGCGCGTGCATATGTGCGCTGGTCGGCGCTAAGCGGTGTCTCCGCAAGCAAGGCCGACATCCCGAGGATGCCGTTCATGGGGGTGCGGATTTCGTGGCTCATGGTCGCGAGGAAGCGGGACTTCGCGCGGTTCGCCGTTTCGGCGGCATCGCGTGCCGTCTCCAACTCCTGCTCGATGCGGCGCTGATCGGTGATGTCGCGTCCGACGCGCTGGATCTCGATGCCGAGGCCGTCGATGGTCGGCGCTGTCTGCTGTTCGAATGCGAACCAGCGCGGCCCGATCGGTGTGAGGATTCTAAGCTCGAAGGGTGGCGTTACGGTCGCGTGCGCGCTCGCAGCAGCCGGCCAGCCGTTGACGCCGACGACGGCCGGCGCGAAGGTCGTGCCGAGGACGTCCTCGGCGTCGACACCGAAGGTCCGGCAGAACGACCGGTTCACGAACGTCAGCCGGCCGTCCATGTCGGCGCGGCTGATGACGTGGCTCTGGCGGTCGAGAAGATCGCGATAGCGCCCTTCGTTGTCGCGCAGCTCCCACTCGAGATCTTTGAGGCGTTCGAGGCCGGGGTGCGCTTCGCTGATGTGGCCCGCTTCGGCGAGCCGCCGGCGTTTCCGGTCGCGCAGTGCGCGCGATGCGATGCGCTCAGCGACGCCGGGACGCTGCAGTAAGCGCGCGAGCTTGCGCAGAACGATCGAGCCGTCGTGAATATTCAGCGTCGGCTCGCCATAGGAATGACGGTGCCGTGTCCGGCTCTCGGACACAACTTCAGACCCGGGCGATGGCGTTGCCTCGCCGTTATTTTCGTTGCGGTTGGGCACCGGACGCGAACTCCCCACGGCTCACCCTTACTGAACGCCGATCCAACCAGAGGAGTCTTGCTGAAGGATTACGGGCTTGGGCTAAAGTGACCGAACGGTTAAGACGGCCACGACAATCGTTTACGAAGGTTGTCCGCCGGCATTGCGCCGGCGAAGCAAAGGCAAGGGAGGAGACGACGCATGGGGCCGCTGAAAGGTGTCCGTATCATCGAAATGGCCGGCATCGGGCCCGCCCCATTCTGCGGCATGATGCTTTCGGACATGGGCGCGGAAGTCATCCGCGTCGACCGCTCCGACGGTGCCGACCTCGGCCTTCCAGGCCGTGAACCGCGCTTCGAGGTGCTTCACCGCGGCCGCCAGACTGTCGCCGTGGACGTGAAGAGCGACGCCGGGCGCGATATCGTTAAGCGGCTAGTCAAGGATGCGGACGGCCTGATCGAGGGTTTCCGGCCGGGTGTCATGGAGCGGCTTGGTCTCGGCCCGCAGGCCCTCTGGGAGGTTAATCCGCGCCTCGTGTTCGGTCGCATGACGGGTTTCGGCCAGGACGGGCCTATGGCGCCGCGCGCCGGCCACGACATCAACTACATCGCGCTGTCCGGCGCCCTCCATGCCATCGGCCAGAAGGATGGCCCGCCCATTCCGCCGCTCAATCTTGTCGGCGACTTCGGCGGCGGCGGGATGCTGCTGGCCTTCGGCGTGCTCTGCGGCATTCTCGAAGCGCGCACCTCCGGTAAAGGGCAGGTCGTGGATGCGGCCATGGTCGACGGCGCCTCGCTGCTGATGGCCGGCATCTACGGCTTCCTCGGCAGCGGCATGTGGAAGGACGAGCGCGGCGAGAACATCCTCGACACGGGCGCGCCCTGGTACGGCGTCTATGAAACCAAGGACGGCAAGTGGGTTTCGATCGGCTCGATCGAGAAGCGCTTCTATGCCGATCTGCTGGAGCGCCTCGGTATTGCGGGCGAGGACCTGCCCAAGCAGTACGATCGCGCCCGCTGGCCGGAGCTTGCCAAGCGCTATGCGGATGTCTTCAAAACGAAGACGCGGGACGAGTGGAGCGCCATCTTCGCGGACAGCGACGCCTGTTTCGCTCCTGTTCTTGCCATGAAGGAGGTCGGCGCCCACCCACATAATGCCGCTCGCGCGACCTTTGTCGAGCGTGATGGCGTCGTGCAGCCGGCACCCGGGCCGCGTTTCAGCCGAACGCCGCCTGAGATTGCGGGCTCCCCCAAGGCCGCTGGTACGGACAGTGAGGCTGTATTGAAGGCGGCGGGCTACTCACCGAGCGAGATTGCTGCTTTCATTGAGACGGGCGTCGTCAGCACGCCCCGCTGATACAAGAACAACAAGCAGGAAACACTCGAATGGACTTCTCCCTCACCGAGGAGCAGCAGGGCATCCGCGACGCGATCCTCAAGATCTGTGCGCGGCTCGGCGACAGCTACTGGCTCGAGAAGGACCGCCACGGCGGCTTCCCCATCGAGCTGCATCAGGCGCTGGCGGCTGATGGGTGGCTCGGCATTGCCATGCCGGAGCAGTATGGCGGCGCTGGTCTCGGCATCACCGAGGCCGCAATCATGATGCAGGCCATCGCGGAATCCGGCGCCGGCATGCAGGGCGCGTCTGCGATCCACATGAACATCTTCGGCCTGAACCCGGTCATCGTCTTCGGCAACGAGGAGCAGAAGCAGCGGATGCTGCCGCCGCTCATCGCGGGCAAGGAGAAGAGCTGCTTCGCCGTTACCGAGCCGAATGTCGGTCTCGATACGACGCGTCTCAAGACGCGCGCCGTGCGCGACGGAAACTCAGGCTACAAGGTTCACGGCGCCAAGATCTGGATTTCGACGGCCCAGGTCGCCGAGAAGATGCTGCTGCTCGCGCGCACCACACCGCTCGAGGAGGTCAAGAAGCCGACCGAAGGTCTCTCGCTTTTCTACACGACCATCGACCGCAAGACCGTCGAGGTGCGTGAGATCGAGAAGATGGGCCGCAAGGCTGTCGACTCCAATCAGGTCTTCTTCGACGGCTTCCACATCCCGCTCGAGGATCGCATCGGCGAGGAAGGCAAAGGCTTCCAATACATCCTGCACGGCATGAATCCCGAGCGCATCCTGATCGCCTCGGAGGCCGTAGGTCTCGGTCGTGTAGCCATCGAGCGTGCCACGCAATACGCCAAGGATCGCGTCGTGTTCGGCCGCCCTATCGGCAAGAACCAAGGCATCCAGCATCCGCTCGCGCGCTGCTGGATGAACCTCGAGGCGGCGAACCTCATGGTCTTCAAGGCGGCCTCGCTCTACGACCGCGGCCTGCCTTGTGGCGTTGAATCCAATGCCGCGAAGTATCTGGCGGGCGAAGCTGGCTTCGAGGCTTGCGAGACCGCGATCATGACCCATGGCGGCATGGGCTACGCGAAGGAGTTCCACGTCGAGCGGTATCTGCGCGAGATCATGATCGCGCGTATTGCGCCCGTCTCTCGCGAGCTCATTCTCTCGCACGTCGCCGAGCGGCAGCTGGGGCTTCCGAAGTCGTATTGATTTCTTTCGCGGACGCCGACGGCTTCGCCTACCGGCGCCGCGGCCGCTGCCTCGCGGGCGCAATCTTACCTCGCGCTCTTCGAGCGCCCACCAGGAATATGCGCTACCCTTATGTGGCGGCCGAAGGCCGCGAAGTGAGAATGCCAACCGGAGAGGCGGCCCCGCGGCCGCGGTAGCCGAAGGCGTCGCGGACCGCGAAACAAAGAACAAGGAAACTAGTTTTCCTTGTGGTCCGTCGTCGCGACGCGATCGGGATCTTCCTGGATGCGACGCTCGAAGCTCAGGAAATCGTAGTAGCCGCAGCGGCCCGGGCCCGGATAGGCGCGGCACGTCGATGGGCGCGCATGATAGATCGTGCAGCGTCGCGCCTCAGTATCGAAGAAGCGGCAGATCTTGCCGAAGTGCGGGTCGGCCTTGCGCCTCATGAGGTACTTGTGACCGTGCGCGCGCTTGGTATAGCGCTTCACCGCCGTGTCGAAGCTGACCTCGTGATAGCGCGCCAGTCGCTCGACGTCCCGCTTCGTGATAGCGATCACCGGATAGGAGCAGCAGAATCCGGGGCACTTCGTGCAGTTGTACACGTGGTGAGCATCCTCGTGATCGTGTAGCGGGCTGCATAACAGCTCGAACACAAGGCGTGCAAGCACAACCCTCAGGCCCGCCGGCGCGCGGCCCGCCGAGCTGCCGGCGGACGCATCGGAGACCCTCCATATGGTCCATTGACGGCGGGGATCGCGGGGGCTACCTGCATTCCCCTCGCGCCTCTGCCGGCTGCCGGTCGGGGCGCGCTTTATTATCCGCGGGATCTCGCGTCACCACGCATTGGGGTTCGTAGTCTGATGACCAGTGATGCGTTTGCCGTCGAGACACGGCCGGCCCTGCCAGCGGACCTCCCGGCTATCGCGGCGCTTCAGGCGCGCGCCTTCAGCCCGGGTCGCTTCGCGCGGACGGCCTACCGCGTGCGTGAGGGCGCGCCTGATCTCTCGCCCTATTGCCTCGTCGCGCTCATGGGTGACCGGCTCATTGCGGCGGTGCGCATGACGCCGATCAGCATTGGCGGCCAGCCGGGCGCGCTCCTGCTCGGGCCGCTCGCCGTGGAGCCCGAGCTTGCTGGTCGGGGATACGCGCGTCGTCTGGTGGCGGAAACGCTTGATGCGGCGCGGGCCGGTGGTGAGTTGATCGTCCTGCTCGTTGGTGACATGGCCTACTACGGCCGCTTCGGCTTCGCGCCGGTACCGCCCGGTCAGATAAGGCTGCCCGGACCGGTCGATCCTGCTCGCCTGCTGGCTGCCGAGCTCGAGGCAGGCGCACTCGCAAAGTTCCGCGGCATGGTTGCCGCAGGCTCATAGCGGCCATTCCGGCTGCGCCCATGCCAACGCGCCTTTCCGGTTGCGATGGGCGGCTTAACAGTGGTGAAAAGATAGATCATGCTGAAGAAATTCACTGGGAGGGCTTCACAGTGAGCCGCTACGCAAAAGTTTATGCCGACTGGAAACGCTGCCCGGCGAAATTCTGGGGTGATGCGGCGGAAGAGATCGACTGGGTCAAGCCCGCGGACAAGGTCTTCGATCCACATCTCGGCGAGTATGGCCGCTGGTTTGTCGGCGCGGAATGCAACACGGCCTACAACTGCCTCGACCGCCATGTCGCCGCCGGCCGCGGCAAGCAGAAAGCGCTGATCTACGACAGCCCCGTAACCAAGACCGTCAAGGCGTACACCTACGCTGAGTTGACCGACGAGGTCGCGACGCTCGGCGCTGTCCTCCAGGATCTCGGCGTTCAGAAGGGCGACCGGGTCATCATCTACATGCCGATGATTCCCGAGGCAGCGATCGCCATGCTCGCTTGCGCGCGCATCGGCGCCATTCATTCCGTCGTCTTTGGTGGCTTTGCCGCTAACGAGCTTGCGACGCGTTTCGACGATTGCCAGCCCGTGGCCGTGCTGACGGCGAGCTGCGGTATCGAGACCGCCCGCGTCATTCCCTACAAGCCGCTCCTCGACAAGGCCATCGAGCTCGCGGCCCACAAGCCGAAGAATTGCATCATTCTTCAGCGACCCATGGAGAAGGCGTCGCTCATCGAGGGCCGTGATCACGACTGGGCGACGCTCATCGCCGACGCGAAGAAGAACGGGCGCAAGGCCGACTGCGTGACCGTCGCCGCGACCGATCCCCTCTACATCCTCTACACCTCGGGCACGACCGGCGCGCCGAAAGGCGTCGTGCGCGACAACGGCGGTCACATGGTCGCGCTCAAGTGGACCATGAAAAACCACTACGGCATCGATCCGGGCGAGGTTTTCTGGTCGGCTTCCGATGTCGGCTGGGTAGTGGGCCACAGCTACATCGTGTACGCGCCGCTGCTGCATGGCGCGACCAGCATCCTGTACGAGGGCAAGCCGGTCGGCACGCCGGATGCCGGCGCTTTCTGGCGCGTCATCTCCGAGCACAAGGTCGCGGCGATGTTCACCGCGCCGACCGCCTTCCGCGCCATCAAGCGCGACGATCCGAGCGGCGAGTTCATCAAGAAGTATGACCTCAGCAAGTTCCGCACGCTCTTCCTCGCGGGCGAGCGCGCCGATCCCGAGACTATCAAGTGGGCCGAGCAGCACCTGAAGGTGCCGGTGCTCGATCACTGGTGGCAGACGGAGACGGGCTGGGCGATCGCCGGCAATCCCGTCGGGCTCGGCACATTGCCGGTGAAGTACGGATCGCCGACCGTGCCCATGCCGGGCTACGACCTGCAGGTGCTCAATCCGGAAGGCAACGAAGTACGGCGCGGCGAGACCGGAACGCTTGCCGTT
>Ga0307505_10003052_pt1 | contig 10880 bp, 8 predicted proteins | sample 23_S_MG_FD_202183 | JGI IMG/M metagenome (GOLD analysis project Ga0307505, IMG submission 202183) | Soil microbial communities from Populus trichocarpa stands in riparian zone in the Pacific Northwest, United States - 23_S | ecosystem: Environmental > Terrestrial > Soil > Riparian zone > Trees... | reverse complement strand
TCAGCAAAAATACCTGCCGCGTGCCCAACCAGGCCGCCAACACTCCCGCCAACACCATAAAGATCAGGTTGGCAGTGCTGATGATGGCGTTGAGCGCGGCCGCGACTCGGTCCATCACCTCATCACAGGAATTGGTCTGCAAAATGGTCGTGGTGGCGGCTGCTACCGAAATACACCAATTAATTATTCAACTCCTCTGTTTGTCAGCATGACCAGGCTTTTCTGCCCCGTGCCAGGCACTAATCGTTCAACTCTTGTAAAACTTCCTGGATTCGGGCGCGAAATTCCTGAAAACGCGTTTTGGACATGTAACTATACCCCCGGCATCCAGCCATGTTTTTCCAATGTGTTAATGTGATAATACAATTGGCTAGGTGGCTGGTTTAGCTGTTCCACAATCTCTATTATGGTTGCCGTTTGCTTAAGGGCAACCTCTAAAATTTGCCAACGCGGTGCGTCTGCCATAATTTTGGGGGTATCCAGGTTTTGTATGAGGAAAACGGCGTCGGGTTGGTAGGTCACAAATAGTTTTCCGCCGTTGTGAACCGTTAGAAAATCTTTCACCGTTAAAAATAATTTTAACGATAAAGGATATGACAATGAACACATTAACTTTGTCAAGCCGTATTTGGCTGTGGCTAAACGAATTGCCTGTTATACGTTGGCTGTTGACTCCGACAAATAACGTGGAAGGGGAAAACACCCGCCCGCGTAGGAGAAAACAGATGCTTCAAGTATATACGAGTGTCACCAGCCGCCCGCCTGTCGGAAGCTATAGCGCTGAACAGGCTTCGGTACGGCGGGCGCAGGAAGACCCTTCTGCTTTTGCTGATTTATACCGGCAACATGTCAAACAGGTTTATCGCTACATTCTCAGCCGTGTCAGTAATGTAGCGGACGCCCAGGATTTGACCTCACAAACTTTTTTGACGGCGCTAGAAAGCCTGGCCCATTATCGGGCGCAGGGTGCTTTTGGGGCCTGGCTAATGGGAATTGCCCGGCACAAAGTCATGGATCATTACCGCCAGGTGTTGCCTCACCCGGAATTTGACCTGGAAGAGGCGGGCGAGGTGATGGATAGCAGGGTACGCCCCGACGATGCTGTCAATCAGCGGCTCCAATTAGAACGAGTCGCGGCTAAACTGGATGTTATCGCCCCGGATCGGGCTGAAGCGATTCGTCTGCGTATTTTTGGCAACCTGAGTGTTACGGAAGTAGCGAAGGTGATGGATAAACAAGAACCAGCAGTACGGATGCTCATCCATCGTGGCTTGCGCGATTTGCAGGAGCAGATTGGCTTTTCCCTGGAGGATGTAGCATGAACGACAAACACGAACGCGAGGAATTACAACAGGCGTTGGAACTGGATGCCTTGCTGGATACCTGGCAGGCGGGTCGGTCCGCGGCCGCACGTGGTGAGGCCAAACTTTCCTCTCAGGACACAGCCTTTGCTCGCCAACTTGTGCAACTGGCCCAGACCACCGAACCAGAACCGGATTTTGTTGTTCGTTTGGAGAATCAATTACGTTGGGCGGCACGACAGGGCGCGGCCGCGAGCCGCCGGGAGGCGGCTCCGCCCCGGCGCATGTTTTGGCAAGAACTAATGGACGCATTCACTGGGCGGCGGGTTTTGATGACCGCCGGTGCTTTAGCCATCGTCGCCGCTCTCGTTATCATTGCCTGGCCCTTATTAGATGCCCCCGGTACAAACGACACCGGAGATGATATCCCTATCGCCGTTGTACCCATAGACACCGCAACTCCCTTTGGCGACCTCAGCACTGAGGCCGATATGGCCGAAGATGGTAGCACACCTGGCGTTCAAGAAATTGCGCCCTTGTCACCCGAAGCCCCCCCCACCGAAACGCGAGAAGCCATTGCCGCCATAACCCCTACGATTGATCCGGCTTCGTTGCCGAAATTGCCCGCCTTAAGTAGTGGTGGCGTGACGGGTATGGGGGGCGGTGGCGCGGGCGGACCTGGGCTTGGTGGTGGGGCCGATACCATGCTCGGTTTTGAGAACCGGCTAGAAAATGCCCAGTTCAACCTTAATACGACTCTACCCGATACATCTCCACCCGGCACGGTTTATCAATATCAACAAACAGATCCCTCTATTGAAAGGGTTCGGGAAATTGCCGCCCGGTTTGGTTTTACAGGTGAGATTTATTACGATGCCTGGTACGACAAAGTGCTACAAGACCCGGAGTTTGGCTGGCCTGGCCCTCGAACTTATACGATGTTTGATGGTGCCCTTTTCTTTAGCGCCTCAGGCAATTCGTTCAGCTACTTTGATAACGGCATGATTACGCCCGGTTCATTCTTGCAGTCTATGCCCTATGAACAAGGTGTGCCCATCGCTCTGGACTGGGCTACTGAACGAGGTTTTTTGGACTTTCCTTATGAGATAGTCAGAAGCCCATTTGGTGAAGAAGTCGCATTCTACCGGGTGATCAATGGCTTGCGCCATACGCTACCGGAATTGTCTGTGTCCGTGATGGAAAATGGACAAGTGCTTTCGGCTTATTATTTGCCGTATGATGTTTACACCGCCGTGGGAGAATATCCGCTACTCTCTGCTGAAGCCGCGTGGCAGATGGCCCAAGCAGAACCAGATAATCAAACGGTTTTTGTGTCTATTTATCCTGATCCAGCTACGTTGCCAGCCGTGCCGACACCTGATTCGCGGTACCGCTCATGGTATCGTACTTATCGGGATGGAGATCCGATTGCCCTTTATACGTATCCGCAGACTTATTTACCGGTCACAGAGGGTGCGCCCGCCGTGTTACGCACGAATGAGTTTTTCTTAACTGGTGAGCAGGCGTTATTAGACCAGATCGCGGCCGCGACCGATCAAAATTTCCGTATCACCGGAACCATCGTGGGAGATACTGTTTATGCTCAAAACATCCTGGTTTCCGGTTTTGAATTGGTAGACCCCATTCAGGAATGGCAATTCCGTGAAGGGTTCATCCGCCGGGCTGAAGACGGGCAGGTCTTTTTGGACACCATCCAGGGCGAAACTATTCTTATCCCCAATGCCCCGGATGATTTGGGTGATGGTGAACAGGTGGGAGTAAGTGGCCCCATCATCGAGCCGGGGGAGCCATATCCGGTGTTTGATTGGACTAACATGGATAGGGTGGTGGAGTTTGAGCCTATCCCTGAAGAGGCGTTCGTTTTTCCTACCCCGGTGCCGATTACCCAGGTCAATATTGACCGGGTGGAGTTGATTTATACCTACACCTTCGTTAGTGACCCGGAGTTTGATGGGCCCGGTGAGGATTGGCTGCAACTGGCCTGGCGGTTTAGCGGGGTAACGGATACGGGTGAGTTGGTAGAGATTACTGTGCAGGCGGTGGCCCCGGAGTTTATCCAGCCAGTTCCCACACCGATGCCCTAGCGGAACCAATCTAAATAAGGGATGAACGTGGTCGCAAGTCTGTTTGCGGCCGCGTTTTTGTTTTTTAATACCTTCCAAGTCAACTTCTTGTACAGTTACCAAGAAAATGAACCACAGATTTCGCAGATTAACACTGATTTGTTGAAGAACCTGCGAAAATCGGCGTTAATCTGCGGTTAAATCTTTTCTGGCTTGTTCAGGTTCGGTCTTACCCCATTGATCGAACGCTGTCTCCTGACCGCGCTCGCGGTGATTCGGTGGGGACATCGGCTACATCCTAAATATTGGTTTTTCCTAGACCACAAATTCCCTGTTACAAACTTCATCAACCCTTCGACAATGGTTGTAGTGTGCGCTAATCAATAACGCATGGCTGTTTTAACGAAATCACACAGTTGTTAGGAGTAACACATCATGTCTAGAAAGTCGTATTGGTATGTTTTGATAATGACCCTTCTGCTGGCCCTGGCTCTCGTAGCTTGTGGCGCGCAGAATGGCGGTAATACAGAAACGGGTGTAACCCCCGGCGCGACCACCACTGATAGTAGTGGCACAAATAATGGTAACATCGTGACACCCACAACCGGCACAGCCGATACCGGCAACCTGCCCCCTCTCCCAGCCCTAAGCCCAAGCGGTAGCGGTGGTGGTGATGGGCTGGGTGGTGGTGGCGGCGATGCCCTGTCTTCAGATGGTGGTATTCCGATTGAGGGCCAGGGTGGTGATGGTCTAACAATGCCCCGCTTCTTTGAAAACCGGTTGGAAAATGCCCAGTTTAATCTGAATACAGTTCTTCCTGCCACCCCTGGCGCAACCACGGTCTGGCAGCAAAGCATGGACGAGATGACCCAGGAACAGATGCGCGACCTGGCTAACCGTTTTGGCTTCACCGGCCCGCTCTACACTGACCCCTGGTATGATCAACTGCTCCAGGACAATCCGGGTATGTGGCCTGGTCCGCGTAGTTACTATGTCTTCGATGGTTCCCGTACCCTGAGTTTCTACGGGGCCAATCTGAGTTACTTTGATAATGGGGCTATGGTAAATGTCGCTGGTTGGACATTGATGCCCTGGGAACAGGCACGCCCCATTGCTGAAGCGTTCCTTAACGAACGTGGCCTGCTCGATTTCCCCTACGAAGTTATACCGAACCCGTATGGGGGCGACGATGTAGCCTTCTATCGTCTGATCAATGGTGTTCGTAGCACCAGCGCTGAAATTTCTGTTTCTGTGACCCCGGAAGGCAAAATTCTGTCCGCTTATGTGCAACCGTTCAGTGCCTTCACCGCGGTGGGTGATTATCCACTCATCTCGGCTGAAGAAGCGTGGCAATTGGTACAAGGTACACCCGATTACTTGCGTGTTTTCCACAATGTCTTCACCGATCCGGCTACGTTTCAACCCTATGTTGATCCGAATGCCTCAGAGTATCGTTACTGGTCACGCACCTATCAAAATGGTGAAGCCATTACCATGTACTTCTACCCCATCGTTTACAATGCTCTGGATGGTAGTGCGCCATTGGTGCGGGCGGGTGAGTTCAATCTCATCGCCACAGAAGCCGACCTCCAATTGCTGGCCGCCAGTGCTAACCAGAACATCCGCCTGACTGGGACGGTGCAAGGGGATACCTTGTACAATCAATCTATTCAGGTAACAAGTGTGCAGGTGCTGGGTGACTATCAGGAATGGCAATCCCGTGAGGGTACGATTCGACGAGCCGATGGTCAGACCTATTTGGACAGCATCGAAGGGGAAACCCTCATTATCCCTGGTGCGCCAGCCGATTTGGCCGACGGTGAACGAGTCTATGTGAACGGCCCCATTATCGAAGTGGGAGAACCCTTTGGTACGTTCATCTGGACAGGCATTGACAAGGTCATTACATTCACTGAAGAACCCGGTATCTTTGACCCAGGCGTCTTTCCGACCCCTGTACCGATTGGTCAGGTGGATATTGATAAAGTTGAGCTGATTTACACCTATAGCTACACCCCATCGCCTGATGGCAATGGCCCTGGTGGGACCTGGCAACAACCTGCCTGGCGCTTCACCGGTACGACGGACACGGGTGAAATAGTTGAACTGTTGGTGCAAGCTGTAGCTCCAGAGTATCTGCAACCCGCTGGTTAGTTCTGTGTTGTAGATTGATTCATCGTTGAGATTGCATCAATCTGGGATCAAGCCCCTTCGAGCGTAAGCGCGAAGGGGCTTTTTTTTGAACGGGTGTGGGGAACAAAAGGGTAGGCGGGGACGTTTGTTCATCAAGAGGTAACACTAAGCCTGTTGCTTGAGCTTGTCGAAGGCAACTGGCGGGCTTCGACAAGCTCAGCCCTCGGTAGCGTTAGCAGTTACATTAAGAGGCTGAATCGCCTGTTATAAATTTGGTTCGCTAACCGACATGGTAAGTGGAACTGTCCAAAATTGAGTGGCTGAGGTGAGGTCGCTTTTAGAAAGGTGATGCTATCTGAAAACCTCGATTTTGGCTTAAAGAATTGGTATTGGTAAAGGAGACAACATCATGTTGCGTACAACAAATGCAAACAAATTGATTTTTCTTTTGATGGCCTGGCTTATGCTGGTTGTGGTAGCTTGTTCGCCCACAGAGCCTGAGGCAAATGTGAATAACGGTGTCCTGCCTGATGAGAACCCGGCTGTGGTAGAACCAGTGGGTAACAATGACGCGACCGCACCAGATGCCGACACCGCCGAAGTAGTTGCCAGCTATGGTGATTTACCGGCATTGCCAGCCATTGGTGGCTCGGCCGGGATGAGTGATGCTGGACCAGCCAGTATGCCCATGAGCGAATCGGCCGTGGGCACTGTGGGTAATAGTATGGCCATGGGTGGTGGTGCCGACATGGCTTACGGACGTGGCGGCGGCGGTGGTGGATATGGTTATGGGAGCGGCTATTATGGCATGTTGCCCTTTGCTGACACCGACTTTAACCTGCAAGCGGAATTGCCGACTGGCCCCGCGGCCGCGAACGTCTGGCAGTCCCCCTCTAACATCTCCTTGACCATTGAGCAGGCCCGTGAAATCGCCCTGCAATATGGCTTCAGCGGCGAACTATACCTGGATTACTACAGTGTCACCGCGCCGGTCTCCACAACCGCTGGTGAAGCGGGTGTGTCGCCTGACTATTATCAAGCGCCGACGGTTTATTATGCCTTTGATGATACACGGATGCTGACCATTTATGGCACGGATGTCAGTTATAATGATTTTACCGCCCATAACATGACCGGTCCCATTGATTACCTGGCCTATGAGCAGGCTTTACCCATTGTTGAAGCCTTTCTGAATGAACGTGGGTTGTTAGACTTTGAGTATGTGGCCCGGAAAAATTATTGGGGTCAGGATGTGCAAATCTTCCGCCTGGTAGATGGGCGTGAAGTGGTAAACCCTGATTACACGGCGACCGTGAACCAGGATGGGGTCATTGCTTACCTGTACCACACCCGGTTGAACGAAGTAGGCACACCGGCAGAGTATCCGCTGATCAGTGCCGCGGCCGCGTGGGAACTGCTTCAACAAGGGGTAGATTACAGCCGTATCTACTACAACATCTACCCCCAATTGGACGAAAATGGGATGCCTCTCCCTATTGAGCCTATGATGTCTTCTATGCCCAACCAGTCGCAATATTATCCCCGGCAGTACCAAGATGGTGAGATCATCGAACTGTACCCCTATCTGATGGGTTATCTGCCTGCCGACGGCGATGGTGCGCCCCGGATTCAGGGCGATCAATTCCGCTTCCTGGCCAGCGATGAGGTACTCCAGCAATTAGCGAGTGTCATCGGGCAGCAGGTTCATGTGACCGGAACCATCGTACAAGTAGCACCCAATGTGACTGCTCTACAAGTGACCAGTTGGGAATCCACCACAGACTTTCCTGAATACCGGTATGAAGCTGGGGTGTTAAATTGGGATGAAAGTGGACAGGCGGTATTTACGGCGGATGTGGGTCTGACCTGGATATTGCCCAACGCCCCCACTGAAATCGAAAGCGGCACGCGCGTCTTTGTGAATGGCTGGTTGCCCCCCGGGACCGCTCAAACTGCACCCCAGGTTTTCAACTGGCAAACCATTGAAAAGATGCAAGCTGGTATTCCTGGCGTTGAAGTAATCACCATCAACCAAGTGGACATGGTTTACAGCTTCAATTATGGTGTCAGTGTGGTAAAAGATGGGACTGAAACCCCGATGAATGTCATGCAACCCGCCTGGCGCTTCACCGGTACAACCAACCAGGGCGAAAAAATCGAAATCTTTGTCCAGGCGGTTGATCCGTCCTTCGTGAATCAATAAAAGATAAGTGGGGACACAGAGGGCCGCAGAGGAGGCACAGAGAGACACAGAGTGAAGACTGATAAAACGATTCTTCTTTGTGAATCTCTGTGTCTTTCTCTCTGTGTTCATCCCTAGTAAGTGTTCAGTTAGCCCGCCCGGCGGTCGAACCGCCGGGCTAAACGTACCAAGCCCTACGGGCTAAAATGCCAGGCCAACGGCCTTCGTAGTTATAGCCCGGCCCGTTTTACGGCCGGGCGGTCTAGGATAAACGAATCCGACTGAATGTTTACCTTCCCTATTCTCCTTGTAGGACTTTTAGCACCTGGGGCAACAAGGCCTGACTGGTGCTGACCGCTTCATTGGCAAAGATACTCTCGTTTCCTTGCCAGTCGCCAAAATAGCCGCCCGCTTCACGGAAAATAACCGGGAAGGGGCCACAATCCCAGGGGGCCATCACCGGTTCGAGCATGATGTCGAGCCGTCCGGTAGCCACGAGGAGTTGGCCGTAACAGTCGCTCCAGCCTACCCGATAATAAACCGCTTTTTGCAGACGCTCCCACTCGGCAGCGCGGTTGTAACGCCCAAAGATGCCGGGGTCGGTACAGCCCAGGTAGGCTCGACTGAGGTCGGTGGCCTGGCTGACACGAGCCGGTTTACCATTCCACCAACAACCCTGACCGGACGCGGCCGCGAGCATCTCCCCCATGGCTGGAAAATAAGCCACCCCTACCTCAACTCGTCCTTCAATTTCTAACCCCAACAGTACACCATACAGGGGCACTCCCCGCATGAACGACTTCGTTCCATCAATGGGGTCAATGATCCAGCGGTGGCTGGCCCCTTCTAGACTATTGCCAAACTCTTCTCCCAGAATGGCATGAGTAGGGTAGGTGGATTCGATGCGGCCGCGGATAAACTCCTCAGCTTTTTTATCAGCAACCGTTACTGGGGTGTCGTCCCCTTTGTATTCTGGTAGCACGCCCGTCTGGAAATAGCCCAAAGTCAGCCGCCCGGCCAGGTAAGCTGTTTCAGTGGCAAACTCCAGATAAGACCGTAGATTTTCTGGCACAATGAACTCCTTTTTCGGTTTAATGTTGTTGGCTCTATCGGGTTTAGCGGAGGGAGTGGAGACTTTAGTCGGAGCGACTCGACCGGCTAAAGCCTCGACTCCTAATTCACCCCGTCCGATTCGGTAGAGCCATTTTGCTTTGACGATTGTCCAGAGGATTCTACCAGAAGCATAAACAATCTAGCATCTTATTTGAGTGCGCCGACAATGGCTTCGACATTGGAGCGCATAAAGGCTAGGTAGGTATCTGCCGGACCATCTTCTCCACTCAAAGAATCGGTGTAAATCGAAATGATGTCAGTATCTGTCTCTTGGGCAACCTGATTGGCCAGGGATTGGCTTACCGTTGTGCCCACAAAAACGGCAGGCACACCATACGCCCGAATGGTGGTGGTGAGCTCCGCCAGGTCTTGCGCTGATGGCTCTGCCTGGGTGCTCAGGCCAGGGAAAACAGTGCCTACCAGTTCAAAACCGTAGCTGTCTACAAAGTAGCCCAAAGAATCATGGTCGGTTACGAGGATACGGTTTTCGGCGGGGATTTGGGCCACCTGCTCTTTGATCCATTCATCGAGAGCGACTAACTCTTGCCGGTACGCGGCCGCGTTCGCCTCATAAACTGCGCCATTTTCCGGGTCCAATCGGGCCAGTTCCTCGGCCACTTCATCGGCCCAGGTGGCTACATTGAGGGGATTCCACCACACATGCGGATCAAATTCACCATGTTCATGTTCGTCATCTTCATCAGCGTGCTCATCATCATGATCCTCGCCCAAAGGTATCGCCTCAATGTGGGCAGACAACTCTACGATGTTCATATCCGCGGCCGCGTTCTCCAACATCTCCGTCATAAACTCTTCTAAATCCAGTCCGTTAATAAACACCACATCAGCCTGGGCCGCTCTGGTAACATCCTGCGGGGTGGGATTAAACCCATGAGGATCACTCCCGGCTGGTAGCATCACCGTCAGGTTTAATAAATCTCCACCTACCACCTGAACGACATCTCCTACCAGGGTTGTGGTTGCCACCACTTGCACCTTCGTGCTCTCTTCGTTCCCCTCTCCCGTGGCTGAACAAGCGGTCAACATTGATATCAGCCATAATAAAAAAAACATTTCTTTTAAGCCTACCGTCATCCGTTTCATCTGCATCTCCTTGATTTTGCTAAATTTGTTGGAGTGGAGACTTCAGTCGGAACGTTTCCGGCTAAAGCCTCGACTCCAGTGCCCAGGCGCTCTCTTATTGCTACTTTGTATCAATTATACCGAGTTGATATTTTGTATCAACTAAGTAAATGGCGTAAAATACAAGCCAGTCAACTTGAATTCGTCTACAATTTGCCAATTATGGAACCAAGCGAAGAAATTATGGCCTTAGATAAACCTGCCCCCACAGTAAGAAGGGGCAAACGGTGGGATAACCTGTGGTTGATCATTGGTCTGACGGTGTTGGTGATACTGACTCTGGTGTTGCCACAACTGACAACCGGCGCTATTGGTAGCCGTTTTCAAACCTTTGTGACCATTTTTCTGGGTATTTTTATTGAGGCTATCCCTTTTCTACTGATTGGCTCGGTGGTTTCGGGGATGATTGAAGAGTTTATTGACAAAGATTCGCTGGCTCGTTTCGTACCTCGTCGGGCCATTCCTGCTGCTTTTGTAGGGGCCTTGCTGGGTTTTGCCTTTCCCGTTTGTGAGTGCGGGGTTGTACCCGTAACCCGACGGCTGTATCAGAAAGGGTTGCCGCTCTCGGTGGGGGTTGCCTTTTTGTTGGCCGCGCCAGTGGTGAACCCGGTGGTACTGATAAGCACCTATGTGGCTTTTGGTTGGGGGCCGATTTTATGGGGCCGGTTTGTGTTTAGTGTGCTGATTGCTTTTGTGGTGGGTTTGTTGTTTAGTCTGGCGCGGCCGCAAGATATTCTGCTTCCCGCCACGCTTAGCCAAACCGACGATCATCACCATGCTCACGGACATACCCGGTCTACCTCAGTGGTAGATCGACTGTGGAATGCCTTAGCCATTGGTGGTGATGATTTGTTAGACATGGCTCGGTACCTCATTGTCGGTTCCATGCTCGCGGCCGCGATGCAGACGATGGTTCCCCAGGCG
>Ga0307505_10003051_pt1 | contig 10880 bp, 11 predicted proteins | sample 23_S_MG_FD_202183 | JGI IMG/M metagenome (GOLD analysis project Ga0307505, IMG submission 202183) | Soil microbial communities from Populus trichocarpa stands in riparian zone in the Pacific Northwest, United States - 23_S | ecosystem: Environmental > Terrestrial > Soil > Riparian zone > Trees... | reverse complement strand
TTCGCCCAGCCCGAGGATGCGGGCAGGCTCTCTGGAGAGCACGGCGAAGAACCGGTCGCGGTCGCCGAGTATCTCCCAGGTGGCCGACGCCGCGGTCTCCAACCCGATCACTCCACGTGGCGCAGCCGTAAAGCCCACCTGCTTCTCAGCCGGGAGATGGGGTGCGTGGTCCGTGGCGACTATGTCGATCACACCCTCCCGGAGGGCATTTACCAGTGCGGCGCGATCTTCGGAGCTGCGCAATGGGGGGTACATTTTGTAATTGGGATCGAGTCCTGCCAACGCGGACTCATCGAATGTCAGGTGATGCGGTGTCACCTCCGCAGTGACCGGCAACCCCGACTCCTTTGCTCGTCGTATCAACTCGACCGTCATCTTCGCCGAGACGTGCTGGCAGTGGTAACGGGCGCCGGTCTTCGCAACCAATGAGAGGTCGCGGCGAACTACGTCGGACTCTGCCTCCGCCGGAAGCCCTCCTACTCCGAGACGGCGGGAGACGTCTCCCTCGTGCATGTGGCCCTCGGCCGTTCGGGCGCGGTCTTCGGCGTGCTGGGCGAGGAGAGCGCCGGGGAGCAGAGCGATGCCGCGCATCGCCTCGGCGAGGACCTCGCCGTCGGCGACCGAGTCTCCGTCGTCCGTGAAGAGCCTCACGCCCATGAGGTAGAGCTCGTCGAAATCGACCGGAGTGGCACCAGCACGCCCAACGGTGATCGCCGCCGACGGTATTACCTCCACCACTGCTGTCTCCTGCGCCGTGTCCAGCACTTCCTGGACGACCTTCGCTGTGTCCATGGGTGGCTCCGTGTTCGGCATGGCGGTCACGGCGGTAAAGCCACCGGCCGCGGCCGCGCGGGACCCGGAAGCGATGTCTTCTTTCCACGTCTGGCCCGGTTCACGGAGGTGGGTGTGCAGGTCCACGAAGCCCGGGCCCACGAGACATCCCGTCGCATCGACCTCGTCCTGGGCCGGTGGGACGACGCCAACGGCGGCGATGCGACCGTCGTCCACGAGGACGTCCGCTCGGGCCCAGCCATCGGCCGTCAACACCTCGCCATTGCGGATGGCGATCATCGACCGCCAACCACCAAGCTGCGGAGCACGGCCATTCGGGTGGGCACGCCGTTGCGGACCTGCTCGGAGATCAAAGATCGGGGAGAGTCGACCACGTCGTCAGTGAGCTCCACACCACGGTTGACCGGGCCCGGATGCATGACCACCGCCTCCTCACCGAGAGCGGCAGCCCGTCTCGCGTTCATGCCGAATCGAGTGATGTACTCATCGTCGATGACTCCCCCGCGCTCCGTTTGCACTCTGAGCAGATATACAACGTCGAGGTTGGGGATGATGGCGTCGAGGTCGTCGGTGTGAGCGACTGCAGACTCGTTGGGAAGCCACTCGCCGGGTCCTATCAGCACGAGGTCCACGTCCAACGGGGACATGGCGTGGACGAGACTCCCAGCCACCCGGGAGTGGGCGATGTCACCGACGATGCCGACCCTGAGGCCGGACAACGAGCCGAAGCGGCGCTTCAAGGTCACCAGGTCCAGCAAAGCTTGAGTTGGGTGCTCGTTCGAGCCGTCCCCGGCGTTGATCACGGGAAGTCCTGTCCACTCCCCGACTTTCTCAGGCACCCCTTCCTCTTTATGGCGAACGACGAGCACCTCGGCCCCGATGGCGGCCACGGTGACGGCAGTGTCGTGCAGCGACTCCCCCTTGAGCGAGGAGGAGGTCTCCGGGAAGAAGGTGAGCACGTGACCCCCGAGACGTTGGATGGCGAGGTCGAAGGACAGCCTGGTGCGTGTGGATGGCTCGAAGAACATGTTGGCCACACACCGTCCAGCGAGGGACTGTTCGAGTTCGTCTCCTCTGTCGATGGCGTCACGAATCTCGGCCGCCGCGGTGACGAGTCGCTCGATTTCGCTCCGCCCCATGCCGCGGAGCCCGAGGAAGTTCTTCATGAGACGCTCACCTCCAGCTTCTCGATGTAGACACCCTGTTGGCCATCGGTGTCTTGAAGACGGACCCGGACTGTCTCGTCCAGGGAGGTGGGGAGGTTCTTGCCGACGTAGTCGGCCCGTATCGGCAGTTCTCTGTGGCCCCGGTCGACCAGCACAGCGAGCTCAGTGGTCAATGCCCTGCCTATGTCGGAGAGGGCGTCGAGGGCAGCCCGCACGGTCCTCCCTGTGAACAACACGTCATCGACGATCACAACATGGCGAGCGGAGATGTCGACCGGGATCTCGGTGCTGTGCAGGGTGATGTCGTCTCTGAGCTCGCGGTCATCCCGGTAGAGCCCGATGTCGAGCTCGCCGATAGGCACTGCGAAGCCCTCGAACGAGCCGATGGTCTCGGCGAGCATCTGCGCGAGTGTCACCCCCCTGGTGTGGATTCCGACGAGCACGACACTCTCTGCACCGCGGTGGGTTTCGAGTATCTCGTGTGAGATGCGGCGGATGACGCGCTGGATGTCATCGCCGGTCATTACCTGTGGCAACTGTCTTCCTTCCCGGCCTCACAGGACCGTCCTTAAAGGTGTGACCTGACCATAACCCGGTGGGCCCGCCGAGTCCTAACTCTCCCGGATCGATTTGGCCAGGGTGGCGAGGACCCCATTGACGAAGGCACCAGACTTCTCGGTCGAGTAGGTCTGGGCTAGTCGGACCGCCTCAGAGACCACGACCGCGGTAGGTGTCGTCTTGTCGGCGCGCAGCTCGTGGAGAGCGATCCGGATGACGTTGCGGTCGATCACCGGCATCCGCGCGACACTCCAGCGCTCAGCGACGGATTCGATCATTGCGTCGAGGTCGTCGAGATCGGAGATGACTCCTTCGACGATCTCTCCCGCTCGGCCACCGACATCTGAGCCCAGTTCACCTCTCGTGTCGAACTCATAGAGGCGCTCGAGCGCGAGATCGCGTGGCTCGACCGATACTTCGACATCCAGTGTCTTGGCGACGGCGATGGCGAGGTCGGCCCCCAGGACTTCCTCAGGCGAGTGCGGCTGCTCTCGGGCGCTGAGCACTGCTTGGACTTCCTCCAGAGAGCGGTCTATCGACCTGGCCAACTCGGTTGCGGTGACTCGCGCCGGGATGATCAGCACAAAGGATGCCCGGTCATGCCCGGGTCAAGTAGTCGCCGGTGCGGGTGTCGACCTTGATCCGCTCCCCTTGCTCGATGAACAACGGGACTTGAACCTCGATGCCCGTCTCGACGGTGACACCTTTGGTGGCCCCCGTTCGGGTGTCGCCCTTCACCGCCGGCTCCGCGTATGTCACTTCGAGCTCAACTGACGCAGGAAGATCGACTCCGATGGCCGTCCCCCCGAACATGGGGAGGATCACGGTCATCCCGTCGACCAGGAACCCGGCTGCTTCACCGACATCGTCCGCGGTGAGCACGATCTGGCCGTAGTCGGCGAGGTTCATGAAATGGTGGCCGAGGTCGTCGGAGTAGAGATACTGGTGTTCGGCCCGGTCGATGATTGCCTGCTGAATGTTCTCGTCGGCTCGAAAAGTTCGATCGAGGACCTGACCCGTGTCTAGCTTCTTCAGCTTCATCCTCACAAAGGCGCGGCCCTTGCCCGGCTTGACGTGTTGATACTCGACAATCGAGAAGAGGCCGTCGTCCAATTCGAGGGCCATCCCAGGTCGAACGTCGTTGGTGCTGATCATGCAGTTCCTAAATGGAGAGAGAAGCGAGGACGCTAGCCCCGACTAGAACCCTATTGCGGCAAGTCCGAGCTCGATGTCGGCGCGGTCGACGTGGACCAATAGCGGCGACTCGATCTCCCTCAGGAGAACCATTCGCACCCCACCGGCGTCGCGCTTCTTGTCACGGCCCAAGAGGTCGATGACACGAGCCAACTCGAGACCCTCGACCTGAGTAGGCAGCCCTAGCTTGGAGATCGACTCGATCACACGGTCGGCGTGTGCGAATCCGGCCAGCTTCTCCGAAATGCGGACTGCGGCGACCATACCGAGACCGACACTCTCCCCATGGGAGAGAGAAGAGGCGTACTCGATAGCGTGTCCGATGGTGTGCCCGAAGTTGAGAAAGGCTCGATCTCCTCGCTCCGTGATGTCACGTCCGACAATGGCGGCCTTGACGCCAATGGACTTGGTCACGACGTACTCGAGGTCGCTGGTCAGACCCGACTTCTCGATCGCTTCGGCCAGTTCGGCGTTGCCGATCAGACCGGCCTTGTAGGCCTCGGCCATGCCTTCGCGAATCAGGTAGCTGGGGAGCCTGCCGAGTCGGGCGACGTCGATCACCACCCGTGTCGGGTGCCAGAACACCCCCACCAGGTTCTTGCCACCGATGTTCACCCCGGTCTTGCCCCCAATGGATGCATCGATCGCACCGAGAAGGGTCGTCGGCACGTGCACGACTTCTACGCCACGAAGCCACGTTCCCGCCACATAACCGGCCAGATCGGTGACAGATCCTCCCCCGACACCGACCACGGTGTCGTCGCGGGCCAGCCCAAATCGGGCCAGAGCTTCGTAGACAGAGCCGGCCACTGGCAGAGTCTTCGCCTCCTCCCGGTCGGGGAGGCCAATCACCTCCGATGAGACATCCTCATCTCTCAGGTGCCCGGCAACGTCGAGTGCGATGTCCGTGGCCGCCGGCTGGGTGAGAATCGCCGCCCGCGATCGACCAGCGCGTGGTGGGAGGAGGGGCTGGGGAAGGGCGGACTCGATCACGACCTCGGTGAGCCCGGCAACCGTCAGCGATGCCACGTCGCCACCACTTCACTCACCACGTCCATGGGCCGATCACCGGCCGCGATCACGATTGAGAGCTTCCCCGCTCCCTTGGGCCCCACAAGCCACATTGCTCACCAGCCGGTTCGGCCGGCGACCCTTTCCCGGTAGTGGCTCACTGCAGCTTCGTGATCGGAGATGGAGTCGCCGCCAAACTTGCGTAAGAACTCAGCTGCGAGCACGAAGGCGACCATGTGCTCGCCGACCACGGCGGCCGCCGGCACTGCGCACACGTCGGACCGCTCTCTCACCGCTTGATCGGGCTCTCCGGTGCTCATATCGACGGTGCGAAGCGGCTGCATGAGGGTGGAGATCGGCTTCATCGCAGCTCGGACCCTCACCGGCTCTCCATTGCTCATACCGCCCTCGACACCGCCCGCCCGGTTGGTCTCCCTGGTGATCCCCCCGCTCGATCTCAGGATCTCATCGTGGGCCGATGACCCAGGAGTGGCAGCGCTCACGAAGCCGTCACCGATCTCCACGCCCTTGATTGCCGGAATGGACATGACCGCCCCGCCCAGCAGGAAGTCGAGACGACGGTCGTATTGGACATGTGATCCGATCCCGACTGGCACCGAGTGGGCCACGACCTCGAAGACTCCACCCAAGGTGTCCTTGGAATCCATGGCCCTGTCGATGGCAGCGACCATCTCCTCTGAAGCCCGAGGATCGAGACAACGGACCGGGTCCTGGTCTATGCGGGCAGTGTCGTCCGGGTCGGGAACGGGTGATTTGGCCTCAACGTCTCCGATGGAGATGACATGACTCACGATGCCCACGGAGGACACCCCCAGCAGGGTCTTGGCGAGGTACCCGGCCACGGTGCGAGCAGCAGTCTCTCTGGCCGACGCCCGTTCCAGAATGTCCCTGGCGTCGTTGGTCTCGTACTTCAGCATGCCGGCGAGGTCGGCATGTCCCGGACGCGGCCTGGTCACTTCTTTGCCTGTCTGTCCGGGGCCCGGGCTCATGATCTCCTGCCAGCGGGGCCACTCCGTGTTTCTGATCAGGACGGCTACCGGTGAGCCGAGAGTGATGCCATGGCGGACGCCGCCGAGGATCTCGACTTCGTCTTGCTCGATCGCCATGCGCTTTCCCCTGCCGTACCCGTGACGCCGGCGTGCCAATTCGATGACCAAGCCTTCCACGTTCACAGAGAGACCGCGGGGTAGGCCCTCGACGATTGTCACCAGACCGGGGCCATGGGACTCACCGGCTGTCAGGAAGCGCAGCATGCGCACAGGTTACGAGGGAATCGGGATGGCTCCCACTCCGACCATGACGATCGCGGTCCAGGCGCCCAGGATCATGGGAGGTCCGTAGGGAAGCTCCGTCTTGCGGCTGGCCGCTCCGCCGACGATCAGAATGAGAGCGACTACCCCGCCGATCAGTGCAGTGCCAAACACCGCCCAGCCGAGCACGCTCCATCCCAGGTAGGCAGTGAACAGCCCGAGCTGGACGGCAAGCTTCACGTCTCCCGCTCCGAACCCTCTCCCGCGAACGAGGAGGAAGAGCAACGACGCTCCAGCGAAGTATGCAGCCGCCCCGCCAAGACCCCGGGCAAGATCACCCCAGTCCCCAATCGCTGCGGTGGCCAAAGCGAGGAGGACGAACAACCCGGCGGTGCCCCGGAGATTGAGCCGGTCGACGATACGAAAGGCCTCGAGATCGGTCACTACCAGCGCCATGGTCAGCAGCAGGAACGTCAGATAAGGAACCAGGAGCCAACTCCAGCCGAGGGTGTGCAAGAACCCAAGGGCTACCAGGGCGGCCGCGATTGCGACGACAACCTCGCGCACCACGAGCCGTCCGCAACGTTGGCAACGAAGGTGCAGCCAACCCCGGTTGTGGAGACAGGTACGACAGACCCCCTGGAATGGGCGCAACGGCGTGGTGTCGCCAAGGGACTGGATCGCCAGGTCGTGAGCGGCCAGGCCGATCAGAAAGCCAACTGCTCCGACGAAGACGTAGGTCACCGCCGGAGCAAGTTAGCTGCGAGAGGTATCTGGCCGGGGTTTACGAGTCGGAGGAAAAGTCTCGCAACGTGCCCATCCGGCGACGCCGGAGCAGGCCATGTCCCTCTTCGACCTCGGGCTCTGGGTCGAGCTCGGAGAACACCTTTTCGAGGAAAGCCTCGGTGTCTTCCTCGACTTCGGAGCCGTCGCTGGATGCCCCAACTGAGGGGATCTCCGAGAGACCTTCGGCAACCACTGCAGGTGCGACGAAATCGTCGTCGGCAGCGACCTCGCCATCAGCGTCCGGCTCCTGCCACCAGGACCGGTCGGGGTCGGAGTCCTCTTCGATTGCGGACTCGAATGGGCGCTCTTCCGAGGGTTGGTCGTCCGTTGCAGGACCTTCAGCCTCATACGGGGTGTAAACATCTGTCGGGGTGGCATAGACCTCGGGCGCTTCTGCACTGTGAACTTCAGGCTGTGCTTGAGGTTCCGGGTAGTCGCCCACCGGGACCGCCTCATACGAGTCGACGATCTCGTTCTCCACGCTCGTGGTCTCGGGCGCGCCGAGCAAGATGAGCTCGTTGTTGACCAGTCGGGCGGCGACCCGAGCGGTCCAGAAGTCTGTCGTGCCCAGCCTGTCAGCGATCGCCTCGACTGACGACCCGGCGCCGATCTCGCTCAACACCTTCCAGTCGTCGACCTTGACCGTGACCTCTTCGCGTTCGCCCAGATCTCGCCGGAATGCAATTGCACCGGTGAGGTCAGGTACCAGCTCGGAGACCTTTTGCCACTCGCGCTTGCGTTCGTCGGCATCCTGGAGGAGTGCCTCCAGCTCAAAAGACTTCGGTGAGGCGTAGGGAGTCGTGGCGCCATCATGGACCTGGAAGTCGGTGCCGCGTCGCCCGATTTGATAGAGACTCTCCACGGTCATTTCCCTGATGAGATCGACGATGGAGTGGTTGCTCTCGGCGATGGCAGCGAGAGTGGTCTCGCCGGTGGTGACCCTGGCGAGGGCTTTCTCGTCGGCGTATCCCGAGTTCACCAGATGGCGATGCAGTTGGTCGTTGTCGGAGACAGTGGCGAGGTCGATCCCCCCCTTGCCCACGAAAATCCGGCCATGCATCCCATTGCCGGTGATGTTGACCGATCCCTGCTGCTTGGAACGTGTCAGCAGCCGCAAGACCTCGTCGATTGGCACAAAGCCCAAATTCCCAGAAAGAGACACCTCTAGCTCCTTTTTCAAAGGCTCGTCACGAGGAATCGGCCCCCGGTCCGGCGCCCTTTAGGTGTTTCTGAGGTGTTCGGTCAGGGTCTCCAGACTCACCGTGACACCAGTCCACAGTGCAAAAGACGCTATGGCCTGCCGAAGGAGGAACTCGTGCCCATCGGCCAGAGGCAATCCAAGACTCCGTGCTTTCGCCACGGCGAACGTCTCCTTGTCGCCGTAAGGGAGGTCGATGAGGCCCGAAGCGGTGCCCAACATCTCTTCGGGCAGCTTCTCACCCAACATTCCGATCGGAGTGGCGTTGATGAGCATGGCCCCGGCGACTGTGCTCCCCCATCTCAACCGGTTGCCGCCCAATCGCATGGTCAATGCATCGACGGCTTCGTCGTTGCGGCCCGCGACATAGACGTTGGGCTCGTTGTCGAGTGCGGCGAGAGCGGCTGCGGCGCTTCCCCCGTTCCCGAGCACGATCACCGACGACCTCTCGGCAAAACGCGGCGAGGCCAGCAGCTCGCTGAAAGCGCTCGAGTCCGTGGAGTATCCCGAGATCTCACCTTCTGAGAGTTTCAAGGTGTTCACCGAGAAGGCCCGGGATGCGGTCGACGAGAGCGATTCTGCGAGTCGAGCCGCCTCTCTTTTGAGGGGCATTGTGATGTTCAATCCGTCCCACTCACCACGGCGCAGCCCCTCCACGGCAGCTGCCAGGATGGTCTCATCGGCGCGGACCCTCTCGTATACGCCGTCGAGCCCAGAGATCTCCAACATCGCGCCATGAAGGCGTGGCGACTGAGAGTGCTCCACGGGGTCACCGAGGACGGCGAATCGATATCCCATTGGCGGGTTCAGGGAAGGATGCCGTTGTCGCGCGACTCCTGCACGTTGGCATTGTGCTGGTCGAGGGTCTCAGCGAAGGCATGGCCACCCTCCTCATTGGTGAGGACGTAGAAGAAGTAGGGCGTTTCGTCCGGGGCGGCCGCAGCCTCGAGCGACGAATTGCCGGGGACCGCAATCGGTGTGGGAGGGAGACCCTGGTTGCGGTAGGTGTTGTAGGGAGAGTCGACCTCCCTGTCGAAGTCGGCGACATCCCTCGTTCCCAAGGCGTAGAGCACAGTGGCGTCGATGTCGAGGGGCATGTCTTCGGCCAGCCGATTGTGGATCACACTCGAGACGATGGGTCGCTCTTCGTCTAGACGAACCTCGGTTTCGATGAGTGATGCCAGGACGATCCCCTCGTAGGGCGTGTAACCGAGGTCTTCCCAGTCACTCCAATCAATGGAGTCGACCCGTTGCTCCATGGTGGAGGCCAACCGCTGAAGGATGTCCTCTGCCGAGGAGGTCTCGGCGAACTCGTAGGTGTCGGGGAAGAGGAGCCCTTCCCAATCCTGCAGCTGAGGCTCGTCGGGCAATTCGACCAATGACGTGGTCACACTCCCGTTGAGTAGCGCCTCCTCGTAGTCGGAGAAGGAGTGTCCTGTGCCTTCGGAGAGGCGGGTCAGGATCTCGTTGATCCGCAGGCCTTCGATCACGGTCACCCGGTAGACCGGCGCGCCGGGGCCGGAGACCAGCTCTGCGACGACGTCGGCAGGGTCCATGAGGGTGGTCAGCTCATACGTGCCTGCCTGGAGGCTCTGCGCCGCATCGACATTGCGCACCGCCACTTCGAACTCGAGCGCTGAGCGGACCACGCCTTGTGCGGAGAGAATCGCCCCGATGTCCTGGCCAGTGGATCCCTGAGGTATCTCGATGGTCACCGGCTGGTCCGGCTCGACATTGACAGCGCCGCCACTCCCATCCTGGGGCCCCAGGGCGTCGCCGACAGTGCGGCCGAGATAAGACCCCCCGAAGACGATGATCACGCCCGCGAGGACGATGGCAGCCCCCACCCCGGCGATCTTGAGGAGGCGAGCCCAGGGCGGCTGGTCTGGAGCTGGTTCGAAGGTCATTTGCTACCGGGTGATTGGACGCCGGCTTCGGGCTCTGAGTTCCCGGGGCCGGGCCTTCTGTCTAAGAACGTCTGCAAGATGATGGCCGCAGCGACCTTGTCCACCGTTTCTTTCCGCTGCCGACGTTTCATCCCGCCCTCGAGCAGTGCGCTCTCCGCCATGCGGGAGGTGAAGCGCTCGTCGATCATCTCGACCGGGACTCCGAGGATTTCCCCCACCTCTTCGGCCAACGCCCTTGCCCCAGCTGCCGACTCCCCCTCGTGCCCACCGAGCGCAGTTGGCAGGCCAACGACCACCTGGTCGATCGTGTGCTCCTCGACGAGCACGCGGAGAAACTCAGGCAGGTCGCGCCGCGTGACGACGTCGAGCGGGCGAGCGGTGAGCCCCAACCCGTCGGAGATGGCGATACCGATGCGCTTGGTCCCATAGTCGATGCCCAGATAACGGCTCATAACCCGCCCAGTGCCCGACCCGACTCTTCGCGGGCGCTGTCCAGTGCGGCGGCCAGACGATCGCCCTGGGGGCCGCCCGCTTGGGCCAGCTCGGGGTCTCGTGAGCCGCCTCCCCCCAGCTCCGCCGAAGGGTTCGAGAGCAGTTCGCCGGCAGAGATCCCCTTCTCGACGAGATCCTTGGAGACGGCTGCGACCAGTGCTCCTTTGCCACCTTCTGCTGACCCGAGGATCACCACCGAGGGGCTCTGCAGTCGATCGCGGACTCCGAGTGCGATCTGGCGAAGCTCATTTCCAGGGACATGGCCGGCGTCGGCCACCACCACCGAGACGTCGCCTTGCAGCACGGGCTTGGATGACAGCTCCTCGGCGAGGTGTCCCATCCGCTGATGGGCGATTGCTTCCAGCTGTTCTTCCATACGACCGACTTTCTCGAGGAGCTGCTCGACACGTTCGGGGACGGACTCGGGAGGAGTGCGCAGGAGTTGGCCCGTGCGGCCGAGCGCACCACGCAGCGAGACGAGATGGTCGTACGCGGCCATGCCGGT
>Ga0307505_10003050_pt1 | contig 10881 bp, 11 predicted proteins | sample 23_S_MG_FD_202183 | JGI IMG/M metagenome (GOLD analysis project Ga0307505, IMG submission 202183) | Soil microbial communities from Populus trichocarpa stands in riparian zone in the Pacific Northwest, United States - 23_S | ecosystem: Environmental > Terrestrial > Soil > Riparian zone > Trees... | reverse complement strand
CATCCAGGCGCCGGTGTAGTCGGACAGCGAGATCTGCAACGCGGTCATCAGCACCGCGCCGATGATCGGGCCGATGAAGAAGGCGACACCGCCGATGTAGGCCATCAGCAGCACGAAGCCCGACGGGATGGCGCCGACCACGCTGGAGGTGACGATCTCGTAGTGGATGGCCGCGAGCCCGCCGGCCACACCGGCGAAGAAGCCCGACACGCAGAAGGCCAGGAAGCGCACCATCTGCGTGCTGTAGCCGACGAATTCGGCGCGTTCGGGGTTGTCGCGCACGGCGTTGCACATGCGCCCCAGCGGCGTGCGCGTGAAGGCGTACATCGCTGCCATGCTCAGCAGGCACCAGGCCGCGATCAGGTAGTAGACCTGGATCTGCGGGCCGAAGCTGATGCCGAACAGCTGCAGCGTCGAGGTGCGGCTGGTCGAGATGCCGCCTTCACCGCCGAAGAAGCCGCGCAGGATCAGCGAGCAGGCCGCCACCAGTTCGCCGATGCCCAGCGAGATCATCGCGAAGGCGGTGCCGGCGCGCTTGGTCGACACCCAGCCGAAGATCATCGCGAAGAACAGTCCGGCCAGGCCGCCGACCAGCGGCAGCAGCGGCAGCGGGATCGGCAGCTTCTCGGCGCCGATGACGTTGAGCGCATGCGCGGTCATGAAGCCGCCCAGGCCGTAGTACACCGCGTGGCCGAAGGACAGCATGCCGGTCTGGCCGAGCAGCATGTTGTAGGACAGCGCGAAGATGATGGCGAAGCCCATCAGGCTCATCATCGTGATCGACGCACCGCTGCTGAAGACGTAGGGCAGCACCAGCATCCCCAGCGCGGCCAGCACCCACGGCAGGAACTGCCAGCGTGCGGCGCCGTTCATGTCTCGCGGTCCCCCATCAGGCCCTTCGGCCTGAAGATCAGCACCAGCACCAGCAGCAGGTACGGGATGATCGGCGCCACCTGCGCCACCGTGGCCATCCACAGGTCACCCCCGATGGAGTCGCGCGTCAACGTGATGCCCAGCGGTGCCAGCACATCGGCCACCGACACGTTCAGCGCCACCGCGAAGGTCTGGATCAGCCCGATCAGCAGCGAGGCGACGAAGGCGCCGGGCAGCGAACCCAGCCCGCCGACGACGACGACGACGAACAGGATGGGCCCGAGCGATGCCGCCATCGACGGCTGCGTCACCAGCGCCGGCCCGGCGATGACACCCGCCAGCGCCGCCAGCGCACAGCCCACGCCGAACACCAGCATGAACACCAGCGGCACGTTGTGGCCCAGCGCGCCCACCATGTTGGGGTGCGACAGCGCAGCGCGGATGATCAGTCCGACGCGGGTGCGCGTCAGCAGCAGCAGCAGCGCGATGAACACCGCCACCGACATCAGCAGCATGAACATGCGGAAGGCCGGATAGGTGGTCTGAAACAGCGTGAAGGCGGAAAAGTTCAGCAGCTCGGGAACGCGGTAGTCCACCGGCACCTTGCCCCAGATCATCTGCACCAGCTCTTCGATGATGAAGGCCAGGCCGAAGGTGAACAGCAGCTCGGCCACGTGACCGTGCTTGTGCACCGTGCGCAGACCGAAGCGCTCGACCAGTGCGCCGATCACGCCCACCAGCAGCGGCGCCAACAGCAGGCCGGGCCAGTAGCCGACGTAGCGGCTGATCTGGTAGCCGAAGTAGGCCCCCAGCATGTAGAAGCTGGCATGGGCGAAATTGAGCACGCCCATCATGCTGAAGATCAGCGTCAGGCCGCTGGCCAGCAGGAACAACAGCATGCCGTAGAGCAGGCCGTTGAGCGTGGAGAAGATGATCAGTTCGAGCATGGCGATGCCGGCGCGACGGGCCGCGTGGGGGCGGCCCGTCCTGCGTCAGACATGTGCCGGGCCGATCAGCTCGGCACGACCATCTTGCAGGTGGTCGGGATGACCGTGTCCTCACCCTTGATCAAGCCCACGGTCTTCCAGCCCCAGCCGGTCTTCTCTTCGTCGCGCTTCGTGCCCGAGCCGAAGGAGGAGATGTACATGTCCTGGAACAGAGAGTGGTCGCTCGGGCGCATGAACACCTCGCCACCGAGCACGGTCTTGAACTTCATGTCGCGAAGAGCGGCAGCGACCTTCTTCGGGTCATCCGACTTGGCCTTGTTCAATGCGTCGACGAACATCTCCATCTGATTCTTCATGCGCAGATACCACCAGCGCTGGGCATTCGCGCCACCATACTTTTTCAGGAACTCGTCATCGAAAGCTTCCATCTCCGGCGAAGGCACGTTGGTGTGCCATTCGCTGATCTGGTACACGCGATGGTCCAAGCCCGTCTGCTTGACGGCCGTCGGCCCGCCAGCGCCGCCGGCGTAGTAGGTGTACCAGTTGACCTGCAGGCCCGCATCGGCGGCGGCCTTGAGCAGCAGCGACATGTCGTTGCCCCAGTTGCCGGTGATCACCGAGTCGGCGCCCGAGGCCTTGATCTTGGCGACGTAGGGCGCGAAATCGGTGATCTTCAGTAGCGGATGCAACTCGTCGCCGACGATCTGGATGTCGGGGCGCTTCTGCTTCAGCATCGCGTTGGCCGCATTGCGTACCGAATGGCCGAAGGAATAGTCCTGGCCGATGATGTAGATCTTCTTGATCTCCGGCTTGTCCTTCATGAAGTTGGTCAGCGCGGCCATCTTGATGTCGGAGTTCGCGTCCCAGCGGAAGTGCCAGTAGCTGCATTTCTCGTTGGTCAGCGCCGGGTCGACCGCGGCGTAGTTGAAGTACAGCACTTCCTTGCCAGGGTTGCGTTCGTTGAACTTGGCGACGAACTCGCTGATGGCGATGGCCGCGCCCGAGCCGTTGCCCTGGGTGATGAAGCGCACGCCGGCATCGATGGCCTTCTGCACCTGCACCAGGCTTTCCTGCGGACTGCCCTTGTTGTCGTAGGCCACCACCTCCAGCTTCTGCCCGTTGATGACCCCGCCCTTGGCATTGATCTTCTCGATGAGGAACTGAATGTGCTTCAGCCCATGCTCGCCGATCGTCGCGGCGCCACCGGACAGCGGGTCGATATAGGCGATCTTGACCTGGGCATGGGCGCCCAGCGTAGTCAAGCAGACGGCGGCAGCCAGAGGCCAGCGGCACCATGTCTTGAGTATGTTCATCTTCACTCTCCTCCATCCGTTTCCGAGTCTTTGGACAATAGCTGATACTCCCTGCAGCGCGTTTCAGGGACTACCCGGTAGGCGCGCACCCCACGGTGGCGGACTCGCGCGCTTCACCCCGCCCGCCCTGCGGGCACGGCGCGCTCGTTAGACTTCTTGCTCGAACCCCAAGCCGTGGAGCTCTGCCACCCATCATGAGTACCAAGCCGCTGGACGATCCGAGCTACCCGATGCGCAAGACCGACGCCGAATGGCGCGAGCAGCTCGACCCGATGCAATACCAGGTGGCACGCCATGCCGCCACCGAGCGCGCCTTCACCGGCAAGTACTGGGACCACTTCGAACCCGGCCGCTACGATTGCATCGGCTGCGGCACGCCGCTGTTCAAGTCCGACAGCAAGTTCGACGCCGGCTGCGGCTGGCCGAGTTATGCCGAACCGATCAACAGCGACGTGGTCGAGCGCGTGCGCGACGCCAGCCACGGCATGCTGCGCATCGAAGTGCGCTGCCGCAACTGCGGCTCGCATCTGGGGCATGTGTTCGACGACGGGCCCGCGCCCAGCGGCGAGCGCTTCTGCATCAATTCGGCCGCGATAGACTTCGCTCCGCCGGAATGAGCCTCGCTCAGCCGCTACCTGAAAGACGACGCCAGGTCGTCGGCGGATTCCGCATGAGCACGCCAAGCCGCTCCCAAGCGCTCATCCCGCGGGGCGCAGTGCACAGGGTCGTCCAGTGAGCGTGACCCCCAGCGTCAGCCGCGAGGCCATCGAAGCCGCACTGCGCGAGGCGCTGCAGCCGTCGGCGATCGAGGTGCAGGACGACAGCCACCTGCACGCCGGGCATGCCGGCGCGCGCGAAGGTCGGCATTTCAGCGTGCGCATCACCAGCGCGCGCTTTGCCGGCTGCAGCCGCGTGGCGCGGCATCGCCTCGTGTATGATGCTCTGCGCTTGTTGATGCCCGCCGGCATCCATGCGTTGGCCATCGAGGCGCATGCGCCCGACGAGCATTGAAACACTGCGCAGCGAACTTCCCCTGATCGCGGGCATCGAAGCCCCACCGGCACGCCGCTGCGTTCCAGCGGCCTGCGCCCACTCCACGAAAGACCCTCAGACATGAAGTCGAACTCCCACGCCGTGCGTGCTGCATTCCTGGCCGTGTCGGTCGCGCTGCTGATGCCGCTGGCCGCCCACGCACAGAACATCGCGACGGTCAACGGCAAGGCCGTGCCCAAGTCGCGCGTCGACAACCTGCTGCACCAGGCCGAACGCGCCGGCCAGAAGGTCGGCCCCGAAATGGAGGCCCAGGCCAAGGACCAGGTGGTGCTGCGCGAGATCTTCACGCAGGAAGCCGAGAAGAAAGGCATCGCCGCCTCGGACGACTACCGTGCGCAGATGGAGTTGGCGCGCCAGAGCATCCTGATCCGCGAGCTGTTCGAGGACTTCAAGAAGAAGAACCCGGTCAGCGATGCCGACGCCAAGGCCGAGTACGACAAGTTCAAGGCCCAGCTCACCGGCACCGAGTACCGTGCCCGCCACATCCTGGTGGAAGGCGAAGATGAAGCCAAGGCGCTGATCGCGCAGATCAAGGGCGGCGCCAGTTTCGAGGACCTGGCGAAGAAGAACTCCAAGGACCCGGGCTCCGGCGCCAACGGCGGCGACCTGGACTTCGCCAAGGCCGACTCCTACGTTCCCGAGTTCGGCCAAGCGCTGACGCAGCTGAAGAAGGGCGAAATGACCGAAGTGCCGGTGAAGACGCAGTTCGGCTGGCACATCATCAAGCTCGAGGACACGCGCGAGGCCGAGTTCCCGGCCTTCGACGACGTCAAGGGCCAGATCGTGCAGCGCATGGAGCAGGTCAAGCTGCAGCAGTACCAGGAAGAGCTGCGCAACGCGGCGAAGACCGACTACAAGTTCGCGCAGGAGTAAGCTGCATCAGGCTTCGTGGTCGCTGACCAGCCGGCCGGCCTCGATGCCGAGCTGGCGCTGGCAGCGCGCCGCGATGCCGCTGTCGTGCGTCACCAGCACCAGCGTCGTGCCGGCCTCGCGGTTCATCTCGAACATCAGCTCCATCACCTTGGCGCCGGTGGCGAAGTCCAGGCTGCCGGTGGGTTCGTCGGCCAGCAGCACCGCCGGGTGCACCACGAAGGCCCGCGCCAGCGCCACGCGCTGCTGCTCGCCGCCGGACAGCACCTTGGGGTAGTGGCCCAGCCGGCTGCCCAGGCCGACGCGGCCCAGCATCTCGGCCGCGCGCTCGCGCGCGTTGCCCTGCCCCAGCAGTTCCAGCGGCAGCATCACGTTTTCCAGCGCGTTCAGGTTGGCCAGCAGCTGGAAGCTCTGGAACACGAAGCCCAGCTTGCGCGAACGCACCGCGGCGCGCGCATCCTCATCCAGCGCGAACAGCTCGGTGCCGGCCAGCCGCACCTGGCCGCTGGTGGGCACGTCCAGGCCGGCGATGATCGACAGCAAGGTGCTCTTGCCCGAACCGGAAGCACCGACGATGGCCACCGATTCCTGCGCGCGCAACTCGAAACTGATGTCGTGGAGAATGGTCAGCGTGCCGGTGGCGTCGGCCACCTGCTTGGTGATGTGTTGAACGGCAATGATCGGTTCTGACATGCGTCTTTGTGCTTCGGCTGGGCTCACGCGGCGCGCGCTGCTGCGGCACTGTAGCCTGCTTGGCCTGGCCGGCCTGCCCACGGTGCCGATGGCTGCGCCGCCCCGGGGTCCGTTGCTGGTGCTCGGCGACAGCCTGTCGGCCGAATACGGGCTGGAGCGCGGCAGCGGCTGGGTGGCGCTGCTGCAGCAGAAACTGGCGCGCGAGAAGATCGCCATCGAGGTGGTCAATGCCAGCATCAGCGGCGACACCACCTCGGGCGGCCGCTCGCGCCTGCCGGCGCTGCTGGCGCAGCACAAGCCCGGCATCGTCATCCTCGAACTCGGCGGCAACGATGCGCTGCGCGGGTTGCCGCTGAACATGACGCAGGCCAACCTCAGCGCGATGGCGCAGGCGGCCAAGGCGGCCGGCGCGCGCGTGCTGATTCTCGGCATGCAGCTGCCGCCCAACTACGGCCAGAAGTACGCGCAGGACTTTTCCAACCTGTTCGCCAGCGTCGCCAAAGCCGAAGGCGCGGCCTTGCTGCCCTTTTTCTTGAAGGGCGTGGCCGACGGCCTCGATGCGGACAAGCTCTTTCAGAGCGACCGCATTCATCCCAATGCGCAGGCGCAGGCGCGCATGCTGGACAACGTCTGGCCGGTGCTGCAGCCCCTGCTGAAGTAGGGCTTCAGCGCTCGCGCCCCGGTGGACGTGATTCGGGTGCGCGACGGCGTTCGGCCGCGACGCTGTCGGGCTTGAAGGGCCCGGCGGCCTGTGCCGGCGGCGGCTTGGGCGCTGCAGGCGTCGCAGAGGTCGGCGCGGGCTTTGCGGCCACCGGCAGCGGCGGGCTGGCCGGCCGCATCCGCGGCTCGCGTGCCGCGGCCGGTGGCGCCGACCCGGCCGGCCGGCCGTGGAACGGGCCCGGCGCGGCACCGGTCGCCGGCGGCCGCGGCGGCCTCGACTCGGGCGGCTGCGCCGGCTGAGGCTGTCCTGGCCGGGCCGATCCGGGGCCGTAACCGGGACGATGCGGCTGGCGTGGCCGCGGCGGCATCCAGCCCAGCGGCGGCGGCGGCCGGCCACCCACGATCACACCAGGCGCAACCGGCACGACCACCGGTCGCGGACGCCCCGGCCCGGGCGCCCAGGACCAGCGGTTGCCCCACCAGAACCAGTGGCCGTAGCGGAAGGGCGCGAAGCCCCAGGGCGCGGCATCCACCCAGGTCCAGCCCCAGGGTTGCACCCACACCCACTGGCCGAAGCGGTAGGGCGACCACTGGGGTGCGACCACGGCAGGGCTCCAGGCCCAGCCGAACTCCGGGTGCTGCTGCCAGTTGCCGTGGCGCTCGAGCTCGGCCACGCCGGTCATCTCGGGCGACACGAACGCGGGCGCCGCGCTGGCGAGATCGGCCTGGCGCAGGAAGGCCGCGGCGAAGGCATCGCTGGCCGGCGACGACCAGCGCGCCTGCAGCACGCCGCTCGCGGTGTCGGGCGCGAAGGCGATACGCTGCCCCGGCTCCAGCGTCAGCACCTGTTCGGGCGTGGTGGCGCGCAGCAGACCGCGCCAGTTGCTGCCGCTGCTGCCCTCAGCGTCGCGATCGATGCGATACAGCCCGGCGCGCAGCGGGCGGAAATGGGCCTGCGAAGTGACGACCTCGAGTTCCGAGGCCAGCTCGGCCTCGTGTTGCCGCAAGCCGGCACTGCCGCGCACCAGCAAGAACAACAGCCGCTCGTCGGTCAGCCGCGTGGCCTCGATCTCCGTGTCGCCGTCCAGCACCAGCGCCGTGCCGCCCACCTGCAGTTCGGCCGAGGCGCCCGTGCCGGCCGCCACCCGGTCGCCCTGGGTGAAGGGCCGGTTGCGCGTGGCCGCCACCCATTCGCGCGTTTCGGCGTCGAACAGCTGCACGTCGCCGCTCACCGCGGCAATGCGGCCCGCTCGCGCAGGGGTGTCGTCCTGGGCGCGGACGCCGGCAACAAGCACCAGCAGCAGCACGGCCGCCGCGCAACGGCCGAGCACGCGAATTGCGCTTTCGTCCATGACTGCTCCCTCCCCGTGCCTGCAACGCGGGCCCACGCCCTCACAACGCCTCGACTCTGCCCGACGATGACAGCGTCGGCCATTCACCCCGCCGTCCGAGGGGTCAGTCGTCGGCCTCGCCCGGATCCAGGTCCGGGAACAGCACGCGGGTGTAGCCGAAGCGCGTCAGGTCGGTCATGCGCGTCGGGTACAGCCGGCCGATCAGGTGGTCGCACTCGTGCTGCACCACCCGCGCGTGGAAGCCATCGGCCTCGCGCTCGATGGACCGGCCCTGCGGGTCGAAGCCGCGGTAGCGGATGCGTGCAAAGCGCGGCACCACGCCGCGCAGCCCCGGCACCGACAGGCAGCCTTCCCAGCCGTCGACGGTCTCGTCGCCGACAGCCTCGATCACCGGGTTGATCAGCACCGTCTGCGGCACCGGCGGCGCATCGGGGTAGCGTTCGTTGCGCTCGAAGCCGAAGATCACGACCTGCAGATCCTCGCCGATCTGCGGCGCCGCCAGCCCGGCGCCGTTGGCCGCGCGCATGGTGTCGAACATGTCCTCCACCAGCGCCAGCAGGTCGGGCGTGTCGAATTCGGTCACCGGCGCAGCGATGCGCAGCAGCCGCTCGTCGCCCATCTTCAGGATCTCGCGCACCGCCATGGCCGCCTCCGCTACTTGAAGTTGACACGCACCACCGGGTCGCCGGGCAGGCCCTGGTAGCGCACCACGATGTTCTGGCCGGGCTTGGGCGGCAGCAGCCTGGAAAACGAGCCGACGCTGACCAGATCGCCCTTGCGCAGCGTCAGCCCCTGCTTCTGCAGCTCCCCGGCCAGCCAGATCACCGCGTTCAGCGGGTGCTCGAGCACATCGCTGCCCTTGCCCCGGTCGAGTTCGCCCTCGGGCCCGGCGACGATGACGATCATCGTGCGCAGCGCGTCGGCCAGCGGCGTGGTCGGCACCACCGGAATCGGCTCACCCATGACGAAGTGGCGCGCGCCGACGTTGATCGCGGCAATCGCCGCACCGTCGAGCTTGCCCGGCGCCTCGACCACCAGGTCGGGCAGTTCGATGGCCGGGATCACCGGGTCGATGTGGCGCACCACTTCTTCGGGCGAGGCCGCGCGGCTGACCAGCGAATCCCCGACCCGCACCAGAAGGTCGGCCTCGTACAGCGGCCTGGCACCGAACGCGGCATCGACCGTGGCCCCATTGCGCAACAGCATAGGCACGTAGAGCACGCCGTACGCCGGCGCCGACGCATTGACCAGCGCGGCGGCCTCGGTGTCGCTGAGGCAGGTGGCCTGCGCCGCAGCCATGGCGGCAACCGATGCAGCGTAGAGAACGAGGGCGCGATGGACGCGGCGACTCATCGGACGACTCCAATGCGAAAGAGGCCTTGATGAGCCGCGAGTTTATGCTCGCCGCCTCGATCGCTGAGCTGTCGACGATGCCGCACCCTGCCCCGATCCTGCTGCTACTGTTCGCTGCCGGCACGGCGCTGGCCCAGGGCACCACCCGCTACGAAGGCCTGTGCGATGCCTCGGCCGCGGTGGCGCTGGATGCGAAGCATTTTGCCGTCGCCAGCGACGAAGACAACACGCTGCACGTCTTCGAACGCGGCCAGCCACAGGCGCGCGCCACGCTGCCGCTCGGCGCCTTCCTGCGCGGCGGCAAGGACGAGGCCGATCTCGAGGCGGCCACGCGCATCGGCGAGCGCATCTACTGGATCGGCTCGCTCGGCCGCGACGGCAAGGGACGGCCGGCGCCGCAGCGCGACCGGTTCTTCGCCACCGACATCGACCGCGGCAACTCACCGCCATCGCTGCGGCCGGTGGGCGCGGGGCCGGTGCGCTTGCTCGACGCGCTGTTGGCCAGCGAAGCCGGCCGCGCCTGGCAGCTGGCCGAGGCCGCGCGCAAGGCGCCCGAGGCGCCAGGCGGCCTGAACGTCGAAGGCATGACGCACACGGACGACGGCAGGCTGCTCATCGGCTTTCGCAACCCGCTGCGCGAGGGCAAGGCGCTGGTCGTGCCGCTGCGCAACCCGGCTCAGGCCATCGACGGCCAGCCGCCGCAGTTCGGCGCGGCGCTCGCGCTGGACCTGGGCGGGCGCGGTGTGCGTGCGATGACGCGCGTGGCCGACGGCTACCTGCTGGTCGGCGGGCCCACCGCCGACGATGGCAGTTTCTTCCTCTTCCACTGGCGCGGCGGCAGCGACACGCCGCAGCGCCTGCAGCAGCCGGCGCTGGGCACGCTGCGGCCCGAGGCGCTGTTCGGCTGGCCCGGTACGCCGCAGCTGCAGTTGCTCAGCGACGACGGCGGCATCGAGCGGCAAGGCAAGGCCTGCAAGAAGCTGCCGGCCGCGCAACAGGCCTTCCGCAGCCTGTCCTTCGAGCGCTGATCAGCGTTCGCCGCGCAGCAGCGCGTGCAGGCCTTCTTCGTCCAGCACCGTCACGCCAAGCTCGCGCGCCTTGTCCAGCTTGCTGCCGGCTTCCTCGCCGGCGACCACGTAGGAGGTCTTCTTCGACACCGAGCCCGCCACCTTGGCGCCGGCCGCTTCGAGCATCTCCTTGGCCGCGTCGCGCGTCAAGGTCGGCAGCGTGCCGGTCAGCACCACGGTCAGCCCGGCCAGCGGCTTGGGCTCGGCCGCGGCCACGCCTTCGTGCTCGTCCCAGCGGATGCCGGCGGCGCGCAACTGCTCCACCACCTCGCGGTTGTGCGGCTGCTGGAAGAAGGTGTGGATGCTCTGGGCCACCACCGGGCCGACATCGTCGACCTCGAGCAGACGTTCGACGCTGGCATCCATCACCCGGTCGAGCGCACCGAAGTGCGCCGCCAGGTCCTTGGCCGTGGCCTCGCCGACATGGCGGATGCCCAGGGCATAGAGGAATCGCGCCAGCGTCGTGCTCTTGCTCTGCTCCAGCGCCGCCACCAGGTTGGCCGCGCTCTTGTCGGCCATGCGCTCCAGCGCCGACAGCTTGGCCACACCCAGCTTGTACAGCTCGGGCAGCGTGCGGATCAGCCCGCCGTCCACCAGCTGATCGACCAGCTTGTCGCCCAGGCCTTCGATGTCCATCGCGCGCCGGCCGGCAAAGTGCAGCAGCGCCTGCTTGCGCTGCGCGGCGCAGAACAGCCCGCCG
>Ga0307505_10003049_pt1 | contig 10886 bp, 12 predicted proteins | sample 23_S_MG_FD_202183 | JGI IMG/M metagenome (GOLD analysis project Ga0307505, IMG submission 202183) | Soil microbial communities from Populus trichocarpa stands in riparian zone in the Pacific Northwest, United States - 23_S | ecosystem: Environmental > Terrestrial > Soil > Riparian zone > Trees... | reverse complement strand
TTTGTGCGGCGTGAAGCCCTACGTGCTGCGCTACTGGGAACAGGAGTTCACGCAGCTCAAGCCGATGAAGCGCCGCGGCAACCGGCGCTACTATCAGCACCATGAGGTGCTGCTGGTGCGGCGCATCCGCGACCTGCTGTACGACCAGGGTTTCACCATCAGCGGCGCGCGCAACCGGCTGAGCGAACTGGGTCACGGCGCACGGGCTGCGGCGGCACAGTCCATCGCGGCCTTCGAGCCGCTGGAGGATGATGCCGAGGTCGCGGCGCAGGCCGCCGACGACGCGCCGCGGGCGCCCGAGGTGCGCGAAGTCAGCCTGCAGCAGGTGCGACTGGAATTGCAGTCGATCCGCGAACTGCTGGCGCCGTGAGGGTCGCGGGCAGGGTAGCCTCTATAATCCGCAATTCAGTCGGGGCGTAGCGCAGCCTGGTAGCGCACTTGCATGGGGTGCAAGGGGTCGCGAGTTCGAATCCCGCCGTCCCGACCAGTAGGCACAAGGGTTAGCAGGTTAGCTCCTGCTAACCCTTTTTTCTTGTCTTCGATTTCGGGGGACATTTTGGGGGACAGTTAGCAATGTCGGATCTCGTTCCGGCGCGCGTCAATGTAGTTGCGTGAGATCGGCGTCATCGCTGAGCTGCCAGGCGCTTGCCGGACCGATCGCCGAGGAACTCGATCGCTATGGTGCTGACATGCGCGACGCGCGCGGCCTTGCCGCCGCCATCACCGCCCCATGTCTTTTGCACTGGCCCCGGCAATGCCCCAGTTCTGCTTGGGCACGTCGTGGATCCAGACGCGGACGCTTTCCCTGGGCGCACCCACCGCGTCCTGCAGCGCCTGGGTGACCTTCTCGATCACCGCGCGCTTCTGCTCCTCGCTGCGTCCTTCGAGCATGTAGATCTGTGCGAACGGCATATCGGTTCTCCGGAGTTCACACGAATCGCAGCGACACGCTGCCCAGCCCCTGCAGTCGCAGCGTGACGTTGTCGCCGGCCGCCACCGCCACTGCCTCGGTGACACCGCCCGACAGGATCAGCGTGCCGGCGGGGATCTCTTCACCCCGCTGGCCCAGGTGATTGGCCAGCATCGCCACCGCGGCGGCCGGATGGCCCAGCACGGCGGCGCCGGCGCCGATTGACACCACCTGGCCGTTCTTCTCCATCACTACGCCCATCGTGCGCAGGTCCACCCGGTCGGGCGGCAGCGCCTGGCCGCCCACCACGAATCGCGCCGCCGAGGTGTTGTCGGCGACCACGCTCTTCAGGTCGAACTTGAAGTCTCGGTAGCGGCTGTCGATGACCTCGATGCCGGGCAACACGAAATCGGTGGCGGCCAGCACCGAGCCGATGTGGCAACCCGGGCCCTTCAATGCGCGCTTGAGCACGAAGGCGATCTCGGGCTCGACCTTGGGGTGGATCAGTTCGCCGGTCTTGAGTTCGCCGCCCTCGGGCACGCAGAAGTCGTCGACCAGGAAGCCGAACACCGGCGAGGCGACGCCCATCTGCTTCATCTTGGCGTGCGAGGTCAGGCCGGCTTTCAGCCCGATCAGCCGCGAGCCGCGCGCCAGCTTGCGGCGCAGGATCTCGGCCTGGATCGCATAGGCGTCGTCCCAGTCCATCGCCGGATGGTCATCGGTGATCTTCGGCGTGTCGCGGGCCTGCAGTTCGCAGCTCTCCAGGTGCTCGGCTAGGCCGGCGATGGTTTGTTTGTCGAGTGCCATCGTGCTGTCCTTCAGGCCGCCTTGGCCAAGTCGAGGTCACGCGCCTTCGCCATCGTCAGCGCCGTGTCCTCGATCATGTCTTCCTGGCCGCCGACCATGCCGCGGCGGCCCAGTTCGACCAGCAGCTCGCGCGCCGGCACGCCGTACTTCTTCTCGGCGCGCTTGGCGAACAGCAGGAAGCTGCCGTAGACGCCGGCATAGCCCAGCGTCAGCGCGTCTCGGTCGATGCGGATCGGGAAATCCATGATCGGCACGACCAGGTCCTCGGCCACGTCCTGGATCTTCCAGACGTCCACACCGGTCTGGATGCCCATGCGGTCGCACACGGCCACCAGCACTTCCATCGGCGTGTTGCCGGCACCGGCGCCGAGGCCGGCCGAAGCGGCGTCGATGCGTGTCGCGCCGCACTCGATCGCGGCGATCGAGTTGGCGATGCCCATCGCCATGTTGTGGTGGCCGTGGAAGCCGAGTTCGGTCTCCGGCCTCAGTGCCGCGCGTACGGCGCCGAGACGGGCCTTCACATCATCGGGCAGCATGTAGCCGGCCGAGTCGGTGACGTAGATGCAGTTGGCGCCGTAGCCCTCCATCAGCAGCGCCTGCTTGACCAGCCCTTCGGGGCTGTTCAAGTGCGCCATCATCAGGAAGCCGACCGTGTCCATGCCGAGCTTGCGCGCGGCAACGATGTGCTGCTCGCTCACGTCGGCCTCGGTGCAGTGCGTGGCGACGCGGATGGTGCTGACGCCCAGGTCGTGCGCCATCTTCAAATGGTCGACGGTGCCGATGCCCGGGATCAGCAGCGCCGAGACCTTGGCCTGCTTCATCAGCGGGATCACCGCAGACAGGTATTCCTCGTCGCTGTGCGCCGGGAAGCCGTAGTTGACCGAACTGCCGCCCAGGCCGTCGCCGTGCGTCACCTCGATCAGCGGCACGCCGGCGGCGTCCAGCCCGGTGGCGATGCTCTTCATCTGGTCCAGCGTCATCTGGTGGCGCTTGGGGTGCATGCCGTCGCGCAGCGTCATGTCGTGCACGAGGATCTTCTTGCCTTGGAGATTCATGGTCTCGCTTCCTTCAAGCTGCAACGGGTTCGAGGGTCAGCGATCCGGCCAGGATCTCCTCGGCGAACATCTCGGCGGTGCGCGCGGCGGCCGCGGTCATGATGTCGAGGTTGCCCGCGTACTTCGGCAGGTAGTCGCCCAGGCCCTCGACCTCCATGAAGACCGAGACGCGGTTGCCGTCGAACACCGGGCCGTTGACCAGCTTGTAGCCGGGCACGTACTTCTGCACCTCGGCGATCATCCGGTGGATCGACTTGGTGATCGCGGCCTGGTCGGGCGGGGTCTCGGTCAGGCAGTGCACCGTGTCGCGCATGATCATCGGCGGCTCGGCCGGGTTGATGACGATGATCGCCTTGCCCTTCTTCGCACCGCCCACCTTTTCGACCGCGCCGGCGGTGGTGCGGGTGAACTCGTCGATGTTCCTGCGCGTGCCCGGTCCGACCGAGCGGCTGGACACCGTCGCGACGATCTCGCCGTAGGCCACCGGCTGCACCCGAGACACCGCAGCCACCATCGGGATCGTCGCCTGGCCACCGCAGGTGACCATGTTGACGTTCATCTCGCGCCGGCCGACATGCTGCTTCAGGTTGACCGGCGGCACGCAGAACGGGCCGATCGCCGCCGGCGTCAGGTCGATCATCATCACGCCCCGCGCGTTGAGCCTGGCGCTGTTCTCGGCATGCACGTAGGCGCTGGTCGCATCGAAGGCGATCTGCACGCCGTCGGCCTTGATGTGCGGCAGCAGGCCGTCGACGCCGTCGGCGGTGGTCTTGATGCCCACCTCACGGGCGCGCTTCAGGCCGTCGGAATTCGGGTCGATGCCGACCATCCACACCGGCTCGAGCACCGGGCTGCGCTGCAGCTTGGCCAGCAGGTCGGTGCCGATGTTGCCGGGCCCGATCAGGGCGCACTTGATCTTCTTCATTCACACACTCCAGGGTTCAGACAAAGCGTACGGAACAGCCGCCGATGCCGCCGATAGCCACCCGCAGGCTGTCGCCGGCCTTGACCGGCACCATGATCGCGAGCGAGCCCGACAGCACGACCTCGCCGGCCTTCAACGGGATACCCAGCCGGCCCAGCGTGTTGGCCAGCCAGGCCACCGCATTGGCAGGGGCGCCCAGCGCGGCCGCGCCGGCGCCGGTGGCGACGATCTCGCCGTTCTTCTCGAGCACCATGCCGCAGGTCGTCAGGTCGAGCCCGCGCGGGTCGACCAGCTTGTCGCCGAGCACGAAGACGCCGCAGCTGGCGTTGTCGGCGACGGTGTCCTGGATCTTGATCTTCCAGTCCTTGATGCGCGAATCGACGATCTCGAAGCAGGCCATCACGCCTTCGGTGGCGGCCAGCACGTCGGCGGCGCTGATGCCGGGACCGACCAGGTCGCGCTTGAGCACGAAGGCGATCTCGCCCTCGGCCTTGGGCTGGATCAGCGTGGACGCGGGAATCGCCTCGCCCTCGTTGTAGACCATGCCGTCGGTCAGCAGGCCGAAGTCGGGCTGGAAGACGCCCAGCATGTCCATCACTGCCTTGCTGGTGACGCCGATCTTCTTGCCGATGATGCGTTCGCCGGCCTCGATGCGGCGTGCATTCAGGCGCTGCTGGATCGCATAGGCGTCCTCGATCGTGATCTCGGGGTGGCGGTGGGTCAGCGGGTCGACGACGCGGCAGCCCTTCAGCGCGTCGTAGAGCTCGTCGCCGAGCCGGTGGATCAGTTCAGGGGTCATGGCTACCTCAGCGGGAAAGCGGAACGGGTTCATCGGCCCCGGCCTCGGCCAGGAAGTTGCCGACCAGCTGCGCGAAGCGCGCGGCATGCTCGATCTGCGTCCAGTGGCCGCACTGGCCATAGACATGCAGCTGCGAGCGCGGGATCAGCTCCGCCAGCCGCAGCGAATTGGCCAGCGGGATCACCTGGTCCTCGCGGCCGTGCACGACCAGCGTCTGCTGCGGTAACGCGCGGATCGCAGCCTCCGGGCTGACCATCGCGTCCACCCAGCGCTGGCGCGGCGCCGGGAACATCGCGGCGAACGATTCCTGGAAGCCCGGCCGGACGCTGGCCTCGTAGCGCAGCTGCGCCAGCTCGTCGCTGACCAGGCCGCGGTCGAACGCGAAGATGTCGAGCAGCTTGCGCATCGCCTCGAACGAAGGTTCATAGCCCCACACCGCGTCCAGCCCCGGCGTGATCGTGAACGGCACGCCGACCGACCCCATCAACACCAGGCGGCGCACCCGCTGCGGGTGGCGGATCGCCAGCGCCAGTGCGAGCGCACCACCGAAGGAGTTGCCGACCAGGTCGGTCTTCTCGATGTCCAGCGCGTCGAGCACGCCCAGCGCCTGGGTCACCCAGGCGGCCATCGAATAGGCTTGGCCCGCCGGCCGGTCGGTGTAGCCGAAGCCGACCATGTCGGGCGCGATCACCCGCGCCTGCTGCGCCAGCTCGGGCATCACCAGGCGCCAGTTGGCCCAGGCCGACACGCCGGGCCCCGAGCCGTGGATCAGCAGCACCGGCGGGCCGCTACCGAGGTCGTGCAGGTTGGTGCGGATGCCGGCAGCGACCACCGACTTCGCGATTTCGGGGTTGCCCATCGTCATCGCCTTACAGCTTCACGCAGACGTTCTTCAGCTCGGTGTAGAACTCGAGCGAATGCACCCCGCCCTCGCGGCCGATGCCCGATTGCTTGGCGCCGCCGAAGGGCGTGCGCAGGTCGCGCAGGAACCAGCTGTTGACCCAGGCGATGCCGACCTCCATGCGCTGTGCGACGCGGTGCGCGCGCGCCAGGTCGCGGGTCCAGATCGCGCTGGCCAGGCCGTAGTCGTTGTCGTTGGCCTTGGCCAGCACCTCGTCCTCGCCGTCGAAGGGCGCGATGTGGCAGCAGGGACCGAAGATCTCTTCCTTGATCACCCGCGCGGTCTCGGGCAGGCCGGTCCAGATCGTCGGCTGCACCCAGGCGCCTTCGGCCAAGTCGGCGGGCATCTCGGGCTTGCCGCCGCCGGTGATCACCGTCGCGCCTTCGTCCCTGGCGATCTGGTAGTACGACAGCACCTTGCGCTGGTGTTCGCCACTGATCAGCGGCCCCATGCCGGTGCTCGGATCTTCGGGCTGCCCCAGCTTCAGGCCTTCGGCGCCGGCCTTCATCGCGGCGACGAATCGCTCGAACAGCGGCCGCTCGACATACACGCGCTCGGTGCCCAGGCAGACCTGGCCGCAGTTGGCGAACACCGATCGCATCGTGCCCTCGATCGCCGCGTCGAAGTCGCAGTCGGCGAAGACGATCGCGGCGTTCTTGCCGCCCATCTCCAGGCTGACCGGCCGCGCGCCCTGCGCCGCGGCCTTCATGATCACCTCGCCGGTGCGGGTCTCGCCGGTGAAGGTGATGGCATCCACGTGGGGATGGCTGGTGACGAAGGCGCCGGCCGAGTCGGGCCCGAAGCCATGCACCACGTTGTAGACGCCCTTCGGGATGCCGGCCTCGTTCATCACCTCGCCGAGCAGCGCCGCGGTCTGCGGCGTCTCCTCCGACGGCTTGACGACCACGGTGTTGCCGCAGGCCAGCGCCGGGCCGACCTTCCAGGTCATCAGCAGCAGCGGCAGGTTCCACGGACAGATCGCGCCGACCACGCCGACGGGGCGGCGGTGGCCGTAGTTGATCGCGCCGCGGCCGTCGGGCGTGGCCATCTCGAAGAACTCGGTGGGCACGTTCTTCACGATGTCGGCGAAGATCTTGAAGTTGGCCGCACCCCGCGGGATGTCGATGTGGCGCGCCAGGCTCATCGGCTTGCCGGTGTCGGCGCATTCAGCGGCCAGGAACTCGTCGAAGCGGCGGTTGATGCCGTCGGCCACCGCGTACAGGCGTTCGACACGCTCGGCCACCGTCATCCTGCCCCAGGGGCCTTTGAGCGCCGCGCGCGCTGCGGCGACGGCAGCGTCGACCTCGGCGCGGCCGGCCTCGTGCACTTGCGCGATGACCTGGCCGTTCAGCGGTGAGCGCTTGTCGAAGGTCTTGCTGCTCGCGGCGTATTCGCCGTTGATGAAGTTCAGGATCTGTTTCATGACTTGTTCACTCATCTGAAGCCGGCGGCAATCAGCCCGGCGCGGGCGCAGGCCTCGTCCTGCGCGGACGATCCGCCCGAGACGCCGATGCCGCCGACCAAGGCATCGCCGTCGCGGATCGGCAGGCCGCCGCCGAAGACCACCAGGCGGGGGCGCAGCGGCAGGCCGATGCGCAAGGCCTCGTCGTGGCCGATCACGTCAACCCACTGGTGGGTGGGAAAACCGAAGCTCGCCGCGGTGTAGGCCTTGTCGACCGCGATCTCGACCGAATGCAGGAAGGCGCCGGGCATGCGCAGGAAGGCCGCCGGCACGCCCGAGCCGTCGCAGACCGCGACGTTGATGCGCAGCCCCAGCCCGTCGGCATGGGCCAACGCCGCCTGGCAGGCGAGCATCGCCGCCTCGGCGGTGATGCCCCGCCGTTCGACGCTGAGGGCTTGGGCGCTCATCGCGGTGGTCTCCTGGATCAGGTGTAGACGTCGGTGAACGACGGCACCGCTTCACCGGTGTGATAGAAGATGCCGCTCCACAGCTTGTCCTCGGTCCAGGTGGTCACCGGCCGGTCGCGCTGCGCCAGGTAGCCCAGGCCGGCGAAGGTCTCGTTGCGGTTGCCGCTGGGGTCGAAGAAGTAGATCGTCTCGCCGCGGGTGATGCCGTGCCGCGTGGGCGCCACGTCGATCCGGGTCTTGTTCTTGGCCATCACGTCGGCGGCTTTCAGCACGTCGTGCCAGCTGTCGAGGAAGTAGGCGATGTGGTGCAGCCCGCTCCTGGGGCCGCCGACGAAGGCGATGTCGTGCGGCGTGGTGGTGCGGCTCATCCAGGTGGCGGCCTGCATGTCGCCGTTGGGGCCGACCAGCACCTGCTCGGTCAGGAAGAAGCCCAGCACCTCGGTCATGAAGCGGGTGTTGTCGGCCACGGTGTTGACACCGGCCTCGGGGTTCATCTCGCACATCAGCAGCGTGTGATCGAGCCAGTGCGCGCCGGCGCCCTTCAGGTTGTCGGGCCAGGGGTCGGGGTTGGTGATGCCGACCTCGGTGCCGACGTATTCCTTCATCGCGTACAGCCGCATCTCGTGGCCGCTGGGCAGCTCGAACTGCAGCATGCGGCCGGTGGACGGCAGCGTGCCTTCGGACAGCATCGTGGTCTTCTGGCCCCAGGCCTCGATCTTCGCCTTCAGCTCGTCGAGGTCGGCGTCCTTCTCGACCTTGTAGGCCACGTGGTTCAGCCCGGCCTGGTCGCTGGGCGTGAGGATCAGCGAGTACTTGTCCCACTCGTCCCAGCACTTCAGGTAGACGTTGCCGGCCTTGTCCTGCATCGTCGTCTTCAGGCCCAGCACGTTCTCGTAGTGCCGCACCGCAGCGGCCATGTCCATCACCTTCAGGCTGGCGTGGCCAATTCTCATCACACCCATTTCAGTCTCCTCGAACACCAGTGGATACATGGTTCGCCGTCGCGGCGAACCCCTTGGAAAACGGTTTCTCGAACTTGCCGGTCACTTCCAGCCGCACCGCGGTCAGCGGCGCGACGCGGCAGGCCAGCGTGCAGCCCTGCGCCTCTTCCTCGGCGCTGACATGGGCGCGGCTGACCGGCCCCAGTGGCTTGATCTCGCCCTCGAGGATGCGCACCTTGCACACCCCGCAGCCCCCGTTGACGCAGCCCACCGGGATGCCCTTGCGGCCCAGCTTCAGCATGCCCTGCAGCAGGCTCTCGCCGGTGGCGCACAGATAGCTCTCGGCGGTCTGCGTGACCAGCACGCTGACCTTCGGGCGGGAGTCGAAGGAAAAGCCCATAGTCGCTTTGTGCCCCGTTCAGACGCGCTTGAACAGCGGGCTGCGCTGCGCGTTGGCGTCGGCCGCCGACAGGAACTTCTCGGTGTAGATGTCGCGCTCGAACAGGCGGCCTTGCATCAGCGTCGCGATGCAGGCCTCGACCATCGGCGGCGGACCGCACAGATAGGCCTTGTGGCCGGCGAAGCCGTCGGGGAAGCGCGCTTTGGCGGCTTCGTGCACGAAGCCGCGCGCGCCGCTCCAGTCGCTGCGCTCGGGCTCGTTCGATAGCGCCGGCACGTAGCTGAAGTTGGCATGCCTGGCCGCCAGCGCGCGGAATTCATCGTCGTAGTACAGCTCGTCGCGCGAGCGCTGGCCGTAGACCAGCGTGATCGGCAGCGTGCTGCCGCCGTCGAGCTGGTCCAGGATCATCGAACGCGGGCTCGACAGCCCCGAGCCGCCGGCCATGAAGATCATCGGCATTGCCACCGACTGGCGGACGAAGAAGCGGCCGTAGGGGCCGGCCAGCCGCAGCCGGTCGCCGGTCTTCAGCGTCTGGTGCAGGTAGCCGGTGCCGGCGCCGCCGGCGACGATGCGCACGTTCAGTTCGATCTCGCCGGTCTTCTCGACCATCGCCGGCGCATTGGCGATCGAGAACGCCCGGCTCTGGCCCAAGCCCGGAATCTCCAGCTGCACGTACTGGCCGGCCTGGAAGTGGATAGGCTTGTCGAGCAACAGGTGCAGCGCCTTGATCGTCGGCGTCAGCGCCGTTATGCGCGAGACGGTGGCGGCGAAGTCGCGCACCGGGATGATCTCGGCGTCGGGCTCCTCGTCGATGTCGGCCTCGATGATCGCGTCGCTTTGCAGCGTGCAGCAGCAGGCCAGCGTCTTGCCCTCGTCGCGCTCGAACTCCATCAGCGCGAAGGGGTTGGCCGCGCCATGGTCCACCTCGCCATCGGCCACCTGGACCTTGCAGGTGCCGCACAGGCCGTGGCCGCAGGCATGCGGGATGTAGACGCCCTGGCGCAGCGCGGCGTCGAGCACGGTCTGGCCGTCCTCGACCTCGATCGTCGCGCCCAGCGGTTCGATGGTGAGTTGGTAACTCATGGCACGGACCCGGCGTGGCTCAGCTGAAGCTGCCCTTGATGCCGGTGAGCCCCGGCGTGCGGAAGCGGATCGCGTCCTTGTGCTTCAGCCCGTTGTCGGCCAGCGACCTGGCCGGGTCGGGCGTCCACGGCTGGCCGCTCTTGAACCACTGCACCGTGGCCCAGTCGATCTTGGCGAATTCCGGGTGATAGCCGTAGATGCCCGGCAGCACCGCGGTGGCCAGCGCGCCGAAGGGCGTGTCCGGCGGCAGCGGCAGGCAGAAGGGCGCGCAGAACATCAGGTGGTCTTCCCAGCCGATGTAGAGCAGCGGCGCGGGGAAGTTCTCGCGCACATCCTTGGCGGGAAAGCTGTAGGGCTCGAGGGCGACGACGCTCATTTCGCTTCTCCTTCGGCAGCAGCCGGCGCGCCGACCGGCGCCGGCGGTGGATCGCCGCGCCAGGCGGCGAAGTTCTTCTGGTCTTCCGAACCTTCGAAGTCGAAGTTGTCGCGGCCGACGTTCATCTCGTAGTAGTCCAGCACCGCCAGCAGCGGGTTGAAGCCCTCGGCCGTCGGATCGGTGCCGGGCTTGAAGCAGTGGCCCTGGTAGATCTGGTGCACCGGCAGCCAGCTCTGCACGTACTTCTCGGGCTCGTGGTCGAAGATGCTCTTGCAGTGCTCCGAGCAGAAGTGGTACTTGTCGCCCAGGTAGTCGCTCTCGCGGTAGCAGATCTTGCTGGCATCGCCCGGCTCGGTGAACAGCATCGGGATCTGGCAGGTGGTGCACAGCATCGGCAGCGTCATGTTGTAGAAGCGCTTGCCGTGCTGGTGCTGCTCGCGGAAGTACTCCAGCCGGGGCCGGTAGAACTTGTCGAAGGTGTCGGGGTACTTCTCGGACAGCCACTGCATCTCGTCGTCGGTCGGCACCCAGGTGTGGAAGGGCGCGGCGCCGTTGTAGTTGTAGAAGGTGTTCCAGGCCTGGTGGCTGATGTGGTCCTTGCCTTCGCAGGCGTCCTTCCAGCCCTTGGGCTCGCGGATGCCGTAACGTGCCAGGTCCTTGAACAGCGCGCCGCCGTTCTGCTCGGCATACATCTCCCAGGCTTCCTTCCAGCTCATCACGCGCTTGGGCAGCATGTAGTCCTGCATCATCGCCACCAGCGTCAGCAGGCGGTAGCCGCGCCAGAACCACTTGTCGATCCAGCCCTGCACGATCGGCACGT
>Ga0307505_10003048_pt1 | contig 10889 bp, 10 predicted proteins | sample 23_S_MG_FD_202183 | JGI IMG/M metagenome (GOLD analysis project Ga0307505, IMG submission 202183) | Soil microbial communities from Populus trichocarpa stands in riparian zone in the Pacific Northwest, United States - 23_S | ecosystem: Environmental > Terrestrial > Soil > Riparian zone > Trees... | reverse complement strand
GGATCGCGGGAGCGTTCGGCCGATTCGAGTGGAAGGGCCGGCGCGTTCAGCGGTAGGCCGATGCCTCCCGTTCCCCGCGTCGATTCGGCAGCGGCCGGCACGCGCGGCCGGACGGCGCGCCTGACACACGCCCTGCGGGACTACGGACCGCGCGCGGCCGCAGGGCTCCCGGGGGTCATCTGCCGAGGGCCCGCGCGTGGCGACGATGGCACACCCATCGCGTATCTCACGTTCGACGACGGCCCGGACCCCGCGGGCACACCCCTCCTGCTCGACGCCCTGGCCCGCCACGGAGCCGCCGCCACGTTCTTCCTCCTGGGTGCGCGTGCGGCACTCGACCCGGCAATGGCGCGAGCGATCGCCGACGCCGGCCACGGCGTGGGCAGTCACGGGTGGGAGCACGTGGCCGGCTGGCGCGGAACCGGGTCGGCGCAGAACATGGAGCGGGGGGCGACCGCGCTGGAGGACCTCCTCTGTCTCGCCGTCGCCGACGTGCGACCGCCCTATGGACAGCTAGCGCCGGCGCTGTACCGGTGGGCCCGGACCTCCGGGCGGCGGATCGTGCTGTGGGACACCATGCCAGGCGATTTCGTGCCGGGCGTAGCGCCGGAGGTGCTCGCCCGGCATGTGACGCGCCGGCTGCGCCCGGGCTCCATCGTCGCGCTCCACGACGGGGACCCCGCCGGCCGGGCGTCCGCCACGCTCGACATCGCCCTGCCGGCGCTGGTCGACGCAGGCTGGCGTTTCCTCGCGATCTGACGTGCTGGCGGCCGTCCTGGTCACGCTGGCCGGCGCCTACGCCGTCGTCGTCTGCGCCTTCGCGGCCGGCGCGACGAGCCTGCGACGCGCGGCACGGCTCGAGACACCTCTCCCCGACGACCGCCTTCCCCGCGCCGCGGTGATCGTGGCGGCGCGCAACGAGGAGCATCGCCTGCCGCGCTGCCTCGACGCCCTGTTGGCGCAGGACTACCCCGTGGACCACCTGACGGTCGTCGTGGTCGACGACCACTCGAGTGACGGCACGGCCGCCGTTGTCGAGCGCTTCCTGCGGCGCGCCGAGGTCCGCATGCCAGCGCCGGCCTCCGTCTCGGCGGGCAGTCCCGTAGCATCGGCGCTCGCCGGCGACGACCGACCGGCTTCCGGCGCCGTCCCCCGGGTGGTCGGCATCCAGGCGCCCGGCGGGGGCACCCTTCGCGGCAAGGCAGCCGCGGTGCACGCCGGCATACTGGCGGCGGACGACTTCGAGGCCGAGGTCATCCTCTTTACCGACGCCGACTGCGCCCCGCCGCCGGGCTGGTGCCGCGCCCTCGCGAGCCGGCTCACCGAGCCCGGCGTCGGCATCGCATGCGGCCGCACGGAGGTCGACGCCACCGCGATCGGCCGAAGCCGGATGGCCGAGGCCGAGGCGCTCGACTGGATATACCTGCTGACCGCCGCGGCCGTGCTGACGGAGCGGGTCGCGCCGGCGACGGGGATGGGCAACAACATGGGCCTCCGGCGCGAGGCGTACGACGAGGTCGGCGGGTTCCACGGCGTGCGTCACTCGGTCACCGAAGACCATGCGCTGTTCCACGCGGTTACCACGCGGACCCGCTGGCGGCCCCGGTTTCCCCTGGATCCGGCCCTGGCGGTGCAGACCCTTCCGCTCGGTCGGCTGGGCGAGGTCTACGTGCAGCGCCGGCGCTGGGCGCGCGGGGGGCTCGTGGCCGGACCCGTGCTTTTCGGTCTCTACTCGCTGATCCACCTCGCACACCTCGCGCTGATCGTGGCGGCCGGGCTCGCGGTGGCCGGCCTGTTTCCGCCGGCCGCGTTTGTCGCGATGCTGGCAGCCAAGTTCGGCGCCGACTGCCTGCTCTTCCGCGCCGCGCTGCCCGACGATCGTCGCTGGCTACTGCGCTCGACGCTGGCGGCCGAAGGCCTCATCCTGCTATACTTCTCGACGCTGCCGCTATCGCTGGTGCTTGCGCCTGTCATCCGGTGGAAGGGGCGCAGGCATTGACGGGCTAGGCTTCCGTCCGTTAGCGACCGGTGGCGCCGGCGCGCGGCGCGAGCGGCGCGCCCCATCGCGCGCGGCATCGGGCAAACCCCTATGAAATTCAGGGTCTTCTCGAACGCCGGAGACGCGCTGGCGCGCATCTTGGGGCGCTAACCGCGCCCACCAATGCCTCGGGCCAAGGGAGTCATCCGCATCGACTCCGATTCCACGCATGGGTGGCAGGTGCGCGTATATCGCAACGGCCGGACGTACTCGCGCCTGTTCTCCGATCGCAAGCACGGCACGCGCGAGGGCGCGTTCGCGGAGGCCCGCAAGTACCGGCGCGAGCTGGAGGCAGACGTTGCCACGCGCCCCGCCGCGCCGCCGCGCCGGCGCCTGATCCGGCGCAACAAGAACAACGCCACCGGCGTGGTGGGCATCTCGCGCACTTTCAAGCGCGACCGGCGCGGCGTGCGGCACGAGGTCTACGCCGTCTCCTGGAACCCGCGCCCCGGCGTCGCGCGCGGCACGAGCTTCTCCATCAGGAAGTACGGCGACGACACGGCCTTCAAGATGGCCTGCAGGCTGCGGTGGGAGAAGATGCGCGAGGTCTACGGCGAGCGGTACGACGTCCCCAGCTACCTCGACCTGTACCGTCAGAAGACCTCCGAGAACGGCACGGCACGGGCCTGACGCGGCCCACCGGGTCGGCGTAGAATGCGGGCCACCCGACCGCCGATGACGACGCGAACCAAGATCCGCCTGGCGCTCTTCGCCGTGCTAGCCCTCTTCCTGGGGATAGCGCTGGCCGACGTTTTCGGGCTGCGCACCGCCGCCACGAGCGTCCGCGGTCCGCAGGGCTACGTGGCGATCGGCCACGGCAGCCACTCCCACTACGTGCCCAACGGCTGGTCCGGTGACCCTCCCCTGGGCGAGTTCCCGACGGAGCCGCCGCCGCCGGGAATGACGGTTGGGCCGGCCGGCGGCTTCGTGCCGCTGCGCTGAGCGCGGGCAGGCGCTAGGCGCCGTCGGCAGCCCCCACTTCCGGCGGCGGGCCGCCGGCGCCGTCGCTTGCCGGCGCAGCGGGCGTCGCGGTCACGAGCCGGCGCGCGAGCGCATGGAGGTCCACGCCGGCGATGCCGCGGACGAGTTCGGGCGTTGTCGCCATCAACTGCGCGACGTAGTTGGTCAGCCGCGCGGCGCCTTCGCCAGCCCCGGTGTCCACTACCGTGAGGCTGTCGATGTTGCCGAGTGGCGCGGCCACCTCCCGGGCGAGCGCCGGCAGCATCTTAGTCAGGAGGTCGAGGACAGCGGCCTCGCCGTAACTCTCGAACGCCTCCGCCAGCTTCTGCTTGGCCTCCGCCTCCGCGAGGCCCTTCAGCCTCACGACGTCGGCCTCGGCGGAGCCGGCGGCGCGCAGCGCGTCCGCCGTGGCCTCGCCCTGCAGCCGGGTGGCCTCCGCGCGCGCCCTCGCCTCGGCCTCGATCTCGAACTGCGTGGCCTCGGCGCGACGGATCTGGAGGGCCTTCTCAGCCTCGGCTGACTGCTCGACAGAGTAGCGGTCCGCGTCGGCCTTCTTCTTGACTTCCGAGTCGAACTGCCGCTGCCTGCGTTCGATCTCGAGCTGCTCGAGGTCGACCTCGCGGTGCTTCCGGACGAGCTCGACCTGCATCTGCTCTTCGACGACGGCCCGTTGCGAGACGGCCTCCTGTGCGGCGTAGGCCAGGTCCGCCGACGCGCGGGCGGTGTCCTGCTCTTGCTTGAAGGCAGCGACCTTCAGCTCCTTGTCCTTGCTGGCCTCGGCTACGTGCGTGTCGCGAAGGAGCTCCGCCTTCTGGCCCTCCTCGTCCGCCAGGGCCTTTTTGATGCGCGAGTCGCGGGTGGCCTCGGCCTCGGCGACGTCCGCGTCGCGCCGGACGGCGGCGATGCGTGGCCTGCCCAGCGCCTCGAGATAGCCGTTCTTGTCGCGAACGTCCTTGATCGTGAGGCTCACGATCGAGAGGCCCATCTTCTTGAGGTCCCGTGCCGCGACCTCCTGGACCTCCTGGGCAAACTTGTCGCGGTTGCGGTAGACCTCTTCCACCGTCAGCGTGCCCAGGATGGCCCTCAGGTGGCCCTCGAGAACCTCGCGCGCCTCGACCTTCAGGTCCTCGTCCGGCTTGCCGAGGAATTGCTCGGCGGCCGTCGCCACGTCCTCGACCGAGGATCCAACCTTGATCACGGCGACGGCGTCCGTCATCACCGGCACGCCCTGCACCGTGTACACCTCGGGCGTCGTGACGTCCAGCTTGTGACTGAGCAGGGAGAGCTGCTCGCGCTGCTGCACCACGGGCACGATGAAGGCGCCGCCGCCCCGAACGATCTTGACGCGCCGGCCGGAGTCGTCCAACAGCACATTCCTGCTCCCGAGCATCGCGCCGGTGATGATCATGGCCTCGTCGGGGGCGACGGTGCGGTACCGGCTGGCGAGCAGCATCGCGATCAGGACGACGACGACGACGAGAATCGCGACGGCGATGGCCACGGGGTTGGCGAGCAGGACTTCCATCGGACGGGCGGATGATGCGGGCAGGGCTAGTTGACAGTCGTCGCGTCGGGACGCGGCACCGACTCGGAGTCAGGCTCATCGTCGAAGCGAGCAACGCGGAGGGAGCCGTCGGGCTCGACCTCGACCACGACGACGGCGGTGCCGGCCGGTATGGGGCGGCCGTCCACGGACGCGGCCGGCTGGAACGTCGTCGAGCCTCCCATTTGTACGAGCACCTCGCCATACCCGCGCGCGGGGACGGCGGTGTTCACCTCGCCCAGCCGGCCGGCGTACTCCCGGAGCGAGAAGGCGGTGGAGTTCTCCGCGCGACGCATCGGCCGCACGTAGGCGAAGTGCAGGACGAGCGCGAGCAGCACGGCGAACGCCGCCGCCGCTACCGGGATGGCCGGGCCTCCGGCGCCCAGCAGGGTCGAGAGCACCACGCCGGCGCCGCCGAACGCCGTCAGGCCGCCGATCAGCGAGAGAGGGTCGAGCGCAGCGTGCTGCCCGAAGCCATCAATGGCCCCGTCGAGAACATCCCCGACGAAGACGACCACGATGGCCAGGACGAGGCCACCGAGGAGACACGTCCAGTAGACTTCGAGCACTCGGGCGCGGTTAGGCGCCCAAGATAGGCCGGCTGCAAGGCGCTGCCGGCGTGCGCGTCAAGCCCAGGCGCAGCCTTCTCCTTCGTCGACGACCGGCTTGTCGGTCCGCGCGCGCATGTGCAGGATGGCCGTCGAGGCCAGGCAGGCCAGTCCGATAGCCGCGAGCAGGGAGTACATAGGGCTCATCTCGGGGGGACGAGGGTTCGGATGCGCGTCGTGCAAACAACGGGCCGATCCGAACGCCGCCCAGGTCACAAGGCCATTCAAACGCAGTTGGTTTACCCCACCGACGGCATCGCCACTGTCGTCTCAAACGAGCCTCGTCGTCTCGGGATGGGACCTACTGGAAGCCGATCTCGCCCTCCATCTGGGGCTCCTGGTTCTCCTCCTGCCGCTCGCGCTGGCGCACGCGCTGGCCGATCGCATACGTGAACGACACGCCGATCTGCCGTCCGCCCATGGTCCGCTCGAACGTCTGGTAGAGGTCCGGCTCGTCGTGTATCGACGAGAAGGAGGCCAGGCCGAACGGGTCGCGGGCGCGGATGGACATGCTCGCGCGGTCTCCGAGGCGCTGCCTGAAGGCCAGGTCGGCGAAAATCATCGATCCGGAACGGCCCTGTTCGTTGTTCATCGGCGCCCGGTAGCGGAGGTTCGCCTGCAGGTCCGTCCCCTCACGCACCGAGTAAGTCAGGTTGAGCCGGCCGCCCCAGCCGAATGCGTTGTTGGAGAGGTCGTTCTCCGCGTTCGACCCGTCCGTCGCGACGCGGTAGCCCTCGAGGCTCAGGTAGCCCCGGAGGCCCTCCAGGGCGCCGGAGGCGTCGAATGAAAGGATCGTCTCCAGCCCCCAGGAGCTGCTCGTGTCGAGGTTCTCGAACGTGCTCACGGTCACACCGTCGTCGCGCACGACCTGCACCCGCCGGATGACGTCGGTCGTGCGGCGCCAGTAGGGCGTGAACGTCAGCGAGCCCCACGGGACGTGCCGGACGTATCCCAGCTCGACGGCGTCGACGTACTGCGGCCGGAGCGAGGGGTTGCCCACGCTCAGGTTCAGGGGGTCGTCGTACCGGGGCAGCGGGTTCAGGAATCGCGTCCGGACGCGGTCGATGCGCCGGCTGTAGCTCGCTCGCAGGATGTCGTTGTCGGTGATCCGGTACGTCGCGAAGGCGCTCGGGAAAAGGCTCAAGTAGTCGTTGTCGAAGTCGGAGCCCGCCCCGAGCGAGTCGAAGAGCGTGAACGTCGTCCGGGCGGCCTCCGCGCGTAATCCGCCCTGCAGGCTGACGGGCCCGAAGGTCCGCGCAAGCTGGGTGTAGACCGCGTGCGTCGCCTCCTGGTGCTCGTAGTTGTTGTTGCGATCCACGTCAGGGACGAGCACGCCGGCGCTGTCGGCTGTCTCCGAGAAGAAGCCCTGTGTGGTCGTTTCTACCTCTCCGTCGTAGCCGGCGTCGAGGCGGAAGCCCCCCAGGGGCCGGACGTAGTCGATCTGCAGCGAGACCTCGTTCTCGTCCTCGTCGGCGCGGGTCTGCTGGAGCTCGCGCAGGCCGCCGGCGGTGAGGGTCTCGGTGAACACCTCGTCGTCCTCGTTCACCGACGCGTCGTAGCGCGCTTCCACCGTGAGGGTGTGGGCGCTACCCGAGGCCGCGCCGGCGCCGCCGGCTCGACCGCCGCCTCCGCGCCCGCCCCCGCCGCGCATGCCGCCTCCCGGGCCTCCGCGCCAGTCACCGCGGCCGCCCGCCTCGCCCCCGCCCGCGCCGTCGCGCCGCGCGGCCGGCGCGGCGGCGAAGTCGTGGGTCACGCCGATGCGTACGTCGCCGTGCCAGCCGCTTCCCGCCCTGTCCGCCAGCCGCTCGTAGGAGAGCGTGGGCACGTCGGCCGGGTCGCGCTCCAGGTAGGTGGTCAGGCCGGTGGCGTCGGAGGTGCGGGTTCCGCCCTGCGCGCCGGCCGTGAGCGTCGTGCGGCCGCCCAGCGTGTAGTCGCCCGACAGGTTCAGCATGTGCGAGTAGCCGTCGCGCGCGTCGGAGCTCTCCTGGGTGAGTGTCGTCACGGAGTCCGGCGGGAGGTACCGGTTGATCCGGAAGCGCGTCCCCTCGCCGCCGCGGTCGTCGTGGCGGAAGCCGTACGACGCGGCCAGGTTCAGCGGCCCCCGGCCGAGGGTCGCGTTGACGGTGGCGCTATAGCCCCCTCGCGTGTCCGCGCCGGCGGTGACGCCGCCGCCCAGCCCGAGGTCGGTGTTGCGCTTGAGGACGATGTTGATTATCCCGCCCATGCCCTCGGGGTCGAACGCGGCGGAGGGGTTGGGGATGACCTCGATGCGCTCGACCGCGCCGGCCGGGAGCTGGCGCAGGTACGCGCCGAGGAAGTCGCGCGAGACCGGCGCCGGCCGGCCGTTGATCAGGATCGCGACGTTGCCGCTGCCGCGCAGGCTCACGTTGCCTTCGGCGTCGACCTCCACCGACGGGATGGTCTCTAGCGCGTCGGTCGTCGCCCCGCCGGCGACCACGGGATCGTCGGCGACGTTGTAAACGGTGCGGTCGGCCTGGATCTGAACGCGGGCCCGCTCGGCCGACACCTCCACGCCCTCCAGCTCCGCGACGTCGGGCTCCAGCTCGATCGTGCCCATGTCCACCGGCGCGCCGGCCGCGCGGACATCAGCCAGCGTGCGCGGCTCGAAGCCGACGTAGCTAAAAACGACGCGGTAGCGCCCGGTAGGCACTCCCTCGACGCGGAATGCGCCGGCGTCGTCGGTCAGCGCGCCGGTGACGAGCGACGAGTCGGCCGCAGCCCACACGGCCACGGAGACCAGCGGCAGGGGCTCGCCATTGGCGCCGTCGACGACGCGGCCGGCGAAGGTCGCAGCCTGCTGGGCGCGCGCCGGCGCGGCGGCGACTACGAGGAGTGCCAGGAGAGTGGCGAAACGGGACATCCGGTTGCTTTGCACGTGGGGGAACGCACGCATTATCGCGCGAGCGGCGGCCGCGGATGCACACCGGCGCACCGGCTGCACGCGCCCGGCACGAACGGCACCCCGCGAACCACCAACGCATCCGTACGGGTCCGCCCCTCCGCCTACTTTGTGGGCGCTTCACGCCGACTATGCGCCCCAAAGTCCTCCACGATGATCGCCTCGCCGCGCCGGCGTGGTCTCGCCGCGCCGAGCTCGCGGCCATCGTGGGCGTCTGGACGCTCCTCGGCACCCTCACGCTCGTCCGGCGAATCCTCGACCCCCGCGGGCCGGCGGGGCTCTCGCTGCCCGATGTCGCCTTCGTGGGCGCCGAGTACGCCCTATGGGCGCTGATCACACCCCTCATCTTCCGCATGGCCCACGTGCTGCCGCTCGAGCGGGGCACCGCCGGCCGGCGCCTCGCCGGGCACTTAGCCATCGCGCTCGTCGTAGCGGCGCTGCTGGAGGTGATTCGCGTAGGCGTCCTTCGCCCCCTGCTACTTCCCGACGGCTTCTTCGGACGGATGTCCGGCGGCGCGCCGGCCCGGTTCACTCCGTGGATTGCGCTGATCCGGATGCGCTTCCTGGACGAGTTCGTCATCTACGTAGCCGTCCTCGCGGCCGGCTTCGCCCGCGACTACTTCGTGCGCTACCGCGCCCACGCCGCAGAAACCGCCCGGCTGGAAGCGCAGCTCGCCGAGGCCCGCCTGGCCGCGCTCCGGATGCAGCTCAACCCGCACTTCCTGTTCAACACCCTGCACGCGGTGAGCGCGCTCGTCGAGCGCGACCCGGCGGGCGTCCGCCGGCTCGTGGCCCGGCTGAGCGCGCTGCTCCGGCACGTGCTCGACAGCGGGGCCCGCCAGGAGGTCTCTCTCCGCGAGGAGATCGACTTCCTGCGCGATTACCTCGACATCCAGCGCGTGCGCTTCCGGGACCGGCTGGACGTCGTGGTGGACGTGGCCGATGACCTAGGCGACGCGCTCGTGCCGAACCTCGTCCTGCAGCCGCTGGTGGAGAACGCCGTGGTGCACGGCGTCGGACGCAGCGAGGACGCCGGCCGCATAGAGATCGGCGCGCGGCGCGCCGCCGAGCGGCTCGAGCTCACGGTCACGGACAACGGCCCGGGGCTTGCCGGAGCGGACGGCGCCGGCGTCGGACTCGCCAACACGCGGGCACGGCTCGCCGCGCTGTACGGGGACGAAGCGGCGCTTACGCTCGGACCGGCCCCGGGCGGCGGCGTAGTCGCCCGGGTCGCCCTGCCCTACCACACGGCGACCGATCTCCTCACGACCGCGGCCGAGCCGGAGCCGGCGTATGCCTGAGCCGCTCCGGGTGCTGGTCGTCGACGACGAACCGCTCGGGCGCGAGCGTCTGCTCGACCTGCTCGCGGATGAACCCGACGTGGAGGTGGTGGGGACGGCAGGAAGCGGCCGCGCGGCCGTCGCCGCCATCCGCGCATCGAGCCCGGACGTGGTCTTCCTCGACGTGCAGATGCCCGGGCTCACGGGGCTGGACGTCGTGCGCGAAATCACACCGGAAGCGATGCCCGTGACCGTCTTCGTGACGGCGTACGACCGGCACGCGCTCGACGCATTCGACCTGGCTGCGCTCGACTACCTCCTGAAGCCGTTCGAGGACGACCGGTTCAGGCAAGCGCTGGTCCGTGCCCGCGAGGCCGTGAGGCTCCGGGAGGTCGATGCGCTGCGCGGCCGCCTGCTCACGCTCCTCGCCACGGGCGGGGATGCGCTGACGGCGCCGGCGCGGGAGGCCTACCTGGAGCGGATCGCCGTTGAGATGCGCGGCCAGCTGCGCGTGGTCCCCGTCGAGAGGATCGACTACATCGAGGCCGACGGCCCCTACGCCGTGCTCCACGCCGGCGAGGAGCGGTTCGTCCTCCGCGAGCGGATGCAGACGCTGGAGGAACGGCTCGACCCGGCGCGATTCATCCGCGTGCACCGCTCCACGATCGTCCAGCTCGACCGCGTGGAAGCCCTGCTGGTGGCCCGCGGCGGCGACTACGCGGCACGGCTTCGCGACGGGACGCGCATCCGCGTCGCCCGCGGCCGGCGCGACGCGCTGGCGGAGCGCCTCGGGCTCACGAACTAGCGAAGGCCCTCTTCCCGGCCCCTGTCGTCGGTGTAGAACGGGTTCGGCCCGGGGTCGCCGGCGCCGGCGCCGGCGCGGCGGTACATCCCCGCGAGGCGCACGTAGTGGCGCGCGTTGGCGCGGTTGCGCTCCACCTCCTCGTCGGTCAGCGACCGCACGACGCGACCCGGGTTGCCGACGACGAGCGAGCGCGGCGGCACGATGGTGTCCATCGTCACCAGCGCCTGCGCGCCGACGAGGCTGCCCGCGCCGATGACCGCGCCGTCGAGGACCACCGCCCCCATGCCTATCAGCACGTCGTCCTCGACGAGGCAGCCGTGGACCACCGCATTGTGCCCCACCGTCACGTTGGCCATCAGGCGGCACGGGTGCGTGCCGCGCGAGACGTGAACCGTCGCACAATCCTGCACGTTGCTGCCGGGCCCTACCTCGATCCAGTGCACGTCGCCGCGCAGGGAGGCGCCGTACCACACGCTCGCGCCGGCCGCCAGCGTGACGTCGCCTACCACCGCCGCTGTCGGCGCGACCCACGTGTCGGGACCGAGCGCCGGCCGGCGGTCGAGGAAGGGGAGGATCATGGGGGCGCGGGGAGACAGTGGACAGTAGACGGTGGACGGTGGACGGGGTATGAACCGGGCTGATGGGTTACACAACTGACCGGGCTGATGAGTTACACCGCTCCGTCCACCACCGGAGCCGTTGCCTTTCCTTGCCACTGACCCCGTGATCGAGCGC
>Ga0307505_10003047_pt1 | contig 10889 bp, 7 predicted proteins | sample 23_S_MG_FD_202183 | JGI IMG/M metagenome (GOLD analysis project Ga0307505, IMG submission 202183) | Soil microbial communities from Populus trichocarpa stands in riparian zone in the Pacific Northwest, United States - 23_S | ecosystem: Environmental > Terrestrial > Soil > Riparian zone > Trees... | reverse complement strand
CGCGCCGTGGACAACGTCTCCATGAATGTGGACAAGGGCGAGGTTTTGGCCATTGTCGGTGAATCGGGTTCCGGCAAGTCCGTGTCCATGCTTGCCGTCATGGGCCTTTTGCCGTGGACGGCAAGGGTCACCGCCGACAAGATCGACTTTGACGGCCGCGATCTCCTGAACATCACCCCCGCCCAGCGCCGCCAGATCACCGGCAAGGACATGGCGATGATTTTCCAGGAGCCCATGTCGAGCCTGAACCCGTGCTTCACCGTGGGCTTCCAGCTTATGGAAACCTTGCAAACCCATCTCGACATGGACAAGCAGGCCCGCCGCAGGCGCGCCATCGGGCTTCTCGAAGAAGTTGGAATCCCCGCCCCCGAAACCCGCCTCTCGTCTTTCCCGCATCAGCTTTCCGGCGGCATGAGCCAGCGCGTGATGATTGCCATGGCGCTGGCCTGCAAGCCGAAACTGCTGATTGCCGATGAACCCACCACCGCGCTTGATGTGACCATCCAGGCGCAGATACTGGAGCTTCTGGTGCGCCTGCAAAAGGAAACCGGCATGGCGCTGGTCCTCATCACCCATTCCATGGGTGTCGTTGCCGAAACGGCCGAGCGCGTCAGCGTGCAATACGCCGGACAAAAGGTTGAAGAGCAGCCGGTCAAGAATCTTTTCGCCACACCGCGCCATCCCTATACGGCAGCCCTGCTTGCGGCCCTGCCCGAGCGCGCCCACGCGCGGCGCCTGCCCTCCATTCCGGGCGTCGTGCCGGGGCAGTTTGACCGCCCGGTGGGCTGTCTGTTTTCGCCCCGCTGCATCTACGCAACGGACCTCTGCCGGACCACGCAACCCGTCATGAATTATGGCGCCCTCTGTCACTATCCGCTGGGAAAGGTGGCCGCATGAGTCAGGTCCTGAACGCCCAAAACCTCACCCGTTACTATAGCGTCTCGCGCGGGGCCTTCAGGGAAGCCGCCGTCCTGAAAGCCGTCGACGGCGCCAGCTTTACCCTGGAGCGCGGCAAGACACTCGCCGTCGTGGGCGAATCCGGCTGCGGTAAATCAACCCTCGCCCGCCTTGTCACCATGATTGAACTGCCGACTTCCGGCACGCTCAACATCGCCGGCCAGAACATTGTCGGCGCCACCCGCGAAACCCTGCGCGCCTTGCGGCCCAAGGTGCAAATCGTTTTTCAGAATCCCTATGGCTCGCTCAATCCCCGCCAGAAAATCGGCGCCATTCTTGAAGAGCCGTTGCTCGTGAATACCAGGGCGCCAAAAGCCGAACGCCAGGAAAAGGCCCGCGCCATGATGGCAAGCGTGGGGCTGAGGCCGGAACATTATAATCGTTACCCCCACATGTTCTCCGGCGGCCAGCGCCAGCGCATTGCCATTGCCCGGGCTCTCATGCTCGACCCCGAAATCCTCGTGCTCGACGAACCGGTTTCGGCCCTCGATATTTCCATCCAGGCGCAGGTTCTCAATCTCCTTGCCGACCTTCAGGAAAAGCACAACCTCGCCTATCTCTTCATCAGCCACGATCTTTCCGTGGTGAGGCACATTGCCGATGAGCTGATGGTGATGTATCTCGGCCGCGTGGTGGAGCAGGGCGCCCGCGACGCTGTTTTCAGCAACCCGCAGCATCCCTACACCAAGGCCCTGCTGTCGGCCACGCCAACCCCTGATCCCATGCGCAAGCGCGAGCGCATTGTGCTGAAAGGCGAACTGCCCTCTCCCCTGGCACCCCCGCCGGGTTGCACCTTCCATCCCCGCTGCCCCATCGCCTTCGAGCCATGCAACAAGCTCAATCCCGCCCTCCTTGCCCATGACAACAGTCTTGTGGCATGCCACGCGGTGAACCCACCCACCTCGACTTCAAAGGCGGCCTGAACATGTCATCACGTCCAGAACTTTCAACCGGCGAGGCCCTTGTGGGCCTGCTTGAAGCTTACGGCGTGGATACGATCTTCGGCATTCCCGGCGTGCATAATGTGGAAATGTACCGCGCCCTGCCGCGCTCGAGGATCAAGCATGTCCTGGTGCGCCACGAACAGGGCGCTGGCTTCATGGCCGACGGCTATGCCAGGGCCACGGGAAAGCCCGGCGTTTGCTTCACCATCACCGGCCCTGGCCTGTTGAACATCCTGACGCCCATGGGCCAGGCGTGGTCCGACTCCAGCAATGTGCTGGTGATTTCCACCGCCCTTGATATCGGCGATGCGGCGCAAGGGAGAGGCCGCCTCCATGAGATGCTGGATCAGCGCGCCGCCGCCGCCACCGTGACCAGCCTTGCCATGCGCGCCTATACGGCGCGCGACGTGCGCGATTGCATCGCGAGAGCTTTTGCCAATTTTGCCTCCGCCCGGCCGCGCCCCGCCTATCTCGAAATTCCGCTCGACGTTCTGCAGCTGCCGGCGGGCGATGGCTGGACGGCACATCCGCTTCTCACCAAACCCTCGCCTTCGAAAACCCAGATTGCAGCGGCTGCAAAGAAACTTAACGCCGCGAAGACTCCCGTCATCCTTTTGGGCGGCGGCGCTTTGGAGGCAGGCCCGGCGGTCCTGCAGATCGCCGAAAAACTGGGCTGCGCCCTTGTGACGACCACCGCAGGCAAAGGTGCGGTCCGCGAGGATCATCCCCTCTGCCTCGGCTATTGCATGGGCAATCCGCAGATTCAAAAAATGCTGCAAACCAGCGATTGCGTGCTGGCTGTCGGCACCGAGCTTTCGGAAACTGATTTCTGGGACACCCAGGTTCTCGTCGACAAAAACCTGATCCGCGTTGACATCGATCCCGCCGCCATTGCGCGGCCCCACACGGCGGAAATTCCCATCCTTGGCGATGCAAGGGAAACACTGGAGGCGCTTGCCCCCATGGTTACCGCACGGCCAGCCCCGCCAAAACCAAAGCTTGCCAAGGGCCAAGATGATGAACTCCGCATCATGTTGAGCAAGGTTCTGGGCACCATCCGCGAGGCCTTGCCGGAAGACACGGTGATCGCCTCCGACATGACGCAGATTGCCTATGCCGCCAATATCATTTTCCCCATGTATGTGCCGCGCACCTGGCTTCACCCTGTAGGCTTCGGCACCTTGGGCTTCGGCCTGCCCGCCGGCATCGGCGCCAAATTCGGCGTCGGCAAAAAACCTGTCGCCGTCATGATCGGTGATTACGGCATCCAGTTCACCATCAATGAATTGGGAACCGCCGCCGAGCACAAATTGCCCGTGGTCATCCTCATGTGGAATAACAATGCCCTTGGCCAGATCCGCGACGACATGGTGAGCAAGGGCATCCAGCCCAATGCCGTCACCTTGAAGAATCCGGATTTCCAGATGCTGGCAAAGGCCTATGGCTGTTACGCCGAAAAGCCCGTCTCGCTGAAGGCGCTTGCGGTTGCCATCAAGGCAGCCCTCGGTGCCGATGGCCCGACTTTCATTGAAATGACTCCCGCCATGGTCAATGGCTGATGCGGCGGTAATCTTTGATGTCGATGGCGTGCTTCTCGAACTCACGCGCGCCGAGGAAGATGCCTTCTTTGTTCCGTTTGAACGGCGCTTCGGCCTGAAAGGCATTTCCCGCGACTGGAATTCCTATGCCATCCGCAACGACGAAAACATCATTGCGGAAATCCTCGCGCGCCATGGCCTGCCGGAGCATGAACACGCCAACGTCGTTGCCGATTATCTGGATGTTCTCAGCCGGCAGTTGGCAGACGGCACGCTTGAAACCATCGCCATCCCTGGCGCACTGGAGCTGTTGCAGAAGCTTGAGGGCAAGCTGCGAACCGGTATCGCCACCGCCAATCTCCTCGCCGCCGCCGAACTTCGCCTGAACCACGCGGGCCTCTGGGGTCATGTGTCCGACCTTGCCCACGGGGCCGATGGCGGCGGCCACAAGCGTGAGATTTTGGCCCGGGCCATAGCCTCTGCCGGACTTCCCGGGGACCGCATCGTCTATATCGGCGACAATCTCAACGACGTTGAGGCGGGTCTTTCCAATGGCGTTCATTTCATCGGATTCAGCACGGATTCCAGCCGTTTGGCGGCGTTAAAGCGGGCCGGGGCCCGCCATACCAGCAATAATCATCTGGATAGTTTTCACCTGATCGGCCATCTATTGCACCTATGAGTCGAAGAGAACATAAAAAGAACATATTCTCATTCTAGGATTTTACTTATGGACCATGCCAGCCAGTTTTCACTTCTCACAACAAGGCGCTTCCTGCCGCTCTTCGTGGCCCAGGGAATTGGCGCTTTCAACGACAACGGCCTGCGCAATGCCATCACCATCCTCATCACCTTCGATCTCGCCGTAAACCACGGCTGGAACGCCACGCTTTTCGTCCAGGCCGGAACCGCCCTGTTCATCCTGCCGTATTTCCTTTTTTCCGCAATCGCCGGCCAGTTCGCCGACAAGTTCGACAAGGCCTTCATCGCCCGGCGCGTGAAGCTCGCCGAAATCGCCGCCATGGCTTTCGGTGCCGGCGCCCTGTGGCTCGACAACCCCTACCTCGACCTCATGGTGCTGTTCTTTGCCGGCAGCCTTGCGGCCTTTTTCGGACCCGTAAAATACGGAATCCTGCCGCAATACCTGAAGCGGGAGGAGGTCATCGCCGGCAATGCCATGATCGAAATGGGGACCTTTGTCACCATTCTCCTCGGCACCATGTTCGGCGGCTTCCTCGTCATCGACACCCTCGGCAGGCAAATCCTCTCGGGCGCGCTGATCCTCCTTGCGGTCATTGCCTGGTATGCCACCACCCACATGCCGCCCGCCCCTTCCACCACACCCGATCTCGAAATCGACTGGAACATTTTCAGGCAAACCGCAAAACTTGTGGGCTATGCCCGTGAACGCCACGACGTGTTCTGGTCCGTCATCGGCGCCTCCTGGTTCTGGTTCGTGGGCACCGTCCTGCTCGTGCAGTTTCCGGTTTTCACCAAGGATATCCTGCTCGCCAACGAGGATGTCGCCAACGCTTTCATCGCCACCTTCACCATCGGCATCGGCCTGGGCTCGATGATCACCAACCTGCTGCTGAAGGGCGAGGTCTCGGCAAAATATGTGCCCGTAGCCGCCATCATGATGACCGTATTCCTGATCGACCTCTATTTCGCCGCGGGCCAGGTCAACGCCAACCTGGCGGGCACCACGCTCAACGGCGTCAGCGTGTTCTTTTCCGGCTGGGCAAGCTGGCGCGTTGCCTTCGACTTGTTTTTCACCGCCTTCTTCGGCGGCATCTACGCGGTGCCATTGAATGCCATCATGCAAACCCGCGCCTCGCCGCCCAAGCGCTCGCGCGTCATTGCCGCCAATAACCTCATCAACGCGATCTTCATGATCTCGGCCACGGTAACTTCGGTCATCCTGCTGCAATTCATTTCGGCGCGGGGCCTGTTCCTTTGCCTCGGCCTTGCCAATGCGGTGGCGGCCATCTGGATCTGCTTCCTCCTGCCCCAGGAAACCCTGGCAAATTTTGCCCGGCAGCTCTTCCGCCTGCTCTACCGCGTCGAGGTGAAGGGGCTTGAGAATTACAGGGCGGCGGGCCGCCGCGCGGTGATCGTTGCCAATCATACCTCATTTCTGGATGGCCCCCTGCTCTCGGCCTATCTTCCCGACCGCACCACCTTTGCCATCAATTCCCACATGGCAAAGCGCTGGTGGGTGAAGCCCGCCTTCGCGCTTTTTGACTTGGCCCCCATTGATCCCGGCAATCCCCTGTCGCTTCGCACCCTCGTCGAGGCCGTGAAGAAGGGCAGGCGCGTGGTGATATTCCCCGAGGGCCGCATCACCGTGACCGGCACCCTGATGAAGGTTTATGAGGGCCCCGGCGCCATCGCCCAGATGGCCAACGCCAAGGTCCTGCCCGTGCGCATTGACGGGGCGCAATTCTCCAAGTTCTCCAACATGCGCGGCAAGCTGCGCCAGCGCTGGTTTCCGAAGATCACCATCACCTTCCTGCCGCCGGTGAAATTCGATGCCCCGCCGGAGCTGCGCGGCTCGCGCCTGCGGGAGCACCAGGCCGACAAGCTCTATGACGTGATGACCGACATGGTGTTCTCCACCTCCAACGCCGGCCAGACCCTGTTTGAGGCCCTGCTTGATGCCCGCGCCGTCCATGGCGGCAGCCACAAGATTGTCGAGGACATCCAGCGCCAGCCCATTGCCTATAACCGGGTGATCATGGGCAGCTTCATCCTCGGCCGCAAGATCGCCCGGCTCACCCCCGGGCAAAAAACCATCGGCGTCCTCCTGCCTAATGCCATTGGCGCCTTGCTCACCCTCTTTGGCCTGCAGGCCTTTGGCCGCGTGCCCGCCATGCTGAATTTCTCCACCGGCGCTTTGAACATGTCGGCGGCCTGCAGCGCCGCCCAGGTCACCACCATTGTGTCCTCGCGGAAATTCATCGAGGCGGCGGAAATGGAAGGCGACATCGCAATTCTCTCCAAGAACTGCCGCATCATTTATCTCGAGGATGTGCGCGCAACCGTCGGCAAGCGCGACAAGCTCTACGGCCTGTTTTCAAGATTTTTCCCGCGCGTTGCTCTGAGGCTGGCAAAAGCCGGCAGGGATCCGGACAGCCCCGCCGTCATTCTCTTCACCTCGGGTTCGGAAGGCGTGCCCAAGGGCGTGGTGCTGTCGCACCGCAATCTCAATGCCAACCGGCTGCAGGCCGCCGCCCGCATCGGCTTCAGCGCCCAGGACATTGTCTTTAACGTGCTGCCCATGTTCCACGCCTTCGGCCTGCTGGGCGGAACCCTGCTGCCGCTCCTCTCGGGCGTTTATAGCTTCTTCTATCCCTCGCCGCTGCATTACAAGATCGTGCCGGAACTGTGTTACGACACGAATGCCACCGTTCTCTTCGGCACCGATACCTTCCTCATGGGCTATGCCCGCACCGCCAATCCTTACGACTTCTACAGCCTGCGCCTGATCGTGGCAGGGGCCGAGCGGGTAAAGCCGGAAACCCGCGAAATCTGGATGGAGAAATTCGGCCACCGGATTCTCGAGGGCTATGGCGCCACCGAATGTTCTCCGGCCCTTGCCTTCAACACTCCCATGCACAGCCGCTCCGGCACGGTGGGGCGGCTCATGGATCGCATCGAGTACCGCCTGGAGCCCGTCGAAGGCATTGCCTCGGGCGGAAGGCTGTTCGTGAAGGGCCCGAACGTCATGCTGGGCTATCTGCGCGCCGACAATCCGGGCGTCATCGAGGCTCCGCCCGGGGGCTGGTACGACACCGGCGACATTGTGGAAGTCGATGAGCATCGCTTCGTCACCATTCTGGGCCGCGCCAAGCGCTTTTCAAAAATTGCCGGCGAAATGGTTTCGCTCACCGCCATTGAGACAAAGCTGCAGGAAGCCTTCCCCGGCGAGAATTTTGCCGTCGTTGCCATTCCCGACGAGAAAAAGGGCGAACAATTGATCCTCTTCACCACCATAGCCAACCCCGAACGCGCCGCCATTTCCGAGGGCCTGAAAAGCCGCGGCGCTTCCGACCTGATGGTTCCAAAAGTCCTGGTGCACTTGGAAGAGATTCCGCTCCTCGGCTCCGGCAAGACTGACTATGTGACCTTGACCCGCATTTCCCTCGAGGGCGCCAATGCCTGAAGGCCGGGCCCACCAGCTTGCCATGCAACTGGTGGAGCAGGCCGCCCGCATCATGGGCGCTCCCCGCCTCATTCCCATCAGCTTTGCCCATATCGACGCCTGCTTTTACACCGGCCGGTCGCACGTCGATTTCGTGCGGTTTCTGCTGGATCATGGCGCAACACTTTCCGTGCCCGCCTGGACCAACAACAGCGTTGCCAGCCCCGATGACGGTGGCCTCCGTCCCGAACGGTCCGATCCTGAAATGGTGAGCGGCGCCCATGAACTCATGGAACTCTATGCCAGGCTCGGCTGCACACCCACTTGGACCTGCGCGCCCTACCAGCTCGCGGGCGGGCCGAAATTCGGCGACCATATTGCCGTGGGCGAATCCAATGCGGTGGCTTTCTACAATTCCGCCGTCGGCGCCCGCACCAATAAATATGGCGACTACCTCGACGTGGCCTGCGCCATCACCGGCCTTGCGCCCTTTGCCGGCCTTCACACCGATGAGGGCCGCAGGGCCGCCATTCATTTCTCCTGCGCCTCCGTTCCGGAAAACTGGATGCGCCAGGATATTTTCTTCCATCTCCTCGGCCATGTGGTGGGCCGCCAGGCCGGCCGCCGCATTCCGGCCATCTCCGGCCTGCCAAAGGAAACAACTGCCGACCAGCTCAAGGCCCTCTGCGCCGCAAGCGCCGCTTCTGGCGGCGTGGAGCTTCTGCATGCCGTGGGCGTCACCCCCGAAGCGCCGGCATTGCACGCGGTGTTCAGGATTGGCGAGACCTTCGACGTCATAACCGGCCATTTGAATGCCGCTCGCCGTGAGCTTTCAACATTCAATGATGGTCCGCTTGATGCGGTTGCCCTCGGAACACCGCATTTTTCACTTTCCGAATTTTCCGAACTCGTGAAACTGCTGGATGGGCGCAAGGTGAAAACCGCCACCTACATTTCCACCAGCCGCGGCATCCGCGAAATGCTCATCGCCAAGGGCTGGCTCAAGCTTCTGCAAGAGGCGAGTGTCATCATTCCCGTCGATGTCTGCACCTACTACGCGCCGAAAATTCAAGGCCTCAGGGGCCGGGTGATGACCAATGCGGCGAAATGGGCCTATTACGCGCCGGGCATGCTGGGCGTGGAGGTCTGTTTTGGCAGCTTGAAGGAATGCGTGGAAAGCGCCGTGCGGGGCGCGGTCTGGCGCGATCCAGCGCTATGGTCAAATCCATGACCGTGCTTCATGCAGGCATAGCCCAGGGCCCCGTCCTCCTGCTCGATGAGCCCTTGAGTTTCTGGGGGGCATACGACCCCCGCAGCGGAATCATCATCGACATTCATCACCCGCAGAAGGGCCAAAGCCTCCAAGGAAAAATCCTCATGATGCTGGAAAGCCGGGGTTCCGGCAGCGCCCCGGGCGGCCTGGCCGAGGCCATAAGGCTTGGCACCGCGCCTGCTGGAATCATCCTGGTGCAGGCCGATATCAACCTCGCCATCGGCGCCGCCGTAGCCGAAACGCTCTATGGCAAGGCCTGCCCGGTATTGGCCGTCGCCGCACAGGAATTCCACGAGCTTTCCAAATCCGCCTATTTGCATATCTCCCATGACGGCAGGGTCGGGCCATCCCTCGACGATGCCTAGCTCCTCCGCTAGAAGGCCCCCATGAAACTTGCATCCATCACCCAGCGCTTGAACGGCCTCGGCTCCGATAAATGGGCCGTGCATATCGAAGGCAAGCGCCGCGCCGAAGCCGGCGAAGACCTGATATTCCTCTCCATCGGCGAGCCCGATGCGCCCACCCCCACATCAATCATGGATGTTGTGAACACCCAGATGCGCGCCGGCCGCTATAAATACGCCGCCAGCCGCGGCGAATCGGAACTCCTCGACGGCCTCGCGGCGCAATACACCAGAAGCACCGGCCGCCCCATCAGCACCCAGCAATTCATCTTTCTGCCCGGCACGCAGACCGCCCTGTTCGTGGCCCTCCAGGCAACCATCGAACTGGGCGACGAAGTCTTGATGGCCGATCCCTATTACGCCACCTATGAAGGCGTCATCGCCGCGGCCGGCGGCATCGCCGTTCCCGTAGGCGTCGATCCCGACCATGGCTTCCATCTCAAAGCTGCCGATCTCGAACACGCCATCACGCCGAAAACCCGCGCCCTGCTGCTTAACACGCCGAGCAACCCCACCGGGGCCGTGCTGACACGCGAAGAGGTCAAAGCCATCGGCGATGTCTGCGAGCGCCATGACCTGTGGATCATCTCCGATGAAGTCTACGCCACCATGACCTATGGCAATACGGTATTTGCCTCGCCCTTCGATGAGCCCCGCCTGGAAAAGCGCACCATCGTCGTCTCGTCACTTTCAAAATCTCACGCCATGCCCGGTTTCCGCTGCGGCTGGCTGGCGGCGTCGGAAGAATTCTGCGAGGCGGTCCTGCCGCTCACTGAAACCATGCTCTTTGGCTCGCAGGCCTTTTTGGAGGATGCCGCGGCCTTTGCCATTGCCAACCATTTTCCCGAAGTCGACTCCATGAAGCAGGGGTACGAGCGCCGCGCCCGCGCCCTGGTTGCGGGATTGAAGGGCGCCAAGAACATTTCCGCCCGCATGCCCGAAGGCGGCATGTTCGTCATGGTCGATGTGCGCAAGACTGGCCTTTCCGGTGAAGATTTTGCCCGCAGGCTTCTCAAAGAGGAAAACGTCGTCACCATGCCCGGCGAAAGCTTCGGCGCCGGTGGCGCCGGCCACGTACGCGTGGCGTTGACAGTGGACGAAATGCAAATCACCGAGGCCTGCAGAAGGATCGCAAGGCTGGCGGCCACCCTCTAGGTCAGGAAAGCGGGAAGGGGTGTTCCGGCTAGGGCGTTTGCGCGCCGTTTTCCGTCCGGGCGAAAACCTTGCCCAAAATTTCGAAAGTCTCGGGCTCGGTCAACACACCGTCGCCATTGGGATCTGCTTTTAGCATGGCGCGGGCGAGCGCAGCCTGTTGGGCAAACCCACCATGATCCCGGTTTCTTTCCGGATCGGCCTTTGAAACCTCAATCCCGGACAACTGGCCATCACGATCAGCGTCTGCCTTCATGATTTTATCGGCACGCGCAGCTATCTCTCTTTTAAAATTCGCCAGGATAGCTGCATCGGACTGCCGGCGCATGCCCCGGCCAGTTTCATAAGCCAGGACTGATTCAAGCTCATCCCGGGTAACGACAAGATCGCCGTCAAGATCATATTTAAGCTTTTGGGCCGCGATTTGCGCCCGGGTCTGGGCTGTCCGGACTTTTTCCGCCAGATCAATATCCTCCA
>Ga0307505_10003046_pt1 | contig 10889 bp, 8 predicted proteins | sample 23_S_MG_FD_202183 | JGI IMG/M metagenome (GOLD analysis project Ga0307505, IMG submission 202183) | Soil microbial communities from Populus trichocarpa stands in riparian zone in the Pacific Northwest, United States - 23_S | ecosystem: Environmental > Terrestrial > Soil > Riparian zone > Trees... | reverse complement strand
GGCTGGCGCAAGCCAATGCGCGCGCCGAGCGCGGCCAAGTGCTGAGCAGCTGGCTCGCCTAATGGGTTGGACCGCGCTGTTGTTAGCGGGGTCGCGGCCTGGGGGCGATCCGTTTGCCGAAAGCGAAGGAGTGCCGTTAAAGGCGCTCATACCAGTGGGCGGCGCGCCGATGATTGCTAGGCCAGCAAACGCCCTAGTTGCTTCCGACGGTGTCGAACGCGTCGTTGTCCTAACTCAGAACCCTTCAGAACTTTATGGCGCTTTACCGCCGGAGTGCGATGTTCAACGCTCAAGTGGAACCATCGCCAGCACTCTTGAAGACTGGTTGAAAGCGCCCGATGCGGAATTCCCGATCCTCGTTACCACAGCGGACCACGCCCTACTCGACTTCGTAATTACCGAGGAATTCATGCGGGATGCGGCTGGTGTAGATTTGGCAATCGGTGTCGTTTCGAAAGCTGCACTCGACTCGATTATCCCTGAGACGAAGCGCACTTGGCTACGCTTTCGGGGTGAGGCGCTGACCGGGGCAAATCTTTTTGCTTTTGGTTCGCCGACTGCCTTGCGGGCGATTGAACAGTGGCGTGCGGTTGAGCAGGACAGGAAAAAGGGCTGGCGGCTGCTATGGTCTCTTGGGTTTTCGGTTTTGGTCGGTGCGCTGCTTCGTCTTCGCTCCGCTCAAGCGACCGCTGATTTGATCGGCCGCCGCCTTGGCCTTACAATTCGCTTAGTTGAGATAGGTGATCCGCTGGCCGCGATTGATGTCGATAAACCAGCCGATCTGGCGATCGTTCGCAAATTGGTCGCGTCGGGGCACGCATGATCGATCTGGCGATTTACGACATGGACCGAACGATCACGCGGCGCGCGACCTGGACGCCGTTCCTGCTGCATTGCGCCGCGCGGCGCGCGCCGTGGCGGCTGCTGGCGATCCCGCTCGTGATTGCGTCGATGTTGCTCTACGTCGTCAAGCTGATCGATCGGGGCAAGCTCAAGGAGATCAATCACCGGCTGCTACTGGGGGGAGAGACACATCCCCACGTGCTCGGACCGCTAGTTGAATCCTTTGCCGATTTGACGCTTGAACATAATATCCGTCCCGGCGCCCGCGACGCGATCGCCCGCGACAAGGCGGAGGGGCGGCGGGTGGTGATGGCCACCGCGAGCTACCGTTTTTACGCCCGCGCCATCGCCGAGCGGCTGGGGTTCGACGACACCATTGGCACCAATTCGATCCTCGGGCTCGATGCCCGGGTCCACGCCAAGATCGACGGGGTCAATTGCTATGGCCCGGCCAAATTGGCGATGATCGAGGCATGGCTCGCCGAGCACGGCCTGACCCGCGCCCATGTGCGGTTTTACTCGGACCATGCCAGCGATGCACCGGTCTTCGAGTGGGCGGACGAGGCGGTCGCGGTCAACCCGCACGACCGGCTGGCGCGGCTCGCCAAAGAGCGCGGCTGGCCGGTCGAGGACTGGGGGTAGGGGGACGGGCCGCTTTCGACCCATAGCGGACCTTGCGCCAAGACCCATCAGCGAGGGGGTGCATCCGGGTCAAATGGCTCGTTCTGCACACCCTCGAAAACGACATCGCCAATTAGCCACCACTTGCCAGACCCCTCTGCGCAACGACCATAACTACAGTCCAGGTTATTCGCCACTAGCAGCCGCAGTCGCCTAACTGCGTCGCATTCCACTGTTGGTGCAAACTTGATTTGAGTCACCGGTGTGGGCTGGAGCTGGTTGGTTAGCTTTAGATAGTGGAATAACTCGACCTCTGGAATCACAGTTTCATTCCACACAATAGAACCGTCACCCACCACAGAAACAGTGTTCAACAGCGAGTTCACGCCGCGACCCTGCCTTGGGGTAATCCAACCATCGGGGATCGGGCCGCAGCCAGCAGCATATCTCTTTTCTTCGGCGCAACCCGGAAGAAACAAAATCATCGCAGCTATGGTGGCCATGACCCGCATTCGATGAGCCTACCTTTTCCGACCCAGAGGGCAACTGGATTGTCGGCGTTCCTCCCTCGACTGCCGCTTAGCGGCTGGTCGACCAGCGCCCATTGCGGCCATTAGCTTTCTAGCTCAACATGAACTCATGTGCACGTCCCGCGTCTATATTGGAGAGCCGCGAATGATCCTATTCGCATTAGCCGCCGCCGCGCTCGGTCCGCCTGGCATTCTCGACACTTCGGACGCTCGCACGGTCCATACGGAGACTGTCGGGCCAAACGAGAGACTGACCCCAGATTGTCGTCAGTGGACACTCACTCGACAGAAAAGCAGCAAGCGATCGAGTTCCCTTGAGGCTTGGGTCGAAGGTGTCTTTACGGGCTACAACGTTTATCATGCTGCCAGCCCGGGAGACCGCTTGGATCTCTTGGAGAACAGAAAGCTCTCTGCCGCTTTCGAAGCCATTGATCAGCGATGTTCCATTTCTCCGGCCGCCGCGGTCGCGGATGTAACACTCGATCTAATCGCAGAATGGCGAAAACGCTAACAGCCAAGAGTTAGTGAATGTCCGCTTTCCACCCATAGCGGACGATAGGTCCGAACCGGCGCGTCGGTTGCCATGCGCCGGTGGCCGGTCGAGGGTTGGGAAAAACTGTTCCCCGGCGGAGGCCGGGGCCCAGGTCGGCGGAGCCGAAACTTCGCTTCGCGCCTGGGCCCCGGCCTTCGCCGGGGTGCAGGTCAGATTGCGTTTAGCGCATTGTCGAAGTCGGCGATGAGGTCTTCGGCTTTTTCCACGCCAATCGAAATCCGCACCAGATTATCGCTGATCCCGAGCGCGGCCTTGCGTTCGTCGGGGACCGAGAGATGGGTCATCGCCGCAGGGGCGGACGCGAGAGTCTCGGTGCCGCCGAGGCTGACCGCGAGCTTGGCGATCTTGAGCGCGTCAAGGAAAGCGAAGGCCTCGCGCTCGCCGCCCGTCAAATAAAGCGAGAAGGTCGATCCGGCGCCGAGGCAATGGCGGTCGTAAATGTCCTTCTGGCGTGAACCGGGTTCCAGGAAGCCGAGATAGCCGACCGTCTCGACCTTGGGATGGTCGCGCAGGAATTCGCACACCTTGGCGGCATTGTCGCCGGCGCGGCTCATGCGCAGCTCGAGCGTTTCGAGGCTGCGGAGCAGCATCCACGCGGTGTTGGGATCGCAGATGCCGCCCATCGTGTTGCGGATCATCCTGACCTTGTCGAGCAGGGCCTTCGATCCGGTCAGCCCACCGGCGACGAGGTCCGAATGGCCGCCGGCATATTTGGTCAGGCTGTAGACCGAAATGTCGGCGCCCTGGTCGATCGGCCGCGCCCACAGCGGCCCGAGGAACGTATTGTCGATGGCGATCGGGGGGCGGGCGTCGCCCGGAAAGGCGGCGGCGCGCGCCGCGACCACCGCCTCGACATCGACCAAAGCATTGGTCGGGTTGGCCGGGCTTTCGAGGTAGATCAACGAGACATTGCCCATGGCCTTGGCGCGGGCCAGCACGTCGTCGATCTCGTCCCGCGTCGCGCCCGCCGGGAAATCCAGATATTTGATCCCGAACTGGGCAAGGATCTTGGCGATGATCGTCTCGGTCGCGGCGTAGAGCGGGCCCGAATGGACGATCACGTCGCCGGGGCGGACGAAGGTCAGGAACAGGGTGGTGATGGCGGTCATGCCGCTGGAGAAAGCGAGCGACTCCTCGGCATCTTCCCACAGCCGGAGGCGATCCTCGAGGATGTTCTGGTTGGGGTTGTTGAAGCGCGAATAGACGAGGCCATCGCCCGCGCCGGGGCGGCGGCCGGTGATGCCTTCGAAGAACAGTTTGCCGTCAGCGGCGCGCTCGAACACGAAGGTCGAAGTGAGGAAAATCGGCGGCTTCAACGAGCCCTCGCTGAGCGCCGCGTCGAATCCATAGCCCATCATCAGGGTCGACGGATCGAGCTTGTGGTTGCCGATATGGGTGGCGGCTTCCTTGGGGCGGCGGCTCTCGGTCACTGGGGATCTCCTTGTCGGCGCGCGGCTTAGCGGCTGGCCGTCGGCTAGGCTAGGCCGATCAGGCTCAGCTGGCGGCCATAATCGGGCTCGCCCAAATGGGTCGCGCGGCGGTAGCTGAAGAAACGTTCGGGCGCGGCATAAGTGTCGAGGCCAAGCGCTTCGATACGGGCTATTCCGGCGGCGGCGAGGCTGGCGACGACGAAGGACTCCAGGTCGAAATGCGGCTTCCCGGCGGGGCCGTCGGTGAAAAATCGATCGTGGTCGGGGCCGAGCCGCTCAGCGAAGGCATGATCGACCTCGTAGTTGGCTTTCGCGATGCAGGGCCCGACCGCCGCCGCGATCCGCTCCCGCCGGGCGCCGAGTTTCTCCATCGCGGCGATGGTGCTGGCGGCGACCCCGGCGACCGCGCCGCGCCACCCGGCATGGGCGGCGCCGATCACTCCGGCTTCGCGGTCGGCGAGCAGGATCGGGGCGCAGTCGGCGGTGAGGATTCCGAGCAGCACCCCGGGGCGGTCGGTTACCAAGGCATCGGCGGGCGGGCGGTTGTCTTCGGGCCAATCGCCCGCCTCGACCACATCGGCGGAATGGATTTGGTGGACGGTGACCAAGTGCGCGCCGGGGAGCACGGCGGCGACCGCGCGGCGGCGATTTTCGGCGATCGACTCGCGATCATCGCCGCTGCCCCAGCCGCAGTTGAGCCCGGTAAGGATGCCACCCGACACGCCGCCCGATCGGCCGAGGAAACCGTGCGGGACTCCATTCAATGCACTCGACTGGATGACGTCGATCAAAGCGGGCGGCGCATGACGACATCCTCGTCGGCGTGGGTACCGACCATGAAGGCGTAGCGGCCTTCGGCGACGAAGCCCCAACGCTCGTAAAAGCGGCGCGCGCGATGGTTGTCGACGAACACCGAAAGGTAGAGGTCGTCGCCACCCTTTTGCTCGGCCTGGTCGATCACCCAGGCCATCATTTCGTCGGCGAGGCCGTGGCCCTGCCACGCTTTGACCAAATAGAATTGGCGCAATTCGACTGCCACGCCGCGCGGCTCGAACGGCAGGTGCGGCGGGCCGACCTTGGCATAGCCGACCGCTTCATCGCCGACCTCGACCAGCAGAATGGCGAATTCGGGATCGCACAATTCGGCCGCCCAATGCTCCTCGGCGTGATTCTTGAGAAACAGGTCGAGATCGTCGGGCTCGTAGAGGTGACCGAACGTATCGGAGAAGGTGCGGCTGCCGAGCGAAGCCAGGGTCGCCGCGTCGGCCCTGGTCGCGGTGCGCAGCGCGATGGTCATTCGAACCCCGCGGGGGTCGGCCAATCGGGATGATGGATCGCGATCACCTTGAACAACTCGCCCATTTCACCCGGGCCGGTCAACCGGGCGAGCGCCGAACCGATGTCATCGGCGCGGTCGGGGTGGCGGCGGATGAGGGCGTCGGCGCGCTGCCGGATGCCGAGGCGGCGCAGCCAGTCGCCCTGGGTGGCAAGCGGGGTGGTCGCCGCGCCGGCCGATCGCGCGACGGTTGAGAGCGCTTCGAAATCGACGTGGGCGGTGAGGTCCTGCTCGCCCGGATCGGCGAGCACGTCCGCGAAAAGGTGATCGCGCACGGCCTGAAGCGTGTCGCCGGGGGCGCTGGCGGCGTCGCCATAGTCGATGATCAGCGCCACGCCGCCGTGGCGGCCGAGGTGGGCAGCGAGGGCGATGACGGCCGCGTCACGGGCCGGGGAATCCTCGACGATCAGACCGTGAGCAGTGAAAGCGAGGGAGTCGCCGTCAACCACGACCAGCCTTTGTTCATCGCCAACCCATTGCCGCACCGGCAGCGCATCGAAGAATTCGTTGGCGATTAGCAACAGCGGTCGCGGCGGAAGCTGCTCGATGCGGTCATGGAAGGTTGCGTCGGGCAAGCGCACGCGCTGGGTTTCGCGCAGCGCCGGGCTGGCTTCGACCAGATGCACGTCGGTGGGACCGATGACCCGCAGCGCGTCGGCCGCGAGGGTGGCACGTCCCGGCCCGAGCTCGGCGTAGATCGCGTCGGGCGCTCCCGCGCGATGCCGGCAATCGGCGAGGCAGGCGCCGACCATCTCGCCGAACATCTGGTGGATTTCGGGGGCGGTGGTGAAGTCGCCGCTGGCTCCGATCGGATCGCGGGTGGCGTAATAATGCGCGTTGCAGGCGGCCATAAAGGCCTCGACGGTGAGCGGTCCGCGGGTCCGGATCCGCTGTTTCAGATCCTCGGCAAAGCTCAGGCCACGCTCTCCTGGCCCGCGATCGGCTCGATCCGCTCGCGGCGTCCCCTGGCGGTAACCATCAGATACAGCCCGCCGAGGATCATCGGCAGCGACAGCCATTGGCCCATGTGCAACCCGCTCGCCTGCGCGAATTCGACCAGCTGCGAATCGGGCTCTCGGATATACTCGATGGCGAAGCGGAACAGGCCGTAGAAGAGGATGAAAGCACCCACGAGCTTGCCCGGCTCGTAGCGCGCCTTCGTCCGCCAGAAGAGATAAGCGAGGATTGCGAACAGGACGGCGCCTTCGAGCAAAGCTTCGTAGAGCTGGGTGGGGTGGCGGCCGGGGCCAAGCTGGAGCGTGCCGTCGATCAGCTCGGGGAAGCGCACCGCCCAGGGGACATTGGTCGGAGCGCCCCACAATTCGCCGTTGACGAAGTTGGCGACGCGCACCAGCCCGATCCCGATCGGCGCGGTGCAGGCGACATAATCGTGAACCCTGAGCCAGTTCAGGCCCTCCTTGCGGGCAAGGTAGAGGATGCCGATCGTGACTCCGATCACCCCGCCGTGGAAGCTCATCCCCCCATCCCAGAGCTTGAGGATGTCCAGCGGATTCTTCAGATAATAGCCGAGGTTGTAGAACAGGACGTAGCCGAGCCGGCCGCCGAAAATGACCCCGAGGCTGGCATAGAAAACGAGATCGTCGGCGTGGCGGCGGGCAAGCGGCGAGCCGGGCTGCTTGATCAATTTGAGCAGATACCAATAGCCGAGGAAGATGCCGACCAGATAGCCGAGGCTGTACCAGCGAAGCTCGAAGATGCCGAGATCGAGCGCGACCGGCGACAGTCCGAGATCATAATAGCTGATGGCGTCGGCATTGCTGGCCACATTGTTGGTATTCCCGGCGTTCATAGGTCTTCCTTCATGCGGTGACGCCTCATAAGGTGCGGGACGGGGAAGGCAAAGGAGAAGCGATGCCCAGCGAGCTAGACCGCACATTCGATGCTACTTTGGCTGCGGTGATCGGACCCGGCGGGCGCCTAGTGATCGAGCGCGATGCCCTGGGCCGGGCGATCGTTGCTAATTTCCCCGCGACGCTGCCATTGTTCTTCCGCACCTTCGCCGCGCTCAATGCCGAGGTCGAGGCGGTGGTCGCGGGCGACGAGCGGCTGACCTATGCCGACCTCGACCGATGGTCGGAGCAACTGGCCCATGCCCTGGTCGCGCGCGGCATCGCCAAGGGCGACCGGGTGGGGATCGCGATGCGCAACTGCCCAAGCTGGATCGTCACCTACATGGCGGCACTCAAGGCCGGGGCGATCGCGACCTTGCTCAACGGCTGGTGGGCCGAACAGGAACTGGCCCAGGCGCTCGACCTGACCAAGCCGACGCTGATCATCGCCGACGCGGCGCGAGCCAAAAGGATTGCGGTGGCGGGCGACTGGCCGGTGGTGACGCTCGATATCGACCGCCCGATTGGCGAGGCGCTGGCGCCATTGCTCGACGCCGACACGAGCGATGCCGCCTTGCCCGACATCGTGCCCGAGGATGACGCGACCATCCTGTTCACCTCCGGATCGACCGGTGAGGCCAAGGGCGCGCTGTCAACCCACCGCGCGGTGACCACCGGCGTCTATGCCTACGCCACCGGGCTGATGGTCCTGCTCGGCATATTGACCAAGGAGGGCCGCCCGCCCCCGAACCCGCCGCGCACCCTGCTGTCGGTGCCCTTGTTCCACGTCACCGGCGAGGTCCCGGTGATGCTGAACAGCTTCGTCGTCGGCCGCGGGATGGTCCTGATGCCCAAGTGGGACGCGGGCGAGGCGCTGCGCACCATCGAGCAGGAAAGAATCACCTATTTCGTCGGCGTCCCGACGATGAGCCTCGAATTGATGAACCATCCGGATCGCGACAAATATGATCTGTCCACGCTGACGGATGTCACCGGCGGCGGGGCGCCGCGCCCGGTGGCGCATGTCGAGCGGCTCCGCACCAGCTTCCCCAATGCCCAGCCGGCCCTGGGCTATGGCCTGACCGAGACCAATGCGGTCGGCTGCGCCAATTACTGGAGCAATTACGCCGCCAAGCCGGCCTCGACCGGGCGCCCCCAATCGCCGTTTGTCGAGCTGGCGATCCTGGGCGAGGGCGACCGCCACCTTCCGACTGGGGAGCGCGGCGAAATCGCGATCCGCTCGGCCGCCAACATCACCGGCTATTGGGAGAATCCGGCAGCGACCGCCGCCGCCTTCACCGCTGACCATTACCTCAAAACGGGCGACATCGGCTATCTCGACGAGGACGGCTATCTGTTCATTGTCGACCGCAAGAAGGACATCATCATCCGCGGCGGCGAGAATATCAGCGCCGCCGAAGTGGAAGCCGCGATCTACGCCTGTGAAGGGATTGCCGAAGCGGCAGTGTTCGGCGTTCCCGACGAGCGGCTGGGCGAGGTACCGATCGCGATCCTATTCCGGCGGGAAGGCACATCCCTGAGCGAGGAGGAGCTTCGTGCCTTCCTTGCGCCGCGCCTCGCCGCGTACAAAATTCCGGCGCGAATCCTGTTTTCCGATGACGCGCTGCCGCGGCTTGGCACGGGCAAGATCGATCGTGTGGCGTTGAAGGAAGCGCACGCGCATTGAAGCCGCTCGACCGCCGAACCTTGCTGATCGGCGGCGGCGTCGGGATCGGCCTGATCGTCGCCTTCGCGGCATGGCCGCGGCGCGTCGGAAGCGCGCTCACCGCCGCGCGTGGCGAACAGATTTTCGGCGATTATCTCAAGATCGCGCCCGACGGGCGGGTGACGGTGGCGATCCCGCAAGCCGAAACAGGGCAGGGGGCGTGGACGGGCCTGGCCCAGATCGCCGCCGACGAGCTTGGCGCGGCGTGGGAACAGGTCGCGGTCGAGCCGGCACCGGCGGCGGCGGTCTATTCCAATGCGATGCTCAAGAAGCGTGCGACCGCAAGTGCGACGTCGGTTCGGGCGTTCGAGCAACCGTTGCGCGAGGCCGGGGCGATGGCGCGCGACCTGCTGGTGCGGGTGGCGGCGGACCGGTGGAACGTAGATCCTTCGCAATGCGACAGCGCCGACGGGTTCGTCATTCATGGCGCGCGACGGCTTGGCTTCGGCGAACTGGCCGAGGAAGCGGCAGGACTAGAACCGGGCAAGCCAATGCTTCGGCGCGCGGGAAGCGGGCGGCTGGCCGGGCAATCGCTGGCGCGGCTCGACCTTCCCGCCAAGTCGGACGGATCGCTTAGGTTTGCCGCCGATGTGCGGCTGCCCGGGATGCTGTTTGCGTCGGTACGGATCGCGCCGCCTGGGGGACGGCTGCGGGGTTTCTCGCGTGGGGCTGCCGAGAAGGTCCCGGGACTGAAGCAATTGGTGGTGACCGATGGCTGGCTGGCCGCGCTGGGCGAGACGTGGTGGGCGGCCGAAAGCGCTTTGGTCGCCGCCAATGCGCGCTTCACCGGTCCGGCGGATGCCAACAGCGCAGCGGTCGATGCCGCGCTGCAAGCGGCGCTGGATGACGGTGAGCGGCAGTCATTGTTCGCGCGCGGCGATTATGCCGAGACGGTTGGAAGCGCGCGCGCGCTCGCCGCGACCTACCGGATCGCACCGGCCGAGCATCGTTCGCTTGAGCCTCTGTGTGCGACGGCGCGATTCTCGGGTGGACGGCTGGAGGTGTGGGCGCCGGTCCAGGCCTATGACGAGGCGCTGTCGGCAGCGGCCTTGGCCGCAGATTTGAAGCCTGGAGCAGTAACGCTTTATCCGATGCCGGTCGGCGACGGATCGGGGCGGGCGATGGCGGCTGATGCGGTCCCGATCGTGGCCGAATTGGCACGGCGAGCCGGCAAGCCGGTGCAACTCACCGTTCCGGTCAAGGGGAGCCGCAACCATGACCGCATGCGTGCGCCGATGCTGGCGCGGATGACCGCACTACCGTCGCCCGCTGGCGGCCTGGCGGCGTGGAGCGCGCGGTTCGTCACGGCGCCCGATCTCGAGCTTCCGGGTGCGGTGGCGCCTTATGCGGTGCCGGCGATGCGGATCGAGGCGGTGGCCGCCGACTTGCCGATCGCCAGCGCCTACATGCGCGGCGGGAGCGAGGCGCTGACCGCTTTCGCCAATGAAAGTTTCATCGACGAGCTGGCGCGGCGCTTGGGCTCGGAGCCCTTCTCGTTCCGGATGGGGCTGCTCGGCGGCAATGTCCGGCTGGCCCAGGTGCTGAGCGCGGCGGCGGCGATGGGGAGGTGGGACGGCGGCGCCCCGGGCAGCCGGATGGGACTGGCCTGTGCGTCGGCGTTCGGCTCGCACATCGCCTTGCTCGCCGAAGCCGGGATCGGCGCCGACCAGAAGATCGCGGTTGAGCGGCTGGTGGCGGTGGTCGACTGCGGGCGGGCGATCAATCCGGGCCTGGTCAAGCAGCAGGTCGAAGGGTCGTTGCTCCAGGCGCTGGTGCTGGCGACGAGCGATGCGCCCGAGATTGTCGCCGGTATGCCGGTTGCGCATCGGCTGGGCACCGCGGGCTTCGCACAGGTCCCGGCCATCGAAGTCGAAATCCTGCCGAGCAGGGCAGTGTCGGGCGGGGTCAGCGGACTTGGCCATGTCGTGCTCGCCGCCGCCGTCGCCAATGCGCTCGCGGCAGGGACCGGGCGGCGCTTGCGCGATCTGCCGTTCAATCCC
>Ga0307505_10003045_pt1 | contig 10890 bp, 8 predicted proteins | sample 23_S_MG_FD_202183 | JGI IMG/M metagenome (GOLD analysis project Ga0307505, IMG submission 202183) | Soil microbial communities from Populus trichocarpa stands in riparian zone in the Pacific Northwest, United States - 23_S | ecosystem: Environmental > Terrestrial > Soil > Riparian zone > Trees... | reverse complement strand
CTCATCGCCATTGTTCTCCGCACGGGCACGGGTGGTGAAAATGTGGTTCGGTTGGCGGAGCGGGTTCTGGCCCGATTTGGGGGGTTGCCAGGGCTGGTGCGGGCCTCAGCCAAAGAGATTATGCAGGTGAAGGGCATTGGCGAGGCGAAAGCCCTGGAGATTAAAGCCGCTCTGGAATTGGGTCGCCGGGCCATGATTGCTACCCCGGAAGAGCGGCCGCGTGTCAGTTCCCCTTCAGATGCGGCCAATTTGCTCATGTCGGAGATGGCCTATCTGGAACAAGAGCATTTGCGGGTTATTTTGCTGGACACACGCAACCGGGTTCTGGCGACCCCCACCATTTATGTGGGGAGCCTGAATACATCGGTAGTGCGCCTAGCGGAAGTGTTCAAACCGGCGATTAAGGAGAACGCGGCCGCGCTTATTGTTGTCCATAACCACCCATCTGGTGATCCTTCACCCTCTCCCGAAGATATTCGCGTAACCCGCGAATTAGTGCAGGCGGGCAAACTCCTTGATATTGGCGTCCTGGATCATCTGGTCATCGGCCACCATCGTTATGTATCTTTGAAAGAAAGAGGGTTAGGGTTTGAAAGCTAAGGACAGTTATTCACTGGAATTTAGAGCTAGAGGAAAGAGCTAGAGGGAATTACTCTGGAAAATCCTCTAGCTCTCGCTCTGAACTCTAAACTCCATTTATTCAAGCTGGCGATAAAAACAACTTCGTTCCCCGGTATGACAGGCTGGCCCAGCCGAGTCTACCAACACCAACAACGTATCCGCATCACAATCCACCCGTATCTCCCGCACCCGCTGGACATTGCCTGATGTGCCCCCCTTGTGCCAGATTTCTTGCCGACTACGACTCCAAAAATAGGTCTCACCACGGGTCTGCGTCAGACGTAACGATTCCTCATTCATCCAGGCGACCATGAGTATTTCCTGGCTACTCGCATCTTGGACAACGGCCGGAATCAGGCCGTGGGCATCATATTTCAGTGGCATCATTGTTGACCTCGTTGAGCCATAAGCCCCATAATGTCCAGCGCAGGAGTCGCCCCTGTGCCCAACCCCAACTGTAATAATCGAACCAATCGGTGACAGCCAGGGCCAGCAAGGCGGCGGTCAGCCCAACGCTCCACAGAGTCAGGCGACCCGCTCGCCACAAACGCCAGGCTTCCCAGGCGGGCGCAACCATAAGCCAGAGCCAGAGCAGACCCCCCACCAGCCCTAGTTCTGAGGTGATGAGCAGGGGCACGGAATGGACGGGCTGCGGCCGCACATTGTCCCATTTTTGCACCTCTGCCACAATCGCCTGGGAAAAACCCCCCGCACCGATACCGGTAACGGGCTGGGCCGTGATTATCTGCCGGGCCAATTGGGCTAACCGGCTCCGTTCATCCAGAGAACGGGTTTCGGTGTAGCTGGCCGAAGGCATCAGTCGGGCCAGGAACAGATTGGGCCGCAAGGCAAAAAAGACGGTGAACAGGATCAGGGCCAGGGCCACGGGAATGGCGATGAAACGGCCATACATTTGTCGCCAGGTGGGGGTTATGAACAACATTCCCAGGAAGAATACCCCCCCGATCACACCCCCCAGCCAGGCCGAACGAGAGAAACTGACCAGTAATCCGCCAGCCCCAATACCTATGATGATAAGCCAGACGAGGCGGTGGGTTCGTTTGACTTCGCCAACATTTGGGGCCTTTGCTAGATGGGGGGCCAGAAATACCGCTACCAGGCTCAGGAGAAATGTGACTAACACACCACCCAGAATATTAGGATGAGGGGTTAACCCGTAGCCTCGAATAAATTGAGCCGTACCCACCCGAATCACGCTGACCAAACCCAGAATATCGAGCGGTACTTCACCCAAGAATTGCCAATTCAGGTCGCTTTGCTGGCTGAATTGGAGCAGGGCGATGGTGGCCTGGATCAACAGGGTTATTCCCATACCCAAGGCGACCAGGCCGGGCCGCGGCCGCAAACGCACTATCGCCACCACTAACAAAAATAGCCACAACAACCGTAAGCCAAAATACAGGGCTAACCCCTCATCCTGTGCCCAGGTGGATGAGAGCAAGGCCAGGCCAGTCAGCAGGGCCAGAGGAATGAGGATGGACGCGGAGATGCGGTTGAGAAGCGAGCCTGGAGCTGGTGAAAGATAAGCGCGCCATCTGGCGAGCAATACGACCCCCAGCACGGCCCCATCGGAGAGGTAGATGATGAATGAGGTTAGCTCATAATAAACGCCCGCCACCGGACGATACAGGATGATCCAGTGGCGGGCGAGAGGCAAAAGGATTAAGAGAAGTAGAAGTGCGGCCGCGGAGGGCCAGGCACGTTTTACGACAGATTTCATGATGATTCGAATGGTTCAATCACCGCGATTGAACCATTCTTATCCAGGTGCGATCAGGCCATTACGGGGCTGTAACCTCGATGGTTCCCGCCATACCCACTCCACCGGGTAAACCATGTAGGGTGCAATAATAAAGGTATGAACCTGGCTCACCAAAGGTAAACGCCTGGGATTGGCTATTCCCGATCAAACCTGTATCAAAGAAGCCATTGTCAGCCGTAGCGGAGTGGAGAGCCTGTCCCACATTGACAAAACGCACCACCGTGCCAGCCGATATGGCCAGGCTAATCGGATTATTGCTAAAGTCACCCATTTCAACCACGATCTCACCACTTTCGGTGGCTACAACCAGGGCATTGCCCACCGGTTCCGGGTCTACGACGGCGGCGGAGTTACCGGCCACCACGCCAATGGCGCCAGTATATTGGGCATGTTGGTAAGCGGTAAAGATAGCCCCTTCTTCCGGTTCTACTGTGCCATCACCGTCACTGTCCTCACCCCAGAGGAGTAAGGTGCTAACCCGTTGCAAGGTAGCCACATCGGCGGCGATATTACCAACAGAGTTGGCATTGCCAATATTTTGTACTGCCTGTTGTATCTCAGCGGCCCAGGCCAGGGCGTTATCAGCGGACATTTGCACATGGGTGGAGTGGATGCGAATGGCGTTGGTGGCATCCGGGGAAGCACCCGTGGCCGCGGCGGTGGCCTTCAGGTTTTCCAGGTAGGCGATGATGCCAAAGGTGTCACCCGGATTTTGGATGCCATGCAGGCCATCCAGGTCCTGTGCCCCTTGTGCCCCTAACAAGATGTTCAAGATATGTTCGGAGTGGCGCTGGGCATCAGCGATACTGAGCAGGTCCAGGGCGATTTGCACAAACTCGACGTGGCGGATGAGTTCTTCCACCTGTAGCCGAGCACCGATGGCATAACCGACATTGTTGGGCGTCGCGGCCGCGACCGTCATACGCCGAATTAAATCAGTGGCTTGGCGGGGTTGGCGTCCACTATAAACCACCGTTCCTGGCACAACCACGGCCCCATCCCCTTGTTCCAGGGTAATTTGGAAACCATCGTACTGAGCCAGTAGATTATCCCCTAGCGGATGCGTGACACTGTAAATTACGACCCCGTTGGCATCTATGGGCAAGGTTCCGATATTCCACACCTGATTAGTCAGTTCGTTGATGAGCCAGCCGACATAAACAAAGCCGGGCGGGGGTGGTGTCAAGCCGTTCAGGGTCAGGGCTACGGAATCACTGGACTGGTACTGATCATAGAAGGCCACCAGACCCACCACCTGAATTTCTGGCGAAGGGGGTTCGATGAGAGCGAGGGGTGGGGGCGGTACGGTGGGGGCAGGAGTAGGTGTGGGTGGCACGACATTGGGCGTCGGTTGAGCCAACACTTGGGCTACTGCTTCTTGGGAGCGTTCAACCACAGTAATTGTTGAAGACATGCCACTGCCAGGGTTGCCGTGTAGAGTGCAGTAGATAATGAATTCACCCGGATTGCTGAAGGTGAAGTTGAAACTCCCTGCCTGACCAAAATCACCACTTTCCACACTGCCATCGGCGAAGGTGACATTGTGTGGAGCAATATCCTGGCTGAACCAGGTCACATCTGTGCCCGCCAATACGGTCAGGGTGGCGGGGTTAAAGACGAAGTTTTGTAGGAGAATCCGTTGCGGTGGCGGTGGTTGGTCGGGAGGTAGGTCTTCAATGGCAATAGGCGTAACTTCGGTGGTATCTGTGTCACCCCCTGAACCGCCATAATAAACCAGATAGGTTCCTGCACCTAACACATAAGCCATTGTCCAGAGGACGAAGGTGGCCCACATGAAGTAGCGCAGGGTGCCGATTTTACGCGGTAGGATTTTGTGACCCGCCAGCAAGCAATAGATGGCCACTAACTCGGCCAACATGCCCAACAAGCCATGTACCAGAGGAAGTAAAAGACTGGCACTAAGGCTGGCATTGCCGCTGGCGATGAAGCTCAGGATGGCGCCATACGAGCCGACCATGATGAGGAGAATGAGGAAGAAGTTGCTTACCACCACAAAGGTCATAATCCAGTCATGGGCTTTCCATAAGCGCATGAGTTGGACGACGATCCCCAGAAGCAGGATCAAGTAGAGAAAGGTTTCGCCGATGAGGGCTACATCAGCTCCCAGGGACGCCCCAGTTCCCAAGAAACCGGGGCCGCGCATAAACCCGCCTGATGGGGCTTCGGTGGTGGGAGTAAGGGTTCCTGTGCCGGTGATGGCTCCGGGCAAGGCGAGATCGCCGTATAGGTCGGGGGATGTACCAGGTGGTGTTGGGGTGGTCAGCGGCCGCGCCGTGGGCAACGCTGTGGCTGGGGGCAGGTCTAGAATGGTATACGGTTCAACCGTAGGTGCAGGCAAGGTCACATTGCCATAAGGCTCGACAGGTGGAATACCTTCATAGGGTTCGTTCTCATTCTCGTTTTCATTATCATCGTCATCATAAGGATCATACGTTTGGGCAAAGGCTGACCAGCTAAACGAACCATAAGCTAAGCCAATCACCCGGGTGACGATGAAAAAATTGAGCAGGAGAACGAGTAAAACGACACTCAGACTCCGCCAGTAGGTGAAAAATAGACGATTTAACCAGTTACGCATAGCTCTTCTTGCTCCTTGTGCCAGATAGATCAAATGATTATTCGGCCAGATTCATCTGATAACAGCCACATTTTTCCAGAGGGGTGTAAACAAAGGCCGCTTCAGGAAACCAATTGCGGCGGGATGTGTAAACGATTTGCCCAGCTTCTAGGCGTTGGCTCACTTCGAGGGGGGCGACTTGACGACCGATAAATATCAGGTTGCGGGTACTCACATCGGGTCTTACTCCTTCAACTTGTTGTAGGTATTCCAGGATGGGCACATCGGTCCAGGTTCCGTAGAAGATGACGTTGGCAGGCAGGTTGGACAGGATGGCCTCGCCTCGTTGGCGAGCGGACCAGTCGTCACTGACGTTGGCGAGGGGAAAGTTGAGGAGGAACGCGGCCGCGGCCAGAAACAGCAACGTGATTGGTACCACAGAAACCGAGGGCGAAGGTGGAGAAGTTTGCTGGGCACGACTAAGCCATTGGTGCAAATGCTGTGCCCCTAACGCCAACCAGATGACCCAGATGAAGTAAGCGGGCACAAACATGAACTGTTTATCTACCACCCGGTAGGTGAGATAAAAGGCACTGTGTATGATGAACATCAGCCCCAGAGCCAAATGCAACCAGGGGCGACGGCGAAAATCCATGATGATGCCGACCAACCCCAAAATAAACCCAAGACCCAAGAAATTGCTCCACAGTTGATGCAGGTAGGTGAGTAATTCGCCGGATAGTCGTTCAGTAGGCACACCTAAGAAGAGTGAGCCAAAGATGCGGCCGCTGACCATCCACCAGAACCCTTTCCAGGTGGTCAGGTTAATACCCCAATAGTCACGGGCATAGTTTAGATTGTCAGTGGACAGGTAGCGGATGGGCAGGTAGAGATAGATGAGCGTGCCGAGCAGTCCGGTTGCGGCCGCGGCGAGAAGGAGTGACGCGGCGACGGGGGGCCGCGGCGAGAGGGCGACAAACAGTAGAATCGTAAATCCGGGTACGAGCAAAACCAGGGAGAGGTGGTTGCCTAGCCCCAGGCCATATAAGAAGGTGAAGAGAAGTAACTGCCAGGGGCGTTGTTGTTCCCGCCAACGAAGGGCCAGCCAGAACAGACCGGCTACCCAGGCTCCCTGCAAGGCGTACAACTCGGCCGTCAGGGCGCTGATCCAAATGAAGTAGGAAAAGGCTAATATCCAGGTGGTGATGAGGGCCAACCAGCGAACGCGGGTCAGTTGATACAGAATGAGATACAGAAAACCGGCCATCACTGCGCCTGCTACCACGGAGAGCAGGTTGACGCGGTAGCCCACATCACCGACCGGTAGCCAGGTGAAAAGATGGCCTACCAGCAGGTAGACGGGTGAACCGGGTGGATGGACGATGCCTAAGGTGTAGGCCCCGGTGGTGAGTTCGGCACTGTCCAGGCCATAGACGGTGGGAGCCATGGTACGCAGGTAGATGAGCAGAGGGGGGAACGCGGCCGCGACCAGCCACAGCCACCGTACCACCAGCGGCCAGGAACGGAGCCGGGTTGTGGTCTGGCTGGGTGTAAAAGGAAGATCGTGATTCACGGTAGACATGGTGTTGCGGCCGCGTCGGTGCGATTTTGTTTAACAATTGCTTCGACTTGACAGCAATTGCCGGATTTCGTTTATGAGGATGGGCCAGCCTTGTCCCTTCTCGACAAAGGCATCGCCCCCAGCGATTATGGCTTGACGGCGGGAAACGTCATCGGTATGAACGGTGAGAAAAACTATCAAGGGTGAATTATCGGCTTGCTTGAGCTTTTGAGCAACTCCGTACCCATCCAGGTTGGGCAGTTCGATGTCAAGGATGACAATATCAGGGTGAAGTTGGGCTGCGGCCGCGAGCGCGGCCAGACCATCACCCACCTGGCCCACCACCTTGAGTTCTGGGGCATCTTCCAGTGCCCAGGCCAAAGCCTCACGGACTGCAGGCATGTCATCCACCAATAAAACACGATATGGCCCAACTCTTGTCACCATGACCGCAAGCATAACCCGGGGGGGTGTTTCTGACCGCTGGCACGAGTTAGCCGTTCTTCCTGACTAAAGTTAGTAGCTTGCGAGCCAATTTCTTGTACAGTGAGATAGATACTATTTTTTAATCGGTGAAAATCGACGTTAATGGTTCGACTTTGCTCACCACAGGTCTGCGGACAAACCCCTTTGGTTCTGGTTCGTCCAGGTTAGGGGATTTCAGGCTAATTTGTGTTTGACGGCATAGAGAGCGGCCTGGGTGCGGTCGTTGACTTCGAGTTTGGACAGGATGGCGCTGACATACCCTTTGACTGTGCCTTCGGTGAGGAAAAGGGTGCTGGCAATTTCGCGGTTGCTCAGCCCTTTGGCAATGAGACGCAAAACATCGGTTTCGCGCTCGGTGAGGGTAGGGAGAAGGGATGGTTCGCCAGGAGTGGATACCTGACGCATGAGGTGGCGTTGAGCTTCAGGGTGGAGAGTGGGCTGACCGGCCGCGGCCGCGTGAATAGCCTTGAGCAACTCAGGTTTCAGCACATCTTTAAGCAAATAACCAATGGCCCCCGACTGAATAGCCTCTCGTACTTTTTCATCTTCGGCGAAGCTGGTTAGAACCAGTACCTGGCAATCGCTGACGGTTTGTTTGATGCGCCGGGTAGCTTCCAGGCCATCTAGCTCTGGCATTACCAGGTCCATCAACACAACCCTGGGTTTTAGGGCTTGCGCCTGTTGTACCCCTTCCAACCCATTCGTTGCTTCCCCTACGACCTGAATCGTGGGTTCTTCTTCAAGCAAGGTGCGTAATCCTTCGCGTACAATGGCATGATCATCTACGATGAGGACAGGAATTGTGGTCATGATTTATTATCGGGGAATAGCCTGACGACTGGACACACTATATTTCTTGGATGAACGGTAATTGTACCCGCACTTGTGTTCCTTTGCCGAGAACACTGATAATGTCTAGTCCTCCGCCTAAGGCTTCAGCTCGTTCACGCATGGTACGTAAACCAAACCCGCCCGTTAGGGAAGGCTGTTCGGACTCCGCGGCCGCGAAACCCACACCATCATCCGTTACCTGCAAATAGCTATAGCCATCCTTTTGGCCGCACTCAACCGTGACCAACCGGGCGCGGGCATGTTTAACAATGTTATTCAACGCTTCTTGGGTGATGCGGTACAGGGCAATCTCCTGTTCCAACGGTTGTGAACGATAGCCATTGGTTGTTAGCGTTACCGTGGGGCCATAGCGATTGACATTTTTCAAGTGCTGGCGCAAGGCTTTGACCAGGCCATCCCGCTGAACTTGCCAGATACCGGGCAAAATGGTGGCTGTGTCTGATGTGGATGTAGCTGGCTCTGGTGAACGTAATTCAAAAAGTAAGGCTCTCATTTCGGTCAGGGCTTGTTGACTTAGCTCTAACAAGCGGTTCACCCGTTTTTCCCCTTCAACCGCGTTGCGTTTCCAGGCCGGGCTGATAGATTGGGCAATGAGGGTCATGCTGAAGATGAGCTGGGTCACAGAATCGTGGAGTTCGCGGGCCAGCCGGTGGCGCTCCTGGAGAACGGCTAACGCCTGCCCATTGGCAAATAAGAGCCGTTGTTGTAGCCGGGTGCTGATGCCGATAGCCAGTTGGGCCGCTGTGACTTCATAGGGGCGTAATTCGGTGGGGGGCCAGTCCGTAATTTCATGGTAACTCAGGATGACAAGCCCCATACGTTGTCCAGCCACCAGCAGAGGGATAAAAACCAGGGCTGGCCGATTGGATTGCCGCTGAATGTCGCGTAGTGATTCAGTGACACGGGGGTCGGTGTAGACATCACCAATGGTAATGGTTTGCCCAGCATCAAGGGGGGCGTCCAGCGAGTCGGCGGCGTAGGGAATGAAGCTTTGAGCCAGGCTGAGTCCTTCGTCTGGCGACCAGCGGCCGCAAATACGGACTTTTTGCCGTTCCCCTTGTTCGTTGAACTCGTAAAGAACGATGGTGCAGGTGTAGCGGCCGCGTACCGCCACGTGTTCTAGATAAGCGGCGGTGACTTCTTCCACATCTGCGGCCGCGCTGATCCGCCGACTGGTTTCATACAACAATTGCATCTCAGCCAGGGCGGCTTGTGTTTCCTGTAATTGTTGCCAGGTATCGTCCATCGGTGTCACGCTCAACTATATTTTAGTTTTAAGGCTCGTTCTATCTGCCGTTTGGAATCTTTATCGGCTAGAGCGGCCCGTTTGTCGAACTGCTTTTTGCCTCGGCCCAGGGCTACTTCTAATTTGGCGCGGCCATTTTTGAGGTAGAGGCGCACCGGAACCATGGTCAACCCTTTTTCATTGAGGGTGCTGATGATGCGGTTGATCTGGCGGCGATGGAGCAGGAGTTTACGCGGCCGCGTGGGGTCATGGTTTTCCCGGTTGCCGTGTTCATACTGGGCAATATTGGCCTCATGAAGCCACAATTCATCATCTTTAGCCTGTACATAACTCCGTTGCAGGCTCACCTTATTAGCCCGCACCGATTTGATCTCCGTGCCGGTCAGTACCAGCCCGGCCTCAAATTTTTCCAGCAGTTCATAATCAAAGGTGGCCCGTTTGTTATTGGCCACCATTTTGAAATTGGCGTCGTTGGTCTCTTTTTGCTTAGACATGAGAGTTTCGAGGGTAGAGTATAGAGCTAGAGCTAGAGCTAAGAGCAATTCCCTCTAGCTCTAGCTCTGAACTCTAGCTCTAGCTCTATACTTTTATTGTCCGGTCAAAATATAGGTAATCGCCCGTTGCAGTTGGTTGTCTTCTGGGCCACCAAACTCCAGGGGCGAGGGTGTTTCTTCAATATCGGGGATAATACCGGCCCCGCTGAGGCTCTGATTGTTGGGAGTATACCAGCGGGCAATGGTCACCCGCAGTTCGGAGCCATCAGAAAGGGTATACACTGACTGCACTGACCCTTTGCCGAACGATGTTTCACCGATGATAACGCCGCGGCCGCGATCTTGAATCGCCCCCGCCACAATTTCCGAGGCACTGGCACTGCCCGGATTCACCAGCACCACCAGAGGAATATCTTCGGCGATGTCCCCGGTGTGGGATTCGTACACCTCTTCCAGTCCACGAATATTCCGCTCATACAACACCACACCATCTGGCAGAAACAGATCAGCCACCAGGATAGATTGGTTAAGAAAACCGCCGGGATTATCGCGCAAATCTAAAATGAGGCCACGCGGATTTTGGGCCAGCAGGGTATCCAAGGCCAGAGTTAACTGAGTATACGCCTGGGCATTAAAGCTGGTGAGACGTACATAGGCAATCCCCCCTTCGAGCAGTTCTGGCTCAAATTCGACGATGGGGATGACAATTTGTTGGCGAATAATAACCATCTCAAATGGTTGCTCGACCCCTTCCCGCAAAATGGTTAGGGTGACAGACGTACCGTTGGGGCCACGCACCAGAGCAACGCTTTCATCCATCGTCAGCCCCACCAGGGTTACGCCATCGGCTGCCAGCACGATGTCACCAGGGAGCATTCCCGCCAGGGCGGCCGGTTGCCCGGCGATGGGGCGCACGATGACGAAGTACCCTTCCTCATTTTGCTCCACAAAAGCGCCAATGCCCTCATAAGCTCCTTCAAACGCTTCACGGGAGCGTTCGGCGGTGGTGGCGTTCAGGTAAAGGGTATACTGATCATCCAGAGTGGCTAACGCGGCCGCAATAACGGCATCCATCAATTCCTGCTCACTAGGCAGGGGGCCATCGTAATTTTCTTCAACCAGTTGCCATACTTCAAAGAGCATATCAATATCTTCCGGGCTGAACTCTGATTGGCCGGGTAACAGGGGTGGCTGGGTGGGGCCTGGGGTAACGGTGGGCACAGGCGGCCGCGTGGGGTTAAGCCCTGGTGTAGCGGTTATAACTTGTAC
>Ga0307505_10003044_pt1 | contig 10897 bp, 15 predicted proteins | sample 23_S_MG_FD_202183 | JGI IMG/M metagenome (GOLD analysis project Ga0307505, IMG submission 202183) | Soil microbial communities from Populus trichocarpa stands in riparian zone in the Pacific Northwest, United States - 23_S | ecosystem: Environmental > Terrestrial > Soil > Riparian zone > Trees... | reverse complement strand
TCCTCTTCGGCGGCAAGTGCGATGACTCGGTCGGCTACTTCATCGAGCCGACAGTCGTGACCACAGATGATCCGAAGTACCGCCTCATCTGCGAGGAAATCTTCGGGCCGGTACTGACGATCTTTGTCTACCCCGACAACAAACTCGAAGAAACTCTCGCCCAGTGCGACATCGCCTCACCCTATGCCCTCACCGGCGCGATCTTCGCACAGGACCGTTTCGCAATCGCGCACATGATGCGCGCGTTGGTGAACACCGCCGGCAACTTCTACATCAACGACAAACCCACCGGCGCAGTAGTCGGCCAGCAACCATTCGGAGGCGCGAGGGCATCGGGCACCAACGACAAAGCGGGCAGTCTCTTGAATCTCATCCGCTGGGTCTCGCCGCGTTCGATCAAAGAGACATTCGTCCCGCCGAAGGATTGGCGGTATCCGTTTTTGGGGTGAGAAGTCCACTCAATACGTACTTACCAGGGAGCTGGCAATATGGAATTGCGGTTAAACCCCGACGACAATCCGGACCTGAGTCTATTGTGGCGTGAGCGAATAGAACTCGCCAAGGAATGGTCAGACTTGAATTTCCAAATTGTGAATTTCGTTAGACGAACTTTCTGGATAGGCGGAATCCCTAGTGGACTCCTACAGCTGGGACGGCTGGTCCACGAATACGAAAAAAAATGGATTGACTGGGATGGGAGAGCTAGAAAGTTCTCAATAGGTCCAAGGTTGACTATTGAAGGTGAAATCGACTCACGCTCTGTCACTTTCTTGCACTACACCGGTGAATTTCGTTGGATGATTGCGGAGATGTACTCGAACATGAGGCTCATTCAGCAAAACTATAACATGGCATGCGAGCACTTCTTCAATCAGCGGAATCTAGCACTCTCGTGGCTCGGAATCGTACTTGGTGTCCTCTTCGGAATCATTGGTATCGCTGTTTCCTTCTAGATGAGATCACTTCGTCCTCTTGACGAAGGTCCCGGCAACTCGCCGATCACCATCGAATAGATCGAGCTTGTACCACTCACTCCCAGAGCCCATTTGTCGTAGGAGGACCCGCGGCCACGAGAGATTTACTTTGATCTTGTTGCCACGATCATCCTGCTTCCATTGTTGGCCATTACTGAGTGTAAATTTTGTCTTTCCATTCCAACCGGTGAATTCACCCGCCATGTAGGCTTCAACTTCCGAGCTTGTAACAAGTGCCGCCTTCTTCGCTTCCCGAACTGCCATTCCAGCTTGTAGCCCGGCTAGAATACCTTGAAGCGCTGCATCTGCCGCAACAAGGCCCTCATCGGGCGCCACCATGTCATCGAACTTCTTTGGATCGGTGGAAGTCGGCTCGTAATACTGTCCGCGTGCGGGAGAGCTGTCACGCTGGCCGACGGATGACGAACTCAGATTGTTCGAATGAGCGGAAGCAAAGGGGCTCTGTGCAAGAATCGCCAGGACCTCCGGCAATGATGCTCGATCGGTCGTATACTCGTTGATGGTCAGTTTCCCGTAGAACTTGCCACACTCGTCGACAATGATGGGCGGTGAAGACGCGTATTTGTTCCACGGGCTATTGTTACTGTAACTCGATCCATACGTCCCATACTTGTTCCAGATGCTGGAAGACGAGTATTGACCTCCGTAGGTACCGTACTTGTTCGAGATAGACTCCGAATCGTATGTGCCACAATTTAGACAGCCTAGATACACATCACTGTTGTCTCCGCCGTACAACATGAGTTTCGTGCAGTCGGCACGCGCACTCGTCTGCGCGTAGAGAGCCACGAGAAATACGAAACTGATTAGCGGTCGAGCGAGCCGAGGTATTTCGTGCTCCTTCCAGAAGACCTTCTTGGAACAGTCGTCGCAAGATAGTATTTCGGTGCGCTAAGTCAAGCTCGTCGAGATGCAACAAGCCACATTGGAGTTGAGATGACCTCCCCCAACGCCTACTCCGACCAACGCCGCACTGAGGCCATTCTGAACTGAGGACACACTAATGACACCTGAATCCGGTCATTCGACTCAAACTAAATTGAAGCTCGTCGATCAAACCGAAGAACATGCACTCATCCAGAGGCGCTGGTTTCTCGCGTCAGATCCCGAGACACTAACCTGCAGGCCGATCGTGGAGCTCACAGACGAAGAAGTCCTGAAGCGATTTCGAGAGCGGAGTGTGCTTCCCACTGAGCATGCGTATTCTGTGCTTCGCGTGACCGACGATCAGCTCGTTGGACTCGTCCGTTACTTCGATCTAAATACGCGAAACCGATCCGCAGAAATCGGATATCTGATCGGCCCTGAATTTCATGGGCAAGGATTCTCGCGTGAGGCTGTCGGGATGCTCTTGGATCATCTGTTCACCCAGTTGCGGCTCAACAAGGTCTACGCCCAGACGGCAGAATTCAACAATCGCTCGCTCAAACTTCTCTCACGACTGGGCTTCAAAGTCGATGGCCGCCTAAGACGGCACCATGAATTCAAGGGTGTATTATATGATGATTTGATTCTGAGCATTCTTGCAGAGGAATATGTGTGACCCTCCCCAACGTCTACTCCGATCAACGCCGCGCCGAGGCGTATGCCAAACTGGAGTTCCCCGGCACGTACTATCTTGCCTACCGCGACATTCCGGAGATCATCGCCAAGCATGTGACTGGCAAACGCGGGGTCGACTTCGGCTGCGGGGCGGGACGGTCGACGCGGTTTCTGGCTAAGCTGGGGTTTGATGTGATCGGTGTGGATATTTCTGCTGAGATGATCGCCAAAGCCAAAGAACTGGCTCCCGCTGGCGACTACCGGTTGCTCGGAACTGAAGGGCTGAGCGAACTCGGTTACAGCGCCTACGATGTCATACTCTCCTGCTTCACGTTTGACAATGTCCCGAAACGCGAGGAGAAAGTCGCTCTCTTCACGCAATTGGGGCGGTTGCTTGCGCCGGGCGGACGGATCGTCAATCTCGTATCGTCGCCGGAAATTTACTGGCATGAATGGGCGTCATTCTCCACGAAGGATTTTCCTGAGAACCGTAGCGCCAAATGCGGCGACGTAGTTCGTGTGATCATGCTCGATGTCGAGGACAGACGTCCGGTCGAGGATGTGATCTTCCCCGAGGAAGATTACCGTCGTGTGTATGCCGAGGCGGGTCTGGATGTAGTCGACGTGTATCGTCCGCTTGGACGCACCAACGAGCCATTCGCATGGGTGAATGAGACGACGATTGCGCCGTGGACAATTTATGTCTTAAAGCGTGGGAAATAAGTGGCATCGTGGCCCTGACCGCTTTTGGTCAGGGTTTACGTAAGCACCTTGATGCGATAGACCACCTCGCGTGAAGAGAATATCTCGTAAATTCAAAGGTGAGTTTCGCAAGCCCTGACCAAAAGCGATCAGGGCCACGCTTTCCGCCTAATGCTGTCACATCTCCGGGCCGAAGGCCTGTATCCACTCTGTCCTCAAGTAGTCCATATCGACCTGCGTTGTATCGAGCACCGGCGCAACGCAATGTGTACAGGCGCGGAATCCCTCGATCACCGCAAACCCAATCGGCTCCTCCAACAAGTCGGGCCGTGAGCTTTGGATGTATGACATGGCCGCGGGCTCGGCCGGAAGCAGCCAACAATTCTTCAGATGGTAGAGGAAGTCGCCTGGGTGTACCGGGAAATATGGGTCGGTAATACGCGGGTTGAGCTGCGCCTCGTCGGTCAACTTGGGTGTGGACGATGTGGGGTCGTTCCGCAAAATCTCATCTCTGATTGTCAGCGCATTGGGGTTCGACCACAGTCCACGCATATCGCGACGCGCCTGCTGCTCAAGATCGATGTACTCGTCCATACGGTCATGACGGTCGCGGGTATCGGCGCGCGCGTAACCCTCACGGATCATCCGCGCGCCGACGTCGTCATTGTCAGGGCCGATGATATACACCCACCAACGCCCCCATTGATCAAAATCCTCGTCGCCGGAGACGCTAACTGCCCGTCCGCCGATCAATTGTTCCAGATACTGGCGTGACTCTTCCGCCGGTGGCGCATCAATTCCCCTGATACGGATCGTGTGATCAACGGCGACAAACGTCTCACCGGTTACAACCTCGGCAACAATCCAGTCTGTGGCAGGCGCATTCGTGAAGAGAAGGGCCGCCAATACCGTCGAGAGCATTACTCGTCTGGCCATGGTCTGCCTCCTTCCAAGCTCTACCTAATTGTACACCTGAAATGGGACGAGGGCGGGGGGATGTCCGATAAACGCATGATCCGCGTTTAGCGAATTGGGGCCAAAGAGTTAGTACTTACACAATACGCGGATTTCACGTGTGTCCGAGCTAATCTGTGAACCGCTCGCTACTGGTGCGTAAAACGGCACGCGTGTATACGCCTCTCGCATCGTGGCTATGTCTCCCGCTGAGAGTGCGGAGCAATCCGCCGTCGGAAACATCACATCCTCTTCCTCGCTGCTGTGCCCGGTTGCACCCTCGTAGCCGAGAATCCCAAACGCGTGGCCATATTCGTGCGTGATCAGCGCGGGAAATGTTGAGAGTGGTATCGTGAGTGTGTCGTTGCCCTCAACAACATGCGACGCTATTTGTATGCGGACATGGCTGAACGTACGCGCAGCAGGGCTGGCAGCGACTGTTGTTGAGCCGGCGATGTCGCCACCATTGAGCAGCTCGACAAACTCCATGTCGATGCGCGGCGACACAGTGGAGCCGGAATCGCCCTGTGACTCAAAGTGAACATACACGTCGCAACGGACTCCGTTGGCGACAATCGCATTTCTCCACGCGGTTGCGCCTGCGGTGATGGCTTGACGCACAGTCTGTGAGAGGGTGATGTCTGAATCGTGCACATTGATGTGAATGTCGCAGCCGCCGTCGGAGCCGGTGCCTTTCCAGTTGTGGAATACCCAACGTTGCTGGGATGAGTTGTACCGAACGGCATCGGAGAAGTATATCTCGGTGGGGCGTCCGGATTGGCAGTGGACGATCTCGTCATCGTCATCGTCGTTGAGTTCATCTTCGAGGTCGTCGATGAGCGAACAACCGTTGATGGCAAAGGCCGCAACCGTGACTGCCAAGAACCAGAAACGCCGGGTTGCCATACCGATTTGCCAAAGCGATAGAGTCGTGTGCACCACCCACCTCCCAATAGACCATTCTACAATTAGGATCTTATTTGGATCATCGTCAGATTGCGACTCGACGGCCACCTGAATCTCGTGTCGTCGTAAGATCGACCTTGCCAGTCACTTGCTGACCAAGTAGAGTTGGGCCATGACACTGGACATCATACTCGGGATCTTCATCATCTTTTTCGCCTGGCGCGGCTGGCGTAAGGGGTTGGTCGGAGAAGTTATTGAAACAGTCGGCGTCTTCGTCGCAATCATGGTGACTGTGCGCTTCTATCCCAAAATCGAAGACCTGTTTGGGCTCACATCGCCGTGGAGCCGCATCATTATTGCGGCGCTGGTCTTTGTAGCGATCATGGTTGTCCTCACGCTCATCGGCAAAGGCATCCGCAAGCTGCTGGAGAAGGCGAGCTTGGGCACTGTCGAGAAATCTCTCGGCTTGGTGTTTGGCCTGTTCAAGGCGTGCCTGATTGTGGCGCTCTTGAGTGCGGTTATGCTGCGCGCTGGCGCTGACGGGAAGAAGATTGTAACCGAATCGTTGGTGGCGCGTACCAACATCCAGCTCTTCTCATGGATCGGCAAATTCCTGCCGGACGAATGGGAAGCCAAACTCGATGAGGCATTGAAGACATGAAGTTGATTCTCGGTGGAATATCGTGCATAGCCCTGGTTCTCGGGCTCTCACTCGCGAACGGCCCGTCGGCCGAGGAAACGAAGCCGACCTTGGCCGATCTCGCTTGGATTTCGGGATGTTGGCTGCTTGAAACCGAGAAAGTTCGCTCCGAGGAGTGCTGGATGGAGCCCGCCGGGACACTGATTCTCGGATTGCATCGTGACGTGCGTCCTAACGGCAAGACCTTCTTCGAATACTTGCGCATCGAGCAGACCGATTCAGCAATTGTCTACTTTGCCACGCCACGTGGCCGTGAGACAACCGCATTCTCCCTGAAGGAGACCACCAAGAACCGCGTGGTCTTCGAGAATCCCGCTCACGATTTCCCCCAACGTGTCATCTACCACCTTCGCGACTATGGCACCATGATCGCCTCGATCGAGGGCATGCAAGACGGCCAACTTCGCACCGAGGAGTGGGTCTGGCGTAAAGGGTCGATCACTTCGAAGTAGCTGACTCCCATTACCTGCCCCAACAAAGTGATATGAGATCCCGCCCCCGAGCGAGGAATCTGCTTTCTCTGCCCGTATGTGTCTGATTAGACTGAGCGCAGTCTGAGACTTCAAACGACAAGGAGAACACCATGGCAGATCCTATTCGTCAGGCAATAGTCGGCTCCATCGAGGGTGATGGATCGTATGTCTCTCCGATGACCGCCTTGGAGGCAGTGACAGCGGCGCAGGCGCGTAAACGGGTGAAACGCGGGCTTGCGACAATCTGGGAACAGTTGGCTCATATGGTTTTTTGGCAGGATGTCATGCTGACTCGTTTGCGTGGCCATGTCCCTCCACCGGTGCCTCATGATGCCGATGGCTGGCCGAAGATGCCGCCGGTGAAAGGGCAGGATGAAGCGTGGGCGGGGCTGGTCGAACATTTTGCTGTCGGGCTGAAAGAAGCCGAGAAGATCGCCCGGAAGGCCAAACTCGCCAACAAGATGGGCCCGAAGCTCAAGCGGACATTTGCCGACCAGATTCTCCATCTGTCGATTCACAACGCCTACCATTCCGGACAAATTGTGTCGCTGCGGCGACTGATCGGCAATTGGCCGCCGCCATCGGGTGGCGCGACTTGGTAGACTAAGACTCAGGTCTGAGTCCCCTCACCCGGCCCGGCATCCCTCGGCCATGCTCGGGACCTTCGGAGAACGCCGGGCCGACCTCTCCCTGAGGGAGAGGTGAACATCGTAGCCGTAATTGGCCTGCATTTGGTTTGCCCACTCCTGAAAGCACTGAGTGTTGACTTAATTACACCTCCTAAAGGCGAGAGTTCTTTCATCTCTCCCTCAGGGAGAGGTCGGCGCGAAGCGACGGGTGAGGGGACTGGTCGCATATGCCTTCCTCTCCATGTAACCTTCTCCGTTCCCGCCCGTTCTTAGCTGTGTGTCAGGTTACGAACAGGTTGTCAGACAACATCAGGATCGGGTCTACAGCTACGCCCTCTATTCTCTTGGCTCGCGCGAAGAGGCCGAGGACATCGCCCAGGACGTGTTCATACGCCTCTGGGATCACTGGAATGAATTGGATCAACAGACGGTCACCGGCTGGATCATCCGCGTGGCGCGTAACGCCTGCCTCGACAAACTGCGCCAGCGACAGACGCGGACAGCACTTTTGCATCAGCACTCTCAGAATGTCGAACAGTATGAAGCGCCGCGAGATTCGATCGGCGAAGATGATTATGCACTGCGCAGGCAGATTGAATCGGCCATTCGTGAACTTGAGGAGCCATACCGAAGCATTGTCATCCTGCGCGAGATCGATGAGTTAACCTACGAGGCAATTGCAACGTCGCTGGTGATGCCGCTGAATACCGTGAAGGTGTACTTGCACCGAGCACGAAAGATATTGAGAGAGAAGTTGAAAGGTGTTCGAGAAAATGAATCGGCCTGACATGACAACCAACTGCACTAGTGTCCAAGATCGCATCGACGCTTACCTCGCCGATGAACTCGGTGATATTGATCGCGGCGCTCTTGAGTCTCATCTAGCGAGCTGCCCGAATTGCGCGGCCGAGCTGACGCTGGCGCGACGTCTCGATGCCGGTCTTGGCGCTCTCCCGCTTGAGGCCTGCCCGCCATCAGTGACTGCGGCAGTCTTCGCACATGCCAAAGCCAACCCGCATCCGGCGCGGCGGACGTGGTGGACGCTCGCGTGGCGCCCGGCGTTGGCAGGTGCGGTTGCGGCGATTCTTCTGCTTGTGACTGGCTACATCGGAAATAACGGAAAGGTGTCCGCTCCGCAATTCACACGTGCTGAACTCGAGCAGGCGCGTGAGCAGGCGAAGTGGACATTGGTCTTTATCAATCAGATATCGCGCAAGACCGCAACGGATCTGAAGGACGATGTCCTCGATCCGCAAGTTTCACAGCGGCTGTTGCGCGTGGTCGACCCAAAATCTGCACCAACTCCCAAGGAGATAAGCCATGCGATCTAAGATTCTTCTAATGACATCGCTCTGCCTCATCGCCGCGACTGTCGCACACGCCGGAGTCGAACAAATGGCGGGGTATGTCGATTTCGCCAAGTTCGGACTCGGCGTCAATCAAGAGCCGACAGTCGAAGTCAATCTCACCGGCCCCATGCTGAAGTTGGCGGCTTTGGCATCAGATGACAGCGATGAAGATCTCGGGAAGATGCTCTCTGGATTAGCCGGTATCTATGTACGCACTTACAAGGTCGATGATGTCTCTCCGGCGGGATTCGACAAAGCAATCTCTTCGATCAGCCAGCATCTGCAACAAACCGGCTGGGAGACTATCGTCAAGGTGCGAGAGCGCGATGAACGCGCCCACATCGCAATCAAGATGGACGGTGAGAACATCGTCGGCATGACTGTCCTGGCTATGGACGAGAACGACAATGATATCGGCGATGAAGTGGTCTTCGTCAATATCGTCGGCCTGATCGACCTGGCGCGCATTGGCCGCATGGGTAAGCATTTCGACATCGACATCGATGCACTGGACAGTCTGGACCGCAACGCTGTCAAGAAGGACACATCTAAAAGTCGGTAGAGCTGGCGGAGGTGGATGATGAATAAATCGCGAATGGGAATCGTCTTGGCAGTGACCGTGCTCTGCCTCTTCAGTTCGGGGTGCTACCGTGCGGTGCGCCTTGAGAAGATGGGATACGAGATCCTTGATGCCTGTCCGGACGCACGTTTCAAAAAAGATGTCTCGATCTCGATCGGCGGAATGAGCTGGGGACTTCTGAAGAACGTTGCCATGTCGGTTGAGAAAGATGACCACGAGATCCAAACGTATGTCGGCAATCTAAGCAAGATCGAAGTGGTGGTTTACGAGGCGAGCGGAATTTACAAGGATGATATGCGTCCAATCGGCGAGATTGTGAAGGAGTCGCTGGGCGACGACTGGCAACTGATGGTGAAGACGGCCGAGGACGATGAACTGGTTTGGATTCATTATCGCGAGGACAACCAGAGTATTCGCGAAATGAACATTGTCGTCTATGACAACGACGAGTTTGTCATCGTGCGTCTCGCCGGAAATCTGGATGAAATCATGGAAGTGGCCCTGGAGGAACACGGCAACTTCACGGATAGGATTGTGCACAGCGCACGGTAGGCCGGCAGACAAGTGGCTTTGTAGGGGCGTATTGAATACGCCCCTCTTTATTTTAGTGGCACAGGCTTCCAGCCTGTGCGCGCAGGCTGATGGTTCGGCTTGGCTCACCACATGGAAGCCTGCGCCACTGAGAGCTCAGTCATCGGTCTCGGTCTGTATGAGAAGTGATCGTAGGTCAGGAGCACTGCGCTACTGACTGATTGACGTCACAAGAGTGCCTCTGCGCAGGGCTCCTGACATGCGGTGGCAACCGTGGAGACAGGATCCCCGCGCACGAATGATGTCGGTGCCTGAGGGGACGCGTACTGCGGGATTGGCGTAGGGGCGTATTGCATACGCCCCTTTTTCATGTGCGAATGGCCTTCTATTTGTGTATGGCTGCATTGGGCGTATGCAATACGCCCCTACGCATCATGTTCTCTGTTTCCTTATGAACTTATCCTTACGTATCCTCCCCTAGGAGGATCATCCACCGTGACCATCTACACAGTCGACGCGTTCACCGACAAACCGTTCGCCGGCAACCCCGCCGGAGTGTGCATTATGGAGCATTCCGCCTTCGAGGAATGGATGCAGAATGTCGCGATGGAGATGAATCTCGCCGAGACGGCGTTCCTGTACCCAACCGACGGCGTCTACACCCTGCGATGGTTCACGCCGACGGTCGAGGTCGATCTGTGCGGGCACGCAACACTGGCCAGCGCGCATATGCTCTACGAGTTGGGGACGGTCCCGTCCGATCATCCCATAAGCTTCCAGACACGTAGCGGACTTCTGACAGCCGAGAAGCGCGGCGACTGGATCGAATTGAATTTCCCCGGGACTCCGGCGGTGCAGTTGTCGGCGCCGGATGGATTGATAGTCGCACTCGGCATCGAACCGTTGTGGGTCGGGCAGAGCAAATTCGATCTCTTGGTAGAGGTCGCTTCCGAGTCAGAAGTCCGCGGTCTCATCCCCGACATCGCCACAATGAAGAAACTGGGCGGACGCGGAGTGATCGTCACATCGCAGGCATCCACACCCGGCTACGATTTCGTCTCACGCTTCTTCGCTCCAGCATTCGGCATCGACGAAGACCCCGTCACCGGCTCAGCCCACTGCACACTCGCCCCCTACTGGGAACCCAAGCTCGGCAAATCCGAAATGGTCGGCTATCAGGCCTCGAGACGCGGCGGAGTCGTGAAGGTGCGGCGTGTGGGTGATCGGGTGATGCTGGGCGGGCAGGCGGTGACGGTGATGCGGGGGGAGTTAGGTTGAGGCGAGTCAATAACCAACTCGATCCTGGCGTTTGGCAATCGTGAGCATACCCCAACTGGCCGGATTCTCGGGAGTTGCATTCACGGGAAATGACGCGACGTAGTCCCATGACGAGAGTATGAGGGAATCGTGCTTATATACGAACATCGCGAAGCCACAGACTGATCTTGCCCCGTTTTCGTTGACAGTTAGTTAAGATAGTGCCAACCGCTCCTCAAATGCCACAGGGCTGAGATATCCCAACGCCGAGTGCCGCCG
>Ga0307505_10003043_pt1 | contig 10899 bp, 10 predicted proteins | sample 23_S_MG_FD_202183 | JGI IMG/M metagenome (GOLD analysis project Ga0307505, IMG submission 202183) | Soil microbial communities from Populus trichocarpa stands in riparian zone in the Pacific Northwest, United States - 23_S | ecosystem: Environmental > Terrestrial > Soil > Riparian zone > Trees... | reverse complement strand
AACGGGTCCTGGTCGCCGCCGACGGTTCGGCCCACGCCGCCCGGGCCATCGCCACCCTGGTGTCGTTGCCGTGGCTGGGTTCGACGTCCATCAGGATCATCTCGGTCGACGACGGCAAAGTCGACATCGAGGGTGCCCTTGCGGGGGCTACACAGGCTTTGGATCGGAGCGGTGCCGTCACCGAGAGCGTGACACGACAAGGCAACCCAACCCGTGCCCTGACGTCTGAGGTCGATGAGTGGAATCCCGATCTCGTTGTCATGGGGGCCCGCGGTCACAGCGGGATCAAACGTCTGATGATTGGGTCGAGCACCGCCGCCATCGCCGGCTCCAAAGTCTCTCTGTTGGTGGCCCACGCCACCGACTCCTGACCGCGGGACTCAGCTCAGGACGCGCTTGCAGCTCCATGCGTGCCAGTAGGAATAGCCGAGCTCCTCATAACGGTTGGCCAGCCAGGCCGCCGATGCGATATTCGCTTCGGGATCGAGGGCACTCGCCCCGCCGTACCCCGCGCTCGGTGCCGTCGTCGCCCAGGTCGATGGGAGGAACTGGAACAGCCCCGAAGCTCCCGAGTAGGGGTTGACGGCGCTGGGATTGCCGTTGGATTCGCAGTCGATGATGCGCAGTGCCTCTTCGACACGATTGGCCGGGAAGAACTGGCTCGCCAGAGAACGCCACTGCTCAACTGACCCGGGGTGATCCCACGGACCGCCGCCGCCATCGTCGCCACCGCCGCCCGTGGTCGTCGGCGTGGTGGGCTGGGTGGTGGTGACGGAAGTGGCCGGCGGGGTGGTCCCGGACGGCGGGCTGGTGGTGGAAGTGGTGGTGTCGGGGGACACCTCGGCGCGATGTTCCTGACGGTCCCGTTCCTCTTCCTTCGCCCGGGCGACTTCAACGGCACTCAGGGCCGCCCGATAAGCCTGGTCTGCCTCATCAGCGTCCCGAATCGCCACGGCGACCTGCTGATCGGCCTGCTCAAACAACGACGTGTAGTTGGCCACCTCGGCGTCGACCTCGGCCTGGAGGTCCTGATACCGCTGTTGATCGGCGAGAAACGCCTCCTTGAGTGCCTCCAAGTCGTCTCTCTGCACCAGCAACTCGCTCACCGTGGAGCGACCGTCGGCCACGACGTCTTCCACCACCGTGGTGGCCACCAGTGCGCGTTCGACCGTGCCGCTGTTCATCACCGAGACACTCGGGGAGGCCACCACTGTCATGTAGGCGTCGACGGCCTGGACCTCGATGTCCGCCTGGATGCCGGCGAGCTCGACGTCGGCATAGCCGGCCTGGGCTGCGATGCGGTCGATGTCTGCTCCGACCGTGGACAGCTCGGCGGTCAATTCGTTGAGACGTGTGATCGACTCGGCGAGTTGCCGCTCGATGTCCTCCCTGTTGGCGACCGCCTCGTCGATGAGGCCGGACGCCGTAGTTGCCCGGGTTCTCGCATCATCGGCGGCGTCCTCGGCGTCGTCGGCCGATTGGGCGCGTGCCAGTGTCCCGCCTGTGGCGACGACAGAGGCGAAAAGGCAAGCAGCGAGTAGTGCCGAGAAGGGGCGAGCGAACCGCATTGGGGTGATGAAAGGGTAATCAGGACGCGTTTCATGCGAGAAGTGGAACGGGCCGTATGCGACCTGCATAGGGTGTGGTGATGGCCCGTCGCAACGTCAGTTCGGGATCGCCTTTCGAGCCCAGATATGGCTTCAGCCGGGCGGTGAGACTGGGCGATCGCGTGCTCGTCGCCGGAACCGCACCGATTTGGGTGGACGACTTCGTCGACCCTGATCCGAAGACCCAAGCGGCGCGCTGCATCGAGATCATGCTCGACGCCCTCGCCGAGGCGGGGGGGTCCCGGGAAGATGTGGTTCGCACCCGGATGTACATCACCGACCCGGCTCATGGCGATGCCGTCGGTGAAGCCCATGGTGAGGTGTTCTCCGAAATAAGACCGGCAGCCACGATGGTTGTAGTTGGTGGGCTCCTCGACCCGCGATGGCATGTGGAGATGGAGCTCGAAGCAGTCTTGAACAGTGACGCCATTTAGACCGAGGAGATTCGGATGTTCGGCAGGAAGAGCAAGGAGATGCCGGGAGCTGGAGACACATTGGCGGGGCGGAGCACGCCCGTGGAAGTCCCGCCCGCCCACTTCATCAACGGCAACCCGCTGGTAGGCCCGTTCCCGGGAGACACCGAGGTAGCAGTGTTCGGGATGGGTTGCTTCTGGGGTGCCGAGCGTCGGTTCTGGAAGATGCCCGGCGTCTACTCCACCTCGGCGGGGTATGCCGGTGGCGCCACCCCAAACCCCAGTTATGAGGAGGTCTGCTCCGGGATGACCGGGCACGCCGAGGTGGTAATGGTCGTCTACCGGCCCGCCGAGGTCGGATACGACGAGTTGTTGCGGGTGTTCTGGGAGACTCATGATCCCACTCAGGGGTACCGGCAGGGCAACGACGTCGGCACCCAGTACCGCTCGACGATCTACACCACGACCGATGCACAGCTGGACCAGGCCAAGCGGTCCCAGGACGTCTACCAGGCGGTTCTCACAGCGCAGGGGCTCGGAGAGATAACCACCGAGATCGAGCCGCTGGGCGAGTACTACTACGCCGAGGACTACCACCAGCAGTACCTGGGCAAGAACCCCCACGGCTACGACTGTCACGCCAACACCGGGATCGCCTACCCCGGTCTCGACTGATCAGTTGTCGACGACGGCGTCGACCAGCTCCTGGGGGGTGAGGTCGACGACATCGAGCTCGATGTCGGGTGTGACCCCGGCACCGCCGAAGTCGAGGCCGCCCGGTGTCAACCAGCGGGCGATCGTCAGCTTCAGCGCTCCGCCGTTGGAGAGGTCGAATCGTTGCTGGACCGTGTTCTTACCGAAGGTGTTCTCACCCACGACGATGGCCCGGTCCCGCTCCTGCAAGGTCGCGGCCACCACCTCGGAAGCCGAGGCGCTGCCCTTGTTGACCACCACAAAGACGGGCATGTCTTCGGGCACCACCGAGTTTCCGTTGACCGGGTAGTCGCTCGCCTCACCGGGGCCTTCGGTGATCACGACCTCACCGTCTTCGAGGAAGACCGATGTGACATCGATCGCCGTGGTCAGGAATCCACCGGGGTTGTTGCGGAGATCGATGACCAGGGAGTCGACACTGTCGGAGAGACGATCGACGACTGCCTCTTCGAACTGGGAAGAGGCGCGGCCGCTGAACGTCGCCAGCTTCACGTAACCGACGTCTCCGATGGTCTCGGTTTCGACCACCGGTATCACCACGGCGGCTCTCGTGATGGTGACATCGAACGTCTCGCCGTCACGCTCCAGGGTGAGGGTCACGTCGGTACCCGAGGGGCCACGGACGGCCGACGTCACTTCGTCGACCGTCCAGCCCACGATCGACTCTCCGTCGACCTCGACGAGCACGTCGTCGCGGAGTAGTCCGGCGTCCTCTGCAGGTGCTCCCGTGATCGTGGAGACGATGAGGACGTGACACGTCTCCGAGACAATTCCGCACTGCTTGTTTTCCCCCGGGATGGTCTCGTCTTCGGGCGACACGAGGGCTCCTATGCCCTCGATCTCGCCTTGCTGCTCTTCCTGAAGGAGGTCGAGGGCCTCTTCGTCGAGGTAACCGGAGTTGGGGTCGAGGGCGTAGGTCGCCATCCCGGCGACCATTGCGGTGGCAGCCTCGGCGCTGTCATCGGCGGCGTCGGCCGCCGTGTCACAAGTGGAGGTGAAGACGTCGCTCGGGGCGGCGCAGACGAGCAACTCCTCCGAGTCGGTGCCATCCAGGGTGGCAAGCCCGAGGTTGGCGGCATCGGCGAGATCCTCGGTGGGTATCTCGTCGACGTATTGCTCGTTGATCAGGTCGTACGCCTCGCAGACGATGGCGACCTCGTCGGGTGCATCGTCGCAATCGACCAACTCGAGATCACGGTCGATCCCGGCGTGGGTCGTGCCGGGTGTGGGCTCGGTGGTGGATGTCCCCGCTGCCGAAGAGGTCGTGGTCGAGTCACCGGCGGCCGTGGTGGTCGAGGTCGGTGCGTCAGAGGCTGCAGGGCTGCACGAGACAGCGAACAAGATGGTCGCAGCGAGCCCGATGAGTTTCTTTGTGGTGGTCAAGGGATTGCTTCCAAGGCGATGTCGATGACCTCGGGAGCGGCGACCCCCGGTGGCCATGAGATCTCGTGGTCGGGAACCAGCCCTCCGTTGGTGACATTGTCCCCGTTCGGGGTGGACCAGCGGGCGACGGCGACATAGAGCTCGCCACCGTTTCGCAATTCGAATGGTATCTGCACGGTGTCCTTACCGAAGGTGGCGGTCCCGACGATCAGGGCGTCTCTACGGTCGCGCAGGGCACCCGCCAGGATCTCGGCAGCCGAGGCGGTTCCCTGATTGACCAGCACCACCAGCCGTTGTGAAGTTGCCACGCCACCCGGGTTCGCCTCGTACTCCAGATACTCGGATGTGGCCTCGCTGGTCATCACGATGCCCCCGTCGACGAAGAGGTCGGCGACCTCCACGAAGACGTCGACGAACCCGCCCGGGTTGTCCCTCAGGTCGACGACGATCGTGTCTGGCTCCTCGGCAGTGAGGTCGTCGAGGGCGTTGGCCACCAGCCTGGGGATGTCGAGCTCGAAGTCGGGGATCTTGATGTAGCCGACGTCGTCGCCGGCGAATCCGGCCTCCACTGTCGGCACCGCCAGCTCGGTCCTCTCGATCGTGATTTCGATGTCCCCACCCCCGCGGTCGATCGTCAAGCCGACCTCCCCCGTCTCATCCCCTGCGATCTGGGAGACCACCGAGGTGAAGCCCTGACCGGCAACCGGCTCGCCGTTCACCTCTGTGATCACGTCCCCTGCCTCCAGCCCGGCTTCGAAGCCGGGGTTGTCCTCCAAGACGATCACCACTTCCAGGTCGCATACATCGGTGATCTGGGCACATTTCGATCCGGCAGCGTCGCGGGCATCGAGAACCACGCCGATGCCGCCGACGATGCCGTTGAGACGAACCGATCCGGCCTGGTCCGGCGGCAGGTAGTAGGTGAACGGATCGAGGCCGAAATCGACCATGTAGGCGACGGCCGCTTCGACAGCCGGGCCAACCGGCACCAACGACTCTGCCACCTGGCGGGCCAGTTCCTCGCACATCCCCGTGAAGGCTCCGTCGGGGATGGCGCAGAAGAGGGTCCGGGGTGGATCCTCTGTTTCGGTCGTGGTGAACTCCTCGAGGCCGCGCATGGCCACTGCGGCGAGCGCCTCGGGGTCGATGGGCGAGTCCATGTACCAGGTCTCCAGGAGGTCGAAGGCCTCGCACAGTGGGCTGAAAGTCACGGGAGGCGACTGACAGTCCTGGATCTCCACCTCGATCGCCGGAAGGGTCGTTGTCGTGGCCGGCGAGGTTTGGATGGTCACGGCCGGGTCGCTGACCGTCGTGTTGCCCGCATCGGGAGGCGCGGCGCAGGCAGGCACCAGCACCAGGACTGCGAGGAGGAGACGTCTCACGGAGGCCATTATGAGGATCAGTCGGCAGTTACCGTCTGATTCGTGACTCTTCGGTTCGTACTCAAGTCGCCGTTCGGCGAGACAGTCGCTCGCGACGTGGTCGACGGTCGATGGGCCGAGCCGGGCGGCGATGCCGATGACACCATCGGTGAGGGCATGTGGGCGCTACCCGGCCTGGTCGACGCCCACGCCCATCTCGCCGCCGCAGAGCTCGACTACAAACCGGGCAATCTCGAAGGTGCGACTGCGCGTGCGGCCGAGTCACTCAGAGCCGGGGTCACCTTGGTCCTAGACAAGGGATGGACCGATGACGTGGCCATACGGCTGATCGAGGAGGTCCCCGAGTCTGATCGCCCCGAGATCGAGGCGGCGGCACGCATCATCGCCTCGGTTGAGGGCTATTTCCCCGGGTTCGCGACGGAGGTCGAAGCTCCCGCTCTTCAGGCGGCGGTCCGGGAGCAGGCCGCCGCCGGTCGGGGGTGGGTGAAGCTGATTGGCGATTGGCCGCGCCGTGGGGTGGGGCCGATGGCCAACTTCAGTGAGACCGAGTTGGCCGGGGCGGTGGCCGTGGCCGAGGAGGCTGGAGCCCGGGTCGCCATCCACACCATGGCCCGTGACGTTCCCTCCATGGCCGTGGCCGCAGGTGTCCACTCCATCGAGCACGGTCTCTTCCTCGAAGAGTCGGACATCGGCGCGCTGGCAGCACGGGGTGGCATGTGGGTGCCGACGGTCACCCGCTGTGAGGCCACGCTCGCGCAATTGGGTGAGACGTCGAGTGGTGGGAAGCTGTTCGTTGAAGGGCTCGATCGGATCCGCCGCTTGCTCCCGCTCGCTGCCGAGGCTGGCGTCCATGTCCTCGCCGGCACCGACCTCGTGGGCTCACCGGCAGACGTCGCGGGCGAAGCCCTACGGCTCTCCGACTATGGCCTGAGCAATACCCAGGTGGTGACCGCGGTCTCGGTCGGCGCCTTCGCCGCCACCGGCCATCCCCAGCCATTCTCTGTGGGCTCGCCGGCAGATGCCGTGTTCTTCGAGGCCGACCCGATCGCCGAGCTCGGGGCCCTGGCGAGCCCGCGCCATGTCGTCCGGTTGGGACGGGTCTTGTGAGACTCGTACTCGCCTCCGGATCACCCCGGAGAGCCGCTCTCCTCGACCAACTCGGCCTCGTCTACGAGATCGCCGCACCCGACGTCGACGAGAGCCGCCGACCCGACGAGAGGGCGGGCGACTATGTGGAACGGCTGGCCAGGGAGAAGGCCACGGCGGTGGCCACCCCGGGAGCGATCGTGTTCGGGGCAGACACGGCTGTTGTTCACGAAGGGCACATCCTGGGCAAGCCGGCCCACCCGGAAGAGGCACGGTCCATGCTGCGACGGCTTCAGGGGCAAGTCCATGAGGTGTTCACCGGCGTCGCAGTGGCGTGGGATGGAGAGGTCCGCTCGCTCGTTGATGTCACCGAGGTGGAGATGCTGGCGATGACCGAGGAGGAGATCTCCGATTATGTCGACACCGGCGAGCCGATGGACAAAGCGGGGGCCTACGCCCTGCAGGGAAGGGGTGGGATGTTCGTGGCATCCATCACCGGGAGCCCGTCGACCGTCGTTGGCCTTCCTATCCACCTTGTCCCGCGGCTGCTTGCCCAGAGTGGGACGACCGTGCATCACTTTGTGCGCGAGCCCCCCGTCTAACTTGTAGTCCAATGCGCAAGACCCTCCTTGCACTTCTCCTTGTCGTTGCCGCCTGTAGCCCGGCCGAGACCGCGGAGACGACGACGTCCACGGGTGCAGGGACGTCGAGCACCACCGGATCAGGCCCCACCTCCGCACCACCGGTCAGTTCTACGGTCCCTCCGTCGACGACGACCACTACTCAGGCGACCACGACGACCACCCTGGGGCCGCTCGAGGGAACCTGGGCCGATGAGCCGCTGATCACAACGGGTTTCGGCGCCATCGGCTGGTGGGACGGTACGGAATGGCGTGACGCCGCCACCGAAGGCGAGCTCCCCGTAGAGGGTGGTGAGGACTATCAGGTGGTCGTCCTGGACGAGCTGAGTCGCACCACTGCTGGCCCGCCGACAACAGTGTGCGAGCCTCTTCAGCTCATCGGTGTGGAGCTAGAGAACCCCGACCTGCTCGGCAGTTACCCTGGCCCTGTCGGTGTGGCGGTCTCGGCTCCCTGGCCCATGCAGCCGTATCTCTTCCAGGCGATCGCCGATGACGGCACCTACGCCGGATTCGCATCCGAGCTGATGTCGGCGCGTGGCATGGACGTCCCCGAGCCGACGATCAAGCAGCTCTTCAGGACCGACCTCGAGGGCGACGGGGTCAATGAAGTCCTGGTCGTCGCCGAAGATGTGACCCAGGGTCTCCTCATGGAGCCGGGTGACTACTCGGTCGCCTTCATGCGCAAGGTGGTCGACGGCGAGGTCCAGACCGTGATACTCGAAGAGACCCTGGTGTTCGACGAGCAGGACAGGTTCGCCGGCGCCCACGCATTCGGCGGGGCCGCCGACCTGAACGACGATGGGAGAATGGAGCTGATCGTCAGCTCGGCCTTCTTCGAGGGCATCAACGTCGCCATCTGGGAGTACGCCAACGACGACCTGGGCGCGGTCCAGGTCCTGCAGACAGGGTGTGGAAGCTGATGAAGAACCCATTCGAAGACCGCCCGACATACGTGTCCCACACCGGCATCGAGCTCACCGACGCCACCAGTGACATGTGCTCCGGGCGCGTCGAGATCACGCCGGACCACCACCAGCCCTACGGGGTGGTACACGGCGGCGTCTACTGCACTCTCATCGAGACCCTCGCCTCCACCGGCGCCGCCATCTGGGCGATGGAGAACGGTATGGCCGGGGCGATGGGCGTGAGCAACAAGACAGACTTTCTCAAGGCGACCAGCGAGGGAGTCCTTCTGGGCGAGGCGACTCCTATTCACCGGGGGCGCACCCAGCAGCTGTGGCAGGTCGACGTGACCCGTGAAATCGACGGCAAACTGGTGGCTCAGGGACAGGTCCGGCTCCAGAACGTCTCCCAGACCGACTTCTGACCAATGCCCGAAGGCGACTCGGTCGCAGGCCACGCCGAGCGGCTCAGGCCGGTCCTCGTCGGTAGGCAGATCGAGGCGGTGGCGGGCACCGCACCGTCGGTTCGCACTAACTCGTCGCGGATCCTCGATGCCCGGGTCGAGTCGGTGCGCACCGCCGGCAAGCACCTGATCGTGGATCTGTCGACCTGCTATTCGATTCGGGTCCACCTCGGGATGCCCGGTAGGTGGCGGGTGTCTGCGCTGGCCACCCCGCCACGTGGCTCGGCTCGCCTGGTCCTCACCACGGATAGCCACCATGCCGCCTGCTACTCGGCGCCGACTATCGAAGTCGATCGCACTCCCTCGATCGACGCCTACCTGTCGCGGCTAGGCCCTGACCTGCTCGGCGACTTCGATGCTGGCGAATTCGTCCGAAGGGCTCGCTCGCTTCCCGATGGTCCGGTCGCCGACCTTCTCTTGAACCAGCGGGTCCTCGCCGGTGTCGGCAACGTGTACAAGTCCGAGTTGCTGTTTCTCGAAGGGGTCCACCCGTCGACGGCGGTGTCCCGCCTCGACGATGAGAAGCTGGCATCGATGGCGGAGCGGGCCAGCCGCCTGCTCTCCGCCAATGTCACCTCGGGGCCGCGGACGACGACGGGGCGTCGCGGCCGGGGTCAGGAACTCTGGGTGTACGGGAGGGGAGGGCGGCCGTGCCGCCGCTGTGGGACGGCAGTCGCTCAGGACACAGGGGGCGATCGGGTGACCTACTGGTGTTCCACCTGCCAACCACTCTGAGCCTTGCCCCTCGGATCTAGGCTCATCGGCGACATGCTCGATCTCGGTTTCCCACTGCACGCCCCTCGCGGGGCCGGGCTCAACACCAAAGGGTGGCTTCAAGAAGGTGCCCTGCGATGTCTGCTCAACAATCTCGACCCCGATGTTGCAGAGGACCCCGAGAACCTCATCGTCTACGGGGGGAGAGGCAAGGCCGCCCGCAATATCGAGTCGCTCCATGCCATCGTGCGCACTCTGGAGCGGCTCGAAGATGACGAGACCATGCTCGTTCAGTCAGGCAAGCCGGTGGGTGTCTTCCGAACCCACGACATGGCTCCGCGCGTGCTCATCGCCAACAGCCTTCTCGTGCCGCGGTGGGCCAACTTGGAGACCTTCTGGGACCTCGAGGCCAAAGGCCTCACCATGTACGGGCAGATGACGGCCGGCTCCTGGATCTACATCGGCACGCAGGGGATTCTGCAAGGCACCTTCCAGACTTTCGTGGCCATCGCCGAAAAGCGTTTCGGAGGCACTCTCGCCGGGACTGTCACCCTCACCGGGGGTCTCGGAGGGATGGGTGGAGCCCAGCCACTGGCGATAACGATGAATGGCGGCGTTGCCATATGTGTCGAGGTCGACCCGCACCGAATCCAGCGGAGGCTGGAGACCGGCTATCTGGATGTGGAGGCGGGGTCGGTCGAGGAAGCCGTCGAGATGGCGAGGAAGGCCAAAGAGGCAAGGGAGCCTTTGTCCATCGGCCTCCTCGGAAACGCCGCAGAGCTGTTCCCGAAGTTGCTGGAAATGGGAGTCGACATCGACATCGTCACCGACCAGACCTCGGCCCACGACCCTCTCTACGGCTATGTCCCCGCTGGCCACACCCTCGACGAGGCGGCCGCACTTCGTGAGGACGATCCCGACACTTACATCAAGGCTGCGCGGGAGTCGATGGCGACCCAGTGTGAGGCGATGGTGGGGTTTTCCCGAGTCGGTGCCGAGGTCTTCGACTATGGGAACAACCTCCGCGGCGAGGCGCAGGTCGCCGGGTACTCCGACGCCTTCTCGTATCCAGGTTTCGTGCCTGCGTACATCCGCGACCTCTTCGCCGAAGGATCGGGGCCGTTCCGGTGGGTGGCTTTGAGTGGCGATCCGGCCGATATCGCCGCCACGGACCGTGCATTGATCGACCTGTTCCCCGACAACGAGCCTTTGCTTCGCTGGTTGGCTTTGGCCGCTGACAAGGTGCAGTTCCAGGGTCTGCCCGCCCGGATCTGTTGGCTGTCATACGGAGAGCGTCACCGCGCCGGTCTCCGCTTCAACGAGCTGGTGGCCTCCGGCGAGGTTTCCGCCCCCATCGTCATCGGCCGCGACCATCTCGACTCGGGGTCCGTCGCCTCTCCTTATCGGGAGACCGAGGCCATGATCGACGGGTCAGACGCGATCGCCGACTGGCCCATCCTCAATGCCATGCTCAATGTCGCCTCGGGTGCCGCGTGGGTGGCAGTGCACCACGGGGGCGGTGTGGGTATCGGCAACTCGATCCATGCAGGCGCTCAGGTGGTGGCCGACGGCACCGAGCAAGGGGCGCTCCGG
>Ga0307505_10003042_pt1 | contig 10904 bp, 7 predicted proteins | sample 23_S_MG_FD_202183 | JGI IMG/M metagenome (GOLD analysis project Ga0307505, IMG submission 202183) | Soil microbial communities from Populus trichocarpa stands in riparian zone in the Pacific Northwest, United States - 23_S | ecosystem: Environmental > Terrestrial > Soil > Riparian zone > Trees... | reverse complement strand
CGACAAGTCGGCCGAGGCGATCGACGACGACGGCTGGCTCCACACCGGCGACGTCGGCGAATGGGTCGACGGCACCCACGTGAAGATCGTCGACCGCATCAAGGACATCATCATCACCGCCGGCGGCAAGAACATCTCGCCGTCCGAGATCGAGAACTCGCTCAAGACCTCGCCGTTCATCAAGGAAGCCGTGGTTCTCGGCGACAAGCAGGCCTATCTGACGGCCCTGATCGGGATCGAGTCCGACACGGTCGGCGACTGGGCGCAACGCCGAAAGCTGCCGTACACGACCTACCGCGACCTCTCCGAGAAGCGCGAGGTCCTCGAGCTGGTCCAGCAGGCGATCGCGCGGACGAACGAGAAGTTCGCCCGGGTCGAGAACATCCGCAAGTTCCGGGTGATGCCGAAGGAACTCGACCACGAGGACGGCGAGCTGACCGCGACGCAGAAGGTCAAGCGGACGTCGCTGTACGAGATGTTCGGCCACCTCGTCGAGGACATGTACGAGGGCCGCACCGCCCATGCCGGCGGGGACCTCGTCGACGTGCACTCGCCGGCCGGGGAGGACCAGCCCGAGGACGAGCCCGAGGACGACGCGACCGCGGCCGCGACGCCGTCGGGAAGGGGAACGGCGTAGTGGACGACCTGCTGACGGTGCTGGTCCGGGGCCTCGCCCAGGGCAGCGTGTACGCGCTGCTCGCGGCCGGGTTCGTGGTGATCTATCGCGCGACCGACGTCGTGAACTTCGCCCAGCCGGCACTGATGGTGCTCGGCGCCTACTTCACCTACCTGTTCGTGCGGCCGCTGGGCCTGCCGTTCCCGGTGGCGGTGCTGCTCGCGATCGGCGCCGTGGCCTTGATCGGGGCCCTGGCGGAGCGGATCGCGCTGCGCCCGATGGTGGGCCAGCCGCCGTTCTCGGCCGCGATGGTCACCGTCGGGTTGTTCCTGGTGCTCACGATCGTGGCGAACCGCCTCATCGGCTCGAACGTGCTGACCGTCGGCGACCCGTGGCAGCTCGACACGGCCGTGTTCGCCGGCAACGTGCGCATGCGCATCGCCGACGGCTGGCGGATCGGGCTGACCGCCGCAGCTTTCGCGGGGGTCGGGCTGTTCCTCGCCCGCTCGCGGGTGGGGCTGGCGATGCGGGCCACTTCGCTCGACCAGGAGGTGTCGCTCGCGCAGGGCGTGAACGTCGGCCGCATGTTCGGGCTGTCCTGGGCGCTGGCCGGTGGCCTCGCGGGGCTCGCCGGGATGATGGTCGGCAGCGGCGGCATGGGGGTGGACCACACCACCGCGTTCATCGCGCTCAAGGCCCTGCCGGTGATCATCCTCGGCGGGCTCGACTCGCTCAAGGGCGCCTACGTCGCCGGCCTGATCATCGGCGTCGCGGAGGCGTTCACCCGCGCCAACGCCGCGACCCTGTCCGGCTACGTCGGGTCCAACGTCGACGTCGTCGTGCCCTACGTCATCATGATCCTGGTGCTCATGGTGCGCCCCTACGGCCTGTTCGGCACCCCGGAGGTCCAGCGCGTATGAGCGGCGGAATCGGCCTCGTGTTGCCCTTGGAGGGGCCGATTGCGGTCTCGGAGGATCGGCTATGAGCGGAAGTGTGACCTTGCGAGGGCGGCCGGAGCTCTACACCGACTACGCCGCGGACCAGGCGCTGCTGAACACCCCGGTGAAGCGGCGGGTGACGCTGCTGCTCGGGCTGGCCGCGGTCGTGACGCCGTTCCTGCTCGGCCGCGACCTCACGACGCTGCTGACCACCGTGTTCATCTACGCGATCGGCGCGCTCGGGATGAACCTGATCTCGGGCTACGCCGGGCAGGTGTCGCTCGGCCACGCGTTCTTCGTCGGGCTCGGCGCCTACACGGCGGCGTTCGTCGGCGGCGAGGCGACCACGTCGCTGCGCGGGTTGGGCCTGGAGCTGTGGATCTGGCTGCCCATGGCGGGCCTGGTCCCGGCCGCGGTCGGCTTCCTGGTGGCACCGATCGCGGCCCGCGTCCGGGGTCTGTACCTCGCGATCCTGACGCTGGGCCTGGTGTTCATCGGCGACCACGTCTTCAAGGAGGCCCGGACGTTCACGGGCGGTGCCGGCATCGGGCGCCGTGCGGCGGCGCCGGTCGTGGCGGGCATGGACCTCAGCCGCCGCCAGGAGATCCTCGGGTTCACCATCGAGGGGGCGACGCTGTTCTACCTCGTCTGTCTGGTGCTGTTGGTGGTCATGGCGATCGGGGCCCGCAACCTGGCGCGCTCGCGTGCCGGGCGGGCCTTCGCGGCCGTCCGCGACCGCGACATCGCCGCCGAGGTCATGGGGGTCGCGTTGACCCGGACCAAGGTCCTGGCCTTCACGGTGTCGTCGTTCTACGCCGGCATCTGTGGCGGCCTGCTGGCCATCACGTTCGGGGTGGTCGAGCCGGCCACCTTCAACCTGTTGCTGTCGGTGGACTTCCTGGCGATGGTGCTGATCGGTGGGATCGCGACCGTGTCCGGGTCGCTGGCCGGCGCCGCCTTCGTGGTGCTGCTGCCGCGCATCGTGCAGACCTACGCCCACTACATGCCGGGCATCAGCCGGGGGTCGACCGGGGGCGGGGTCCTGACCGTCTTCCAGCTCGAGGCGATCCTGTTCGGTGCGCTGATCGTGGCGTTCATCGTCCTGGAGCCGCGCGGCCTCTACGGCCTGTGGCTGCGGATGCGCAACTACTGGAAGGCGTGGCCGTTCTCGTACTGATCCGGTGCCCGGGGTGGGCGGCGCGGGTGCGCGACCGTGCGGCGACCGCGGCGAATCCGCCCGGCGCAGGCCCCGGACACCTACGGTCGACGTAGTAGCCGCGGAGGGGCGGCGTGCCAGGCGACACCCGTCCATCCAACCGGCGTGGGCGGCGGAGAACCCTTCTGCGAGGAGAGGACGAAGGGATGCGGGAGACAAGGCGATGGCGGCGAACGGCCGCAATGGTGGGCGCGGCCGCACTCGTGGCGACGGCCTGCAGCGGAGGCGGTGACGAAGGCGCAGCACCGGCCGGTGAGGACGGTGGCATCCAGACCGACATCGGCGTGACGGCCGAACCGTGCGACGCGGCCGTCAACCCCGACAACGGCTGCATCTACCTCGGCACGCTGTCGGACCTGACGGTGGGTCCGTTCGCGGCGCTGGGGACGGAGATCGTCAAGGGCCAGGAAGCCTTCTGGCAGTGGGTGAACGAGGCGGGAGGCATCGGCGGCTACGACGTCGACGTCACCGAGTACGTCCGTGACAACGAGTACAACGCGCAGACCCAGAGCCAGCTCTATCGCGAGATCGAGCCCGACATCCTCGCCCTGGCGCAGACGTTGGGGACCCCGCCGACCGAGGCGATCCTGCCGGACATGGACGAGGACGACGTCGTCGGTCTGCCGGCGTCGTGGTGGTCCGGCTGGGACCACGAATCGGCCGACTACGGGCTGATCCTCAACTCGGGGTACTCGTACTGCGTCGAGTCGCAGATCGCGCTCGACTGGTCCGACGAGAACGAGGGCGAGATCGGTTCGGTCATGGCCGTGGGCTACCCCGGTGACTACGGCGGCGACTCCGCGGCCGGCGTCAAGGCGTGGGCCGAGGCCAATGGGGCCGAGTTCCTCAACTTCGTCGAGACCGCCCCCACCGCGATGGTGGGCTCGCAGGACGCCGCCGTCGGGCAGATCGTCCAGGGCGGCGCCGATCGCGTCGTCATCGCCGCAGGTCCGGCCGAGACGGCCGAGATCGTGGGCGGGGCCATGGCCAACGGGTTCACCGGGCGGTTCATCGGCTCGGTGCCGACCTGGAACCCTGCGCTGATGCAGACGGCTGCCGCGCCGGCGCTCGAGGCGGCCTTCACCCACGTCGGCCCGTGGGAGGCGTTCACCGGCGAGTCCGAGGCGCACCAGGCCATGCAGGAGTTCCTCGGCGAGGGCAACCTGCCGGTCAACGACGGGTACACCTTCGGGTGGATCTGGTCGTACCCGATGAAGTCCCTCCTCGAGCGGGCAGCCGACAACGGCGACCTGACCCGCAGCGGGGTCCGGGCGGCGATCGACGGTCTGACCATCGACTATCAGGGCGCCCTGCCCGAGCGCACGCTCGGCGGCGACGCGAACGAGACGGCCGTACGCATCGCGGTCATCTCGCAGCCGGACGACGACCAGCCGCTGAAGCTGCGGACGGTCGCGACGGGTGTGACCGGACCCACCGCGGACGCGTTCGACTACAGCGGGCCCTGCGTGGGGACCTGAGTCAGCCAGCACCACCACCACCGCGGCGTCGCCGGGACACCTCCCGGCGGCGCCGCGGCGCTGTGGGTACCGGGTGCTTCGTCGACGGCCCTGAGCTGCGATCCTGGGAGGTCAGGGCCGTCCAAGGGTGCTCCCCGATGGTGGGCGTCGCCGCCAGCGGGGACAGTGGGTCGCGACAAGGAACGCCTCGGCCGGCCCTCCCGGCCCCTCGTGAAGGAATCACCGTGACCTGCCAGCACTGCGGCGCGAGCATCGAGTCGACCGCGACCACCTGCCCCGTCTGTGGGAGCGCCGTCCCGGCCGAGGCCTCGACCGGCGAGGGCCAGGGGGTGTTGGACGCGGGTACGGACGCCGCCGCCGATCCGTCCTCCGGCGACGCCGCGCCGACGGACGGCGGCGCCGGCCGAGCTGGCGATCAGGCCGCTGGCCACGGTCAGGGGGGCTACGGGCATGGTGGCCACAGACAGGAGGGCTACGGGCAGGGGGGCTACGGGCATGGCGGCCACGGCCAGGGGGGCTACGGGCATGGTGGCCACGGCCAGGGGGGCTACGGCGCGGGGCCTGCCGGCGATGCGGGGCCCGGCACCACCGGCGCGGTGTGGGACCAGGGCACCGGCGGCGCCTACGACCCGTACGGTGGCGCGGGAGCGGCGGGGTTGCCGCCCGGTGGCACCTGGGGCCAGCCGCAGCCGCACCCGTCCGGCCTGCCGAGCGACGTCCGCGGATGGGGGGTGGCCGCGCATGCCTCGGCATACCTGGCGCTGATCGGACTGCCGGTGCTCGGCCCGCTGCTGGTGTGGCTGCTCAAGCGTGACCACCCGTTCGTGGACCATCACGGCAAGGAAGCGCTGAACTTCAACCTGTCGGTGCTGGTGTACGCCGTGGTCCTGACCGTGATCGCGGTGCCGATCGGGTTCGTCACCTTCGGCATCGGGCTCATCCCGATCGGCATCGTCATCGCCGTCATCGCCGTCCTCTGGTTCGTCTTCCCGGCGGTCGGCGCCGTCAAGGCCTCCAACGGCGAGGGCTACCGCTACCCGATGACGATCCGTTTCGTCCGCTGACATTCCCCGCGGCAGCACCACGCGCGGCTCGGCCACCTCGGCCGGGCCGCGCTTCGTTCGGTCGGTGTGGGCGCGTCGGACGGCGCGGGCAGCGCACGACGGACGTCTGACTAGTCCTTCGGCGTCACCGTCGTCGGGGTGTGACGTTGGGTCGGGCAGGTACCCGCTGCCGTCAACGTCTGGAGTCCGCACGTGCGTCGGAGACTTGCATCCCTGTCCGCTGGATCGATGTTGGCCGTCGGCGCCCTCGTGGCCCCGATCCTCGGCGGCATCGGCACCATCACCGGCACCGCCACCACGATCGTCGACGACGCCGTCCGGCAACTGACCGGCACGGCGACCGTCCTGGTGATCCTCGACGAGGACGCCGACGTCGACGCGGCCGCCCAGGCCGTCGACGCCCGTGTCGACCTCGTCAGCCGCTACGACAAGATCAACGTCCTGCTGGCGCAGGGCCCGGCCGACGCACTGCGCGGCCTGGCCGACGTGCCCGGTGTGGCTCGCCTCGAGCACGACGCGCCGATCCAGACGTTCACCGACTCCTCGCACGTCGCGACGCGCGGGCAGCAGCTCCTCGACGGCGAGGTGACCGTCAACGGCCAGATCGTCGACGGCACCGGTGTCGGGGTCGCGGTCGTCGACACGGGGGTCGACAACCTGCACCCGGACCTCACCGCCCGAACGGGCGAGAACGTCAAGGTGGTCCCGTCGCTCGGGATCCTCGGTGGCACCGCCATCCCGCTCCCCGACTCGGACACGCTCAGCCTCGGCGGGCACGGCACCCACGTGGCCGGCACGGTCGCCGGTGACGGTTCGGCGTCCTCGGGCACCTTCCACGGCGCGGCGACCGGCGCGACCATCCACGGCGTCAGCGGCGGCACGCTCATCTCGCTGCACTCGGGCCTCGAGGGCCTGTACTGGGTGCTCGAGAACCACGACACCGTCACGCCCGCGATCCGCGTGGTGAACAACTCCTGGGGTGGCAGCGCCGGGGACTACGACCCGGACGGGGCCATCCCGCGTGTCGTGAGCGCCCTGATCGATGCCGGCGTCGTGGTCGTGTTCGCGGCCGGCAACGACGGTGGCGACGGCGCGACGCAGTCGACCAGCATCCAGTGCGTCGACCCGACCCCGGGCATGATCTGTGTCGCGGCCTACGACGACGAGGGCACCGGCACCCGCAACGGGCAGACGGCGTCCTTCTCCTCGCGCGGTGACGCGTCGCGGTCGGCGACCTGGCCAGACCTGGCCGCGCCGGGCGTCGACATCGTTGCCGCCTGCCGCGTGACCGCGCCGATCTGTGCGACCGGCGCCACCGGCGCCCCGAATCCGTTGTTCTACAGCAGCCTGTCAGGCACCTCGATGGCAGCGCCGCACATCGCCGGCATCGCTGCGCAGGTGCTGCAGGTCGCCCCGGACCTGACGCCGGCGCAGGTCGAGCAGATCCTCGTCGAAACGGCCACCGGCTACGGCGACCAGGGCTTCGAGCAGGGCGCCGGCCTCGTCGACGCCGTCGCCGCGGTCCGGGCCGCTGCCGGCTGAGCCGACGCCACCCGCCACCAGGAGCGCGGGGCAACGCCGGGCCCGGGACGACTTCGTCCCGGGCCCGTTCGTGGGCGCGTGTCCGGGCCCGTTCGTGCGTGCGTCAGGTCACCAGTACCTCGGTGAGCAGCACCCGGTCGACGGCGACCTCGGGGACCAGGGCGCGAACGGCGGCCAGCAGGTCGCGTCGCAGGGCGTCCTGGCCGTCGCCGCTGCGCAGGGCGGTCGCGTCGCGGCGCAGGGCCTCCTCGACGACCGCGCCACGCACGAGCTCGTCGGCGTCCTGGACCGGCGCGACGGCGTCCTCGCCGAGCACGACCACCGCCATGGCGACGCGCGCGTGGGCCCCGTCCGCGAGGGTCACCACCATCGGTTCGAACGTGACGATCTGTGCGGAGACGTCCGGTTCCTGGGCAAACCACTGGAGTCGGACCCCCCACCAGCCGATGCAGACAAGGGACACCAGGACCGAAACGGCAACGACGACGCGGACGCGTCGGCGCGGCATGGCGGTCTCGGTGCTCACGGCAGGACTCTCGGGCTGGGGATCGGTCCGGGGATCACGACCGCCGACGGGCGGCTCGCGGTCTGCGGGGAAGTGGCGACCACCGCCCCGTCGGCAGGGACACGGAGGTCCTCAAGCGTCATGGCTCGATCGACAGGCACGTTGCAGCGGTTCGCGTCGTCGAAGTACGCGGCCATCGGTGCGCCCGTGGTGGCGCTGCTGCTCGTGGCGTCCGTCGTCGCGACCACGCTGCGAGGATCCGACCTCGAGGAGTTGCCGACCCACGGCCTGGCGTCGCTGGTGACCGTCGGCGGCACGCCGGTCGACGACCTGCCGCCGGTTGCCGTGGTCCGGGTGGACCCGACCCGGCTCGCCGCCGGGGACGACGCGCCGGCCGCTGCCACCGCCGGCGACCCGTCCGCGGCCGTGGTCGAGCGGCTCGCGCGTGAGCCGGGGGTGCGGTCGGTGCGGCCGGTGCTGGGGGACTGGTACGCGATCGAGGGCCTCGACGCCGGCCGCGCCGCCGACCTCGCCGGCGTGGTGGTCGCCCAGGACGAGACCTACGCGCAGTTGTCCGCCGCCCACCCGCAGCAGTGGCACCTGCACAACGCCGGCCAGCCCGTCGCGGGTCAGCCGGGTGGCCAGGCCGGTGCCGACATCGACTGGAACCGGGTGCACACCGCCGACCCGGCCGCGACCGGCGAAGGCGTCGTCGTGGCCGTGGTCGACAACGGCGTCGACGCCGCGCATCCGGCGCTGACCGACCGGATCTGGGCGGGCACCGGCGAGGACGCCTGCGGCCCCGACGTGCCCACGTGCCACGGGTTCGACTTCGTCGCCGGACAGCCGCTCGGCCTGGACACCCCGGCCCAGGGCGGCGGTCACGGCACGCTGATCGCCGGCGCCATCGCCGGCGCGGGCACGGTCGGCGGCGCCGCGGTCCCGGGCGGCATCGCCCCCGCCGCGACCATCATGCCGCTGACCATCACGTACGGCGACGACGGCTTCGAGGTGTCCCGCGCCGCCGCGGCCATCGACTACGCGGTCCGCAACGGCGCCCACGTCGTCAACGCCTCGTGGGGGACGCTGCCGGGCCAGACCGACGCCGCCGACCTCGAGGTGTTGCGCGAGGCACTGGACACCGCGGCCGCCGCCGGCGTCGTCGTGGTGGCCGCCGCCGGCAACCAGCAGGCCGACCTCGACGTCACGCCGGTCTACCCGGCGGCGTTCGACCTGCCGACGCTGCTGACCGTTGCCGCCACCACGCCGGCCGACCGCGTCGCGTCGTTCTCCAACGTCGGCCGCAGCGCCGTGGACGTCGGCGCGCCGGGTACCTCGGTCGTGGGGACCGCGACCGGCGGGGGGTATGCGACGCTCAGCGGCACCTCGATGTCGGCGGCCGTCACCACCGGGGTCGTCGCGCAGGTCCTGTCCAGCCGCGGGGGGCTCGACGCCCTGCCAACGGCCGGACCGGCGACACGCCAGGCCGTCCTCGACGGTGCGACGCGCCTGTTGGAGCTGTCGACGGTCCGCACCTCGGCGCGGGTGTCGGCGGCCGGTGCGCTCGGCCTGCCGCCGCGGCTGGACGGTGGGCTGATCGTGACCGGCAGCGGCTTCGACGCGCTGGACCCCGACCGCGAGTTCGTGGCCAACCTCAACGTCCTGGCGCCGGCCAGCGCGGACCTGGCCTTCACGCTGGGGGTCTGGCACGACGGCGCCGTGCACGCGGTCGTCGGCCACGACGTCGAGGTGTCCGCCACCGACCACATCGCGTCCGTGGGCGGGCCGACCAGCGCCGCCGGTGGCGTCGGGGTGCCGAGGCTGTCGGTCACCGACGACCTGGACACGACCGGGCGCAACTTCACGCTCACCTCGCTGCTCCCGACCGGGCGGTACGTGCTGCTCGTCGAGGAGGAGCAGCCGACCCGTCGGGCCGGGTTCCTGACCTTCTTCGTCGGCGACCCGACCGAGGACGACGGCGCCGGTGGTGGCGATCCGGGCGACGGTGACGACGGCGGCGGCGACCCGGGCGACGGTGACGACGGTGACGATGGTGGCGATCCGGGTGACGGGGACGACGGTGACGATGGTGGCGATCCGGGTGACGGTGACGACGGTGGCGACCCGGGTGACGGTGACGACGGTGGCGACCCGGGTGACGGTGACGATGGTGGCGACCCGGGTGACGGCGACGACGGGGCGCCGATCGACGAGACCTGCCCGACCGGTTACGAACTGCGCGACGGGGTCTGCGGCCGGCCCTTGCAGGAGTGCCCGGCCGGGGCCACGGTCGACGCGGCGGGCATCTGTGTCCCGGGCGACGGCGACTGCCCGGCCGGCATGGTCCTCGAGGCTGGCGTCTGTCTGCCGCCCGTCGGCGATCCCGATGGTGGCGACGGCCCGGGGACGACACCGAACACGCCCGACTTCGTGCCCGTCTTTCCCGCCGAGGGGCCGATGAGCGGCCGCAACGTCGACGTCAAGGGCGACTGGGACGACCCTGCCTGGGACGGCGCGCGCGTGTTCTTCAACGAGCGCGAGGGCCGGGTGCTGGCGCCGCTGCGCGCGGTCGCGGCCGTCACCGCGCCGCCGTACCCGATCCCCGGATCCGTGCACGTCCGGGTCCTGTCGGCCGACGGCCGCCTGCTCCAGGGCTACGAGCACGCCTTCACCTACGTCGACGGCGCCGGCGGGAATCCCGGTGGTGGCGACCCCGGTGGTGGCGATCCGGGTGGTGGCGACCCCGGTGGCGGTGACCCGGGTGGTGGCGATCCGGGTGGTGGCGATCCGGGTGGCGGCGATCCGGGTGGCGGTGACCCGGGTGGTGGCGACCCGGGTGGCGGTGACCCGGGCGACGGGGACGACGGGCGTGGCCCGCCGACCGTCGGCGCGCCGACCCGGCTGCCGAACGGGCTGACGGTCGACCGTTTCAGCGACGACCACGCGCTCGGCCGGCTGACGCTGGCTGCCTGGGACGACGGGCTGCGCTGTGCCTCGTCGCCGTGCACCGGGGTCTGGTTGGACACGCGGCCCGCTCGCCCCTGATCGGCGGATCCGGCCGCGCGCCTGCGTGGTGATCTCGGCGGCCGGGGTGTCGGAGGCCTGCACTACCCTCGATGGTTCGACCCCGGCACGTCGTCCGGGGGTGTTCGTGCCGTCGTCCTTCGAGGCTGCCTGTTGTCCGCCGATCCCCGCCTGCTCGATGGTCTCAACCCGGCCCAGCGCGATGCCGTGGAAACCGTCGAGGGTCCCGTGCTGGTCGTCGCCGGGGCGGGATCGGGCAAGACACGGGTCCTGACGCACCGGATCGCGCACCTGATCCGTGACCTGCACGTCAGCCCGTACGAACTGCTGGCCATCACCTTCACGAACAAGGCCGCGGGGGAGATGGCGGCGCGTGTCGGCGGGCTGGTCGGCGACCGGCTCTCGGACCGCATGTGGGTCACGACCTTCCACAAGGCGTGCGTGCGGATCCTGCGCCGCGAGCTGACCCGGCTCGGGTATCGCAGCGGCTTCACCATCTACGACGCGCAGGACTCGCAGCG
>Ga0307505_10003041_pt1 | contig 10904 bp, 11 predicted proteins | sample 23_S_MG_FD_202183 | JGI IMG/M metagenome (GOLD analysis project Ga0307505, IMG submission 202183) | Soil microbial communities from Populus trichocarpa stands in riparian zone in the Pacific Northwest, United States - 23_S | ecosystem: Environmental > Terrestrial > Soil > Riparian zone > Trees... | reverse complement strand
ACGCCCAAGACCAACGGCAAGGCCGAGCGCTTCGTGCAGACCAGCCTGCGCGAGTGGGCCTATGCCAGGCCCTACGTCAGTTCAGCGCAGCGCGAGGCCGCTCTGCAGCCCTTCCTGCATCGCTACATCTAGCGCCAGTGGCCGCGCACCCAGACCCAGTCGTTACCGGCAAACGACCAATAACCCGGCACCCAGCGCGCGGCTTCGCCGGTCGGCGCGGGCTGCGCCTCCACCATCGGGGCGGGCAGCGGACGCACGGTGCCTGCTATCCACTGGCCTGGAACCCAGACCCAGCCCCCGTTGCGGAACTCATGGCGGCCTGCGACCCAGCTGTAGCCGCTGGCCGGCGCCGGGGGCATGGTTTCCTGCGGTGCCTGCGGCGGTGCGATCACGCGCTCGACGACAACTGTCTGGGCGGGCTGTGCGGCCGGTGTGTGCACCACCACCGGCTGCTCGCGGATCACCTCGCGTGTGACGCGTTGTCCGCAGCCCGCAAGCGCGGCCGCCGCGGCAGCCAGGGCGATGAGTTTGGCGGTCGAATTGATCATGACGAATCTCCGTACAGCTAATGACGCTTCGATTGGAGCGGCCGCGGCCGCTCCGGCCCTGTAGGACGACCGCCCATACGCCGGTAGGCAGCAACGCGATGGAGGCGATCAGTTATCGTCGCTGCACATGACTCTCACAATCGATTACTACTTCGCGCCACAGTCGCCCTGGACCTACCTCGGCCATCTGCGCTTCTGGGACATCGCGCGCGCGGCGGGCGCGGCGATCCGCGTCTTGCCGGTCGACCTTGGCGGCCGGGTGTTCCCGGTCTCGGGCGGGTTGCCGCTCGGCAAACGCGCGCCGCAGCGCCAGGCCTACCGGCTGCTCGAGCTGCAACGATTTGCGGACTGGCTGCACGCGCCGCTCAAGCTGCAGCCGAAGTTCTTCCCGGTCGCGGGCGATGACGCCGCGCGGCTGATCATCGCAGTCGACATGCACCACGGCACGCATGCCGCCATGCACATCGCCGACGCCGTGCTGCGCGCGGTCTGGGTCGAGGATCGCAACATCGCCGACGAGGCCACCCTGGCGGCGCTGCTCGCCGAACGCGAGTTGCCGGCGCGCCGGCTCGACGACGCGCACAGCCAGGCGGTGCACGAGCGCTACCAGGCCGACACCGAAGCCGCGATCGCCGCCGGTGTGTTCGGCGCGCCGAGTTATGTCATCGACGGCGAAATCTTCTGGGGCCAGGACCGGCTCGACTTCCTGGAACGCCGGCTGCGCACGGCTTGAGTCAAATGTGAACATTCCCCTTGCTCGGCCACCGTGGCGCGGGCGGTGGGGCGGCGGCAGCGCGTCACAATCGCTGCAGCATGATCAATCGGCAGGACGGGCAGGTGGATGAGCCGGGCGGCGCGGCCGAGCCGGCGTCCGTGCTGACCAAGCTCGCCGCGCAGTTGCCCGGCGTGGTTCATCTGGTCACGGTGGACCGTCAAGGCCGCACCCGCATCCCCTACGCCAGTGAAGGCATGAGCCGGCTGTTCGGCGTCACGCCGGCCGAGGTTTGTGGCGACGCCGGCCTGCTGTTCAAGGTGGTGCATGCCGCCGACCGCCAGACGCTGCGGCAGTCGATCGTGCAGTCGCAGCACAGCCTGCAACCCTGGAACGCGGAGTACCGTGTCTGCCCGCCGCAGGGCGGCGAGCGTTGGGTCGAGACGCAGGCGCTGCCCGAGCGGCTGGCCGATGGCAGCACGGTGTGGCACGGGTATTCGGCCGACATCACCGAACGCAAGCAGGCCCAGATCGCGCTCGCGGCGTCGGAGGCGCGCTGGCAGCAAGCGGCTGACGCGGCCGGCATCGGCGTCGTGCGTTTCGACCTTGCCGGCGACAGCGTGCAACTCGACCGGCGGGCGTGTGCGATGCACGGCCAGTGTGCGGCGCAGAACACGATAGACCAGTGGGCGGCGCACATCGCCGACGAAGACCGCCCGGCCGTGCTCGCCGCCCTGCGCCGCGCTACCGCTGGCGATGCCAACGAGCGCCTGGAGACCCGCTATCGCTACCGCCAGCCCGACGGCGGCCTGCGTTGGCTGGAGACGGCGGCGCGCGCACACGACGGCACCGACGCGCAGGCGCGCCCGCTCGTCGGCACCTGCCGCGACGTGACGGCGCAGCAGGAAGCCGAGCAGTTGCGGCGCGACCGCGACGCGGCCGAACACATGGCACGCGCGCAGAGCGAACTGCTGTCGCGCCTGAGCCATGAGCTGCGCACGCCGCTGAATGGCATCCAGGGTTTCGCGCAGCTGATGGCGCTGGACCAGGAGGAGCCGCTCGGGCCGACCCAGCAGCGCCGCCTGGCGAACGTGCAACGCGCCGGCAGACACCTGCTCAAGCTGGTCGACGGGGTGCTCGAACTGACGCGGCTGGAGCAGGGCGAGGTCGCGCTGCAGCGCCGCAGCATCGACTTGCTGCGTGTCCTGCGCCACACGCTGGACCTGGTGCGCCCGCTGGCGCTCAACATCGGCGTGGTGCTGCCGCCGGTGCTGCCGAACACGCCGGTCGGCGTGCTGGCCGACCACCGCGCGCTCGAACAGGTGCTCGTCAACCTGCTGGCGCACACGATCCAGAACAACCGTCCGCGCGGCGCCGTCGGCATCACGATCGAGCGCGTGCCGGGGCGGGTGGCGTTGGTCGTCAGCGACGAAGGGTCGGGCTTCACGCCGGCCCAGCAGGCGCTGCTCTTCGAGCCCTTGCAGAGCAGCCACGGCCAGTCGCGCGGGCTCGGCCTGGCCATCGCGCGCCGGCTCGCGATGGCGATGGACGGCACGCTCGAGGTCAGCAGCGAGCCCGGCCGCGGCAGCCGCTTCCGCGTCGAACTGCCGGCGAGCGATCAGGCGGCGCTGGAAGACAGCGGCCCGGTGAGCCTGCTGTCGCCGCTGAGCACGCCGGCGGCGCTGGATGGCGCGGGCTGCGGCCCCCGCAGCGTGCTCTACATCGAGGACGAGCCGCTCAACGTGCTGCTGATGGAGGAGGTGTTTCGCGGCCAGACGCAGTGGCGGCTGGAGGTGGCGCGCGACGGTCGGCGCGGCCTGGAACGCGCGCGCCAAGCGCCGCCCGACCTGCTGCTGGTGGACATGAACCTGCCCGACATGAACGGCCTGCAGGTGGTGGCCGCGTTGCGCGCCGAACCGGCCACGGCGCAGCTGCTGTGCATCGCGCTGTCCGCGGATGCGCTGCCCGAACAGATCGCCGCCGCTCGCGCGGGCGGCTTCGATGACTACTGGACCAAGCCGATCGACGTCGCGCGCCTGCTCGCCGCGCTCGGCCGCGCCATCGAACGGCGGGCCTAGAAAGACAAAGGGCCGGTGCGAACACCGGCCCTCGCAATGCGCGAGCGTCAGCTCACTTCAGGTGGCCGCTGACCATCTTGGTCATCTCGAACATCGACGCCTGGCCCTTCTTGAAGATCTCCTTCAGCTTGGCGTCGGCGTTGATCATCGTCTTCTTGGCCTTGTCCTGCAGGCCGTTCTTCTTGATGTACTCCCACAGCTTCTTCGTCACCTCGGTGCGCGGCATCGGCTTGTCGCCGATGATCGCGGCCAGCGCGGCGCTGGGCGTGACGGCCTTCATGAAGGCGGCGTTGGGAGTGCGCTTCTTGGCCGGAGCCTTCTTCGCAGCCGCCTTCTTCGCCGGCGGCTTGGGCATCGCCTTTTTCGCCGGCGCCTTCTTCGCAGCGGCCTTTTTCGCCGGGGCCTTTTTCGCCGGCGCCTTTTTGGCGGCGGCCTTCTTCGCAGTTGCCATGTCGATTCTCTCCATCAAAGTGGTTGATGTGCCGGGTGGTGGCGAGAGCCGCATGAACTCTCATTTCTCAGTGGCACCCTGCGGCGCGAATGATACGGCGCGTGTTACCCGCTGAGAAGCGGTTTGCCCTCTGAAAACACCTCGTGGCGCGTGATTGCCTGCGCTTTGTGTCGCGCGAGCGCATCAACACGCGTCGCCGAGTGCGCGAAGGCTGTCGCACGCAGGTGCAGATCACGATGCTTTAGCATGCGGCGATGCTCAAGCTCGTCACCCGTTGGCTCCTGCTCGCCGCCGCCTTGCTGCTGGTGGCTTACGTTTCCCCCGGCGTGTCGGTGCAGAGCTTCGGCTCGGCGATGCTGGCGGCGCTCGTGCTGGGCTTGCTCAACACCATCGTGCGGCCGCTGCTGGTGTTCTTGACGCTGCCGGTGACGGTGTTGACGCTCGGCCTGTTCCTGTTCGTCATCAACGCGCTCATGTTCTGGGCCGCGGCGTCGCTGCTGTCGGGCCTGACCGTGACCGGTTTCTGGGCCGCGCTGATCGGCTCGTTGATCTACAGCCTGCTCGGCATCGTCATCGACGCCGCGATCGAGCGGCTGTTCAACGGCAGGGACTGACCCGCCCGCTAGCGACGCTCGTTGCGGGCCTCGTCCAGCAGCGCACGCTGCTGGGCGTCGAGCTGGCGCACGCGGGTATCGATGACCGAGGATTCGATGAAGTCCGGGCTGGCTGCGCCCGAGCGCGCCAGGCGCTGCGCGGCGCGCAGGCGATCGAGCGCGCCGCCGATGTCCCCCAGCGCCGCGCGCGACTCGGCCTCGGCGCGCAGCGCGCGCAGCGGCTGGCCCTGCTGGCGCGTGACGAGCGCGAGCTGGCTCCAGGCGAGTGCATCGCCGCGCTGCTCGGTGACCCAGCTCTGCAAGGCTTCGGCACTGCGCCGCAGTTCGTCGGGCCGGCCGGCACGCGCCGCTTCGAGCGCCGCCTGGGCGCGCAGCAGCAGCACCGCACGCGAGCCGTCGTCGATGCGCTCGAGGGCCGTCAGCGCGCCGGCCACGTCGCCGCCGGCAAGTTGGACCTGCGCCTGCATCAGCGCAAGCTGGCGCTCGGCGCGTGGTTCGCGCGCCGATCCCAGGCCGTCGCGCAACAAGGGCGCCGCCGCAGCCAGCGTGCTGCGGGCGCGCGCGGGCTCGCGCAACTCGAACGACGCCGTCGCACTGCCGATCAGCGCGCCATAACGCTCCGCCGCACCGGCGCCGGCGGCGGCCTCGAACGCCTGCTGGCGCCGCAGCGCCTGCACCGTGGTGTCCATCAACACGCGTGCGCGCGCCTGCATCGCGGCATGTTCGAACGCGCCGCGCGGCCCGGCCGGCGCGGCCGCCGAGCCGTCGATGCGCGAACGCGCCTCGCCGATGCGCTCGGTGCTCAGCGGGTGGCTGCGCAGGTAGGGGAAGGCGTTGCCGCCGTCGTTGAGGCGAAAGGCGTTCTCCAGTTTCTCGAACATCGCCGCCGCGCCGGCGGGCGCGTAGCCGGCCGCGCTGTAGATGCCGTAGCCGATGCGGTCGGCTTCGCGCTCCATGTCGCGCGAGAAGTTGAGCTGGCCCTGCATCATCGCGGCCTGGCCGCCGAGCACGGCAGCCTGCGCCACGTCGGCACCACTCGACCCCGAGCGGCTGGCCGCGAGCAGGCCGACCATCATCGCCGCCATGCCGATCAACGACTGCCGGCTCGAGTTGGCCACACCACGGGCGATGTGGCGCTGCGAGATGTGCACCAGCTCGTGCGCCAGCACCGACGCCAGCTCGTCGCGGGTGGCGGTCATCGCCATCAGACCCAGGTGCACGCCGACATAACCCCCGGGCAGCGCAAAGGCATTCACGCTGCGGTCGCGCACGAGGAAGGCCTCCCAGGCGAAGGCGCTGTCGACATCGGCGCCGATCTCGCCGCGCTGGCGCGCCGCGGCGACCAGCGGCTGCCAGAGCGACTGCACGTAGTCCAGCAGCAGCGGGTCGTCGAGATAGGCCGGGTCGCTGCGCACCGCGCGCATGATGCGTTCGCCCAACCGGCGCTCGGTGGCGACGTCGAAGTCCTCCGACACCGAGTCGCCGAGCGACGGCAGCCGCACCTGCGCCGGCGCCGGCGCGGCCAGCGCGAGGGCCAGCAGCAGCGGCAGGGTGCGACGGAGTGCGAACTTCACGCCGCTATCATGACACCGCCCTTGTTGCTGCACTGTTTCGCCATGTCTTCGCCATTGACGCATTTCGACACCGCCGGCCAGGCGCACATGGTCGATGTGGGCGCCAAGGCCGAGACGCAGCGCGTGGCGCGCGCCGAAGGCGTGATCCGCATGCTGCCGGCGACCTTCGCGCTCGTCGCCGCCGGCGGCGCAAAGAAGGGCGACGTGATCGGCGTCGCGCGCATCGCCGCCATCCAGGCCGCCAAGCGCTGCGCGGACTTGGTGCCGCTGTGCCACCCGCTGCCGATCACCCGCGTGGCGGTGGAGTTCGCGCTGGAAGAAGCGACGAGCAGCGTGCGCTGCACGGTGCAGGTGGAAACGCTCGGCCGCACCGGCGTCGAGATGGAGGCGCTGTGCGCCGTGCAGGTCGGCCTGCTAACGGTCTACGACATGTGCAAGGCGGTCGACCGCGGCATGGTCATCGACGGCGTGCGCGTGCTGGAAAAGCGCGGCGGCAAGTCGGGGGATTGGGTGGCGGGCTGAGTAAGCACTAACCGGCCCACTCACTAGGCGACCGACCGAAGGGCCTTCTGTCCATTTCCCGTCCAAACGAGGACGGGAACAATGGCATCGATCAGGCAGAGGAACGGCAAGTGGCAGGCGCGGGTGATCCGCAAGGGACAACCGCCGCAGGCCCGCACCTTCTTGAGCAAGCAGGACGCGGAACGCTGGGCGCGCGGCGTCGAAACCGAGATAGACCGTGGCACCTGCACGAGCCGCACAGAGGCCGACCGCACGACCTTGGGCGAGGTCATCGCCCGCTACTGCGCCGAGGTCACGCCAAGCATGCGCGCCGCGCATGATGACCTGATCCGACTGAAGGCCCTGCAGCGCAATCCGCTGTGCGCCAACACCATGAGCGGCCTCACACCCGCGAAGGTGGCGGCCTTCAGGGATCAGCGCCTGCGCCAAGTCCAGCCCGGCACGGTGATCCGTGAGCTTGCCTACCTGTCGAGCATCATCAACCACGCGCGCCGCGAGTGGGGCATCCACTGCACGAACTCCGTCGCGCTCGTCAGGAAACCCGAGGCACCCCAAGGGCGCGAGCGGCTGTTATCGGCCAACGAGGAAGCCCTCTTGCTGGCCGCATTGGCGCCGAGCGGTGGGCGCTCCCCGTGGGTGCGCCCCGTCGTCGAGCTTGCCTTGCAGACCGCCATGCGGCGCGGCGAGCTGCTGGGATTGCGCTGGGGTGACGTACACCTGACCGAGCGCGTGGCCGTGCTGCCGCTCACCAAGAACGGGGATCGCCGTCTCGTGCCTCTATCGACGGGCGCGGTGCGCATCTTGGGAGCACTCCCCCGGGCGCTGCACGACGACCGCGTGTTCCCGGTTCAGGCCGCTGCACTGGCGAAGGCGTTTGATCGAGCGACGGCCCGTGCTGGGCTGCTCAACCTGCGCTTCCATGACCTGCGGCACACCGCCATCACGCGCATGTCCACCAAGCTGCCGAACGTGATCGAGCTGGCGGCCGTGTCAGGGCATCGGAGCCTGCGAATGTTGCAGCGGTACTACCACCCGAACCCGCAGGAACTGGCGGCGAAGCTGGGGTAGCGCCAGCGTTTGAAGCATGTGCGGGGAGTGCGTGTGCTCACTACGGACTCGCTCGGACAAATCGGCACCGTAAGTGCAACCAGCCCGGCCAAGCCGGGTGACTGAACCTAGCCGCCACACACGCGGCAGTGAACGGCCCTCGGGAGCCGGCGGCACGGGGCGCGAGCCTTGTCGTCGCACGGCAACCCGGCGGCGCATCGCGGCCCGGCCATCACCGGGCTAACCAGCGCACACCCCCGCGCTCCTCACAGCCTCGCCATCTCACGCCCGACAGGGCAGGCGGCGCCGTGGGCAACTCCTTTCGACCGATGACCCAACATACACCCTTGCGGTTCGCGGATGCTGTCGCAGCAGCTATCGCCGCCGCACCCCGTCCCGCCACTGAGCTACAAGCGCAGGCAGCACCCCTGATCGAGCACGCGAGCGCATGGCTCCTTGCCGAGATGCGCCGGCATGGCAACGACCCGAGCCGGATTCATACCGCGGCACTCCGTGAGCTGCTGACAGGGTTCACGCACCAAGCCCTCGGCATCGACGCGGGGCGCTTTGCCTACGCGATGCCATGCGGCGCGGGCAAGACCCTCGGCATGATCGTGTGGCTCGCGTCAGCGTGGAAGCTGGGCATCCGCATCTCCGTAGCCGTCTCGGCCTCGCAGATCGAGGCACTGTGCAAGATCAAGGACGCCCTCATCGAGTACGGCGTGCCCGAGGCGATCATCGGCGTGAGGCACAGCTACGGGGCTGCTGCGCGCCACCCGGACACCGGGGACGACGACCGCCCAATCATGCTGGTGTCGCACGAGCGTATCCGGCGGGGCCGCGACCACGGGCTGTTCTGCCGGCACCTGGGCATCGCCCGCGACCTGCTCATTTGGGATGAAAGCCTGATCGCGGCCGAGACGACATCGCTGGCCCTGACTTCTGCCAGTGTGGCCGCCCGTGGCGTGCTCAGTGTGCTGCCGCCGGCATCGCCGCTGCGCGTTGCCCTGGCGCGCGACCTCACGGTGTTGAACGCGGAAGCCGGGCGACTGCGGTCTGACCCGGCTGCCACACCGGCCACACTCGAACTGCTGCGCGGCGTTGATCTTCAGGCCGCCCGTGCCGAACTGCTAGGACTGCGCGGGCGGGACCGGATGCAGCACGCTGCGATTGAGACCGTCAAGGACTACCTGCAATTGGCGCAGCGCCCTGTGGCTATCGCCGTTCCCGCCGCCGGGGATAGCAACGACGGATTGATTCACTACTCGCCCGTCATCGACCCCGAGTTGACGAACATCGCTGTTCTGGATGCGAGCTTCCCTATCCGCTTGCTTGCGCGTGGGGGCAATCTCGTGAGCCGCACCACGCCAGCCATGAGGCAGTGCAAGCGGTACGAGCGCGTCTATGTGCACCTCGCGCGGGTGGGCGCCGGTCGGCGCGGTTGGGGGAAGGGCAAGAAGTGGGACGGAAAGACGGAGCGCGAGCTTGTGCGCCTCACTGTGGAGGCAGTTCGGAAGACACCACAGGGCGATCCGATCCTGGTCTTCACCTTCAAGGACGCACCGACGCATGCCCTCAAGGAAGGGCTGACCCGCGCCGGGATCGACCTCGCCGAACAGATCGCGGTTAACGGAGTGCTGCGCCCGCGCATCTCATGGCTCACTTGGGGTCGGGAGACTTCCCTGAACGAGTACGGGCACTGCAAACACGTCATCCTGGTCGGCGTGCTGCGCCGCAGTCATCTCGACCTAGCGGCCTGCAAGGCAGGGCTCCTGGACAGCATCAACCACCGCGCGAAGAAGCAGGAACTGAGCGAGCTGGCACTGTCCGAAATGGCGCACTGCGTGTTGCAGGCCATGAATCGGGGAGCTTGCCGAAGGGTTGACGCCGAAGGCCAAGCGCACGCGATGAATCTCACGATTTTCGCCTACGCACCGGGACTCAAAGGGGCACTCGACGAGTGCCTTCCGGGCGTCGAGTGGGTCGAGGAGATTCCGGCAAGCGCAGGCTCCCGCACCGCCCATCTGACACAGAAGGTCGCGGCCTATTTGGACGGGCTGTCGCCCGACATGGTGAGCATCAGCGTCAACAAGCTCAAGGGGGCCGTGAAATCCGACCTCGGGGCGGATGCGTGGTCAACGGCCATTCAAGGCGCGCTGAAAGGCCCCGCCGGTTGGTGCCAGCCCAAAGGCAGCCGCTCCCTCATCCGCAAGCACGCCGCCTGACGACTAGTCGGGGTGTCTCCATAAAGACTTCTATTGGGGCCACCCTGACTAAAACGTCCTTGCCACCTCATCGCAGGTACACATGCCACGACCACTCATCAAGTTCGACAATCGGCGGGTTCACGGCCTCCTGCGCCGTCACCCGACGCACCCCGAGGCGCACCAGATCATCCTTGACACCATCGTCAGGCGGCCCGCTCGGCGGTTGTCTGGCAACACGCTGGTTAGCGTGCTGACTGCCTGCCCAACGATCACCACCAAGGCCGTTGACGATGCCACGGGGCGCAGGCTCGGTCGCAGCGCCTGCATGGAGTACGCGGCGCTGGCCCGAGAAGCGTCAGCCGGTATCACCGAGTACCTACGCCGCGAGCGGCCTCAGGCGTGACCCTGTTCGCCGTCATCGGGGAGGGATCGGCTTGGGAGGTTGTCCGCGAAGCGGACGGCGCCCGCGCCGGGCTGTTCGGCGCCGCGAACCTGGGCGAGCAGGGCGAGGGCAGACGCCTTCGTGAAGCTGCTTGCGGAGAGCGCACCTGTCGTGGGCCGCGTCGAGTGGCTGCCCGGTGCTGGGTGCGGTGAAGCCCCGCCATAGTCGGCGCCAAAAAAATGCTGCGAAATTGCGAGGGGGCACCTCACATCGGGCCGGTGCTCGTTCCCCCCGTGCCGGGCCTCGTTGCAGCGATGGGCTGTGCGCGGCGCCTGACGGTTGCGCCCCCGCCATCCCGGCGCCCTACGGCTTGCGCCGGGCCGAGAGCCACAGCCGCACCGCCAGGAGCACCAGCGCGACGCTGACGGCCGGCAGCAGCAGCCCTTTCCAGCCGTAGGCGAAGATGAGGCCCGGGCTCGGCATGGCGAGCACGCCTAGTAGGGCCAGGAGAAGGGCGCCGATGTACCGAAGGACTCGCATACCTGTAGGTTAGCAGCGGGCCGCTCGCACCCCTGCTCGCGCGCTCATACCGAAAGCCCCTGCGCCGAAAGCTGAAAGTTGCCCGGGCAGGAATGCGTCACGGAGTACATACCGAAACCACTTGCTTTCCGTATGAGCTTCAGGCAGTATCGGGTCAAGCTCACCAAACGTTGAGGCCCGCATGCCACGTACCCCTATCCGACGCACAGCGCCGCCCCGCGTCGCCCTT
>Ga0307505_10003040_pt1 | contig 10906 bp, 7 predicted proteins | sample 23_S_MG_FD_202183 | JGI IMG/M metagenome (GOLD analysis project Ga0307505, IMG submission 202183) | Soil microbial communities from Populus trichocarpa stands in riparian zone in the Pacific Northwest, United States - 23_S | ecosystem: Environmental > Terrestrial > Soil > Riparian zone > Trees... | reverse complement strand
CCCATCAAAACGCAAGGACTTTGTTCAAACTACATGGGAACATAATGAAACACACAGAACTCGCCTTTGTCGAACTGTGTCAAGCAGTTAGGGCACAAAATCAGATGCGAATCGGTGGGAACTTCGGTTTAGCCCTCCGGGCGCTCGCGATGAGTGCGCGGAAGCCGTGTGAGGCTCTTGGGACAGTCGAACCGAAAGCCGCGTGCGGCGTTCAAGCCGCGACGGCAGAGGAAAGTCCCTCGCGAGAGCCCGGCGGGCTAAAGCCCACCGCTCCACAGCAACCATTCGCTCTTGACATTGCCGGCTCTGCGCCTTTGTGAGAACCGCTCAGACCAAACTTGATCGTCGCGACTGGCCGGTGAAAGCCGCGCCGACGACGGCGACGGCGACCAGCGCCAGCGCCGCGCCGGTGAAGAAGGCTGCGCGTGGCGAGACCTCCTGGTAGAGGAGGCCGAACAGGGCCGTGCCGGCCAGGACACAGACGCCGTTGGCCAGGTAATAGAGACCGAAGCTCTTGCCCCGGGTCTCCGCGGGAACGAGGTCGGCGATCCAGGCTCGCTCGGCACCCTCGAACAACGTGAACGGAATGGCGTAGGCGATGAACAGCAGGACGAAGGACGTCAGCGTCTGCGCGAACGGGAACAGCGCGTAGATGGCGGCGTAGCTGGTCCATCCCGCCATGAGCAGGTAGCGGCGGTCGACACGATCGGAAAGTGCTCCCGCCCGCGTGGAGAAGAGCGACTTGATCACGTGATGGCCGGCCCACAGCGCGGGCAGCATGGCTGTTGAGACGCCGGCCGCGTGCGCTTGGAGCAGCAGGAACGCGTCGGAGGAGTTCGCGAGCGCGAACAGCGAAATGGCGGTCAGGGCCTTTCGGAATGACGCGGGATCAGGAACCGCCGATGCGGCAGCCGGCTGTTCGCTCGACGGAAGGACGTCCGCGATCGTCTGCTCGGCTGCAGTCTTCTGTTCCCGGAGGAAGACCGCCAGGATCAACGCGGCGATCGCACCTGGAATCACGGCGATGAAGAAAACCGTGCGCAAGGGCACGCCCAGTCCCTGCAGGAGCAGGATCGCCAGCAGCGGACCAACGATGGCTCCGGTGTGGTCGAGGGCCCGGTGGAAGCCGTAAGCCCGTCCGCGTTCCACGACCGGCGTGACATCGGCGATCATCGCGTCCCGAGGTGCCGAGCGAATGCCCTTGCCCGTGCGATCGACGAGGCGGGCCGCCAGAACGAAGGGCCAGATTGTTGCGACCGCGATCAGCGCTCGCGATCCCGCGGCCAGAAAATAACCGGCCACGATCAGCGGCTTGCGCCGCTTCCAACGATCCGACCATGCACCGGAGAAGTACTTCAGGATCGACGCGAGCCCGTCCGCGGCACCTTCGATGAGTCCCAGAACCGCGGGCGTCGCACCCAGCGTGGCCGTGAGAAAGATCGGCAGGAGCGGGTAGATCAATTCGCTCGCCGCATCGTTGAGTAGGGCCGCCAGTCCAAGGAGGACGACCTGAGGTTTGAGCCGGGAGCGTCGCACGGGCGCAGGATATCTTCGTCGCCCGTCTTCTCGAGCCTCGTTCCGTCTCGTGTCTCGGAGTCTTCGAGTCGTCGAGTCTTCGAGTCGTCGAGTTGGCGATCAAAGGGGTCTCATAGTCTCAGAGGTTCACAGTCTCATAGAGGCTCTTGGGACGGACACCTATGAGACTGTGAGCCTATGCGACTGTGACACTCTCGACGACTCGACGACTCGGGGCCCGGGGACAGAAGACTGGGGACGAGAGACGAGAAGGGCTGAAGAACTGGATAGAATGCGCCCGAATTCACGAAGGAGCTTCCTAACATGGCAATCAAGAAAGTGGGCGTGCTCGGCTGCGGTTTGATGGGGTCGGGCATCGCTCAGGTTGCGGCTCAGGCCGGGTATGACGTCGTCGTTCGCGAGGTCGAGCAGTCGTTCCTCGACAAGGGGCTGGGTGGGATTCGCAAGTTTCTCGGCAAGTCCGTCGAGAAGGGGAAGATGCAGCAGGGGGACATGGACGCCTGCCTCTCCCGTCTGAAGGGAACGACGAGTCTCGAGGACCTGGCGGATTGCGACATCATCATCGAGGCGATCATCGAGAACGCGCAGCTCAAGAAAGACACGTACGCGCAGCTCGACAAGATCGTGAAACCCGAGGCCCTGTTCGCCTCGAATACGTCCTCGCTGACCATCACCGAGCTCTCCATGGCCACGGCCCGGCCGAAGCAGTTCGTGGGGATGCACTTCTTCAACCCCGTGCCTCTCATGAAGTTGGTGGAGGTGGTCCGCACCATCCTCACCTCGGACGAGAGTTTCGAGGCCGCCTTCGCCTTCGCCAAGAGCCTCGGCAAGGAGGCCGTGAAGTGTCAGGACAATTCCGGCTTCATCGTCAACCGGCTGCTCGTCCCGTACATCCTGGACGCCATTCGTTCTTATGAAGAGGGCGTCGGCTCGATCGAAGACATCGACAAGGCCATGGTTCTGGGCTGCGGCTACCCGATGGGCCCGTTCACGCTGCTCGACTTCGTCGGCCTCGACACCACCTACTTCATCACGCACGTCATGTACGAGGAGTATCAGGAGAAGCGCTTCGCCTCACCGGCCCTGCTCCGCAAGATGGTCCTGGCCGGCCGTTACGGCCGCAAGACCGGCGCCGGGTTCTATGACTACTCCGGCGAGAAGCCCGTGCCATTCGACGCAAAGCGTTAAGCCGGCGTAGAGACTGCGTTGTCGGTTGTCCGTTGTCTGTTGTCTGCGAGGTTTCGCCTGGATCAGGCATCGCAAGGCAACAGGCGCAGCGAAACCGCCAACCCACAACCGCCAACCGACAACCAGGAAAAACAACATGTCCTACGAAAACATCAGAACCGAAAACAAAGACGGCATCCTCATCCTCACCATCGACCGGGCCAAGGTGCTCAACGCGCTCAACGCTCAGACCGTGGGGGAGATCGGACAAGCCTTCGAGGCGGCGCGTGAAGACGCGTCGGTGAAGGCGGTCATCGTCACCGGCGGTGGCGCGAAGGCATTCGTGGCCGGGGCCGACATCGCGGAGTTGGCCACGATGACTCCCGTGACCGGCAAGGCCATCGCGGAGAAGGGTCAGCGTGTCTTCCGCACCATCGAGCGCTTCCCGAAGCCGGTCATCGCCGCGATCAACGGCTTCGCGCTCGGCGGCGGCTGTGAGCTGGCGCTGGCCTGCCACATCCGCATCGCCTCCACGGAAGCGAAACTGGGGCTGCCGGAGGTCACGCTGGGCATCATCCCGGGCTACGGTGGCACGCAGCGCATGGCCCGCCTTCTGGGTAAGGGCAGAGCTCTGGAGCTGATCCTCACCGGCGACCGCATCGGCGCCGAGGAGGCGCTGCGCATCGGACTGGTGAACAAGGTCGTCCCGGCCGAGGAGTTGCTGGCCACGGCCGAGGAGATGGCCCGTAAGATCGCGTCCCGCGGACCCCTGGCCGTCCGCGCCGCGATTGAAGCCGTCATGAGCGGGAGCGACATGCCCTTCGAAGAAGGCCAGCTCCTGGAAGCCACCCTCTTCGGCCTCCTCGCCTCCACTGAGGACATGAAGGAAGGGATGGCCGCGTTCCTGGAGAAGAGGGCGGCCGCGTTTCAGGGGAGGTGACGTTCTCCCATCTCCCGTCTTCGGTCTTCGGTCGTCGAGTCGTCGAGTCGTCGAGTCGTCAAGTCGTCGAGTCGTCGAGTCGTCAAGTCGTCGAGTCGTCGAGTCGTCAAGTCTTCGAGTCGTCAAGTGGTCAAGTCGTCGAGTCGTCGAGTCGTCGAGTCGTCAAGTCTTCGAGTCGTCAAGTGGTCAAGTCGTCGAGTCTCACAGTCGCATAGCGCGGGCTCCGCCCGACAGCCCAACGCAGCACTTGCCTGTCATCCTGAGCGGGCGGTGGAGCGGGAGGCGAAGGATCTCCTGCCGACGGAGCGAGTGTCGTGCATCGGCAGGGGATCCTTCGCGCCCACCCGCCGCCCGCTCAGGATGACAGCAAGGTTGTGTGTGCCGCGCGAAGAAGTTGAGGTGAAGAGCACAAGAAGGTGGTTGGTCTATGAGACTGTGAGACTGTGCACCTATGAGACTCTCGAAGACTCGACGACTCGAAGACTCGACGACTCGACGACTCGGAATTCAAGAGCGCGCCTCCCTGTAAACTGAGAGACCAATGGAAAACCTCGAGCACCTGATCCACGACTGGAATCTCGATGGCGAGCAGCCGGCGCGTCCGCCTCGCAAGATCGAGTTCGACGATGAGACCCTGCGCGATGGGTTGCAGTCGCCGTCGGTCACCGATCCGGGCATCGAGGACAAGCTGCGCATCCTGCACTACATGAACGACATCGGCATCGACAACGCCGACATCGGGCTGCCGGGTGCCGGGCCTCACGTGCAGAAGACGGTCGAGCGGCTGGCGCGCGAGATCGTGGATCAGAAGCTGTCCGTCTATCCCAGCGCTGCTGGGCGGACGCATGAGAATGACGTGCGCCCGATCATCGAGATCTCGCAGCGGGTGGGCATTGCCATCGAGGCCGATCTCTTCATCGGATCGTCCCCCATCCGGCAGTTCGCGGAGGAGTGGGAACTGCCGTGGATCGTCGAGCAGTCGGCCAAGGCCGTTCGCTTCGCGGTCAGCAACGGCATCCCGGTCATGTACGTGACCGAAGACACGACGCGCTCCAAGCCGGAGGACATCGAGCAGCTCTACACCGCGGCCATCGATGCGGGCGCGGCGCGGGTGTGCATCGCCGATACCGTCGGCCACGCCACACCATGGGGGACGCGCAATGTCGTCCGTTTCGTGCGGCAGCTCGTGGACCGCATCAACCCCGCGGTCAAAGTCGATTGGCACGGCCATCAGGATCGTGGCCTCGGCGTCATCAACTGTGTGGCCGCGCTCGAGGCCGGTGCCGATCGCGTCCATGGCTCCGCCGCGGGCATTGGCGAGCGCGTCGGCAACACGCCCATGGATATCCTCATGGTCAACCTCAAGCTCATGGGCTGGATCGACAACGACCTCACGGCGCTTCCCGACTACGTGAAGTTCGTGTCGCGCGTCACCAACGTCCCGCTCGACGACCGCTACCCCGTTTTCGGCCGCGACGCCTTCCGCACCGGGACGGGCGTTCACGCCGCCGCGATCATCAAAGCGAAGAAGAAGGGAAGCGATTGGCTGGCGGACCGCGTTTACTCCGGCGTTCCCGCCGGCATGTTCGGGCTCAGCCAGGTGATCGAGGTCGGTCCGATGTGCGGGCTCTCGAATGTGATTTACTGGCTGGACGCGCACGGATACCCGCAGGAAGAAACACTGGCGAAAGAGCTTTATCAGCTCGCGAAGTCGACGAACCGGATGCTGACCGACGAGGAGCTGCACTCTCGCGCGAAGCAGTGGCAGGACACGCAGCACGCAGCACTCAGCACCCCGCACTAGATGTGAAGCCCGAGTGGCGAAATGGCAGACGCAGTGGACTCAAAATCCACCGTCCTCACGGACATGTCGGTTCGAGTCCGACCTCGGGCACCAATCTTTCGCAGCGAGATCTCGCTTCAGAAACGTACAATAACCATCATGCGCCGTCTCCTCGCCCTCCTCTCCGTCCTCGCTGTTTCCCAGGCCGCGCTCGCCATTTCGGAGTCCGGACCTCGCGAGGAAGGCCCCCGTCGCGCCGAGGGCCGGGCGGTCATCGTCACGCCGGCACATGCGCTGAGCGCAGCGGATCGCGCCGAGCTGGCCGCCAAAGGCCTCACGGTCAAGCACGCTTTGGGCGGCGGACGATATTTGGCGCGCGCTCAGGATACGGCGGACCTGACTGGGGACGCGCGAGTCGTGGCCATCGAGCCGCTGACGGCCGAGAGGAAGATCGACTTCGCCGCGCGGCGTGAGGCCGGCTCCGGACGGACGCTCGCCAACGTACACGTGATCTTCCATCGCGACATCACGTTCCCGGATGCGTTGCAGGCCGTCCTTACTGCCGGTGGAGCGGTCGAGCCGTTCACGTTTCGTTTTCTCCCGGCGCAGCGCATCGACGCGAAGATCGCTCCGTCCGCGCTGTCCGCGCTCGCAGCGGACGAGCGCGTTTTCGCCATCGCCGGGCCACGCAACTTCAAGATCGCGAATGACAACGCCACCTCCGCAGCGCTCTCGCACGTGACCGAGGTCCAGGCTGCGCCGTACGGGCTCAGCGGGCTGGGCATCACCGTCTCGCTTTTCGAGCTGGGCGCCGCGCAAGCGACGCACGTCGAGTTCGGCGGACGGCTCACGCTCGCTTCCAGCACGGCCGGCGGCTCGTCCGGCGATCGGCGCCATGGCACTCACGTCGCCGGAACGATCGGCGCATCGGGCGTCCGCGCGGACGCGAAAGGCATGGCGCCCGCGGCGACCATTCATCAATTCTGCGTCCCGACCGGCGGCAACCAGTGCACGGGCGACTGGCTCGAGCTCAAGGAAGACCGGCTCGCGCCGCTGGGTGTCCTCGCGGACAACAACTCCTGGGGCTACATCCTCGGCTGGCAGAGCGGCGACGTGCCTCTCTGGAATGGAGCGGATCGTTACTACGGCGCCTACGATCTGATCGTCGGTTCTCCTGTCGACAAGATCTCCAACGAGCAAGGCATCCTCTTCGTCAACTCCACAGGCAACGACGGCAACCTGCCCTCCGCCCTCGCGAACGACCCGTGGAAAGGTCACCATCACGTCGACGAATTCGGCGAAGAGATCGGCAACCAGACGTTTTGCGTTTCGCAGAACGGCTCGGGTACGGATTGTCCTCCCGGCTGCAACGGCGCGGGCACGCCCTGCGAGATCGGCCTGCATGGAGCCGCGACGCCGTTCGACACGATCGGGGTGACGGCCGCGGCGAAGAACAACGTGGCCGTCGGTGCCGTCGATGGGAACGGCCAGATCATCAGTTTCAGCTCGCGAGGTCCGGCGAAGGACGGTCGCGTCAAGCCGGACGTGGTGGCCCGCGGCACGGCGCTCTCGAGCGTGCCTACCGATGCGTACCAGACGCTGCAAGGGACCTCCATGGCCGCGCCCGTGGTCACGGGGATCGCGGCGCTGATCGGCGAGCAGTGGAAGCGCACCTTCGCCGGCGCGAAGCCCACTCCCGCGCAGATCAAGACGCTCCTCATCGCAGGCGCGCGCGACCTGGGCAATCCGGGGCCCGATTACACCTACGGCTTCGGCCTGGCCGACGCGAAGAACTCTGTCGATCTGATCCTGGCAGACGCTGCTCGCGGCGATCGCATCCGGAACCTGACCTTCGCCGAAGGCCAGGCGGTCACGCAGCACGAGATTCCGCTGGTGGTCACGGAACAGACGAATCTGCGCGTGGTGCTGGACTGGCCGGATCCGCCGATTGCCATGCCGATCGGAGGCGACGACGACATCGCCCCGGTGGCACTGGTCAACAATCTCGACGTGAAGGTGCTCGATCCCGCGGGCAACACGCACTTCGCGTGGGTGCTCGACAAGAATCAGGTGAACGCGAATGCCACGCGTGGCGCGAACACAGTCGACAACGTCGAGATGGTGGAGATCGCGAACGCCGCACCCGGCATCTACCGAGTGGTCGCCACGGGCACGAAGGTCGACGAGGGTCCGCAGAGCGCGGTGCTCGTGGCCAACGCGCGCTTCGCGCGCCCATGTGTCGACATCCAGGAGACGAGCAACAACAACACGCCCGAGTCGGCCTACGGAAACATCAACTCGGGATCGAAGATCTACGGCGGTCTCTGCTCGTCGTCGGACGTGGACTTCTACAAGTTCCTGGCCAGCCGGGAAGGTCCGGTCAGCGTCACCATCACCACGGGAGACACGCCACTGCGCGCCACGCTCACCGGCACCGGGATCTCACGCACGCAGAACATCGACGCCAACTCGACGGCCGTCCTGAACGCCGACTCGAACGTCGCGCCGAACACCGTCACGCTGAAGATCGAGCCACAGGGCGCCCTCGGCGCCGAGCCGCAGTATTCGTTCACGCCCACCTTCGGCGTGAAGGTCCCCCCCAAGCGCCGCACCGTCCGCCCGTAGCTGCGACCTGAGTACAGCTTCCCGTAGATGAGTGTCCGCTCGACTCTCTTTGTTCTCAGTTGTCGGTTCTCAGTTCGTGGTGATCCACCTGTGGCGCGATCAGGTACAGACAACCGATCACCGACAACGGACAACCCAACTCACTGGACACTCTCCTCCGGGCGCTGTACGAAGGAAGCGCCGGCGTCCCGCCGGCTGGCCCTGCGGCGTCTCGCCGGCTGGCCCTGCGGCGTCTCGCCGCAGGCGCATTACAATGCGCCCTCGATGGCCGCGTACAAAACCCTGCAGGTCGCGCTCAGTGATGGTGTGCTGACCGTGACCCTCGACCGACCCGAAGTCCACAACGCTTTCAACGAGAACCTCATCGCCGAGGCCCTCGACCTCTTCTCCAACATCGACGTCGAGGCGACGCGAGTGATCGTCCTGAAGGGGACGGGCCGCAACTTCTGCGCGGGCGCGGACCTCAACTGGATGTCGCGCATGGTGTCATTCACGCGCGAAGAGAACATTCGGGACTCGTCGAAGCTGGCCAGGATGTATGCGCTGATGAACGAGTGTCCGGTGCCTGTGGTCGGTCGCATCCAGGGCGCGGCCATCGGCGGCGGCGTGGGCCTCGTGGCCATCTGCGATGTGGCCATCACCAGCGCCACGACGCAGTTCGGCTTGTCCGAGGTGAAGCTGGGGATCGTTCCGGCCGTCATCTCCCCGTACGTGATCGCCAAGATCGGCGAGACTCACGCCCGCGCGCTCTTCCTCACCGGCGAACGCTTCGACGCCGCGCGTGCGATGCACATCGGGCTCGTGCATCGCGTCGTGGAGACGGAGAGCGAGCTGGACGCGGCGGTCTTCGAGACCGTGACACAGCTCAAGACCTCGGGACCCGAGGCCGTGCGGGCCTGCAAGAAGCTCATCGCTTACGTCGCTGCGAACGAGCTCGCGGACGCGATTCCTTACACCATCGAGGCAATCGCGGAACGCCGCGTTTCCGCCGAGGGACAGGAAGGCATGCAATCGTTCCTCAACAAGGGGCTGGCCGGTTGGATCTCAAAAAACTAGTGGTCCCCAACCGCGGCGAGATCGCGGTGCGCATCGCCCGGGCCTGTCGCGAGATGGGCGTCGTCTCCGTGCTCGCGCACGCCGAAGACGACGACATCCGCTTCACCGCCCGCTTCTTCGACGAGACGGTCTCCCTCGGCACCGGCGACGCGCGCGACACCTATCTGAACGTCGGAAAAGTGATCGACGCCGCTCGCGCCGCCGGCGCGGACGCGTTGCATCCGGGCTACGGATTTCTCTCCGAGCGTGCCGAGCTCTCCGCCGCTTGCGAAGAGGCGGGACTGATCTTCGTGGGACCCAAGGCGTCGTCCATCGCGGCCATGGGATCGAAGGCGGAGTCGCGCCGGCTCATGCAATCCCTCGGCGTCCCCATCGTTCCCGGCTACGACGGCGAAGATCAGTCGCCCGCAACGTTGATGCGCGAGGCACTCAACGTCGGCTTTCCGCTGCTGGTGAAAGCCTCGGCGGGCGGAGGCGGGAAGGGGATGAAGATCGTCCGCTCCCGCGAGGAGTTGCAACCGGCCATCGAATCCGCGGCGCGTGAGGCGAAAAAGTCCTTCGGGGACGACCGTCTCCTGCTGGAGCGCTACATCGAGGAGCCGCGGCACGTCGAGTTTCAGATCTTCGGCGACGGACACGGAAAAGTCCTGCACCTCTTCGAGCGCGACTGCTCGATCCAGCGCAGACACCAGAAGGTCATCGAGGAGTCGCCGGCACCGCGCTACTCCGAGGAGCTCCGCGGGCGCATGGCCAACGCGGCCATCGCCGCGGCCGCGGGTGTCGACTATCGCAACGCCGGCACCGTGGAGTTCATCGTCACGCCGGAAGGGGAGTTCTACTTCCTCGAGATGAACACGCGTCTGCAGGTCGAGCATCCGGTGACGGAACTGGTCGCGGGCGTGGACCTCGTCCGCGCGCAGCTCGACGTGGCTTCGGGCAAGCCGCTTCCGTGGACGCAGGAGCAACTCGCGCAGCGAGGTCACGCCATCGAAGTGCGCGTGTACGCCGAGGATCCGGACAATCGATTCCTCCCGCAGAGCGGTGCCATCGCCGCGTATCGCGAGCCGAGTGGTCCCGGTGTCCGCGTCGACGCCGGCGTCACGCGCGGCAGCGAGATCAGCATCAAGTTCGATCCGATGCTGGCGAAACTGATCTGCTACGCGGAAGACCGTGCGAGTTGCATCGACCGCATGAGCCGCGCCCTGAGCGACTACGTGATCCTCGGCACGCGGACGAATCTCTCCTGGTTGCGCCGCGTCATCACCCATCCCGCGTTTCGCGACGGACGGGTGAGCACGCGGTTCCTGCAGGATCACGAAGCCGATCTGCAACCGCGCGTGCCCGAGGTCGTCCCCGAGATCGCCGCGGCGCTCGCGGCGTTGCCGCGGCGCGCCGCCGCGACGTCAACGCAAACGCGACTGCCCTCAGTCTGGGACCTCGTCGGCTCGCGATGATTGTGTGAATGCGCTTTCTTGAGGCGCACGGTGAGAATCACAGCGCGGGCTACGCCCGCCAACCCAACGCGGATGAGAGGCTGTGCAGACATCCGCGATTTTCCCAGCCTGTCATCCTGAGCGGGCGGCGGGTGGGTGCGAAGGATCCCCTGCGGAAAACGCAACCCGCGCAGGTTGGACGAGAGCGCGGTTCTCGTGCTCGCACGTTCGTCGTTCTTTGCACGAGATCCTTCGCGCCCACCCACCTCTCGCTCAGGATGACAGGAGGGCAGCGCCGCAGATTTCTGGACAACCTCTGAGAGGCTGTGCAGAAATCCGCGACTTTCCCAGCCTGTCATCCTGAGC
>Ga0307505_10003039_pt1 | contig 10915 bp, 7 predicted proteins | sample 23_S_MG_FD_202183 | JGI IMG/M metagenome (GOLD analysis project Ga0307505, IMG submission 202183) | Soil microbial communities from Populus trichocarpa stands in riparian zone in the Pacific Northwest, United States - 23_S | ecosystem: Environmental > Terrestrial > Soil > Riparian zone > Trees... | reverse complement strand
GTGGCTCGCGAGGGGGCTCGTTGCGACGCCTTGTTGCCTGGCTCGGATGGAATGAGGGCTGGCTCACCCTTCGCTCGATCGCCGCGTCGCTCCGGCTCCGCAGCGAGGGGCATGTGTCCGGGATGATTCGCCATTGTGAGCTCGAACTTGGCCGCGATTCAGTTCTCCTCGACTTGCTGGATCGCGCGACTGCATCGCTGCGAGCTTGAATCAGCGACGATGGTTTGTCAGGAGCAATCGAGACCATCGGCCTCATCCTCATCGTCGATGCCAACGGCGGCCCTTCGGCGTGACACTCCATGTGAGTGACTCTCGCCGGCCCGAGGACCGCCCGACGATCTCGTAGTCGCCAGAGCATCAGAATCGATGCGCGCATTTGAGCGCCGGCTGTCCGCGTTGTGCACGTCGAGGCAAACCTACAAAGTCCGCGGGAATTCCGTTCGTCCGCTGCGAGCGCCTGGGTCAGACCTTCGCTCCAGCGCGCCAGCGCCGGAGCAACGGGGTCAGGCCTTCGCTCCAGCGTCCCCGGCAGCGCTCCCGGGGTCAGACCTTCGATCTCTTTGCTCGAGTGATCGTCCGGAGGCGCGGTGACAGGGATCGGCAAGAAGGCGAAATTCTGAAGGTCTGGCCCCATTCATCGTTGAAGCCGAGGAGACGTTGTCACGTGAATCCCTCGTCGACGCGGGGGCCGGGCCTGATTCCCGTGGGCGACACTTCACCGGGCAAGCGCGAGGACGGCCTCCCAACGAGCGAAGGTCTGACCCCATGGGTGACGGACCGCGAAGGATTCGAAGTACGGCCCCCCCTGGCAGCGGCTCGTGGCGCGGACGATCGAAGGCCTGACCCCAAGGGCGGCGTGGCTACCCGAAAACGTCGCGTTTGAGGAAGAGGGCGTAGGCGACGAGCAGTGCGCCGATGGCCCATGCGCCGAGGAGGGTGATGCAGAAGACCATGGACATGCCGTCGTAGGGTGGGGCCTGGCCCGTGTAGTAGTCGGCGAGGGGTAGGGCGCTGACGAACAGGTATTTGCCGGCGGTCCAATCGGGGCTGACGCGTGTCAGGATCGTGCCACCGATGAGCGAGGCGAGCATGGTTCCGATCGAGGCGGCCGACGACTTGAACATGACGGAGAGCATCAGTGCGATCGAGGAAACGGCCAGAAGTGCGTACCACTCCAATCCGTAGGCGAGTAGCGCGTCCTGCCAAAGAGGGAGTTGCCGGACTCCATCCAGATTGAATCCGTTGCCGGAGAACTGGAATCCGTTGAATGACGGTGCATCCCAGCCTGTGGCCGGCAACACGGGTGCGGTGACGGCGTAGGAAAGCAGGGCTCCCAAGAACAACGTGAGCGATGCAAACAACCACAGCGTGATGAGCTTGGAGGTGAGGATCTTCCACCGCCGGACCGGACGAGTCAGCAACAACTTGTCCGTACCCTCAGCGTTTTCGGCCGACACGATATCGCTGCCCAGGACGGCAACCAGAAGGGGCAGGAGTAGGAAGCCCGCGGCGTTTGCAAAGGTCCGCACCACCAATGGCGCGGTTGGCTGCTCTGGATTGATGCCACGATCGAGATAGAACTGCAGCCTCCGCACCTCGGCGCGCATCGATCGCGCCCAGGACTCGTTGATGCGTCCCCGCCGCAGTCGATTCTCATAGCGTGCGACCCGCTCCTGCAGCTCGGCACGCCAGTTCGCATTGCGCGACTCGCGCAACTCGCGGTATTGGGAGTACGAGATCATGCAGAGGATCACGAGAAGGATGGCCACTACGATCGCGAACCGTCGGCGGCGGAGAAGTTTGAGAGTTTCGTTCTCGATCAGTGGGATCATCATCGTCGTTACTCCGTTCTCGTGAGTTGAGGCGTTGCTGGATCCTCGGAGCCGAGAATCAATCGACCGATTCGCCCCCGGTGGCTTCGAGAAACATTTCCTCCAGCGTCTGGACTCGTGGTCGCGCGTAGTAGACGGCGATTCCGCCGCGAGTGAGAGCAGCAAGCAGACTCGGCGTCTCGGACTGTTCAACGGGGAGAAGGAGAAGGTCGTTCGCGATCGTGACGGTGCCTCCCAGATCCCGAACAATCGCCGCAGCTCGTTCGGGGTCATCGACGCGGAGCTCCATCGCGCGCTGGCTGGAGATCAGCTCGCCGACGGTGCCCGTCCGAAGAATCCGACCTTTGTGAATGATGGCCACGCGGTCGGCGGTGAGCTCGATCTCCGCGAGGAGGTGACTGGAGACGAAGACGGCCAGGCCGTGATCGACGGCCAGGGAACGCAGCAACTCCCGAATCTCGCGGATGCCGGCCGGGTCGAGTCCGTTGGCGGGCTCATCGAGGATGAGCACGCGCGGGCTACCGAGCATGGCCTGAGCGATGCCCAGTCGTTGACGCATGCCGAGCGAGTAGGTCCCGACGCGTTGATCGAGGCGGTGAGACAGATTCACGAGCGCCGCTACGCGTTCGATCTCGGATGCTTTGACGCCGAGCATCCGAGTGAAGTGCTCGAGGTTCTCGCGACCGGTCATGAAGCGATAGAGATCGGGGTTCTCCACGATGCAACCAATGCAGCGCATGGCCTTTTCAAACTGGCTGCGCAGGCTGAATCCGCACACGGTGACAGTGCCGCGAGTGGGTTTGATCAGACCAACCAGCATGCGTATGGTAGTGGTCTTGCCCGCGCCATTCGGTCCGAGGAAGCCAAACACTTCACCCGGGCGCAAGTCGAAGGAAGCGCCATCGACGATCGTGCGCTTCCCGATGACTTTGGTGAGGTCGCTCGCGCTGAGTGCGGTCATGGGCGAGGCGAGCTCGAATCGCGGAACCGAGAGACGTCGGCGGTGACGTAGGACAACTCTTTTGCGATGAATCCAGTCATGGTGGGTTGGGACCTGATAGATTGCCTCGCGCGCATTCTCAATTCTCGAGCTCTCGATTTCAATTCAAATCATGCGACGGTTTCTGTTCTGGCACTTACCTCTTTCGGCCGCGCTGCTTGCCATCACCGTTTTCGGGTATGGGTTCGTCTCCTATCTGCGCGGGGACCGGGGCTCTCCGGTCGACTATCAGCCGGCGCCTACGGTATCGACTCCGGCGGCGGCTCGCGCGGTCGTGACTCCCGTGATCCTCGGGGACTCACTGGCTCGCGGAGCCGGTGACGAGCGTGGACTCGGGATTCCGGGGCGGCTCGACGCCGAATTGACCCGGCGAAACGTTCCCTCACGGCGCACCTACAACCTTGGTGTGAACGGTGCGCGCACAGCCGACCTCCTTCGGCAGCTTGAATCGACGAACGTGCAACAGGTTCTCCGCGACGCCAATGTGATCATCGTTTCCATCGGAGGAAACGACCTTTGGGGCGGCAACGACTGGCGCAATGCCGCGCCCGGCGACGCCGCCGAGAAGATGCAGGAAGTCCTCGCCCGCGTCGAGAAGGTGGTCGACGACATCCGCGCCGTGAATCCCCGCGCCCGCATCTTTTTCATCGGTCTCTACAATCCCTTCGTCTCCACTCCCCAGAGTTCGCAACTGACGCTGCTCGTCAACCGCTGGAACGCGCGCCTTCTCGAGCAGTTCGGGGACGACGAGAACTTCACGCTCGTCCAGACGGCGGATCTGTTCTCGCACCGAGACCGTCTCTCCGTCGACCGGTTCCACCCGGGTGGCGAAGGGTACGAGCTGATTGCCCGCCGGATCGCCGAGAGCGTTTGACGCTCGCTACTTCGCGGCCAGGCCTTCGCTTCGGCGAATGAAAGGAAGGCCTGACCCCATCCGCGACGTGTTTTTCTCGGAAGGCTGATCGCGTTCCGCCCACATTTACATGCATTTCAATGGGGCCAGGCCTTCGCTTCGGCGGATGAAAAAGGAGGCCTGACCCCAACCGGGCGTGTCCTTTCTCGGAAGGCTGAGCGCAGTTCCGCCACATTTACATGCATTTCAATGGGGCCAGGCCTTCGCTTCGGCAGATGAAAAGGAAGGCCTGCCCCCATCTGCGGGGTGTCCCTGCGGAGGCCTCAGGCCGTTCTACCCACATCTTGCGCGGTGGGCCAGGCCTTCGCTTCTTTCACGGCTAGAGCTAGAGCTAGATGAAAACGAAGGCCTGACCCCCATCCGCCCGGAGTGCGACCCTTTCGCTCGAGTGATGAAGCGAAGGCCTGACCCCGCAAAAGCGACCCCGCAAAAGCGGAGGCCTGACCCCGCAGGTCAGGGGCGGACGGTGCGGCGGCGGGGGGCGTGGGTGACGAGCTCGGCGCGCCAGGCGCCGCGGCCGTGGGTGAAGGCGTAGATGGCGGGGCCGTTCACGCCTTGCGCGATGACGACACTCTCCGTGACGGCGTTGGCGAAGCCGGTGTTCTCGACGTTCCAGGTCTGACCGCCGTCGAGGGTGACGAAGATGCCCAGGTCAGTGCCGAGGTAGAGGCGTCCTTCGCGGGTGGGGTCGACGGCGATGGAGTGCACGGGGAGGTCGGGGAGGTTGCCGTTGCGCGAGGTCCAGGTGAGGCCGGCGTCGCCGGAGGCCCAGACGTGGTCGCCGCCGAATCCGGCATAGGTGGCGTAGACCACGGAAGGGTTCTTGGGGTCGAATGCGAGCGAGGAGAGAAACCCTTCACGCGGCTTGACGAGCGACCATTGCGTGGTCTCGCCCGCCGTGGTCGCCTGATCCGTTCTCGCGATCTGTCCGTCCGCCAAACCAGCCAGCACGAGGTTGCTGTTGCCGGGCTGGACGGCGAGGGCCGAGACGAGGGCGGGAAGGGGCGTGCTGGCCGCGAACCAGTTGTCTCCTCGGTTGGTGGTGGTCCAGAGCACACGGCCGCCAAGCCAGAGGCGGCGCGTCTGGTTCGGGTCGAGGGTGAACGGGGTGATGAAGAGAAACTCCTGGCCCGCAATCCCCCGCGTGATCGTTTGGAAGCGGGCCCCGCCGTTGTTCGAGCGGCGCATGACGCCCCACTGCGTCTCGGCGTAGATGTACTTCGGCTCGTGAGGGTCGAAGGCGACGTACCCGCCGTCGCCGCCGACGACCGGACGCCAGCGGTTAGGCCCGTCGTCGAAGTCGGAGAGGACCGTGCCGTTGTCCTGCGCGCCACCGACGAACTGCCTGCCGTCGGGCGACACGGCGCCATGGTAGAACTGCGTCACGCCATAGCTGTTGTTGAGGGAGCTGAAGGACACCTTGGAGATGAACGGATCGCACGGAGCACGCGGGCCCTTCGCGGTCTCGGCGAGGGCGTCGTCCGTGCGGTAGATGCCGCCGTCGTTGGTCACGTACATCCTCTTCACGATCGACCCGTCGTAGTGAGGATCGAAGACGATGGCGTGCTGGTCCGCATGGACGAACGAGGGGATCTCTCCCGAAGTGGCCCACCAGTATGAGGCCACGCCCCAGGTCAGCCCGCCATCGTCGGAGCGGAAGAGATCCACGCCCCCGGCCCAGACGCGATTCTCATCGACGGGATCGACCGCGATGGTGTTGCAGTACCAGCCCATGGTGACGATCTCGTTCGGCTGACCCGTGCATTCCACGAAGGAGCCGGTTAGAAGATTGGAGAGCAGTTGCGCGGGGACGGGGCCGGAGTCGGCGGTCGAGCGGACGGTCCACGATCCGGCATCGCCGTCGCTCACGGAGCGGTACAGTGCGAGCAGGCCCTGATTTCTCAGCCCCGGCTCGTTGGATGCCGCCAGCGCGTAAATCACGGACGGATTGGAAGGCGCGATGGCCAGCGAAGTGCGACCCATGTTCGGCTCGGAAAGCACGGCTTCCCACGCGCCGTCGTTCTCGGCGTTCTTCGCGCGCCAGACGGTGGAGCGCTCGAAGGTTCCGCACGAGGCGAAGACGTAGTCGCCGAGCATGCCGGGACGAGCGACCAGGTCGAGGCAGCCGCCCGTGACGTTCGGGTTCAGCGTGCGCGCCCACGTCGTTCCGCCGTTGCTCGAACGCCACACACCGGTGCGGGTGGCCGCGTAGATGCGGGACGGATCCCTCTCGCTGATGACGAGGTCGTTGACGAAGTGGAAGTCGGCTGTAGCGGTGGACGGGAGCCGGGTCCAGGTCTCGCCCGCGTCGCGCGTCACGAAGATGCCGTCGCCGCGCAAGGGGAGGGCCGTGCCGCGAACTTCTTCGCGAAAGTACCCCTCACCGGTGCCGGCGAAGAGCGTCTTGGAGTCCGTGGGATGCATGACCAGCGAGTTCACGGCGATGTTCGCCAGGTCGTCGCCGATGGGCTCCCATTCCAGCCCCGAGGTCCGCGACTTCCAGATGCCGCCGGAGACTCCGGCCGTATAAAGGGTCCGCGGATCCGCGGGATCGAGGATCAGCACACGGGTCCGTCCGCCGATGTTGCCCGGACCCAGGAACCTCCACTTGCCAAAGACCGGCGCGTCATCGAGCCCTCGAGGCTGCGAACCGTCGACCAACGCGTCGCTGGCGGTGGAATAGCGGTCCAGGCGACGCATGCTCTCGCGCGCCAGCGACAGACTGCGCAGAGGATCCTCGGTGCCGGCCTGCTTGAGGGCCCGGTATTCCGCAGCGCGATCGGGCTCGTCGTTGCGTTCGTCCGGAAAGGCGGGAGGAAACGGAACAGAGGCCTGGCACGCGGTCAGGAGGAGCAGGAGAGCGATGGAGCAGGTGGCCCGGAGCATTGTGAGGTTATCTTATGTGACGATCGGAGGAGGGAAGCGATGCAACTCGGTAAAGATTCCTGCGCGTGCGGCCATCTCATCGACCAGCATGACGGGGGCCGCGGCGGACCCTGCAATCACTGCGCATGCGCGGCGGGGGAGCCCCCGACGGCCTTTCAGGTGGGGGTCATCCACTCGATGCACGAGATGACCATCGCCCTGGTGAGGCTCGTCAAAGAGGTGCAGGCGGCCCGCGGCGGAGGCTCCTGAGCCGCTGGCCGGCACGGCGGCAGCGCTGGTTGGCATAGCCTTGGGCACGTGCGGCAGCTCCGAGGACAGCGTGTTTCTACCGCGCAGACTCCTTAGTGCGCGAGAGAATCCAGGCCCACGCCTTCAGGAATATCAGGACGCGGGCCGGAGCCCGCGTCCTGGATGGAGACGATTACGGTTTTACGAAATCCTTCTCGCCGACGGCGGGATTCACTTCCACGGCGGTGAGTCTCGCCTCGGCGGACTTTTCACCGTTGCGGGTGATTGTGGTCAGGGCGGGGAGGTTCAGGGTGCCGAATGCTTTCCACTCGCTGTACTCGGTGACGACTTCCGCGGGTGTCGGCACCGTAGCCTGCGTGACCGAGCGGAGGACGCGGCCCGTGGCGGGATCGACGTGCCACTTCACGTTGCTTCCGCCGGCGTTGATCTCCAGGACCTGTGCGTCGCCTTCCTTCGCTCCGGCGGTGAAGGTGTACTTCGGATTGTCGATGTTCTTGAGCACCGAGACCAGCTCGGAGCGGATGTCGGAGAGCGAGGAGTCTTTCTGCGAGCCGGGCAGGTCTTGCGTGCCCATGGGAGTGATCATGAATGCCGCGTCCGGTGAGACCACGCGAGTGATCTCGCCCATGGCCATCGTGATCACGGTGCGCTGCGAGTCCGGGTAGCGCGTGAGCGAATTCATGTCGCCCTGCATGTCGCCCTGCGGCGTCTTCATGGACATCGAGCTGGTGCGGCGGATGGTCTGCACCGGGGCGACGTTGCCGACGAAGCCGGCCACTTTACGAGCCAGCGCCAGTCCCTCTGCGTTTCCTGCCGCGGGTGCTGCCTTCTTGTCGTTCGGGCTCCCGGTGGGGATGCTGATATCGATGGTGGTGACGGGCCCGAGGGAGGAAAGAGGTTTCTCGAAGCCCGCTTCTTTTCCGACGACGAGCACGGCCAACTGATCGGGCTGCACATACTTCTTGGCCACGCGCTGGACATCCGCGGCTGTGACCTTGCCGATCTCGGCGGGGTACTTGGTGAACGTATCGGCCGGGTACTTATAGAGCTCGAGCAGCACCTGCTGTTGCAGCGCCTTCTCGCGCGTGTCCATGCTGAAGACGAACGCGTTGAGGAGCGATTCCTTGGCCAGGCCCAGTTCCTCGTCGGTGACCGGATCGGTGACCAGGCGGCGCACTTCGCCGCGGAGTGCCTCGACGGATTCGAGCGCGGTCTCGCTCTTGGTCGACATCTGCACGCGGAAGAGGCCGGGGTAGTCCCACGGTGTGCCGACGCTGCCGCCGACGCCGTAGGTGAGGCCACGCTGCGAGCGCAGGCTCTTCATGAGGCGGCCGGAGAAGCCCCCGCTGAAGACTTCGTTCATGACCTGCAGGGCGTGATAGTCGGGGTTGCTGCGCTCGGTGCCGCCATGGACCATGGCGATGCTGGCCTGAGTGACGTCGTCCTTGGGAGCGAAGTAGAGGCCGGGCTTGGCGGCCTGGATGGAGGGCTCGGGCTTGGCCACCTGCGGTCCACGCTTCCAGGACGAGAACGTGTCCTTGAGCTTCTTCTCCATCTTCGCGGAGTCGAAGTCGCCGATGAACGCGAGGATGATGTTGTTCGGATGCAAGGTCTGCTTGTGAAAGTCGAGCAGATCCTGGCGCGTGATGGCGGTGATGGTGGCGTACTCGCTCTGGCGAGCGTACGGGGAATCGGGACCGTAGCCGAGCTTGGTCGACTCGCGGCCGAGGATGCCGCCTGGCTCGTCGTTGCGCCGGGAGATGGACGTGTTGGCCTGCGTCTTGGCGAGATCGATCTTGTCCTGCCGGAACTCCGGGTAGCGCAGGAGGTCGAGCCAGATGGGAAAGACGGCGTCGAAGTCGCCCTTGAGGACGTTCAGTGACGCACTGGCGGTCTCGTTGCCGACGCCAGTCTCGACGGAGGCGGCGCGGGACTCGAGGAAGAGATCGAGTTGGTCGCCGGTCTGATTGGGCGTGCCGCCGGTGCGCCAGGCCTGTCCGTAGATGCCGGTGAGGCCGGCCTTGGCGGCCGGCACGTTGCGTGCGCCGCCTCGGATCGTGGCGCCGCCACGGATCAGGGGCAGCTCATGGTCTTCCTGAAGGAAGATGACCATGCCGTTGGAGAGCTGGATGCGTTTGGGCTGCGGCATGGAGAACTTGCGCAGCGGCGGAGACTGGATCTCGCGGTAGCTCTTGGCCTGGGCCAGAGCCGTGCCCGCGAGAAAGAGAGTGGCGAGGAGTGCGGCGGTCTTCTTCATTTCGCACCAGCCTTGGCGATGGACTCAATCTTCCCGACGGTTCGGTTGGACTCGGTGAACGTGAGGTTGGCCACGCGCTTGACGTCCGCGGCGGTGACCTTGTCGATCCGTTCGACATCGCGGAAGAGCTCACGCCAGTCGCCGTTGACGGTCTGCGAAATGGCCAGTTGCTGAGCAAGGCCGGAATTGCCGGTGAGCTGGCGAATGAGCGTGGCCTTGACGCGCGTCTTCACCGACTGCAGCTCCTCGGCGGTCACCTCTTGCGTCTTGATCTTCTCGATCTCCGCACGGATGGCGGCGGCCGCGGTGTCGGGTGTGTTGCCGGGGGTGGTCACCGCGTAAAAGGCAAAGAGATTCGGGTACTTCTCTCCGGGCAGTCCGCTGAAGCCGGCGGCGACGGCGGCGATCTTCTGATCGCGAACCAGAGATGTGTAGAGACGCGAAGTGCGCCCGGTCGACATCAGCATGGAGATGACTTCGTAGGTGGCGTGGTCCGGATGCGTGTTGGCCGGACGGTGATAGCCCTCGATGTAGATGGGCTGCGCGGTCTCGCGCAGAGTGACGGTGCGCTCGGCGATCTGCGGCGGCTCGGTCACTCGCAACGCCGGGGGCTGGTCGGCTTTCGGCAGGCGTCCGAAGTACTTCTCGACGACCGGCCAGGCCTCGGCGGGATTCACGTCGCCGACGATGGCGATGACCATGTTCGAGGGCACGTAGTACTTGCGGAAGAACGCGTCGGCGTCGGTGGCGGAGAAGCCGTGCAGGTCGGAAGGCCAGCCGACCCCGGGGAAGCCATACGGGTGGGCGATGAAGGCCGCGCCGAGGAACTGCTCGAAGAGGCGTCCGAACGGGCTGGACTCGGTGCGCATGCGGCGCTCTTCGAACACGACGTCGCGCTCTTTGTAGAACTGGCGATAGACCGGTTTGCGGAAGCGCTCCGACTCCAGGTACGCCCACAGCTCGAAGCGGTTGGACGGCATCGAGAAGAAGTAGCCGGTGATGTCGGAGGCGGTGAAGGCGTTCATGCCCACGCCGCCCGCGCGGTCGACGACTTCGCTGAACTCGTTGTCGGCGACGTGCTTGTCGGCCTCGGCGATGGCGTCCTGCCAGGCCTTGCGCAAGGCCTCGGTTTTGGCCGCATCGGCCAGAGTGGCCCCGCGAGCCCGGTCGTAGGCGGCGTAGGCCTCTTCGACCTTGCGAAGCGCCTGCTCCTCGGCCGCCCAGTCCTTGGTGCCGATCTGGTCCGAGCCCTTGAAGGCCATGTGCTCGAACATGTGCGCGAGGCCGGTGATCCCCGGGACCTCCTGCGCCGAGCCGGCGTTGACGATGGTTGCGTAACTGAAGACCGGCGCGTCATGGCGCTCGAGAATCATCACGGTCAGACCGTTGTCCAGCACACGGGTCTGAATCCGCTTCTCGAACGAGGCCAGATCCTGCGCCGTGAGAGTCACGGCCGCGACGAGGAGCATCGCGAGCAGCGACAGTTGGCGAACTGTTCTCATCCATTCCTCCCTTGTTGAAATCCGGGGTGGATTGTATTGCGGTTGGGAGGGAGCTGGCTGGAACGATTGGTGGACTTCGTGGACAGCATGTCATCGCGAGCCGGCCCACGCCGCGCAGCGGCGCGCCTGAGAGAAACAGAAGGCTGCGTACCTGCCACGAGAGCAACCCCTCATCCGCCTTCGGCACCTTCTCCCCTCTGCGGAGGGGAGAAGGCTCTCGGTGTGTGCGCATCGCGAGCTGGGTTCATCATTCGTTGAACTAGTTCATCGCGAGGG
>Ga0307505_10003038_pt1 | contig 10918 bp, 9 predicted proteins | sample 23_S_MG_FD_202183 | JGI IMG/M metagenome (GOLD analysis project Ga0307505, IMG submission 202183) | Soil microbial communities from Populus trichocarpa stands in riparian zone in the Pacific Northwest, United States - 23_S | ecosystem: Environmental > Terrestrial > Soil > Riparian zone > Trees... | reverse complement strand
AGGGGTGGCTCTTCCCCGCGACCTACACGTTCGATCCGGGCGTGACGGCCCCGCAGGTCATCCAGCGGCTCGTCGATCGGACCGTCCAGTCGCTCGACAGCGCCGGCGTGCCGGTCGAGGACCGGCACCGCATCCTCACGATCGCCTCGATCATCGAGCGCGAGGCGAGCTTCGGGGCCGACTTCTACAAGGTTGCCCGGGTCATCGAGAACCGCCTCGATCCCGGAAACCAGGAGACGTACGGTCTGCTGCAGATGGACTCGACGGCCAAATACGGCGTCGGCGAGAACACCAGCGGCTCCCTCGACGTCTCGCAGCACGCCCAGACCGACGACAACCCCTGGAACACGTACCTGCACCCGGGACTGCCCATCGGGCCGATCGCGAACCCGGGTGACCTGGCGATCGACGCCGCGATGCACCCCGCCGACGGGCCCTGGCTCTACTTCGTGACGGTCGACCCGTCCACCGGCGAGACCATCTTCACGCCGACCTACGCGGAGCACCTGCGGTATGTCGATCAATGGCGGGCCTGGTGCCGCGCCAACCCCGACTACCCGTGCTGACCCACGACGCGACAAGACTCGCCGTCTGGGGTGACCCGATCGCGCACAGTCGCTCTCCGCAGCTGCACGCCGCGGCGTACCGCGTGCTCGGCCTCGGCTGGAGCTACGAGCGGCGCCAGGTGTCCGAGACGGGCTTCGCCGCCGCCCTCGCGAGTCTCGACGGGTCGTGGCGCGGGCTGTCCCTCACGATGCCGCTCAAGTCCGCCGCCCACGAGGCAGCGCGCACGCGGGGCCGCCGCGCCCGCCTGACCGGCGCGGTCAACACACTCCTGCTCGGCCCAGACGGCCCGCACGGGTTCAATACCGATGTCGGCGGCCTCGTCGCCGCGCTCGGAGACGCGGGCATCGTCACGGTGAGCGCCGCCCGAATCGTCGGCGCAGGCGCGACCGCGACCTCCGCGCTCGTCGCGCTCTCCGAACTGGGCGTTCGCGACGTGCAGCTCGTCGCGCGCAGACCCGAGGCGGCGGGCGACCTCATCGCACTCGGCGCGTCGATCGGCATCGCCGTGAGCGCGGCATCCTTCGACCGAATCGACGCGCACGACGTCGACGTGACGATCTCGACCCTCCCCGGCGATGCCGCGCTCGCGCACTCGACCGTCGATGCTCTCGCCGCGCACGGCGGGCCGCTCCTGGACGTCGTCTACGGGCAGTGGCCCACCACGCTGGCAACTGCGTGGGAGCGCGCCGGCCGCCCGGCGACATCGGGGCTCGGGATGCTGCTGCACCAGGCTCTGCTGCAGGTGCGGATCTTCGCCGGCGGCGCGCCCGATGTTCCCCTGCGTGACGAGGACGCCGTGCTCGCCGCGATGCGCGATGCGATCGTGGGAGACTAGGCGGATGCTCCGCGTGCTCACGGCCGGCGAATCGCACGGCCCCGAACTGGTCGCCATCATGGAGGGCCTCCCCGCCGGCGTGCCCGTGTCCCGCGCCGCGATCCAGGCCGATCTCGCACGCCGCAAGCTCGGCTACGGGCGCGGCTCGCGCATGAAGTTCGAGGAGGACGAGCTCACGATCTCGAGCGGCGTCCGGCACGGCGAGACGCTCGGCAGCCCGATCGCCCTGCGCATCGGCAACACCGAGTGGCCCAAGTGGGTCGAGGTGATGAACCCCGAGCCGGTGGAGTTCACCGAGCGCTCCCGCGGGCGCGGCGCCGCGCTGACCCGCCCCCGACCCGGGCACGCCGACCTCGTCGGGATGCAGAAGTACGGGTTCGACGAGGCGCGTCCCATCCTCGAGCGCGCCAGCGCGCGTGAGACGGCGGCGCGCGTGGCGCTCGGCGCCCTGGCCCGTGCGTTCCTCGGTGAGCTCGGCATCCGTCTGGTGAGCCACACCCTCTCGATCGGCCCCGTCCGCTCGCCGGAGGACGCCGACCTGCCGACCCCGGACGACGTCGGCGCGCTCGACGCCGATCCGCTGCGCTGCTTCGATCCCGCGACATCGGCGCGGATGGTCGACGAGGTCGACGCCGCGCGCAAGGACGGCGACACTCTGGGCGGCATCGTCGAGGTTCTCGCCTACGGGCTGCCGCCTGGCCTCGGCTCCCACGTGCACTGGGACCGCCGGCTCGACGGCAAGCTCGCGCAGGCGCTCATGAGCATCCAGGCCATCAAGGGCGTGGAGGTCGGCGACGGGTTCGAGACGACCCGCCGCCGCGGATCGCAGGCCCACGACGAGCTCTTCGCCGGAGGAGCCGGCATCACCCGCTCCAGCGACCGGGCGGGCGGCACCGAGGGCGGCATGTCGACGGGCACCGTGCTGCGCGTCCGCGCCGGCATGAAGCCGATCGCGACCGTCCCGCACGCCCTCCGCACCATCGACATCGCCACCGGCGACACGGCGGCCGCCCACCACCAGCGCTCCGACGTCTGCGCCGTTCCGGCGGCCGGGGTCGTCGCCGAGGCGATGGTCGCGATCGTGCTGGCGGAGGTCGCGCTGGAGAAGTTCGGCGGCGACAGCGTCGCGGAGACGCGCCGGAACCTCGACGCGTACGTCGAAGGCATTCCCGGAGCGCTGCGCACAGCGAACGCGAGCGACCCCGCGTTCGCCGAGCGATGACGTCCGATGGCGGCTGCGTCGTCCTGATCGGCCCGATGGGAGCTGGGAAGACGAGCATCGGCCGGCGCGTCGCCAAGGCTCTCCAGCGGCCGTTCTTCGACACCGACGTCGCTGTCGTGCGCGAGCACGGGCCGATCGAGCAGCTGTTCACCGACCGCGGCGAGCCGCACTTCCGCGCGCTCGAGCGCGACGCGGTGCGCCAGGGCCTCGCGACCGGTGGCGTCGTGTCGCTCGGGGGGGGCGCGGTACTGCATCCCGACACGCGCGCCGACCTCGCCGGACATCGCGTGGTGCTCCTCACCGTCGAGCCGCGCGTGGTGGCCGGGCGCGTGCGCGGCTCCGCCCGTCCGCTGCTTCAGTCGAACGACGCGCTGGCGCGCTGGACCGAGATCTACCAGCAGCGGCGCCCGATCTACGACGAGCTCGCCGATCTCACGATCGACACGTCCACGGGGCCGCTGCAGCACGTGGTCGACGCGATCGCGGCGTGGACGCTGCGCACCGACCAGGAGGAATTGTGACCGACGCCACGACGATCGCCGTGCGCGGCGACGCGAGCTATGACATCTCCGTCGGCCACGGCATCCGCTCTGCCGTCGCGGAAGCCCTGCCCCCCGGAGCGCGCAAGGTGCTCGTGATCCATCCGCCGACGCTCGCCGCCGAGGCCGAGGCGCTCCGCGGCCAGCTCACGGCCGATCGCGAGGTGCTGCTCGCCGAGATCCCGGATGCCGAGGCGGGCAAGCGCATCGAGGTGGCGGCCTTCTGCTGGCAGGTGATGGGCAAGGCCGACTTCACGCGCACCGATGCCGTGATCGGCTTCGGTGGGGGAGCGGTGACCGACCTCGCCGGCTTCGTCGCCGCGACGTGGCTGCGGGGTGTCGAGGTCGTACAGGTGCCGACGACGGTGCTCGGGATGGTCGACGCCGCCGTGGGCGGGAAGACCGGCGTGAACACCGCCGAGGGGAAGAACCTCGTCGGCGCGTTCTGGGCGCCGCGCGCGGTCATCTGCGACCTCGAGCTGCTCGACTCGCTCTCGCGCAACGAGCTCGTCGCCGGCTACGCCGAGGTGGTGAAGGCGGGCTTCATCTGGGCGCCCGAGATCCTCGACCTCGTAGAGGCCGACCCCGACACCGCGGTGGACCCTCGCAGCGATGCTTTCCGCCGCACGATCGAGCTCGCGATCGACATGAAGGCGCGCGTGGTGGGGGAGGACCTCCGCGAGGCGGGGCTTCGAGAGATCCTCAACTACGGCCACACTCTCGGACACGCGATCGAGCACGCCGAGCGCTATCGCTGGCGCCACGGCGCCGCGATCTCGGTCGGCATGGTCTTCGCCGCCGAGCTGTCACGGCTCGCGGGGCGGCTGCCGGATGCCGCGGCGCAGCGCCACCGCGACATCCTGACCGCGCTGGGCCTGCCGACGACCTACCGTCCTGGTGCGTGGCCGCAGCTGCTGGCGACGATGCAGCGTGACAAGAAGTCCCGCGGCGGGATGCTGCGCTTCATCGTGCTGGACGACATCGCCAAGCCGACGGTGCTGCAGGCTCCCGACGAGTCGCTGCTGTTCGCCGCCTACCAGGAAGTGGCTGGATAGGGTGGGGCGCGTGACCGCCCCCCGCCGACTGCTCCTCGTCAATGGCCCCAACCTCAACCTGCTCGGCACGCGAGAGCCGGCCGTCTACGGCTCGCAGACGCTCGCCGATGTCGAGGCGCTGGCCACGGCGACCGCCGCCGAGCACGGCTTCGACGTGCGCGCGGTCCAGAGCAACCACGAGGGCGTCCTCCTCGACGCGATCCACGCCGCGCGGGAGGACTGCGCGGGCATCGTGATCAACCCGGGCGGGCTCACGCACACCTCCGTCATCCTGCGCGATGCGCTGTCGGGGGTGGCGCTCCCGGTCGCGGAGGTGCACATCTCCGACGTCAGGAAGCGAGAGCCGTTCCGCCATCACTCCTACATCGCCGATGTCGCTGCGGTGCACGTGGTCGGCGAGGGCGTCACCGGGTACGCGACCGCGGTCGAGCGCCTCATCGCGGTGATCGCCGGTCAACCCGAAGGCTGACACGGAGCGCCGCACCCGGCATCCCGTAGAATCGGACGTCGGCGCTTCCGGTCCCTGAGCTTCCTGAGCTCGTCGAAGGGCGGCGGCCGCCTCTTCTCTCACACGAACGGACTTCGCAGACCCATGGCATCCACCGCAGACATCAAGAACGGCGTCGTGCTCAGCATCGACGGGCAGCTGTGGAACGTGATCGAGTTCCAGCACGTCAAGCCGGGCAAGGGCGGCGCCTTCGTCCGCACGAAGCTCAAGAACGTCGTGTCGGGCAAGGTCGTCGACCGCACCTACAACGCCGGCGCGAAGATCGAGATCGAGAACGTCGACCGCCGCGACTTCACGTACCTGTACAACGACGGCGAGAACTTCGTGTTCATGGACGTCGCCGACTACGACCAGATCACCGTTCCGGCCGGCGTCGTCGGCGACGCGTCGAACTTCATGCTCGAGAACCAGCAGGTGCAGGTCGCCCTCAACAACGGCAACCCCCTGTACGTCGAGCTCCCGGCATCCGTCGTCCTGGAGATCACCTACACCGAGCCGGGCCTGCAGGGCGACCGCTCGTCGGCCGGCACGAAGCCCGCGACCGTCGAGACCGGCTACGAGATCCAGGTGCCGCTCTTCCTCGAGACCGGCACCAAGGTCAAGGTCGACACCCGCACGGGCGACTATCTCGGCCGCGTGAACTAGGCCTTGAGCGCCCGCAGCAAGGCGCGCAAGCGCGCCCTCGACATCCTCTTTCAGTCCGACGTGCGCGGTGACGACCTGCCCGCAACGCTGGCCGTCGAGGCCAAGCGCGCCGCGAACGAGCCTGCGCGGGAGGCCTCCTGGCTCTACGCGCGCGACATCGTCGACGGCGTGATCGACAATCGCGACGCGATCGACGAGCAGATCACGACCTTCGCGAAGGACTGGTCTCTCGCGCGCATGCCCGCGGTCGACCGCGCGATCCTGCGCATGGCAGTCTGGGAGATCCTCTACAACGACGAGGTCCCCGCCGCCGTGGCGATCGACGAGGCTGTGGAGCTGGCCAAGGAGTTCTCGACCGACGACTCCGGCGCGTTCGTGCACGGCGTCCTCGGCCGCATCTCGCGGTCGTCCTGACGACTCGCCGCGCGTCGTCGCAGGGTATTGCGAGGATGGATGCCGTGACTCCTCCCTTCGTCGATGCCGTGCACATCCGCCGGCAGTCCGACGCCGGTGGATACGAGCGCGGCACGGCCTACTTCCGCAGCGGTGCCGTGCGCAGCGTCACGTGGGATCCTGGCGAGTCACTACTCGCGTCCGCCGTCGACGGCAGCAGCGCGAAGACGTACCGGTGCCGCATCCAACTCGACACGCGGCGGACCGAGCGGCCGATCGTCGCGACCTCGTGCTCGTGCCCGATGCAGTTCGACTGCAAGCACATCGTCGCCACGCTGCTCGCGAGCAACAGCCTCGCACGCGAACCGGACGAGCCGGGCGCGAAGCCGGCGGCCTGGCGTGTGCTGCTCGGGGCGCAGCCGTCAGAGCCGTCGGCGCGGACGATCACCGCGCTCGCACTCGGCGTGGAGCTGCGTCAGCGCGTCCGCCGCAGCGCGTCGACCTGGGCGCCGGTGCGGGTCGAGAGTGCGTCGGCGCGGAGTCTCCACACGTACGGCGCCGACGTGCTCGTGGGGCTCCGGCCGCTCGAGCGCAGCGCGCGGACGGACGCGTGGATCAAGGGCGCCGTCTCGTGGGACGTCCTGCGGCGCCCGGGCAGCCCCTACGAGCCGGCGCAGGCGCGCTGGTTCGCCGAGCTTCACAGCATCGGGCGCGACCTGCGGCTCCTGGGGGCCTTTCCCGATGTGTCGGAGTGGCTGACGCTCGACGACATCGAGTCGCAACTGCTCTGGCCACATCTGGCCGCCGCCGACGCGCACGGCATCCCGATGGTGCCGACGAAGAAGCACACCACTGTCGCTTTCGCCGCCGATGCGGCGGTTTCGTTGTCGGCCGCGCAGACGACGGATGGGATCGAGCTCGCTCCGCGGTTCTCGATCGACGGGGAGGTCGCCCCGACCGACTCGCTGCGCCCGATCGGCCACGTGGGCCTCTACCGATTCGAGGTGCGCCGTGATCGCATCGAGCTCACGCTCGCCGCGGTGCCGCTTCCCGGTCCGGTCCACCCGCTCCTGACGGCGCGCGCACCGGTCATCGTGCCCGCCGAGGATGCCGACGAGTTCGTGCGCGAGCACCTGCCGCGACTGGTCCGACACGTCGCGGTCGAGGCGCCGGGCATCACGCTGCCCGCCCCGGAGCGCCCGCGCCTCGTCGCCACTGTGCGGTTCTCGCCGTCGCATCGGCTGGACTTCTCACTCGCCTGGCGGTACGGGACAGGCGATCCGCTGCCCTTCGCAGCGCCGCTCTCCGCCGATCGCGATCGCGTCGCCGAGGACGACATCCGCAGGCGGGTTGAAGCGGTGTGGCGCGAGTCCTCGCCCGTCCCGTTCGCTCCGGCCGGCGCCCTGACGGGCCTGGACGCCGCCGAGTTCGCCACCCGGCTGCTGCCGCCCCTCGAAGCGATCGATGGCGTGACCGTCGAGATCGTCGGCGAGCGACCCCGCTACCGCGAGCTCACGGCCGACCCGCACGTGACCGTCTCGACCGTCGACACTACCGACCCGGACTGGTTCGAGCTCGGCGTGATGATCACCATCGACGGGCGGCGGATCCCGTTCGCCCCGCTGTTCACCGCGCTCTCGCTCGGCCGGAAGAAGCTGCTGCTCAGCGACGGTCGCTACTTCTCGCTCGCGCACCCCGCGCTGCACCGGCTGCGGGAGCTCATCGACGAGGCGGGCGACCTCGCCGAGTGGGAGACGGGTCCGCGCATCAGCCGCTACCAGACGGCGCTCTGGGCGGACTTCGAGGACGTCGCCGATGAGGCTCAGCCCGCCGTGGGCTGGCGCGGCGCCGTCGAGGCCCTTCGCGACGTCGACGGCGTACCCGCGACGCCGCTTCCGGGGGGACTGCGGGCCGAGCTGCGTCCCTATCAGCGCGCCGGGTTCGACTGGCTCGCCTTCCTCTGGCGGCACCGCCTCGGCGGCATCCTGGCCGACGACATGGGACTCGGCAAGACGCTGCAGATGCTCGCCCTGATGGCGCACGCGCGCGCGACCGGCGAGCGGCGCCCCTTCCTCGTCGTGGCGCCGACGTCGGTGCTGTCGACCTGGCGCACCGAGGCAGCGCAGTTCACACCGGGGCTGCGCACGGCGGTCGTCGACGCCACGCGCGCGAAGCGGGGGAGGACGGTGGCGGCGGCCGCGGCATCCGCTGATCTGGTGATCACCACCTACGCGCTGCTGCGCCTGGACGAAGCCGAGTTCGCGGGCGTTGAGTGGGCGGGCCTGATCCTCGACGAGGCGCAGTTCGTCAAGAACAGCAAGACCAAGGCGCATCGCGCCGCGCGGAGCCTGCGTGCGGACGTGACCTTCGCGATCACCGGGACACCGCTGGAGAACAGCCTCACCGAGCTGTGGGCGCTGCTCTCGCTCACCGCGCCCGGGCTCTTCGCGTCGGGCCGGCGCTTCCGCGAGGAGTACGTCGGGCCGATCGAGCAGGGCAAGGTGCCCGACAACCAGGACGGCGGCGAGTATCGGGCGCGGCGGCTCGCCCGGTTGCGCCGCCGCATCCGGCCGCTGGTGCTGCGACGCACCAAGGAGGCGGTCGCCTCCGACCTGCCGCCCAAGCAGGAGCAGGAGATCCGGGTAGAGCTGAGCGCGTCCCACCGGGCGCTCTACGACGCCGTCCTGCAGCGCGAGCGGCAGAAGGTGCTGGGTCTTCTCGACGACCTGGATCGCAATCGGTTCATCGTGTTCCGCTCGCTCACGCTGCTGCGGATGCTGAGCCTGGCGCCGGAGCTCATCGATCCCGCCCACGCCCACATCGCGCCCAGCAAGCTCACTGCGCTGTTCGAACAGCTCGACGAGATCCTCGCCGAGGGACACCGCACCCTCGTCTTCAGCCAGTTCACCTCGTTCCTGGGGCTGGTCGCCGCCCGGCTGGAGGAGCGCGGCATCCCCTACGCGTACCTGGACGGCTCCACGCGCGATCGCGACGCGGCGATCGCATCGTTCCGCGGGGGAGAGGCGCCGGTGTTCCTCATCAGCCTGAAGGCCGGCGGCTTCGGGCTCACCCTCACCGAGGCGGACTACGTCTTCCTGCTCGATCCCTGGTGGAACCCCGCCGCAGAGTCGCAGGCGGTCGATCGCGCGCACCGCATCGGCCAGACGCGCCGCGTCATGGTGTACCGGCTCATCGCGAGCGGAACCATCGAGGAGAAGGTCATGGCCTTGCAGCAGCGCAAAGCGCGCCTGTTCCGATCGGTCATGGACGACGACGGGCTGTTCGGCCAGGCGCTGAGCGCCGACGACATCCGCGGTCTGTTCGACACCTGAGAATCGGCGGGCACCCCGCGTCCCGGACGGGCGGCGCGCCCCTCACACCGTAGACTCGATAGCTGTTCGACGGGACTGGATCGCTGGTCCAGGGGGAGGATTCCATGCGCATCACGGGCCTCGGCCATGCCGGGATGTTCATCGAGACGGCGGGCGGCAGCATCCTCTGCGATCCCGTCATCGGGCCCACCTTCTTCGGATCCTGGTTCCCGTTCCCCGACAACCGCGGCCTCGACTGGGAGCGCTACGGGAAGGCGGACTTCCTCTACGTCTCGCATCGGCATCGGGACCACTTCGACCCGGCGCTCATGCACCGCTACATCCCGAAGGACATCACCGTCCTGCTCCCGGATTATCCGACCGACGACCTCGAACAGGACCTCCGGGGGCTCGGCTACGACAACATCGTCTTCACACAGGCGGGAGTTCCGCTCGAGCTCGGCGAGCTGAAGGTCATGGTCACGCCGCTGCGCGCCCCCAGCGACGGTCCGATCGGCGACTCGTCGCTCAGCGTCGACGACGGCACGGCCAGCATCCTGAACCAGAACGACTCGCACCCCCTCGACCTCGAGACGCTCCTCGGCTTCAGCAAGCCCGACGCGTACTTCACCCAGGTGTCCGGCGCCATCTGGTGGCCGATGGTCTACGACCTGCCGCAGGACGCCAAGCAGAACTTCGCCAGGCTCAAGCGCGACGCGCAGAACAAGCGCGCGATGTACTACATCGAGAAGGTGGATGCCGCGCACGTCTTCCCGATGGCGGGGCCGCCGATGTTCCTCCGCGAGGAGCTGTTCCGCTACAACGGCTACGGCCATGACGATGACGCGATCTTCACCGATCAGCGCCAGTTCCTCGCTCATATGAAGGGACTGCGACCCGAGCAGAAGGGGTACGAGTTCCTGCCGGGCACCGTCGTCGAGCTGAGCGGTGGCGAGATCTCGGTCACCCAGACCCTCTACACGGATGCCGAGATCGACCGCATCTTCGACGACAAGTGGGCCTACCTCGCCGAGCAGCGCGACGCGCGGCAGGACGAGATCGCGGCGGAGGAGGCATCGCGTGCTCCCGTGATGCCGCCCGCCGAGATGCTCGCCGCCCTCAAAGAGTGGTGGGAGCCGCTGCTGCGCCGCGGTCGCATCTTCCGCGAGGGCGTCGGGGGACCGGTCCGGTACACGATCGGCGAGCTCGACATGGTGGTGGACTTCCCAAAGGCGAAGGTGCGTGAGTACGCCGGGGAGGAGACCAGCTATTGGTTCACCATCCCCGCCGACCTCGTCTCCACCAACATCCGCGACCACGAGATCGACTGGTCGAACTCGATCTTCCTCTCGATGCAGTTCCAGGCGGGCCGCGTCGGGAAGTTCAACGAGTTCATCTACACGTTCATGAAGTGCCTCTCACGCGACCGGATCGAATACGTCGAGAACTGGTACGCGGAGCAGTCCGACGTGTCCGAGGACATCCAGCTGCAGGACTGGGTCGTGCAGCGCCGCTGCCCGCACCTGCGCGCCGACCTGTCGAAGACCGCGAAGATCGAGGACGGCGTGCTCACCTGCAGCCTGCACGACTGGAAGTGGGACCTCGAGTCCGGCCGCTGCCTCACGACCCACGGGCATCCCATCCGCGCGACTCAGGTCGAGGACGATCTGCACCGCGCCGCCGCGGCACCGGCGGCCTGATCTGCCGCCACTGGGCTGCGCGCCCCGTGGTACACCGCCGATCGTCGGTGGTACACTACTGCCCATGCCCACCACACTCCGTCGCATTCAAGTGACGCGAACACCCGAAGTCGAGGGCGCCCTTGACGTTGCGGCACGGCTGT
>Ga0307505_10003037_pt1 | contig 10919 bp, 13 predicted proteins | sample 23_S_MG_FD_202183 | JGI IMG/M metagenome (GOLD analysis project Ga0307505, IMG submission 202183) | Soil microbial communities from Populus trichocarpa stands in riparian zone in the Pacific Northwest, United States - 23_S | ecosystem: Environmental > Terrestrial > Soil > Riparian zone > Trees... | reverse complement strand
AACGATCTGCCCTTCATGGGTGAGGCCTGCGGGCGTAGGCGCCGACATGAGGGCAAAGCCGAGCAGCATGCTGATAATGAACCAGCGCCGCTTCCAGACCATTGAAAGATCAATCTGTGAGCTGACGAGCCGGTAGCGCTGATAGCCGCGCCGCCGGAAGCGGCCAAGGCGCGCCGAGGATTCATTGGCCTGCAGGCTGTCGCGGGCGAGCGAAAAGGCTGTTGTGGATTGCGCTGGGGTCATGCCCCCACCCTTGCAGTTGCCATAATCTCCATGGGATAAGGTTCTAAGGTCAGAAGTGTTAGGATAATCTTATGGGCGCCGCTTTTCGTTACATAGCCAAGCGCTTGGGGCCGGAAACTCGTCCGGCACGTGAAAAACCTATGCCCCAAGGCATGACATCCCATATGCCCCAAACCCCTTTTCATGGCCATTACAGCGTGTCGCCCGAAAGCCCCGCAGGGCGCAGTGGAACACCCTTCCATTTGAACCAGAATTGGCCAAAGGGAAAGATGGCAGGGAACAGATTTTTGCCCTACCAGTTTAAAGCTTAACGAGGACTTGATGACAGATACCACGACCGCCCTGGCCGCCGCCGACAAAGGCCTCGATAAAAGCCTCGAACGGCTTTTTGATTTGCTCCGCATCCCCTCCATTTCAACCGATATCGCCTACCAGGACGCCTGTGAAAAAGCCGCCCGCTGGCTGGTGGTGGAATTGACCGCCCTGGGCTTTGAGGCGACCGCGCGGAAGACCCCGGGAAGGCCCATGGTGGTGGCCCATTACACCCCCAAGGCGGCAACCGCCAAAACCCCCCATGTGCTGTTTTACGGCCATTATGACGTACAGCCCGTGGACCCGCTGAACCTCTGGCATTCGCCGCCCTTCGAGCCCGTGCGCAAGACCGGCAAGGACGGCGTCGAGCGGCTCTATGGCCGCGGTGCCGCCGACGACAAGGGCCAGCTCATGACCTTTGTGGAAGCGGCCCGCGCCTGGATTTCCGCCACCGGCAGCCTGCCCATCAAGGCCACATTTCTCATCGAGGGCGAAGAGGAGTCAGGCTCGCCTTCGCTCATTCCCTTCCTCAAGGAGAACAAGGCCGAGTTGTCCTGCGCCGCGGCCTTTGTCTGCGACAGCAACATGTGGGACGAAAAAACCCCGGCAATCACCACCAGGCTGCGCGGCTTGGTGCATGAGGAAATCGCCATCACCGGCCCCCGCATCGACCTGCACTCCGGCATGTATGGCGGCGCTGCCATGAATCCCATCCGTGTGTTGAGCAAGGTGCTGGCGGCGCTGCACGACAGGACGGGCAAGGTGACCATTCCCGGCTTTTACGACGGCGTGAAGCCGCTGCCGGCAGCCACCAAAAAGCAATGGCAATCCCTCAAATTCTCCGACAGGAAATTCTTGAGCGACGTAGGCCTTGCGGTTCCCGCCGGTGAAAAGGGAAAATCCGTTCTTGAACAGATCTGGGCGAGGCCCACGGCGGAGGTGAACGGCATCTGGGGCGGTTATACGGGCGCTGGCGGCAAAACAGTTCTGCCCTCCAAGGCCCATGCCAAGCTCACCTTCCGTCTCGTGAGCCAGCAGAACCCCGAAAAGATTTTGAAGGCCTTCCAGAAATTCGTGAAGGACCTGCTGCCCAAGGATTGCAAGGTGACTTTTTCCGGCACGGGCGGCGGAGCACCTGCCTCCGAGATCAGCGAAGACAACGCCTTCATCCGGAAATCTGCCGCGGCCTTGAAAGCTGAGTTCAACCGCGCGCCGGTGCTGATGGGCTCCGGCGGTTCCATTCCCATTGTGCGGAGCTTCAAGGACATTCTGGGCATGGACAGCGTTCTGGTAGGCTTTGGCCTCAATGACGATGCCATTCACTCACCCAATGAAAAGTACAACCTGTCGAGTTTTCACAAGGGTGTTCGAAGCTGGGTGCGCATCATGGGCGCATTAGCGGAGTAAGCCGATGAGCAAGGACATCATGAAATTGGCCGAACGCTATTTCACGGCATTGAATAATTTCGACTATGCCACTCTTGAGAAATTATTTGCCGAAGATGCCGAGTATCATTCATCGGGCATCGGCGGGCTTTACGGCCGCCCCGCCATCATCGAAGCGATGCGGGCCTATTTTCACGAATTCAGCGACCAGGTTTCAACCAACGACAGCATCGAGCTCCTGAGCGAAACATCGGTGCGCACCCACTGGCGGCTTCACGCGACTACAAAGTCTTCGGGCAGAAAAGTCACGCGGCAGGGTGTTGAGATCATCCACTTCAACTCAAAAGGGCTGATCGCAACGGTGGAAGTCAAGGACGTCGAACCCTGCCCGGAGTGAGCATCGTCACAAGTTCTTTTTCCAGAATGCCAGCATGCGCTTCCAGCCGAGTTCCGCCGCTTTGCGCTCGTGCACATCGCGCTGCTCGTTCATGAAGCCATGGTCGGCCTCATACCGGTAAAACTTGAATTTCCGTTTTGCCGCCTTCAAAGCGGCCGCAAAGGCATCAACCTTTTGCGGCGTGATGTGATCATCGATATTGGCGTAGTGGCCTTCGAGCGGCACCTTGATGTCGGAAGGCCTGAAAGCCGTTTCCGGCGGCAGGCCGTAGAAGACAACGGCGGCGCTGACTTCCGGAATGCGGCAGGCCGCCAAAATGGCAACCGCCCCTCCCATGCAGAACCCGGTGATCCCGACCTTGACGCCGGTCTGGGCGAGATATTGCGCGGCACCGCGCACCACCTGGTCGGTCGACTCGGCGAAGTTGAGGGAATTCATCTCGCGCGCCGCCGCTTCCCGGTCATGATAGGGCACCGTGGTCCCGGCATAAAGATCGGGCGCCAGCGCCTCGTATCCGGCCAGCGCCAGCCGGTCGCAGATGCCCCGGATCTGGTCCTGCAGGCCCCACCATTCCTGAATGACCACAACGCCCGGCGCATTAGCCTTGGCGGCTTTTGCCAGATAGCCCGTGGCCGGTTTTCCGTCCGCTCGGGAAAATGTAATCTTCGTACCCATAACCGCTCCCTCAGGTGCTTGGAAGACTATGTGCTTTGCGTGGCGGTGTGGCAAGGCGGACACCATCACGACCATTCGCTGAAGCCCGAATCCTGTCCGCTGGACACCTTTAGAGCAGCATGTTACCCCAATAATCGGGGTTGAATCATAGAGGTGCGGTTTATAGTGGGGACTATCTTGCAGTGTTTGATTTGCCAGCCCGCATCTAAAGTGGTTTCAGCCATTCTGGTTGCCATTTGCCTGGCGGTTCCGGCGTCGGCGGGCTCCAGGGGATCCGCTGATTCGGTTATGGTATTTGGCGGAATCGCGGCAGATACGAGCTTCACCGAAATCCTGTATTCGCCATGGGTTTCCGACTTGAAAGATATCGGGATAATCGGCGCCAGCTATTCCCACAGGTTTGGCACGGTGAATGAATTGGTTGGCGGCGGCGGTCTCGGCCAATTCGGGGATTATTTCACAATCGAAGGCGAAGTTGGCACATCAGTCAGGTTTGGCGATGAAAGCCTCGGCGAAGGCTGGGCTGCACTTTACCTGCGCTATGACGGATTGCCGTGGAATGACACAGTCTATACGACCATCGGGGTCAACACCGGCCTGAGTTACCTGACAGACATTTCCGAGTTTGAACGGGGCCGCGACAGCGATGGAAGGGCCTCCGAGCTCCTGCATTACATGGGGCCTGAACTGACCTTTGCAGACCCGGACAACAAGGACTTGGAACTGGTGCTCAGGTATCACCACCGTTCCGGCGTATTCGGCCTCTTCGACGACGTTGTCAGCGGTTCGACTTTCCTCAGCGCCGGCATCCGGGTGAGGTTCTGAGCGGCGTCAGTTTCCGCCGGCGGAAACCGTTTTGAACGGGCGGCCGTCAACCTTCACGCGGCTGGCATAGGCTTCAAATTTCATCCCATCGAGACGTCCCGTGGCGCGCACTGGAATCAACTGCGATTCTCCGGCCACATCCGAGCCCATGGGCGCAAGCCACACGCTGTATGTCGGCGGTTCTTCCTTTTTCTTTCTGAATTTTGTCGCATAGCGGCCGGCTATCGGCACATAGCTTGCCTGGCATTCATAGGCTTTACCGTGATAGGCGCCGGGGAAGCTGTTATCCAGCACGGCTTCTCCCTTGAAGCTGAAACGCAGTTCAAAGACTTCCTTTCCGTCGAAAATCCGGTGCACAGCCTGGCACGGTTTCCCCCCTCGTGGGGCGCCAATCCGGAAAATGGCGGTCAAGGGGTCGGTCACTTCGGGCGTAAGAGCCTTATCTATGTCCGCCTTGATCTCGGGAGTCTTTGCCGCTGGACGGCCTGACGCCGCCAAGGTGCCTTGCGACCAATTGAGGTTGACCGTTTTTTCCTTGTCGTTCTTCTCGCTGTGCGACGTATATTTCTGCGGACTGGACTGGCCTTCTGCAAACGCGCCCAGGGCCTCCATTCTCATGCGATAATCTGAAAATACTGTAACGATCCCCTTGGTCTTGATGGAGGCCTGGGAGCGATAGCCCGCAGCCGAGGTTTCGGAGCTGTACCTGATTTTGAGCACCGTCACGCCACGGACATTGAGATCATAGGACATTTCGATCTTGCTGGCGGAATCCGCGCGGGCGCTGCCGAACCCGGACACTAGTACGGATACAACAAACGCAAGAGAAACAACGATCCGGTATGCAATCATGTGATGTACCTCGCCTGCACTCCATCCACCCTAATCTGCATATTTGGCGACAATGAGGTACGAATGAGACCATGGAAGCAGGGAGAAGGTAAGCCGCACTACCCTATCTCGAAATTCATCACATGAGCGGGTGGCGTCAGCCCGGGCAGGTTCCGCGTATCAGGAGTGGGCGCCAGTATCTCGGTACGCATCGGAATAAGCCCAGCCCAGATCGGCAGCGCGTAATCTTCCTCATCGTCTCCGGGCGGTCCGGTGCGCACTTTGGCGGAGGCCTCGTCCAGCGACAGGCCAAGCATCAGCGTGGCTTTCAATTCCTTTGCTGTAACCGGGCGCAAAATATCCCAGCGGCCGGGAAACAGTTTTTCGGTGAAGGCTTTCAGGCGCTGCTCTTTCTCGGCCGGATCCTTGATGATGTAGGCCTTGCCCATCACCATCACCGATCGGTAGTTGCAGGAGTGGTTGAAGGCCGAACGCGCCATCACCATGCCGTCGATAATCGTGACCGTGACGCAGACATCCGCATCTATGCAGGTCTCCAGCATGCGGCTTGCAGAAGAACCGTGCCAATAGATGTGGTCGTCCTCGCGCCATTGCAGCGTGGGCGTCACATAGGGCGTCCCCTTGAACACGTAGCCCACCGAGCAAATGGGCATGGCGTCCAGAATGCCGTGCACGGTTTCCGCATCGTATTTTCCGCGGTCGTGGCGGCGCTTGACGCGGGTTCTTTCGCTGGGCGCTTCGGTCATTTTTGGGTCCTCTTGGTTGCAGGACCTCTATGCGTTATATGGTCTGCTTGAAAGAACCAAGATGGCCACCAATGAACAGACCACTTTTAACCCCGGCAACCAGTGAAATCGGCATCGACCGGGCCGACACCGAGGCCATTCAGTCACAAATTGCCCGGCAAATACGGGAGTTTGTGCTGAGCGGACGGCTGCGCCCCCAGGCCAAGCTGCCCTCGACGCGCAGCATGGCGGAGGACCTGAAAGTGGCCCGCGCCACCGTGGTGGAGGCCTATGAACAGCTCCTGAGCGAGGGTTATATCGAAGCCCGCAAAGGCTCCGGCACGCGGGTTGCCGCCGAATTGCCGGAAGCGCTTCTGAACTCATCCCCGGCGCGTCTGAGCCTGGGCAAGCCCCATCGCGAGAAGGGCCGCGAACCGGCAAAACCCTTCCGCTCCGGCCTCGTCGATTGGGAGCATTTTCCACACGACGAGTGGGGGAGACTCTTGGGCCGCTTCTGGCGCAATCCGCCCATAGCCATGCTGGAGCATAATGACGCCTTCGGCTGGCTGCCCCTGCGTGAAGCCATTGCGCGGCACCTCTATGAATGGCGCGGCATTTCCTGCGAGGCTTCTGAGGTCATCATGACGGCGGGCGGCATGGATGCCTTCGACCTCATCAACCGCTCCATCTTCAAGGCGGGCGACAAGATATGGATGGAAGAACCGGGCTATCCCACGGCCAGGCGCGTGTTCTCCATGGGCGGCGTCAAGACCGTCGCGGTGCCGGTTGACCGGGAAGGCATCATGGTGGTGAAGGGCAGGGAGCGGGCAGGCAATGCGCGCGGTGCTTTCGTGACACCCGCGCGGCAATATCCGACCGGCGTCACCATGCCGTTGTCGCGCCGGCTCGAGCTGCTCGATTGGGCCGATGAGGCCAAGGCCATCATCATCGAGGATGATTACGACAGCGAATACCGTTATGTCGGCAGACCCTTGCCTGCGTTGATGAGCCTCGACCGCAAGGCGCGGGTGATTTATTCCGGCAGTTTCTCAAAAGTTTTTTCCCCGCTGCTGCGGCTGGGCTACATCGTCGTGCCCAAGTCTCTCGCCGAACGTTTTCGCGCCGAACGCCTGGCCCATGGCGCGCCACCATCTTTGATGGCCCAGCCCGCCCTCTGCGAGTTCATGACCTCGGGCACCTTCGCCATTCACATCCGCCGCATGCGGAGAATCTATGCGTCCCGGCGCGCAGCCCTGATCGAAGCCCTGGAAGGCAGCAAGCGTTTCACCATCGACGCCTCGCCCTCGGGTCTCATGCTTCTGCTGCGCCTGAAGCCAAGTGAAAATGATGAGGAAATGGTGGCACGGCTCGCCCGCGCCGGCCTTGAAGCGCAATCTCTCTCCAGTCACTACACCGGACGGCAGCGCGAGCAGGGCCTGCTCCTGAGCTTTGCTGGATTCACCGACAAGGAGTTGAGGGCGGCGGCGAAGCGGTTGGTGGATATCTTGCTCTGACCCTCATGCTGAGGTGCGACCCCGGACTTGATCCGGGGGAGCCTCGAAGCATCTGTATCCGTAGCCGCCGACCCTTCGAGGCCAAGCTGCGCTTGGCACCTCAGGGTGAGGGCGTAGCTACGATCCCAGCGGCCGCAACTCACGCAACAGTTTTTCCCTTATCGCCCTGGCGAAATCCTCAAAGCCCTCGGCTGGCTCGACGAAAGAATCGGCGCCGATGATGACGTGATCAAGGTAATAGGCATGCAGGCCGATCTCTTCCGCCTCGATCGAGAGGCCGTTGACAGTGATGCCCGACGCCAGGGCATTTTTGCGCGCGCCTTCCAGATCATCGCCGCTGTTGTCCGGCCCGTCGCCGGAAATGTCGATCACCTTGCGCTGTCCGTCATACGCATTGCTTTCAATAAGCGCATGGGCGTCAGCGATGCCGGTGGCAATGGAAGTGGAACTGGCCCGCATCCAGCGGCGCACCAGGCTCACGCGGAAGCCGAAGGCCTTCGCATCCCTGGCGCTTTCGATGTGGGTGAAGGGGAGCACCACCTGGGTTTCGCCCGCTCCGCCCCACTGCACGATGGCAATTGCCGCGCCAAAGGGCTTGAGATTGTCAACTGCCTGCAACACCTCCGGATCCCGGAAAGCGAGCGCAATGCCTTCATTCTGCAAATCAAATTCCCGCGCGTCGACACTCGCCGAGCTGTCGAGCGCCAGCACCAGTTCAATGACCACGGGCGTTTTGCTCTGGGCAACCGCAGATACCGCCAGCGCGATCAGGACGCAAAAACTGCGCGACCCGATGCCACGCATGAAATGACACATTCCAGCCCGAATCTCCGGCAATCTCCGCCCCATGCGTAAACTTGTCCTGGAAGTCATTGCCGCCACGGCCCTCACCCTCGGCTCCATCCTAGCATCAACACCAGGCGTTTTGGCCAATGACGTGATGGTGAAGGGAGCCTTTGCCCGCGCCTCCGCCATGTCCACGGCGAAGGCTGGGGCGGTTTACATGACTTTGAGCAATCAGGGCGCGGCACCCGACAGGCTTCTGCAAATCACCACGGACTCTGCGGCCAGCGCCGAAGTGCACGAAACTGCCGAAAAGGATGGCGTGGCCACCATGCGCCCCATTGCGAGCCTCGAAATTCCGGCGGGCGGCAGCGTCAACCTCAAGCCCGGCGGCTACCACATCATGCTCATGGGATTGAAAGCCCCCTTGAAGAAGGGCGCCATGATCATGCTCCAGTTAAAATTCGAGCATGCCGGGCTGGTGGATGTGATGGCCCATGTGGGCGACGTGGCGGAAGAACACGCTCACACCGAAGGTTCAACCGGCAACTGAGCGCTCGCGGGTTTCCACCCGGCGCGACGGCGAACACAGCCCATTCAACCCCGCAATGCACTCCCCTTTTATGACGGGAAGGCGACAAATGTAATAATTAACCTCTTGATATGAATCCAGAAAAGGCGGATTTTGGGGCTGGCGGCTACCGCCACCGACTTTCTCTTTCTCCGCACCTTTGGCGTCTGTGGCCTCACGACGCGAGGGCCCGGAGACGATGGACCAACCGCCATCGACGAGGAAGATGGCCAAGATGCGAGCACGCGTATTGCGTATCTGTGTGAGCGTCTGAGCGGTTCCGGTTCGGCAGGAGTGAGCATCTCAGCGCTCAAACCCACCGAGTGGCCGGAACAACTCGCATTTGACTTCTAGCCGGAGGTCATGGTGCAGGCGGTAGTCGCTGCTCAACTCAATTGTTGAATCATAGCGTGATTCGCAAGTCAATCGGCAATCCACAGTTAAATTAATAAACTCAGCTTTTGAGACTGGGGCTGCGAAAGAGGATTCACGCTGTTACGGAATTTCTTCGAACCGGCTTTCAGTCCGCGGTGGTTTCAGCGCCCGCTCTTCCTCCCGGATCCGCCAGAAGAGCAGGGCCAGGTTGATGCAGCCGAAGATGATGGCATACCACCACATGCTGAAGACCAGCGGCAGGATAAAAATTTCCGCCGCCACGATCATGTAATTGGGATGGCGGAAATATTTGTAAGGGCCGGCAACGCTTAACGTCTCACCGGGAACGACAATGATGCGGGTGGTCCAGCGGCTGCCAAGCGCCGCAATGATCCAGCCGCGCGCTGCCTGCAGCACCAGGTAGGTTAAGGCCAAGGGCCAGCTCACCGTTTCGTTCCACACCAAATACCAAAGTCCGCCGAGCCAGACCGTGTGGAATATAACGATCAGCGGATAATGGCCGGAGCTGACTTCAATGCCGCCATTGGCCAGCAGGCGCTTGGTGTTGCGCCGCGCAATGTAAAGTTCCACAAGGCGTTGCAGGGTGACCAGCGCGAGGATGGTGAAATTTGTCCACATCGGGTTATTGTAGCATGGTGAGGAAGCCCGCTGTAAAGCCCGGCCCCAAGGCTGACACGAACCGCCGTCCGCTGAAATTTTCCTTGAGCCCCTCATTAAGGACGAAGAGAACCGTGGGCGCCGACATATTGCCGTAGCCCGCCAGGATCTTGCGCTCATCAACGAGCGCTCCGCTTTCCAGATCAAAGGCCGTTTCGATGGCCGCGATGACCTTTGCCCCGCCGGGATGGAAGGAATAGGCCCCGATATGATCGAAGTTAAGATTGTGGCCGCGCAGGAACTTGTCCGCCGCCGGGCGCAGGTCACGCAGCGCCAGGTCCGGAATGCTGCGCGAGAAGATGGCGCTGAACCCGACATTATCCATGCGCCAGCCCATGACATCGATGGTATCGGGCCAGGTATGTTCGCCCGTGAACTCGATCTCGCCATGGCTGTTCATGCCCTTGGTTGAAAGCACGGCCGCCGCCGCCCCATCGCCGAACAGCGCCGTGGCAATGATGTTGGACTTGGTCATTTCATCCCTGCGGAAAGTGAGGGAACAGAGTTCGATGACGACTACCAGAACATTACTCTCAGGCTGGGCCACGGCCAGCCGCGCCGCCAGCGAAAGACCCGCAATCCCGCCGGCACAGCCAAGGCCAAAGACCGGAACCCGGGCCACGTCATCACGAAAGCCCAGTTGGCTCATCACCCGCGCTTCGATTGTTGGCGTGGCAATACCGGTGGATGAGATCATAACGATGGTGTCGATCTGATCGGCCTCCAATCCGGCCAGTTCGAGGGCCCGGCCCGAAACCACACCGAAAAGATGCGAAGCTCCGGTAACGAACGCCTCCGAGCGTTCCGCCCAGCCCTGCTCGGCGCGGAACCAGTCATAGGAACAGGCGGAATAGCGCATGTTGATGCCTGTGTTGGCGTAGACCGGCATCATCCGGTCAAAGTCCTCCTGGCGGCCCCCAAAGATTTTTGCGGCTTCGACCATGACCTCTTCGGTGCGGAGCTCATGCTGGGGGACGGCGGTGGCAAGACTAAGTAACTTGGCGCGCACGGGAGTGTTCCTTGTTGGTCTTTTTCAGTTGTACGCAGGTGTCTTCACCGTGGTTCATTCACGGATCTGTTAAGCTTGGCTTCCCGGTGTGCGGCATAGAGGCCTGCGGCAATAACAAGCGTCATCCCGGCATAGGACAGGGCATCCGGGAACTCCCCGAAAAACACCATGCCGAGAATGATGGCAAACAGCACGTTGGAGTAGCGGAAAGCGGCAGTGCCCGAGAGATCGCCCACCCGCAATGTGGAAACCATGAACACATAGCCCGTCGCCAGCAAAATAGCCGCCGCCGCAAGCAGGCCGAATTGCCAAAGCGCAACACTTTGAAACCCCTGATAGAGTCCAAAGGCAAGTCCGCCGAGCGCCACAAAGCTGGCATTGGCGAGCGCAATGATAAAGGTAGGAATATGGTCGGGAATCCGTTTGGTGATCAGGTCGCGGAAGGCGAGGATGAACACGATGCCCAACGCCAGAACTTCATAAATGGTGAAGGTGGAAGGCGTGGGCTTCACGATCAGCAACACGCCCACAAAGCCAGCCACAATGGCGGCAGTGCGCCGTAGCCCCACCTTTT
>Ga0307505_10003036_pt1 | contig 10920 bp, 10 predicted proteins | sample 23_S_MG_FD_202183 | JGI IMG/M metagenome (GOLD analysis project Ga0307505, IMG submission 202183) | Soil microbial communities from Populus trichocarpa stands in riparian zone in the Pacific Northwest, United States - 23_S | ecosystem: Environmental > Terrestrial > Soil > Riparian zone > Trees... | reverse complement strand
GTTGGTCTATGGCCGGATCACCGGCTGGGGCCAGTCCGGCCCGCTCGCCACCGAGGCCGGCCACGATATCAATTATCTTGCGCTGACCGGCCTGCTCGATTGCATCGGCGAGCCCGATCGTCCGCCGCGCCCGCCGCTCAACCTGGTCGCCGATTATGCCGGCGGCGGGATGATGCTGGCGTTCGGGATGGTCGCGGCGCTGCTCGACGTCCAACGCGGGGCTGAGGGCCGGGTGGTCGACGCGGCGATGAGCGATGGCGCCGCGCTGACCGGGGCCTTGATCTACGGGCTGAAAGCGGCCGGAGCGTGGGACGGCGGCCGCGGCGGCAACCTGCTCGACGGCGGCGACCCGCTCTACGGCTGCTACAAATGCGCCGACGGCAAATATCTGGCGCTCGGCGCGATCGAGCCGCAATTTCGCGCGGCCTTGGTCGAGGGTCTTGGTGTGACCGACATCACCAGGAAAAATGTCGCCACCGCGATTGGCAGGAAGCGCCGCGATCAGTGGGTGGCGCATTTCGCCGGGATCGACGCCTGCGTCGCGCCGGTGCTGTCGCTGGAAGAGGCCCCGGCGCACCCACACAATCGCGCGCGCGGCACGTTCATCGAGGTCGGCGGCGTCCGCCAGCCGGGGCCGGCACCGCGGTATTCGGTGACGACAGCGGACCAGCCGCGAGCGCCGCGCCGTGAAGGGGAGGATGGCGCGGCGATCCTCGCCGAACTTGGTTATGACCAACCTGCCATCGAGGAGTTGCTCAAGTGAATCCCCTGTACGAGACGATGGCGACCAGCGTGTTCGAGCGGATGAGTCTTGCCGCCGCGCGGCATCAAGCGGTCAATCTCGGCCAAGGATTCCCCGATTTCGGCTGGCCCGAGGCCATCCTCGACGCGGCGGCGCGGGCGCTGATCGACGGCTCGAACCAATATGCGCCGTCGCGCGGGCTGCCGGCGCTGCGGCAAGCGGTGGCAGACCATTATGCGCGGCACCACGGCGTCGATACCGGAACTGATGGTATCTGCGTCACCTCGGGCGCGACCGAAGCGCTCGCCGCGGCGATCCTCGCCACGGTTGAGCCGGGCGACGAGGTGATCGTCATGACCCCGGCCTATGACGCTTATGCGCCGCTGATCCGCCGCGCCGGGGGCACGGTGCGCGAAGTGGCGCTTGAGCCGCCCGGCTGGCGGATTGGGCGCGATAGACTCAACGCGGCGGTGACACCGAACACCCGCGCGATCATCTTCAACAATCCGCACAATCCGACCGGCCGCCTGTTCGACGCCGCCGAGCTGGAGGCGGTGGCGAGCGTGGCCTGCGAGCACGATCTGATCGTGATCAGCGATGAAGTGTGGGAGCATCTGCTGATGGACGGGCAGTCGTTCGTCCCGCTTGCGGCGCTCGACGGCATGGCGGCGCGAACGATCAAATGCGGGTCGGCGGGCAAGATCTTTTCGCTCACCGGCTGGAAGATCGGCTGGGTCGCCGCCGCGCCCGAACTGGCCACGCTCGCGGCGCGCGCGCACCAGTTTTTGACCTTCGCCTCGGCGCCCAATCTGCAGGCGGCGGTGGAGTTCGGACTGAACGAGGGCGATGAATGGCTGGACCCGATGCGCCAGCGCTTCGCCCGCGCTCGGGACAAGATGACGGCGGGATTGGAAGTGGCGGGATATGCGGTCCTGCCGAGTGCCGCGACCTATTTCTTGATCGTCGACCTTGCCGCCTCGGGAATCGCCCTCGACGACGAGACGTTCGCCAAGTTGGCGGTCGAGCGGGCGGGGGTGGCGGTGGTGCCCTTGTCCGCGTTCGCCGACGTCGATCCGCCGCGCCACCTCGTGCGCCTGTGCTTCGCCAAGCGCGACGACACGATCGACGCCGGAGTCGCGGCGATGGCCAAAGCAAAGGAGCTGGCGGGATGAGCCCAGCCGAAGAAACCGCTAAGATCCTGCGCCAGTTGGGAGTGAACAGCGGCGGCGGCATGCCATGCTGCTCGCCAATCGATGGCAGCCGCATCGGCAGCGTGACCGAAGCCAGCCCGGTCGAAGTGGGCGCGGCCTGCGCTGCCGCCCAAGCTGCTTTCCTGGCCTGGCGCGCCGTACCAGCGCCGCGTCGTGGCGAGCTGGTTCGCCTGCTCGGAGAAGAATTGCGCAGCGCCAAGGAACCGCTGGCGCGGCTGGTCACGCTGGAAGCCGGCAAGATCGTCTCCGAAGGGCTCGGCGAAGTGCAGGAGATGATCGACATTTGCGATTATGCGGTCGGCCTGTCGCGCCAGCTCTACGGCCTGGTCATCGCCAGCGAGCGGCCCGAGCACCGGATGATCGAGCAATGGCATCCGCTGGGGCTGGTGGCGGTAATCAGCGCGTTCAATTTCCCGGTCGCGGTGTGGGCGTGGAATGCCGCGCTGGCCCTGGTGTGCGGCGATCCGGTGATCTGGAAACCAAGCGAGAAAACGCCGCTGACCGCCGCCGCGGTGATGGCGCTGGTCGGGCGAGCCCTCGCGCGGTTCGGTGACGCGCCCCATGCCTTGCTGCAATTGCTCCAAGGCGGTCGCGCGGTCGGCGCGGCGCTGGCCGACGATCCTCGCATAAAGCTCGTCTCGGCCACCGGATCGACCCGCATGGGACGCGAGCTCGGACCGCTGGTCGCGGCGCGGTTCGGGCGGACATTGCTCGAGCTTGGCGGGAATAATGCGATGATCGTCGCGCCCTCGGCTGACCTCGCCTTGGCCGAGCGCGCGATTCTGTTCAGCGCGGCGGGGACCGCGGGCCAGCGCTGCACCAGCCTGCGCCGGCTGATCGTTCACGACAGCATCGCCGACGCGCTGGTCAGCCGATTGCGTGCGCTGATCGCCAAGATCCCGGTCGGCGACCCGCGCGATTCCGTCACGTTGGTCGGTCCGCTGATCGATGCCGATGCCTATGACGCGATGGCCCGCGCCTGCCCGGACGTCGAGCGGGTCGATGCGGTCGACGGCGGGCATTATGTCCGTCCGGCGCTGGTCGAAGTGAGCGCGCAGGCAGGGATCATGCTCGAGGAGACATTCGCGCCGATCCTGTATGTGCTGCGCTACTCGACCTTCGACCAGGCGATCGCGCTCAACAATGATGTCAAACAGGGCCTGTCGAGCTCGATCTTCACCAATGATTTGCGTGAGGCCGAGCGTTTCCTGTCGGCGGCGGGCAGCGATTGCGGCATCGCCAACGTCAACATCGGGCCGTCGGGGGCGGAGATTGGCGGCGCCTTTGGCGGCGAGAAGGAGACTGGCGGCGGTCGCGAAAGCGGATCGGACAGCTGGCGCGCCTACATGCGCCGCTCGACCAACACGATCAATTACGGTTCGACGCTGCCACTCGCGCAGGGGGTAAAGTTCGACCTCGACGCTTGACCGGCGTTTTGGTCGCGGTCAGTGCAGTCCAGCGTTTCGCCCATTCCTTTTGCCATCGGCCAAGCTTGCCCGGCTCGAGCGGGTGGGCGATCCAATATCCTTGCGCGACGTCGCAGCCGAGGCTGCGCAGCAATTCGAGCTGCGCCTCGGTCTCGACCCCTTCGGCGGTAACGCTGAGGTCGAGGCTGTGGGCCAGCTTGATGATCGACGCGACGATCGCGCGGCTGTCCTTCGACGTCACCGCATCGTTGACGAAGAAGCGGTCGATCTTGATCTCGGTGAATGGCAGTTGGCGGAGCTGCATTAGGGTCGAATAGCCGACCCCGAAATCGTCCATGGCCAGGCCGATACCCTTGATCCGGAATCGGGTCAGCGTGTCCATCAATTTGACCAAGGGCTGGGTCGCTCCCTCGGTCAGTTCGAGCACCAGCCGGTCCGGCGGCACATCCAGCGCGCGACACATGCGCTCGACCAAGTCAGGAAAGTCGAGGTGCTCAAGCGACAAAGCGGAAATGTTGAAGGCGATGCAGGTGTCGATTCCCTTCGCCCGCCATTCAAGCCACTGACGAAGCGTGGTGGTCAGGCCCCAATGGGTGAGTTGGTCGATCAGCCCGTGGCGCTCGGCCAGCGGCACGAAGCGGGATGGAGGAACCATTCCCAGCTTCGGATCGTCCCAGCGCACCAGCGCCTCGACCCGGGTCAATGTCCCGCCGGCGAGCGAGACCTTGGGTTGGTAGACCATGTGCAGCCGGTGATTGATCAGCGCCCGCTCGAACCCGTCGAGCAGCCCGATATCGGCCGGGTTGATCATTGGGATGCGCTCATGATGCCGGCTTCGGCAAATGCTGATTGAGGATCGCTTCGAGCGCGTCCAGCCGAGCCGGTTTCTCCAGCGGGCCGACCATCTTCAGCCCAAGCGCTTCGCCGAGCCGGAACGCGCTATCGAGGATCCGCCGGTCGAAGCCGCTGATGATCAGCACCGGTCCGTCGAATCCCTGGTCAGCCAGGAAGCGCAGCAATTCGACCCCATCCATGCCCGGCATGCCAAGATCAAGGGCGACCATCGCCGGTTGGTCGTCCGCGTAACGGGCTCGAAAATCATCGTCGCGGTCGGTGGAAATCGGGTCGAAACCGCACAGTCGCGCCGCGCTGGCGACGAATGCCGCTAACTGGGGTTCGTCATCGATCAATAGCAGACGCGGCCGCGTCATGGCTTAATGTCCTGTTCCGAATTCTCTTGAGCCACGATGAGCACCGACTGGAGGGCGCGTCAAACGCAAGAAACGGCTTATTAACCGCACCCGGCTTAAAACACCACGCTTGGAGAGTTTTCTCCGATGGAGTGGGGAATGTTCGGCTCATTGATCCGCCGTAAACCGGCGATTTCACTCGACCAGGACGATATTGCGTTCGAGTCGACCACATTTTCGCTGTCGACCGCGGTCCCGCGCCCCGAGGAGCGGCGCGAGGACGATCGCCTGCCGTCGACTTTGTGCATCGTCAAATTATCGACCTCGGGCGGGGATCAGCTGATCCGCGTTCGCAACATGTCGGCCGGCGGATTGATGGCTGAAGTCGGGCAAACTGTCAGCGTCGGCGACGACGTCACGATCGAATTCAATTCATCCCAGATCCCGGCCAAGGTGATCTGGACTCGCGAGGGCACCGCCGGTTTCAAGTTTGCTCACAATATCGACCTTGGCGAGTTGCTCGCCGGGCGCAAGCCGCGCCATGGCTTCCGCCCCCGCCCGCCGCGGCTCGACGTTCAGTGCAAGGCCAGCATCCGGGTCGGCAAGACTTATTACAACTGCGAAGTGCGCGACATTTCGCTGGGCGGGATGAAGGTCGAGCCGATCGAGGAATATTGCCTCGGCAAGGACGTGGTGGTGGTGGTCGAGAGCCTGCGTCCGATCAAGGGCAATATCCGCTGGTTTTCCGAGCGCCGCGCCGGCGTGGTGTTCGACGAGCCGCTGACCCTCGACGAGCTAGCCGAATGGGTCGGCAAACGGGTCGAGCTGGCTAGCCTCAAGGCGAGCTACAAAAACACCAACTGAGTCCCCTTGCGGCCGACACTGCGGCTCGCCATCTCCTTTGTTCAAACAAGGAGCGGGATATGGCCGAGCAAATCGCAATACTGGCGGGCGGATGTTTCTGGTGCACCGAAGCGGTGTTCCTCGACATCGTCGGAGTGAGCGCGGTGGAGAGCGGCTATACCGGCGGCTCGACGCCTGACCCGACCTACCGCGAGGTGTGCGGCGGCGCGACCGGCCATGCCGAGGCCATCCGCATCAGCTTCGACCCGCAGGTGGTTGGCTACGGAGACCTGCTCGACATCTTCTTCGCCACCCACGATCCGACCCAGTTGAACCGCCAGGGCAATGACGTCGGCACCCAGTATCGCTCGGCGATCTTCCCGCAGGACGAGATCCAGGCCGACGAGGCGCGTGCCGCCATCGACCGTGCCCAGGCGGGGCAGCCGGCGCCCATCGTCACCACTATCGAGCCCAAGGCAAGCTGGTATCCGGCCGAGGATAATCACCAGGACTATTGGGCCACCGAAGGCCAGCGCAATCCCTATTGCATCGCCACTATTCCGCCCAAGCTGGCCAAGCTCAGGAAGAGCTATCAGTCTCGGTTGAAGAGCGCGGAGAGGCTGCCCGGGTGAGGCGATCGCGGATGGCGATGGCCAGACCGTCTCCGGGGATCGGAGCGACTGCGATACGGCTTTGCGGCGCCTGATCGGCTGCATGAAGCAGGTCAAATAGCCGCGCCGCAGCCTCAACCAGGTTGCCGGTCTCGCTCAGCGACGAATCGCCGGCGACCTCGCCAAAGCCGATCAGATATTCGCCGGCGCGCGCCTCGGTGGCGTCCAGGCGGAGCGGCTTTTGGGGCGCGTAATGGCTGGCCAACATGCCCGGCGCCTGGACCCCCGACGACAAAGGCGCATCGACCAGGATAGGGCCGCGCCGGAGCAGGCGGAGCCCGTCACCGGTAGCGGCGACAATCGTCGATTCGATTCCGCGCTCCGTCGCTCCACCGTCGATGATCAGGGCAATCCGGCCGTTCAGGCTTGCCAGGACATGCGCGGCGCGGGTCGGACTGATCCGTCCGCTGGCATTGGCCGACGGCGCGGCGAGGGGGCGGCCGCACGCCTTGAGCAACGCCTGCATGGCGGGATGGGCGGGAACGCGCAGCGCAATGGTTGCCAGACCTGCGGTGGCCAGCGCCGCTATGCCGTTGCCGGTGCGGGCCGGGACGACAATCGTCAGCGGCCCCGGCCAATGAGCCTCGGCCAGCGCGCGCGCCTCCGCATCGAATACGCCGAGCGTTTCGGCGGTAGTCAGATCGGGGACATGGACGATCAGCGGATTGAAGCTCGGACGACCCTTGGCGGCGTAGATTAACGCCACCGCGTCGGGATTGGTCGCGTCCGCGGCGAGCCCGTAGACCGTCTCGGTCGGCACCGCGACCGGCTGCCCGCCGAGCACCAGCGTAGCGGCGCAAGCGATGCCCGTTTCGTCGAACGGCAGAACGCGGGTCGCGTTGGCAGCGGAGTCTGGCGGGCGCATGGCGCGCTCGCTATGGCATCGGGCTGGTTCCATCAAGGTAAGCGGCCCATGACCTTCCGTTGTCCCGTCCACGACCAGGCCCAAGTGCTCGACCATGTCGTGCGCATCGCCGAACTCAGCAACGACCTCGACATGGTCGGCGCGGTGCTCGATGGCGCCGCCCAATTTGCGGAAGGCCAATTCGCCCCGCTCGACCGGATCGGCGACACGGTCGGCTCGCGCTGGGTCGAAGGCAAGGTCGTCACCCCCGAAGGCTACAAGGCCGCGTACCAGGCGTTCGTCGAGGGCGGGTGGATGACCCTGGCCGCGCCCGAGGCATGGGGCGGGCAGGGGCTTCCCTCGGCTCTGGCGGCGGCGCTGATGGAAGATCTGCAGGCCGCAAACTCGGGCTTCGCCATGATGCCGGTATTGTCGCTAGGCGCGATCGAGGCCTTGGACCGCTACGGTTCTGACGAACTGAAGGAGCGCTATCTGGCGAAGATCGTGTCGGGTGAATGGCCGGCGACGATGAACCTGACCGAGCCGCAGGCGGGGAGCGATGTCGGCGCATTGAAGACCAAGGCCGAGAGAGTGGGCGGGGAGAATGGTGCCGACGGCAGTTGGCGCGTCTCGGGGACCAAGATCTTCATCACCTACGGCGATCATGATTTGACCGACCAGATCATCCACCTCGTGCTCGCCCGAACTCCGGGAGCGCCCGAGGGGACACGCGGCATTTCCCTGTTCCTGGTGCCGAAAATCCTGCCCGACGGCAGCGGCAACGACCTCCACTGTGTGTCGATCGAGCATAAGATGGGAATCCACGCCTCGCCGACCTGCGTGATGAGTTACGGGGACAAAGGCGGCGCGACCGGCTGGATGATCGGGGAAGAGAATCAGGGGATGCGGGCGATGTTCGCGATGATGAACAACGCCCGCCTCAACGTCGGGCTGCAAGGGGTGGGAATCGCCGAACGCGCCACCCAGCGCGCGGTCGCTTATGCGCTCGAGCGGCGGCAGAATGGAAAGGCGATCGCCGACCATCCCGACGTACGGCGAATGCTGCTTCGGATGCGGTGCCTGACGATGGGGTCGCGGGCATTGGTCTATTACGCCTTCGGCCAGATTGACCGCGCGGCGCGTGGAGACCCGCTCGCGGGGTTTCGCGGCGATGTGTTGACCCCTTTGGCCAAGGCGTGGGGCACCGATGTCGGCTGCGAAGTCGCCAGCCTCGGCGTCCAGGTTCACGGCGGGATGGGCTATATCGAGGAAACCGGTGCCGCCCAGCATCTGCGCGATGCGCGGATTGCGCCGATCTACGAAGGCACCAACGGCATCCAGGCGGCCGATCTGGTGGGCCGCAAATTGGGGCTCGACGGGGGCCTGGCGTTCGACGGCTTGATCGCCGACATCGAGGCCGAAGCCCGGCATCCGATGCTAATCGCGCTGACCGACGTGGTCGAAGTGGCGGCGGCAAGCCTGCGCAGCGCAGCGGCGGACGACCGGCTGGCGGGAAGCTACCCGTTCCTGACCATGTGCTCGGTGATGGTCGCGGGCTGGCTGGTCGAGCGGCTGGCCCTCGCGCCCGACGCCACCGATCGTGACCGGGCGGCGTCGGAATATTTCCTTGGGGTGGTGGTGCCCGAAGCGCTCGGGCTGGCGGCGGGTGCGGAGAGCGGCGCGGCGATGCTGTTCGCGGTACCGGCGGAAGCGCTGGCCTAGACCGCCTGCCGATCCAGCAATTCGGTCGGGTCAATCCCGAGCCGGTCCATCCGCTCGCGGATCAGCGGCCATTCGCCGCGAATGAAGCTGTCGCGCTCGCTGGTGCGCAGGCGGACGGCGGCACCGGCGGCGACGAACATGCCGACCCCCCGCTTGACGACCACCAGGCCCTCGTCCTGGAACCCCTGATAGGCCTTGGCGACGGTCAGCGGGTTGGCGCCTTCCTCGACCGCCAGCGCGCGGACCGACGGGAGGGGGTCGCCGTCCTTGAACCGGCCGGTCAGGATCGCATCGGCGATCACTTCGCGAAGGCGGACATAAACGGGTTTTTCGTGGGAGGTTCTTAGCGTCATGCTGTGGTAATACAGCACAGCGCAGAAAGTTGCAACCGGCTTACAGTTCCTGCGGAATCCACGGCCGGACCACGGTCGAAAGCGGCGCGCGCTGCCGTTCCTGAAGTTCGGCTCCCGGCGACCCGAGGAAGATAAATCCGGCAATCCGCTCGCCCGGGCCGCAAAAGGCCGCACGGACGCGCTCGTTATAGGCCGCCCAGCCGGTGATCCAGCCGCCGACGAAACCCAGTGCATGGGCCGCGGTCAACAGATTCATCCCCGCCGCGCCGACCGACAATTGCTGCTCCCAGAGCGGAATCTTGTGGTCGGCGACCGGAGCCGAAACCAGCACCACCAGGGTCGGCGCCTGGTGAGCGAATTCGAACGCCTTCTGGAAATGCGCGGGGCCAGCGGCCGGATCGGATTCGGGCAGCGCCTCGGCGAGCAAGTCGGCCAGCGCCCCGCGCTGCGCGGTCGATACGGTGACGAACCGCCACGGGAATAATTTGCCATGATCGGGCGTGCGCGCGGCAATGGCGAGGATGCGCTCCAGTTCGGCCTCGTTCGGCCCCGGCGCGATCATTTCGCGCGGGCGGCCCGAGCGGCGGGTTTCGAGCAGGCTGAGGGTGGTGGAACGGTCGTTCAGCGTCATCTGTCGCAAATAGCATGGCGCCGTTACGTAACAACCGGCTTCACAAGCGAAATTTCGCCGCTAGGGTGCGCGCCAACAAAAAAGGCGGCGCGTGCGCGCGACCGTCCTCATTTTAGGGTTCAGGAGGTTATTGTGGGCGCTCAGGAAATCATCGTCGCCGTCGCGGCGGCCTTCCTCGTTCTGCTGCTGATTGGCGGCGCGACGATCGTGGGATCGGCGAAGAAGGAATTCGCGGGCCACCCCAAGGGTCTTTACGTCCTGTTCTTCGCCGAAATGTGGGAGCGCTTTTCCTATTACGGCATGCGCGCCCTGCTGATTTTTTACCTGACGCAGCACTGGCTTTTCAGCGACGAAGACGCGTCCGTCACCTACGGCGCCTATACCGCGCTGGTCTATATCGCGCCGGTTCTGGGCGGCTATCTGGCGGACAAATATCTTGGCCAGCGCAAGGCGGTCGCGTTCGGCGCCGTGCTCCTGACCTTCGGCCATTTCCTGATGGCATTCGAAGGTCCGGAAGGGCTTGGCCAGGCCAATCCGTTCATCAATATCTTCTGGCTGGCGCTGGCCTTCATCATCGTCGGGTCGGGCTTCCTCAAGGCCAACATCTCGGTCATCGTCGGTCAGCTCTATCCGCGCACCGACGTCCGCCGCGATGGTGCCTACACCATCTTCTACATGGGGATTAACGTTGGCGCCGCGGTCGGAACGATCATCGCCGGCTATCTCGGCCAGACCTATGGCTGGGCCTATGGTTTCGGCGCGGCCGGTTGCGGCATGTTGCTTGGCCTGATCGTCTTCACGGTTTTCAAGCCTTTGCTCGAAGGCAAGGGGGAAAGCTCCGATCCCGAGAAGCTCAAGCAGCCGTTCATGGGCATCAAGTTCGAATGGTTCCTGTATCTGGTCGGCGTTGCCGCGGTGGTCGTGACCTGGTGGCTGGTCCAGAACCAGGGCGTCGTCGGCGGCATTCTCGGCGTGTTCGGCTTTGCCCTTCTGGGTTATGTGCTGTGGACCGCCGTCTTCCAGCTTCCCTATGGCGGCTATTCTGAGGCGCCCAAGGTCCCGGCCATGGTGTTCCTCGGCGGCGCCGCGATCGCCATCCTGTCGATGTTGCTCGGCTCGCTCGGCACGTCGGCCGCTTACAATGGCGCTTATGTCGGTGGCGGGCTGATGCTGGCGGTCATGATTCAGCAGATGGTCAGCCATACCGATCACGTCCGCGACAGGATCGTGGCGGCGATGTTCCTGATCGTCGGCTCGATCCTGTTCTGGGCGTTGTTCGAGCAAGC
>Ga0307505_10003035_pt1 | contig 10922 bp, 6 predicted proteins | sample 23_S_MG_FD_202183 | JGI IMG/M metagenome (GOLD analysis project Ga0307505, IMG submission 202183) | Soil microbial communities from Populus trichocarpa stands in riparian zone in the Pacific Northwest, United States - 23_S | ecosystem: Environmental > Terrestrial > Soil > Riparian zone > Trees... | reverse complement strand
GCATCTGGCGAACGATCACCTCGATGTGCTTGTCGTTGATCTTCACGCCCTGGAGCCGGTAGACTTCCTGGATCTCGCTGACGAGGTACTCGGCGAGCGCCTCGACCCCGAGCACTTCGAGGATGTCGTGCGGGTTCGGGCTGCCCGAGATCAGCGTGTCGCCCTTCTTGACGTGATCGCCTTCCTGGACGTCGATGACCTTGGTCTTGGGGACCAGGTACTCGACCGGATCGCCCTCGTCCGGAACGATCGCGATCTTGCGCTTGGCCTTGTAATCACGGACGAACTCGATCCGGCCATTGATCTTGGCGATGGTCGCCACGTCCTTGGGCATGCGCGCTTCGAACAGCTCGGCCACCCGCGGCAGACCGCCGGTGATGTCGCGGGTCTTGGCGGCTTCGCGGCTGGCGCGGGCGAGGATGTCGCCGGCCTCGACCTGCTGGCCGTCCTCGACCGAGAGCGCGGTGCCCGGGGCGAGCATGTAGCGCGCCGCCTCGGTTTCCTCGCCCTTCTTGCCGGTTTCGGCGCCGAGCAGGGTAAGCCGCGGACGCAGGTCCTCCTTCTTGGAGCGGCCGGTGGCGCGGTATTCGGTGACCACGCGCTGGGCGATGCCGGTGGCTTCGTCGAGGCGCTCTTCCATGGTCTTGCCGTCGGCCAGGTCCTGATAGCGGACGATGCCCGACTGCTCGGTGATGATCGGCAGGGTGAACGGATCCCATTCGGCCAGGCGCTGGCCTTCCTTCACCTTGGCCCCGTCCTCGAACATCAGCACGGTGCCGTAGGGCACGCGATGGATCGCGCGCTCACGGCCTTCCGCGTCGATCACCGCCAGCTCGCCGGTGCGGGCCAGCGATAGGCGCCGGCCGCGCTTGTCGACGATCGAGGGCATGTCGCGATACTCGACCTTGCCGTCGGAAATCGATTCGAGGTGGCTGGTCTCGTTGACCTGCGCCGCGCCACCGATGTGGAAGGTGCGCATGGTCAGCTGGGTGCCAGGCTCGCCGATCGACTGCGCGGCGATCACGCCCACGGCTTCGCCGATATTTACCGGCGTGCCGCGCGCGAGATCGCGTCCGTAGCACTTGGCGCAGACGCCCTGCTCCGCCTCGCACACCAGCGGGCTGCGGATCTTGGCCGACTGCACTTCGGCTTCCTCGATCGCCTTGACCATCGGCTCGTCGAGCAGGGTGCCCGACTTGACGATGACTTCGCTGGTCTTGGCGTTGATCAGATCTTCGGCCGTGGTGCGGCCGAGGATGCGCTCGCCGAGCGAGGCGATCACCGAGCCGCCCTGGATGATCGCGCGCATTTCAAGCGCGCGCTCGGTGCCGCAATCCTCTTCGATCACCACGCAATCCTGCGACACGTCGACCAGGCGCCGCGTCAGGTAACCCGAGTTGGCGGTCTTGAGCGCAGTGTCGGCCAGGCCCTTGCGAGCGCCGTGGGTCGAGTTGAAGTACTCGAGCACGGTCAGGCCTTCCTTGAAGTTCGAGATGATCGGGGTCTCGATGATCTCGCCCGAAGGCTTGGCCATCAGGCCGCGCATGCCGGCGAGCTGCTTCATCTGCGCCGGCGAGCCGCGCGCGCCCGAATGGCTCATCATGTAAATCGAGTTGATCGGCTTGAGGCGGCCGTTCTCGTCCTTCGGCTCGGCCCGGATCTCGTCCATCATCGCGCTCGCCACCGTGTCGCCGCAGCGGCTCCAGGCGTCGATCACCTTGTTGTACTTTTCCTGCTTGGTGATGAAGCCGTCCTGGTACTGCTGCTCGTAGTCGGCGACCAAGGCCTTGGTCTGCTCGACCAGCTCGGCTTTCGAATCGGGGATGATCATGTCGTCCTTGCCGAACGAGATGCCGGCCTTGAACGCGTGGCGGAAGCCCAATGCCATGATCGCGTCGGCGAACAGCACCGTGTCCTTCTGCCCGGTGTGGCGATAGACCTGGTCGATGACGTCGCCGATCTCCTTCTTGGTGAGGAGCCGGTTGACGACCTCGAACGGCACGGTGTGGCTCTTCGGCAGGCATTCGCCGATCAGCATGCGGCCCGGCGTGGTATCGACACGGCGGAGGAATTCCTTGCCGGCCTCGTCGGTCTGCGGAACGCGAGTGACGATCTTGGTGTGCAGCGTGACCGCCCCGACGTGCAGGGCCTGGTGAACCTCGCTGATATCGGCGAGGATCTTGCCTTCGCCCGGTTCGCCAGCGCGGTCCATCGACAGGTAGTAAAGCCCGAGCACCATGTCCTGCGAGGGCACGATGATCGGCTTGCCGTTGGCCGGGCTGAGGATGTTGTTGGTCGACATCATCAGCACGCGCGCTTCCAACTGGGCCTCGAGGCTCAGCGGGACATGGACCGCCATCTGGTCACCGTCGAAGTCGGCGTTGAAGGCCGAGCAGACCAGCGGGTGGAGCTGGATCGCCTTGCCTTCGATCAGCACCGGCTCGAACGCCTGGATGCCGAGGCGGTGGAGCGTGGGCGCGCGGTTCAACAGCACCGGATGCTCGCGGATCACCTCGTCGAGGATGTCCCAGACTTCCTTGCGCTCCTTCTCGACCCACTTCTTGGCCTGCTTGAGCGTCATGGAGAGGCCCTTGGCGTCGAGCCGGGCGTAGATGAACGGCTTGAACAGCTCGAGCGCCATCTTCTTGGGCAGGCCGCACTGGTGCAGCTTGAGCTCGGGACCGGTGACGATCACCGAGCGGCCCGAATAGTCGACGCGCTTGCCGAGCAGGTTCTGGCGGAAACGGCCCTGCTTGCCCTTGAGCATGTCGGAGAGCGACTTCAGCGGACGCTTGTTGGCGCCGGTGATGACCCGGCCGCGGCGGCCATTGTCGAACAGGGCATCGACCGCTTCCTGCAGCATGCGCTTTTCGTTGCGGACGATGATGTCCGGCGCGCGCAGCTCCATCAGCCGCTTCAAGCGGTTGTTGCGGTTGATCACGCGGCGGTAGAGGTCGTTGAGATCGGACGTCGCGAACCGGCCGCCGTCAAGCGGGACCAGCGGGCGCAGTTCCGGCGGGATGACCGGCACCACGTCGAGGATCATCCATTCGGGGCGGTTGCCCGATTCGATGAAGCTTTCGACCACCTTCAGCCGCTTGATGATCTTCTTTGGCTTCAGGGTGGACTTGGTCTCGCTGAGCTCCTTGAGCAGGTCTTCCTTCTCCTGGTCGAGGTCGAGGTCGATCAGCATGTGCTTGACCGCCTCGGCGCCGATCCCGGCGGTGAAGGCGTCCTCGCCGTGCTCATCCTGCGCGTCGAGCAGCTCGTCCTCGGTGAGGAGCTGATACTTCTCGAGCGGGGTCAGGCCCGGCTCGGTGACGATATAGCTCTCGAAGTAGAGCACGCGCTCGAGCTGCTTCAACTGCATGTCGAGCAGCAGGCCGATGCGGCTCGGCAGCGACTTCAGGAACCAGATGTGCGCGACCGGCGCGGCCAGCTCGATGTGGCCCATGCGCTCGCGGCGGACCTTGGTCACGGTCACCTCGACGCCGCACTTCTCGCACACCACGCCCTTGTACTTCATGCGCTTGTACTTGCCGCACAGGCACTCGTAGTCCTTCACCGGACCGAAGATGCGCGCACAGAAAAGCCCGTCGCGCTCGGGCTTGAAGGTCCGGTAGTTGATGGTCTCCGGCTTCTTGATCTCGCCGAACGACCAGCTGCGGATGCGCTCGGGGCTCGCGATCCCGATCTGGATCTGGTCGAACGTCTCGGGCTTGGCGATCTGGTTGGTGAATTTGGTCAGTTCGTTCATCTTGTCACATCCCGTGAGGGTGAATTTCTGTGGCGGAGGGGCGGGCGGCGATTAGGCCGCCCGGTGCCCGGTTATTCCGCCGCTTCCGGCCATGCTTCCGCGTCCTCGCCGCCTTCGTTGAGCGACGAGAGCTCGACGTTGAGGCCGAGCGAGCGCATTTCCTTGACCAGCACGTTGAAGCTTTCGGGAATGCCGGCCTCGAAGGTGTCGTCACCCTTGACGATCGCCTCGTAAACCTTGGTCCGGCCGACCACGTCGTCGGACTTCACGGTCAGCATTTCCTGCAGCGTGTAGGCGGCGCCGTAGGCCTGCAACGCCCAGACCTCCATTTCGCCGAACCGCTGCCCGCCGAACTGCGCCTTGCCGCCGAGCGGCTGCTGGGTGACCAGCGAGTAGGGGCCGATCGAGCGGGCGTGGATCTTGTCGTCCACAAGGTGGTGGAGCTTGAGCATGTAGATGTAGCCCACGGTCACCTTGCGGTCAAAGGCCTCGCCGCTGCGCCCGTCGTAGAGCGTGACCTGGCCCGAGGGATCGAGCCCGGCCTTCTCCAGCATCGCGGTAACGTCGCTCTCCTTGGCACCGTCGAACACCGGAGTGCCCATCGGTATGCCGCCGGTCAGGTTGCCGGCCAGCTCGACGATCTCCTCGGGCGTGCGGCCGTCGATCTCGGCGTGGTACTGCGGGCCGTAGATGTCCTTGAGGGTGTCGGCGACCGCCTTGGGCGGCTTGGCCGCCTGCGGCTCGGGATTGGCCTCGCGCCATTTCTCGAGCGCCGCCGCGACCTGCTTGCCGAGGCCGCGCGCGGCCCAGCCGAGATGGGTCTCGAAGATCTGCCCGACGTTCATCCGGCTCGGCACGCCGAGCGGGTTGAGCACGATATCGACCGGCGTCCCGTCCTCGAGGAACGGCATGTCCTCGCCCGGCAGGATGCGGCTGATCACGCCCTTATTGCCGTGGCGCCCGGCCATCTTGTCGCCCGGCTGCAGCTTGCGCTTCACCGCGACGAACACCTTGACCATCTTGAGCACGCCGGGAGCGAGCTCGTCGCCGCGCTCGAGCTTCTCCTTGCGGTCCTCGAACTTGTCGCGGATGCGCTTGACGGCCTCGTCGTACTGGCCCTTCACCGCTTCGAGCTGGGCCTGCACGCCGTCGTCGGCGACGGCCAGCTTGAACCAGTCGTGGCGATCGACCGAATCGAGCAGCGCGGCGTCGATCTTGGCGCCCTTCTTGACGCCCTTGGGTGCCGCCGAGGCGACCTGGCCCTCGAGCATTTCGCGCAGGCGATTGTAGGTCGCGCGGTTGAGGATGTTGCGCTCGTCCTCGCTGTCCTTCTTGAGGCGTTCGATCTCCTCGTTCTGGATCGCGCGGGTACGGTCGTCGATCTCGATGCCGTGGCGGTTGAACACCCGCACCTCGACGATCGTGCCGGTAACGCCCGGCGGCAGCCGCAGCGAGGTGTCGCGCACGTCGCTGGCCTTCTCGCCGAAGATCGCGCGGAGCAGCTTCTCTTCGGGAGTCATCGGGCTTTCGCCCTTGGGCGTGATCTTGCCGACCAGGATGTCGCCCGGGTGCACTTCGGCGCCGATGTAGACGATCCCCGCCTCGTCGAGGTTGCGCAGGGCTTCCTCGCCGACGTTGGGAATGTCGCGGGTGATGTCCTCGGGGCCCAGCTTGGTGTCGCGGGCCATGACCTCGAATTCCTCGATGTGGATCGAGGTGAACACGTCGTCCTTGACGATGCGTTCGGAGATCAGGATCGAGTCCTCGTAGTTGTAGCCGTTCCACGGCATGAACGCGACGAGGCTGTTGCGGCCGAGCGCCAGTTCGCCGAGATCGGTCGAGGGACCGTCGGCGATGATGTCGCCCTGATTGACCACTTCGCCGACCTTCACCAGCGGGCGTTGGTTGATGCAGGTGTTCTGGTTGGAGCGCTGGAACTTCTGCAGGTTGTAGATGTCGACACCCGGGTTGCCGGCATCGACCTCGCCCGAGGCGCGCACCACGATGCGGGTGGCGTCGACCTGGTCGACCACGCCGGAACGCGTGGCCGAGATCGCGGCGCCCGAATCGCGCGCTACGGTCTCTTCCATGCCGGTGCCGACGAACGGCGCTTCGGCCCGCAGCAGCGGCACTGCCTGGCGTTGCATGTTCGAGCCCATCAGCGCCCGGTTGGCGTCGTCGTTCTCGAGGAACGGGATCAGCGACGCGGCAACCGAGACCAGCTGCTTGGGGCTGACGTCCATCAGCGTGACCTGACCACGCGGGGCCATCACGAATTCGCCGTTCTGGCGCGCCGAGACCAGCTCCTCGACGAAGTGGCCACCCTTGTCGAGGTCGGCCGAGGCCTGGGCGACGGTGTGCTTCTGCTCCTCCATCGCGGAGAGGTACTTGACCTCGCCGAGGACCTTGCCGTCGATCACGGTGCGGTACGGCGTTTCGATGAAGCCGTATTTGTTGACCCGGGCGAAGGTCGAAAGCGAGTTGATCAGGCCGATGTTCGGGCCTTCCGGGGTCTCGATCGGGCAGATCCGGCCATAGTGCGTGGGATGGACGTCGCGCACTTCGAAGCCGGCGCGCTCGCGCGTGAGCCCGCCCGGCCCGAGCGCGGAGACGCGGCGCTTGTGCGTCACTTCGCTCAGCGGGTTGGTCTGGTCCATGAACTGGCTGAGCTGCGAGGAGCCGAAGAACTCGCGCACCGCGGCGACCGCGGGCTTGGCGTTGATCAGGTCGTTGGGCATCACCGTCGAGACGTCGACCGAGCTCATCCGCTCCTTGACCGCGCGCTCCATGCGCAGGAGCCCGACGCGGTACTGGTTCTCGAGCAGCTCGCCGACCGAGCGGACGCGGCGGTTGCCGAGGTTGTCGATGTCATCGACCTCGCCCTTACCGTCCTTCAGGTCGACCAGCTCCTTGACCACCGCGAGGATGTCTTCCTTGCGCAGCGTGGTCACGGTGTCCTCGGCATCGAGGCCGAGGCGCATGTTGAGCTTGACGCGGCCGACGGCCGACAGGTCATAGCGCTCGGCATCGAAGAACAGGCCTTCGAACAGCGCTTCGGCGGTTTCCTTGGTCGGCGGCTCGCCGGGGCGCATGACCTTGTAGATCGCCTCGAGGCCTTCCTCGCGGTTGGTGGCCTTGTCGACCTGCAGCGTATTGCGGATCCACGGGCCGGTGGCGACGTGATCGATGTCGAGCAAGTCGAGCTGGTCGATGCCCGCCTTGTCGATCTTTTCAAGGTTCTCGGGCGAGACTTCCTCGCCGGCCTCGATGTAAATGCGGCCCGTGGCCTCGTCGATCAGGTCGAGCGAAGAATAGCGGCCGAACACTTCCTCGGTCGGGATCAACAGGGTCTTGAGGCCGTCCTTGGCGGCCTTGTTGGCCGCGCGCGGGGAGACCTTCTGGTTGGCCGGAAACACTTCCTCGCCGGTCTTGCCGTCGACCAGCGCGAACGACGGCTTCGAACCGCGCCAGTGATCGGCGACGAACGGCACTTGCCAGCCCTCGCCGGCCTTGCCGGACGAGCGCTTCCAGATGACCTTGTCGTAGAAAATGTCGAGCATCTGCTCGTCGTCGAGGCCGAGCGCATAGAGCAGCGCGGTGACCGGCAGCTTGCGCTTGCGGTCGATGCGCACGTTGACGATGTCCTTGGCGTCGAACTCGAAGTCGAGCCAGCTGCCGCGGTACGGAATGACCCGCGCGGCGAACAGGAATTTGCCCGAGGAATGCGTCTTGCCGCGGTCGTGGTCGAACAGCACGCCGGGCGAACGGTGCATCTGGCTGACGATGACGCGCTCGGTGCCGTTGATGATGAAGGTGCCGTTCTCGGTCATGAGCGGCATGTCGCCCATGTAGACGTCCTGCTCCTTGATATCGAGCACGGAGCGGGTCTCGGTCTCGGTATCGACCTCGAACACGATCAACCGCAGCGTAACCTTCATCGGCGCCGCGTAGGTGATGCCGCGCTGGCGGCACTCGGTGGTGTCGTACTTGGGGTCTTCGAGTTCGTAGTGGACGAAGTCGAGCTCGGCGGTGCCGGCGAAGTCGCGGATCGGGAACACCGAGCGCAGCGTCTTCTCTAGGCCCGAGACGTAGCCGGTGCGCTTGTCCGAACGCAGGAACTGCTCGTAGCTCTCGCGCTGAACCTCGATCAGGTTCGGCATCTGCACCACTTCGTGGATGTCGCCGAAGATCTTGCGGATGCGCTTCTTCTTGTTGGAGAGCTTGGCGCCGGCCGAGGGGGCGGCAGCTGCGGACTTCTTCGCCATGGGAGAGCTTTGCCTCTTGCTTCAGGGCCGACTCTCGCAAGCCGGCGGAAAATGTCGCTGGCGGGAAGCGCGAGACGCGAAAACGCCGCAACTGGGTACGCGCCATTCGGCCCGTCCGGCTGCAGCTTCACATCTCACGGATCGCCGTGGGCTTCCTTCCTGGACCGGCCCCCGCGTAAGGCCCGCCGTGCTCGAAGCTCCATGGCTGGAGCGCGCATATAGGTGCGGCGCCCGCGCCTGTCAAACCGCGAGCGAAGCGAGCGTCCCCGCGACGGCGGGGAGCCCCCGCGGGATCGCTGCGCTTTCGCCAAACGATAAGCGAGATATCGTTTAGCGATATTATCGATTGACAATATGCGCGACTCGCCTTATTGATTATCGATATCGTCCATCAAGGAGATCGATAAATGACCCGGATTTTCGAACATACCGTCGCCGCGCTCGCCGCCGTGCTGATCATGGCCGCGACCTTCGTTCCCGTTGTCACCGTGCCCGCGGCGGACCTGTCCGTTTCGGCGCAGGTGCTGGCCTGATTGACTCAACAGGGAGCCTCACCATGAGCCTGACCAAAGACCCGCTCTTGAGCGTGGCGAAAGTCGTCCTGGCGCTATGCATCGTGCTGTTCATCTTCCTCATGGCGATGATGCTGATCGGCATCGGCGCCCTGCTCACCGTCGGGCGTCCCGAGGTCATGGCCGAGCTGGCTGACGCCGATTCTCCCGCCAGCGTCTACTGGGCCGTCATCGGCGTGCTGGTATTGGTCGAGGTGCTGCTGGCGGCCATTCTGAAGTTTCTGCTCGAGCTGCGCGGGATCGTGAAGTCGGTCGAGCGCGGCGACCCGTTCGAGCCGGCCAACGCCGACCGCCTGTCGCGGATGGGCTGGCTGACCGTCGGGGGCTATGCCGTCGCAGTCGTGCTCGGTGCGGCCGTCGCCTGGATCAAGAGCGCAGCCGGTGAAGCCGGCAAGGACATCAACGTCGACTTCGGCCTCGACGGCGGCGGGATCCTCCTGATCCTGGTGCTGTTCATCCTGGCCCGCGTGTTCCGCCAGGGCGCGGCGATGCGCGCAGACCTGGAGGGGACCGTCTGATGACCATCACCGTCAAACTCGACGACCTGCTCCACACCCGCCGCATGACGCTGACGCAGCTCAGCGAACGGATCGACCTGACGCTCGCCAACGTCTCGATCCTCAAGACCGGCAAGGCCAGGGCAATCCGCTTCTCGACGCTCGAGGCGATCTGCCGCGAGCTCGAGTGCCAGCCGGGCGATCTGCTCGGCTACGAACAGGAACCAGTCTAAAAGAAGAAGGCGACGGCAAGCAGGAGCAGGATCAGGGTGCCAAGTCCCATGACGACGGGTTTGCCCACGATAATTTCCTTCAACTGATGAACGATGGAAGGTCAGCGGTCGTCCGCCGCAACGGTTCCCGAAGCTTGACTTCCACCCTGTCCCGGCTAGAGGCCCGCCACTGACCGGCGGGCCCCAGTTCATTCTGGGTGCTTTTCGGTCAACCGTCCGAGACAGTTGGTGCGCCGGGTCTGCCGGCGCTTAATTTCCAGCCTAGACGGGGAAAAGAGATTTCCAGGCGAGCCAACGGCCCGCCTTCACGCTCCGGCGTGCTCCTTCCCCATCACGGACTCGCCCGTATCGCTTCGGCGGTGCGGCAACCCCCGCCTTCGCGGGGGCAGGCAGTAACCGGTCGCGCGCTCGCGTGCGGCCAGATGTGAAGGAGTACGGCATGGATCGTTCGCAGAAAGCCGAATCGGTCGCTGCCCTCAACGCGGTCTTCAACGAGGTTGGGCTGGTGGTCGTCACCCGCAACCTCGGCCTGACGGTGGCCCAGTCCACCACGCTCAGGTCGAAGATGCGCGACGCGGGAGCGACCTACAAGGTTTCGAAGAACCGCCTCGCCAAGATCGCCCTGAAGGACACCCGTTACGAAGGGCTCGATGAATTCTTCATCGGCCCGATCGCGCTCGCCTGGTCGCAAGATCCGGTGGCCGCGGCCAAGACCGCGGTGGACTTCGCCAAGACCAACGACCGGCTCGAGATTGTCGGTGGTTCGATGGGCGGCACGATGCTCGATGCGGCAGGGGTCAAGGCGCTCGCCGCGATGCCCTCGCTCGATCAGCTTCGGGCGACGATCGTGGGCCTGGTCAATTCGCCTGCGACCAAGGTGGCGCAGCTGGTCAACGCACCGGCGGCCAAGCTCGCCCGTGTCTTCGGCGCCTATGGGGCCCAAGAAGCCGCCTAGGGCAAGCGGCGTAAGCGGTTTTTCCAATTCTCGAATTTCCAACTTTTTGAACGGAGTAATTAGACATGGCCGATATCGCCAAGCTCGTAAAAGACCTGTCGCAGCTGACCGTCATGGAAGCTGCCGAACTCGCCAAGGCGCTCGAAGAGGCGTGGGGCGTTTCCGCCGCCGCCGCGGTGGCCGTTGCCGCCCCGGCCGGTGGTGGCGCCGCCGCCGAAGCCGTCGAGGAGAAGACCGAGTTCGACGTCATCCTGACCGGAGACGGCGGCAAGAAGATCCAGGTGATCAAGGAAGTCCGCGCCATCACCGCGCTGGGCCTCACCGAAGCCAAGACCCTCGTCGAAAGCGCCCCCAAGGCGATCAAGGAAGGCGTCAACAAGGCCGAGGCCGAAGAGATCAAGGGCAAGATCGAGGCAGCCGGCGGCACCGTCGAGATCAAGTGACGGGCTGGCGGGCGCCAGGGATTATCTGGAGCCCGCCGCCGTCATCCCGGACTTTGATCCGGGATCCGGACAAGCGAAGGGCGGCGCCGCGAGGCGCCGCCCTTTTTGCATCGGTCAGCACAACAAGGGGGCCCACCACAGCAAAGGGGCCGGGAGATTGCTCTCCCGGCCCCTTCGTTTGTTGCCCGGTAGGGCGCTTG
>Ga0307505_10003034_pt1 | contig 10923 bp, 10 predicted proteins | sample 23_S_MG_FD_202183 | JGI IMG/M metagenome (GOLD analysis project Ga0307505, IMG submission 202183) | Soil microbial communities from Populus trichocarpa stands in riparian zone in the Pacific Northwest, United States - 23_S | ecosystem: Environmental > Terrestrial > Soil > Riparian zone > Trees... | reverse complement strand
TGGCCTGGGCCAATGACAACAAAACCCTCTTCTACAACGTGTTAGATGCCGCCCTACGTCCTTACCAGCTTCGTCGCCACATTCTAGGCACATCAGCCTTGGATGATGTCACCATTTACCAGGAAGATGATGCCCGATTTTTCCTTAACGTCACCAAGAGCAAGGATGACGTTTATCTCTTTCTGGTTCTCAACAGTAAAGAATCAGACGAGGTACGCTTCCTCTCGGCGGATAACCCCACCGGAGAGTTCCAGCCCATTCACCCCCGCGAACATAAAGTGGAATACGGAGCCGAACATCACCGCGGCCGCTTCTACATCTTCACCAACGCCGATGGGGCACAAAACTTCAAAATCGTGACCGCGCCGGTAGACAATCCGGGCCGGGCTAACTGGACAGACCTGTTACCCTATGATCCCGCCATCAAAATTGATGGCTTAGAACTGTTCCGTGATCATCTCGTTATTTACCAACGGCAAGACGGTCTGCGGCAAATTCGCATCGGCGATCTAAACAGCCATGAATATCACCTGATCCAGTTTCCTGAGCCAGTTTACTCTGCCTGGAGGGGACACAACCCCGAATTTGACAGCCAGATGGTCCGTTTCCATTACACGTCACTCGTCACACCTGAATCGGTGTTTGATTATGATATGGTGACGCGGATGCGCATTCTCAGGAAACAGCATCCGGTGTTGGGAGACTATAATCCGGAGCAATATACCTCGGAGCGGGTATGGGCCAAGGCCGAAGACGGAACCCGGATACCGATTTCCCTGGTATATAAAAAAGGAGCCAGAGATCGCGGCCGCGCGTGCCTCTTACTCTATGGCTACGGCTCCTACGGCCACTCTATTGACCCGTACTTCTCGTCCAACCGGCTCAGCCTGATGGATCGGGGTCTCATTTATGCCATCGCGCACATCCGGGGCGGTGGCGAAATGGGCCGCCCCTGGTACGAGAACGGCAAATATTTAACCAAACGGAACAGTTTCACCGACTTCATCGCCTGCGCCGAACATCTCATCGCCAAGAAGTACACCTCACCGGAGCAACTTGTGGCCCTGGGTGGCAGTGCCGGTGGCCTGCTCATGGGCGTGGTTGCCACCCTACGCCCCGATCTCTTCCAGGGTGTCATCGCCGATGTGCCCTTCGTGGATGTTGTCACCACCATGAGTGACCCCACCATCCCTCTCACCGTGACCGAGTATGAGGAGTGGGGCAACCCAGAGAACGAGGAATATTATCACTACATGCTCTCCTACTCTCCTTACGACAACGTCGAGGCCAAAACGTATCCCAACCTGATGGCCACCGCCGGGCTAAACGATCCCCGCGTGCAATACTGGGAACCGGCCAAATGGGTAGCTAAACTCCGGGCCACCAAAACAGATGACAACCTGCTTCTGCTCCGCACCAACATGGGAGCCGGGCACGGTGGCGCTTCCGGCCGTTACGACTTCCTGCGCGAGGTAGCCAACGATTATGCCTTTTTCTTGAAGGTGTTGGGGCTGACGGAAAGGAGTTCATCATGAGTTCAACCTTAACTATTAGTCGTTCTAAAACGCCCGCCACACTGGTTCGTTTATTGGAAAACAAGGCCAAACAAGGCTCCCAACCTTTTGCCCAAACGGTACAAAGCATTGATTGGTCATTGCAACCGCCGGAGTTATTTTTGCGGGTTATTGACCTGGCTCTGGCCCTGGAAATGGCGATTGTGGCTCGTCAACTTGCCCAAGATGGGTTTCGTCGTTTCCCCAACCATACGCGATTACAGGATGCTTACACCGTCTTGTCACCAGCTAAAGCTCATATTCTGCGGGAAACAGGTGACAGCGGCATTACCCAATCCATGCGGGAAGTTAATACGCAGGGAGAAAAGTATCGGGGACAATGGGTGGCGTTGAAGGATGGGCAGGTGTTGTCTGCGGCCGCAACCCTCAAAGCCCTTCATTCGCAACTCGAACCAACTGATGTTCGCTCCATTCTGATCACCAAAGTGTTGTAGCATGGCCGATTACTTCTCAAAACTATCCCGAACCGGTTTCATAGCTGGTGTCGCCCGCTATGAAGATCATTATCCAGGGCAAGAAGATGCCGCTCGAATGGTGATTCCTCTTGTCGTTGCTGGTCAATTGACCGTTCCGGCCATCGTGGATACGGGTGCTCCCTGGTGTGTTCTTGATCCAGAAATTGCGGAATGGGTTCAGGATTCAGTGCAGGCCTTGTATACACCTGACCAACGGCTGATGATTCGGGGTGTTTTATATCGCGGTCGCTTATTACGCCTCGATCTCCAGATACCTTCTTTTCAAGGGGAAAGTCTGCAAGTAGAAGCAACCGTTTTTGTGCCTTCACTTTCATCCGGGGAAACCTGGACATTACCCAATTTTGTTGGCCTCGATGGATTTCTTAATCGGATACGGTTTGCCATCGATCCCACGGAAAATGATTTCTATTTTGGGCCTATGTGACGAGTTCCAAAAGTTCCCCTGAGTTCCCACGAGTTTATATGCACCACTCCTTCGGACAAATCTACGCTGGTAAAACTGTTCTCGTCACCGGGCACACCGGTTTCAAAGGTTCCTGGTTAAGCCTCTGGCTCCAGGCGTTGGGGGCTAGGGTTGTTGGCTTTAGCCTGGCGCCCCCCACCAACCCCAATATGTTTACCCTGACCGGGGCCGGGCAAGATATTATGGACGTGCGCGGAGATGTGCGGGACGCGGCCGCGCTCCAATCCCTTCTTGCCACCCACCAACCCCAGGTCATCTTCCACCTGGCCGCCCAACCCCTCGTCATCCCCGGCTACCAGGACCCACTCACCACCTTCACCACCAACACCACCGGAACCATCAACCTGCTCGACGCAACACGCAACACGCAACACGCAACACGCAACACACCCCGCGCCCTTATTTGTATTACCACCGATAAAGTGTACGAAAACCAGGAAATGCCCTGGGGCTACCGCGAAAACGACCGTCTGGGTGGAGCCGACCCCTACAGCGCCAGCAAAGCGATGGCCGAACTGGCCATTGCCGCCTATCGCCAGAGCTACTTCCCGCCGGAGAAATACGATCAACATCGGGTTGCCGTCGCTTCCACGCGGGCGGGCAACGTCATCGGCGGAGGCGACTTTGCCCCCTACCGGCTAGTTCCTGACTGCATGAAGGCGCTCATGGCCGATGAACCATTGGGCTTGCGAAATCCCAACGCCGTTCGTCCCTGGCAACACGTTTTGGAACCGGTTGCTGGTTATCTCTGGTTGGGCGCATGCCTGCTCACCGATGGCCCTCGCTTTGCTGAACCCTGGAATTTTGGCCCCCAAGAGCGGCGCGGCGTCTCCACCCGGCAAATTGTAGAAAAGGCCATTAAATTGTGGGGCAGTGGGGCCTGGACACACCTGGAACCGGAAGTGGTGTGGAAAGAATCTCACCTGCTAACAATGAACTGGGACAAAGCCGCTCGTCTACTAAATTGGCAACCCCTTTATACCTGGGATCAGGCGTTGGCTGAAACGGTAGCCTGGTTCAAAGCCTACCAACGCGGTGACGACATGGCCCAGGTAACCATTGAACAGATAAAACGGTATACGCTTTGCGGCCGCGAACACCACTTACCCTGGTCTAACTCATAGGAAATCATAGGAACTCATAGGAACTTTTCTGGAGTTCCCACGAGTTCCTTTCATTAAGGAGCCTCCCATGTCCGACCCCCTCTATTTCAGCCAAGAACACGACATGTTCCGCCAGATGGTGCGGAAATTTGTCCAGACCGAAATTAATCCTCACGTCGAAGAATGGGAAGCCGAGCGCATTTTCCCTGCCCATCAACTATTCAAAAAAATGGGTGATTTGGGCTTGTTAGGGCTGTCCTACCCCGAAGAATATGGTGGTGGCGGGGCCGATTACTGGTATAACGCCATCCTCATGGAAGAACTTGGCCAGGCTAATTGTGCTGGTGTACCGATGGGCATCTCCGTCCATACGGACATGGCTACCCCCGCCCTGGCCCAACATGGCTCCCACAAACTCAAAGAGCAGTTCCTTGTGCCCGCTATCAAGGGGGAGTGTGTCTTCTCCATTGGCGTGAGCGAACCGGGGGCTGGCTCCGATGTGGCCGGTATCAGCACCCGCGCCGTATGTGATGGCGATGATTACATCATCAACGGCACCAAGATGTGGATCACCAACGGCACTCAGGCCGATTATATCACCCTGTTGGCTCGCTCCGATGATCGCAACTATGGCTTTACCGGCATGTCGCTCATCATTGTGCCCACCAGCACCCCCGGCTTCAGCGTTAGCAAAAAGCTGGACAAACTGGGCAACCACAGCAGTGACACCGCCATTCTCTCCTTCGACAATGTGCGTGTGCCCCAAGCCAACCGCATCGGCGCGGAAGGGATGGGCTTCATGCTGCAAATGCAACAGTTCCAGAAAGAGCGCCTGGTGGCCTGCCTGATGAGTACGGCAGGCATGGAAAAAATGGTTCGCATGACCATTGAGTATTGTCGCCAGCGTAAAACCTTCGGCATTCCCCTCATTGACAACCAATGGATTCATTTCAAGCTGGCTGAACTGTTCACCGAAATCGAACTGATGAAACATCTGAACTATTATTGTGTGCGGAAGTTGATCGCCGGGGACGATGTGACCCGTGAGGTTTCGATGGGTAAACTCAAGGCTGGACGGCTGGCGCGGGAAGTGGCCGATACCTGCCTGCAATTTCATGGCGGCATGGGCTACGTTGAGGAGTACCCGATGGCTCGTTACTTCCGTGATGCCCGGCTCATGTCCATTGGCGGCGGCGCGGATGAGATCATGCTAGGGATTATCGCCAAATACGAGGGTATTTTGCCCTCGCGGCGGAAAGATTAAGAGATTGAGAGATTAGGACTTTTGGAACTTCTATGAACTACGAAACCTTGGCCGTACAACAATCTGGTAGTGTGGTTTTTGTGTACCTCAATCGCCCCGAAGTTCGCAACGCCATGAACCGGCAGATGGTGCGGGAGTTATTGGATTTTTTCCAATCCATTAAGCGGGATCGGGCAGTGCGGGCGGTGGTGTTAGGCGCACATGGCCCCACCTTCTGCGCGGGGGGTGACATCAAAGAGATGCGCGAAGATTTAGATGTGCCCCCACAAGCGCAAATGTCCCAGGTGGAAGTATTTGACACGATGCTTCGGGCCGTGAATGAGGCCCCGCAAGTGGTCATTGCTCGCATCCAGGGAGATGTGATGGGGGGCGGAGTCGGATTGATTTGTGTCGCAGATATGGCAGTCGCGGCCGCACACGCTAAAATAGGTCTCCCTGAAGTACGTTTAGGGTTGGTCCCCGCCGTAATTTCTCCCTACGTGGTTGCCCGCATTGGCTTGGCGCGGGCCAGAGAGTGGATGTTGCGGGGGTTGAGAGTGCAGGCAGAGACTGCGGCCGCGCACGGACTCATCACCGCCGCCTGCCCAGCCGACGAACTGGATCAACAAGTCACAGCCTTGCTCAACGACGTACTCCAGGCCCCAGCCGGTGCGTTGGTCGCCTGCAAAGCACTGCTTTTTGAAGTAGCAACCAAATCAGTAGATGAAACCAGCGGTTATCGGGTCAATTTGCTCAACCAACTCCGCGCCAGCCCCGATGGGCAAGAAGGTATGCTGGCTTTTGTGCAAAAACGACCAGCCAGTTGGGTAGAAACTTATGAGTAACCAGTAAGCAGTAAGCAGTCACCAGTAAGCAGTGTGTACTGTCTTCATAATTCCTAATTCTTAATTCATCCTTATCCCCAGAGGAGATCCCCCTATGAGAGAAGTTCGTGTACTACGTTCCTTTATTGCCCCAGACTCATTAGCCGAAATCATTGATGATGAATACCTGTTTGAATACCCGGTGATATGCAAAATGTTCAGCAAATTGCTCCGCACCCAGGATAACGACCATTACCAGGTAAAAACGCCAGGCCAGAAATATGTCGCCCGCATTTATCAGCCTGGCGAACGGCTCATGCGTCACGAATCCGATTATTTGTTTGAACTAGATTGGCTCACCTTCCTGCGGGATCGGGGTTGCCCCGTCGCTTTCCCCATTCGCCGTAGAGATGGGAGCTATCTGGGCAAACTCAATGCCCCCGAAGGGGTACGATATTATGCCCTCTTCAGCTTTGCCAATGGTGAACCCTTATCTACCCACGACATGGATCAACTCTTCCGTGTCGGCGAAAAAATGGCCCGTATCCACATGGCATCCAACGAGTACGTTAGCCCCCATGGTCGCCAGCAAGCGGATCTGGCCTTCCTGGTTGATCGCCCCCTGGAGCGCATCAAACAGTTCTGGACCGAAAGTGACCTGGATGAGTTGGATTTGCTCATTACATCAGCCGAAGAAGCGAAAGAGGAAATCCACCGGTTACTAAGAAATAGTCAAAATTCTGACGCCTGGGGAGTGATTGGGGGGGATTTCCATAACACCAATGTCCATTTTGACGAGGCGGGCAACCCCACCTTCTTCAATTTTGATCTTTGCTCCATTGGCTGGCGAGCGTATGACATTGCTACCTTCCTGGCTAACACCAACTTGCTCCACGAACCGGTTGAATATTCGGAAGCCTTTTTTGCCGGTTATTACTCAGTGCGGCCGCTGACCGAAGCCGAGCATCAAGCGCTGCAACCGTTTATGACCATCCGGCGCATCTGGCTCATGGGTTCCTTTGCCGTCAAAGACGGTATGGCCGGTTACACCTTCATGGCCCAAATTTAATCTGTCATTAGTGACCCGTCATCAGTAACCGGTGATAGCACCGGTCACTGATGGCTGGTTACGGAACAGTTTAACTCACCTCGTTGATACCCTATGAACAATGATTTTCTCGAAGTGGGCCGCGTCAAGGCTCTTTACCGTTATCCCGTTAAATCCATGCGCGGCGAGTCGCTAGAGGCGGTTAGCTTGGGCTGGTACGGCCTGGATGGCGACCGCCGCTTTGCCTTTATTCGTGGGGATCAGGCTAATTCCGGTTTTCCCTGGCTAACAGGGCGGCAAATCCCAGAGATGATCCAGTACAAAGCCCAATTTACGGTCCCGGATGATTTGTTGCAATCACCGGTGGAAGTCGTGACGCCCCGCGGCCGCGTTCTTCCCGTCCACTTAGCCGAATTATGTCAGGAACTGGCCCGCGCTTACGGCCACGATGTCCAGTTCATGAAACTTAAGCGCGGCCTGTTCGATAGCCTGCCCCTGTCTGTGATGAGTACGGCCACCGCCGACGCCTTGAGCGAATCATCCGGTTTGCCAGTAGATTTCCGCCGTTTCCGTCAGAACCTCGTCATTGAGACCTTCTCCGGCCAACCGTTTGCCGAAGAAAGCTGGCTGGACGGCGTTCTCACCTTCGGCGACCGACCCGACGCACCGCGCATTCGCCTCAACCGGCGCATTGAACGGTGTGCCATGATTAACCTTGACCCGGACACCAGTGAAAAACGGCCTGCCCTGCTCCGCCATGTGGCCCAAACCCGCGATAACTGTGTCGGGGTTCACGCCACCCCGGAACGCCAGGGAACAATCCGCTTAGGGGATGTTGTAAGGTTACGGGTATGATAGAATCTTTATGCGCTTTTCAGCCTAAAAGAAACGTCACCACGATCTGTACAGGTGAATCATGACACCGCAAGAACTTTTACTTGACATTCATGCTTTAGAAGAAGATTTATTGTTCTTTGAACGCAAATACGGGGTGCGTTCCGAGACTTTTTACGCCGCTTATGTAACGGGGGAAGAGCCAGAAGCTGATAGCTGGGTGTTGGATTTTAGTGAGTGGGCCAGTGTCTATAGAACATGGTTGACTCGCCAGGCTGATTATCGTAATGAAATCCAACGTCGGCAGATAAATAAACAAAGTCTGTCTGGTCTCATTCGTGTTGCTATATGAGTAACCCTCTCCGCTCCGCTGAAGATTACGAATCTTTCTTGTACCAACTTCCCCAACAATATCCTCTAATTCGTCAGTTGTTCAGATCATCAAAAATATCGAAGTTACCGACTCGGGTATTGAAGCCGATTCGACTTATTGACGTTACCCTTACGCTCATATGATACATAAACTTTTGATTGCGAACCGGGGTGAGGTGGCTTGCCGGATTGTACGGACGTGTCAGGCGTTGGGCATTCGCACCGTGGCCGTGTATTCAGATGCGGATGCCGATGCTTTGCATGTACAACTGGCCGATGAAGCCGTAAGGATTGGTCCGGCCCCGGTCACTGAATCATACTTGAACAGTGCGGCGATTATCGCGGCCGCGCACCGCACTCACGCCGACGCCATCCATCCCGGTTTTGGTTTCCTGGCCGAAAACCCGGCCTTTGCCCGTGCCTGCGCCACGGCTGGCCTCACCTTCATTGGCCCCACTCCAGAAACGATTGAACTCATGGGCAACAAACGAGCGGCCAAAGAACAGATGACTGCCGTTGGTGTGCCCATCATTCCCGGTTACGGTGGCCCTGATCAGTCCGACGAACGATTTAAGGCTGAGGCGGAGCGGATTGGCTACCCGGTAATGGTGAAAGCGGCGGATGGTGGTGGGGGCAAGGGGATGCGCCGGGTAGAAACCCCCCAACAGCTATCAGAATCGCTCGCGGCCGCACGCCGAGAGAGCCTTTCCGCCTTTGGTTCGGCCGAACTGATCCTGGAAAGAGCGTTGACGCGGCCGCGACACATCGAATTTCAGATCATCGGTGACACACGAGGCCACCTTATCCACCTGGGAGAGCGGGAATGCTCGGTGCAACGTCGTCACCAAAAGGTCATTGAGGAATGCCCTTCGCCCGCTTTGACACCTGAACTACGCGAGAAAATGGGCGCGGCCGCGGTACGGGTCGGTCAGGCGATTCAATATGTCAATGCTGGGACAGTCGAATTTTTGCTTGACCAGGACGGCCAATTTTACTTTTTAGAGATGAACACCCGTCTGCAAGTGGAGCATCCGGTGACGGAAATGGTGACGGGGGTTGATCTGGTGGCCTGGCAAATCGCCATTGCCGAAGGTCAACCTTTACCGCTGACCCAAGCACAAGTAAGCTGGCGGGGACACGCCATTGAAGCCCGCCTTTACGCCGAGAATCCGGCCAACCAGTTTTTGCCCACCATTGGCGAGGTGGTTTTATGGCAGAGTCTAACGGGTGAGGGTCTGCGGGTGGACAGTGGCATCCAGAGTGGTGACACCATTTCCATTCATTATGACCCCATGTTAGCCAAACTCATCGCCCACGGCCCGGACCGTCCCACAGCTATCCGTAAACTGTCCCAGCTGATAGAAGAGACTTCTCTGCTGGGACTGGAACACAATTTATCTTATTTGCGCGAGGTGATCACCCACCCGGCCCATCTCGCAGGAGCGTTACACACCGGATTTCTGGACGAACATTTTTCGGGCTGGCAACAACAGCCAGGGGATGAAACGGTAGCCTTGATCGCGGCCGCGCTGGTACGCTGGCAGACTACTAACAAAGGGTACTGGCGCAACAACCCCAACCAGCCTGAACGGGTGCGTTTTGCCCTGGCTGGGGAGCCAGTAGATGTCTGGTTGACGCCACCAGGTCGCGGCCACGACATTTTCCAGCTTACCCTCTCCACCAACCCCCTCGTCATCTATCAAGTTCAGCGGCATCAGGCTAACTTACCCGATGTGATATTGACCATAGACGGGCATCGCCAAAAAGTCCGGTTAGAGCAGAAGGGAGACAACTGGTGGATGCAAATTCGGACAAATGTGGTAAAGTTAAACGCGTTGGCGCTCTTGCCAGAACCAAAACCATCTGCTACTGTGGGTGGCAGTCTGCGTGCTCCCATGCCGGGGGCCATCATTGAGGTTCTCGTCGTTGTAGGACAACCGGTAACGACTGGGCAAGCCCTTCTCAAGCTAGAAGCAATGAAAATGGAACATACAATTCGTGCGGCCGCGTCTGGCATTGTTGAAGCGATTTACTACCAGCCAGGAGATACCGTTCAGGCTGAGGCTCAGCTAATCGCTCTTAAAGATGATGCTTAGAACAGGTGATTTAATCATTTGACCTGTTTAGTACCTCAGTTATTTTGGCAAAGCAGTCAGGCCACTTTATAATCTGAGGGATTGATAGGGGTCAGACCAGCAATAGCCCCCACCGCACACCGCAATTATCCCTTTTATTCACCAGGGAAGTGGAAAAAAGTTGATTGAACTCAGAAGTATTATCGAGCTGGCGGTGACGAACGGCGATATTTGGAGGCAGGAATGAGTGCAGAAGGCGATTTTTTTTATCCGAACCGATGGGCTTTAATTGTACTCACATCGGCGGAAGAGATTGTAGGCGATAAAGGGGTAGCGGCCCTGTTAAACATGGCTGGTTTACAGGAATACATTGGTGGTTATCCCCCCGATAACATGAAAAAGGATTTTCCTTTTGATCATGTGGCCCGCTTACAAAAGGCATTTGGCGATATGTATGGGCCGCGTGGAGCCAGGGTCTTTTCTACCCGTGCTGGTCAGCAATCTTTCAAGGATGGTCTGGCCCGCTTTGGTAGTGTCAAACAGGCCTTTGATCTGGCTATGCGCGTGGGCACGTTTGAACAGCGCATGAATATCGCTCTGGGCTTTTTTGCCAAATGGTTTAACACAGTCAGCGATCAGGTTGTTTCCACAGAAATTACGCCGGATCATTGGGTCTGGTATATTGAGCGTTGCCCGATGTGTTGGGGGTTGAAATCAGATCAGCCGATTTGCCATCTGGCGGTTGGGGTACTGCAAGCGGCCGCGACATTTGCCAGCCAAGGGAACCGGTATCGGGTAGATGCGGTGGAATGTATCGCCGTGGGTGCCCCACGTGGGGTCATCAAGGTACAAAAAGAGCCAATTGGCTAAGAAAATAAATAAAGCAAATAAAAAAGGAGTGTGTGCTAGAG
>Ga0307505_10003033_pt1 | contig 10923 bp, 13 predicted proteins | sample 23_S_MG_FD_202183 | JGI IMG/M metagenome (GOLD analysis project Ga0307505, IMG submission 202183) | Soil microbial communities from Populus trichocarpa stands in riparian zone in the Pacific Northwest, United States - 23_S | ecosystem: Environmental > Terrestrial > Soil > Riparian zone > Trees... | reverse complement strand
ATGGTCAATCCCGGAGAGCCGGATGAAGGGAAACTTTCACGTCCGGTTCGGTGAGGGGAGTGGAGAAACACGCCGATTGCAAAGTCGGAAGGTGCGCTCCACTCCTACTCTACGGAGTGCCAATTTTTTGTACGTCAGTCTGCGTCTGCTGTTGGATTTGCAGAAAGAGGTGATTACCTTCGCAGCCGCAAACGGTCTCGATTTCATCCCCCTCACGGTTACCCCGGCCCAGCTCTACGGCATCGAGATCAACCCCTACGCCCACGAACTGGCCCAGATCACCGTCTGGATTGGCTACCTGCAATGGCGTAAGGAGAACGGCTTCAGTGACTTCATCGAGCCGATATTGCGGCCGCTCCACAACATCGAGCATAAAGATGCGATTCTCGCCTATGATGAGCAGGGTAGCCCCGTAGAACCCACCTGGCCCGAAGTGGATGTGATTGTGGGCAACCCGCCATTTCTCGGTGGAAGCAAGATGATTGGAGAACTAGGGGAAAAATATACTGGTGATGTCCGACGCTTGTACGAAGGCCGCATTCCAGGTGCGGCTGATTTGGTCTGTTTCTGGTTTGAAAAAGCCCGTGCTATGTTAGAAGCACAACGATTGGAACGGGCTGGCCTCATTGCTACGCAAGCAATTCGGGGTGGTGCAAATCGCGTTGTGCTGGAACGAATAAAGCGAACAGGCGACATTTTTATGGCATGGAGTGATCGTGATTGGGTGCTAAATGGAGCGACAGTTCATGTATCAATGATCGGCTTTGATCGAGGTCTAGAATTAACAAGAACACTCAATGGAAAAACAATCTCGAATATTAATCCTGATTTGACATCTTCAATTGATATTACTCAAGCAAAACGACTAAGAGAAAATCTAAACATATCGTTTCGTGGAACACAAAAAGGTGGGGCATTCGATATTTCAGAACGTTTGGCGATGGATTTCTTTAACAAAAAAACCCCTCTCGAAAATCTTTCAAATAAGGATGTTATAAAGCCGTGGCTGAATGGCTCCGAAATATTGGGAAGACCTCAAAGGAAATGGATCGTTGATTTTGGTGTGGGAATGAGCGAGGCAGAGGCGTCTCAATATGTGGCTCCATTCACTTACATTAAAGAGCATGTGTACCCCACAAAAAGCAAGAACAGAAGAGAGGCACGAGCAAGAAATTGGTGGCTCCATTCCGAAACAGCACCGAACATGCGAGAGGCCCTCAGTGGCTTGAGACGATTCATTGTTACTCCAAGAGTTTCAAAGTTCCGAATATTCATTTGGGTTAAATCTGAAACTATTGCAGATGATGGTGTTTACGTATTTGCCAGCGATGCTGATTATTTCTTCGGGATCGTGCAATCATCCATTCACGAACTTTGGTCTCGCAGAGCTGGAACACAATTACGGGATGCTGAAAGTGGATTTCGTTATACATCCACAACCACCTTTGAAACCTTCCCCTTCCCCTGGCCCCCCGGCCAGGAACCCACTGAGGCGACCGACCCTAACGTCTTTGCCATCGCCGCGGCCGCCCGTCAGTTAGACCAGTTCCGCACCGCCTGGCTCAACCCACCGGCCGAAGACATTGGCACCATCATCCCCAGCCACGTCGTCAACAATCTCACCCTCACCAACTTGTACAACGCCCTCAGCCTCTACCGGTCCGCATTCAAAGGCAAACTCCAAGATCGGGTACGCTGGGTTAAAGAGACCAAAGGTATCATCTCCCTCGCCCAAATAGACGAACTCGACCACATCCACACTACCCTGGACCGGGCTGTCCTGGACGCCTACGGCTGGCCCCACACCCTGACCGATGAGCAGATATTAGAACGGATACTGGCGTTGAATCTGGAGCGTGCGGCAGCGCAAGGGGCAAACGCATGACACCTGAACTTGTAACCAAAACAAATTTAACCTGCCCGACTTGTGGCTTTTTTGAGGCCCTGGATATGCCCCATAATTACTGACTGGCCTTTCACACCTGTGCCAGTTGTGGTACTAGACTGCGGCCGCGACCTGGGGATTGTTGCGTCTTCTGTTCTTATGGGGAACATCACTGCATTAGCAAGCAGCTTGAAGCCCTGGGCCTTGGGCCTGATGGTTGAGCAGATATTGGAGTAGGTGCTGATGCCGAATTTGGAGCGTGCGGCAGCTGTCCCTATGTCTAAGTAGTAGCATGAATGTAATGGTTGCATTTTATTTCGGTTTGGTACTAGAATAAATATATTGGTCTAGTCACTTGTCCATCCAAATATCTTTATGTAGCAATTTGTGGCTAGATAACCCGGCAAAACCCTCTCACAAGAACAATTGAATAACAAAGGTGCAATTATGGATTTCATTGATCGAATTAACGAGTTGTCTGCCCGTATTCCCAAACAGATCGATTACTGCTTGACAGAAGAGGCCACGAAAAACGCAATGGTTATGCCCTTCATCAATGCATTAGGATACGATGTGTTTAACCCTCTTGAGGTCGTCCCCGAGTTCGTGGCCGATGTTGGGATAAAAAAGGGGGAGAAAATTGATTATGCCATCCACCGGGACGGCAAGCCTGTCATACTCTTTGAGTGCAAATGGGCTAACGCTGACCTCAATGTTGAACATGCATCACAGCTTTATCGCTATTTTGCGGCACTGCCAGATGTTCGATTTGGCATTCTCACGAATGGGGTGATCTATCGTTTCTTCACCGATCTAGACAAACCGAATGTCATGGATGGAAGTCCGTTCTTTGTTTTCAATATGCTTGATTACGATGACCGGCACATCAATGAACTAAAAAAGTTCACCAAATCCGCCTTTGACCTGACACAAATATTGACCAGTGCCAGTGAATTGAAATACACAGCAGCCATACGAGCAATATTAGATCGAGAATTTGCTCAACCTTCTGAGGAGCTAATTAGGCTATTAGTAACGCAGGTGTATGACGGCAAAATGACAGTCAAGACTCTGGCCCAGTTTGCTCCCCTGGTCGAAAGAACGCTCAAACGCTTCATATCCGATCAGGTAAACATCCGCCTAAAAGCGGCTCTGGATGACACAACCAAGACTCAAAAGAGCCAAGAGCCGCCTGCTCCTGAACTAATGCCCGAAGCCACAAAGGCGACAATGGCTCAGGATGTTGTTACAACTCAAGAAGAGATAGAGGGTTTTCTCACAATTAAGGCTGTTCTGAGAGATATAACAGATGTGAAACGGCTACACATGAAAGACGCCAAAACTTATTGCGCCATCCTGCTAGACAATAACAACCGTCGCCCGATTTGTCGTTTGCATTTCAACCGTGAACAGAAACAAATTGGTCTATTTGATAAAGGCAAGGATGAGGAGAGGGTTCCGATAGACAGCATTGACGACATTTACAAACACGCTGACCGGCTAAGAGCAACAATCGCTCTTTATGGTTAATTCACAGCCTGCCCCAAAACACCCCGATACATCTTGGCGCGCAAACACCCATTGATACTTGGCGACGGCACCGCGGCCGCCCACACGATCTCAGTGATTGATTCCCTGCCTATATCCCCCAACTGGCGGATGGTAATAAATTAGCGTAATGTTATGCTTGGGGGATGGCTCGTGTGTTTCTAGCCGACAGTCAGAATGAATCGCGTTCAGCCCTTCGGCTCTTCTTAATGGATTTGAAAATGCAGGTCGTGGGTGAAGCGGTTGATTGGGTGACAACATTGGCCCAGGCCCCCGCCGCCACGCCCGGTCTGTTGCTGGTGGCCTGGGCTTTACTCCCCAATGAACCTTCATTCGCTTTGCAAGAATTGCGCCTGGCTTGCCCAGAGGCCATGGTCGTTGTCCTTTTCAGCGATTTGGATGTCCGGCGACAGGCGGCTCTCTCCAGCGGAGCCGATTACTTTATCAGCAAGTGGGATATGCCAGACAGGGCTGCGGAACAGCTAATAATGGCGGCCGCGGATGTGTTGGCGCGCAAACATCTGATTGATACATAAGTACATACCAAACCGACTTATAGAAAAAGCGACAAAAAAAGACCTGGTGCTGAGCCAGGTCTTTTTGCGCACTTTGGATTACGCTAATCTCGATTATTCAAAATGGCATCGTTTCCGCACCGCAAACGGGACATTTCTCCAGGATGGGGTTGATCTCTTTGCCATACTGCCAGCAGGTTTCCCGCCAGGGCTGGTTGCCCAGGAAGAGCCTGGCCAGGGTGTCGTGAACCGAGTCCACCTCAGCAACAGCACCGCGGCCGCGTAAATCAGCCACCGCTTTCAACACATCTTCTCTTTGCCGGTCAGCCAGGTAACCGGCAAACCCAGGGTGTCGGTCAGATTACCAACCCAAACAACCCGTTCGTCAGGTCGCAGTTGCTGGTGAACCGTATCGGCAGGCAGGCTGGTCGGAGCGATGATGGCCCGAGCTGGTCGGGTATCTTTGCCGATGCGGTAAAGAGTGAACTGACTCATGGTGGCTTCTCTTGTGGGACAATGGCCAATCTTCGTCATTGATGGCCGTGGGTGAGTAGCCGAGGGCGATGACGGCTTGTTCTAGGGCCTGGTTAGCGGTGTTAGCCCGGTTAAGTTGCTGGCGGCCGTCAGGGGCCGTGATGTGCCAACAGGGGGCGACGGATATGAGCCATGATGGACCGTTCTGAAAGATTTACCCAAATATCCCAAAATGGGACATTCAGTACTCCCTTCCTGCTTCACGGACCCGCCTCTGCGAGTTCTCCACAGGCTTGCACGATAACCTGGCCATCGTCTCCCGCTGAACGAGCGGTACCTAACTGCCTCAAATTGAGGGCCGCATTAAAGTCCCGGTCAATCTCCAGGCCGCAGACTTCACAGCGATAGGTGCGTTCGGCCAGCGACAAAAACAGTTTCACCTGGCTACACCGACTGCACCGTTTGTTGGAGGGAAACCACCGGTTGGCTTTGACCAGGGTCGTCCCATTCCAGGCACACTTATAGGCCAACTGACGAGCAAACTCCCCCATCCCCACATCAGCGATGGCCCGTGCCAGCTTCCCATTTTGCATCATACCGACTACATTCAAATCTTCCATCACCACCAGAGGGAGAATGGTCATGCGGCCACCTGCCTTTGCACGGGGCGGGGATACAGGCAGTCGTATGGTTCAACTGTGCCGTAAACCTTGCGGCCATGGGGCAGACAATCAGACCGCTATCGCAGCAGTCCACAGTTCCTAGAAATATAGACAAACATGACATTTCTAGTTTATGCGGGCGTAACCCGTATCGGGTGAATTACAACACCCTCTATCCCGTCAGCAAACGCCTTCGGGATTGCTTTGCGTATGATGTTGTAGGCTCCGTTGACATCAGCATTGATGAGCCACTTCCCGACTCACCTGATATCCTCGCGCGGCCGCGTAGCCTGTCCGGTTTCAACTGACTTCGAAGCCAAGTCCGCGCTCCTTTAGTGAGTTGTAACTGTTCTGGCCGACGATAAGATGATCAAGAAGGGGGATATCAAACAGCTTACCAGCCTGCACGATTTCGCGCGTCACCCGGATATCCTCCGGCGACGGACTGGGGTCTCCGCTGGGGTGGTTGTGGGCTAAAATGATCGCGGCCGCAGCGTGGGCAATGGCTGGCCGAAAGATTTCGGCAATACGGACAATACTGGTGTTGAGATTTCCCTTGTAAATCACCTGGGTTTTCGCCACCCGGTTGCGGGTATCCAACAGCAGCACCCATAACTCTTCCTGCACCAGATCACGCATCTTGGGCATCAGCAACGCGGCCGCTTCCGAAGGGCTGCTGATACGAGGACGATCTTCGAGTAAGGGCATCTGTAACCGGCGTCCCAGCTCCACCACGGCCATGAGCCGGGCTGATTGAGCCTGACCAATACCAGCGATTTGCTGTAACTCTGCTTCATTAGTACGAGCCAACTGGTGGATTGATCCCAGACGTAGTAACAGCGTCTCGGCCAGGTCAAGGGCTTCGCGGCCGCCGAGGGCCAGGGCGAGGAGTTCTACACTGCTGAGTGCCTCTGGGCCAACCTGAGATAGGCGGTAGAGGGGCTGCACTTCGTCCGGCATGTCGCGCAGGCGGCGGCGCGGTTCGATGAATGAGGTTTGGGTCCACATGGTTTAACTCCGTAAGCGGTTCCAGAAGGCTGGGTCATGGGGAAAGCGGTCTTTATCTCGTGAGAACCGTTCGACGTATTGGTCGGTTATCTCGGGCAGAGGAAGACCCTGAGCCGTTAAGGCTTCCTGGTAACACGTTGCGTCACAATCCTCTTCTAGATAGGCAAATTCCCCTTCGATAAAGGAGTTCAGGGGCGGACAGGGGATAGAAGCACCTTAAAAAACTTCATATCAAAGACAAAATAGTTCAACGATGACAGGTGAAGACAAAAGCCCGGGCATGATGGTTGGTTATCTGTTGACTCCAGTTGGACGCTTCCCAATCGGAGAGGCGAGACCATAAGGTCAGTGGGCAGGTGCCTTGAAGATAGGCCTGAAGTTGGTCTAGACCGAGTTGAAACAAGCTCTGCTTAGCTACCCAGGGACGGGTGCGACGATGACCGGAAGGGGGTCGCGCCAAGTAAGAAGCTGCGACCTGAGCCCCGGTGCCAATGGCTAACCAGGTAGCTAGGGCCATGCCCACCAGAAGACGTTGCACATGGTCTAAAGCGGTAACCTGGCCTTGCTCCCATTGCCAGCCCAACGATTTGTAATCACGAAAGGTGGCTTCAATGGGAAAGCGCTGTCGATAGAGGGCAATCAAGTACCAACCGGGTGGTAAATCCGATACCAAGCAAAGGGGTGTTTGTTGGCGTCGTCCCCAGAAAACGACCACACTGGCCGGACGCCACTTGTGCTTCTTGAATACCTGACCGCGCATCTTGACGCGGTTGCGGTGTGGCGGTAGTAACGCAACGACCTGCTTTTCGCGTTTGAGCCGGTCGCGACAACGCGTTTGACCTTGCACCCTGACCAGGTAATGCCAACCCTGGGCGGTGACTAAATCGGTGAAGGCAGGAGTGCCAAAGGCACGGTCTGCTACCAGGGTGACAGCCGTGTGCTTGGGCAACAGCGTGGCCACGGCGGCCAACAAAGCGGCTATTCGCACCCAAAACCCGTCACCTGTCAGCGGCCTATTGGCGGGCCAGGCTGCCCAAGTCAACGGCAGAGCACGGCCACGATACCATACCGCCACCGATACCATCACCACCCGCTCGTCCTGGCTGGTTGGGTCTACTATCAATACCAGGGCCTCAGGCCGCGACCACAACAATCGTTGCCGCGCATAGGGATGAAAACAGAGGGTTGCTGTCACTTCCGGGTCGTTTTCAATGCGCCGGATGCGTCGTTCGATGCTTTCTGCTTGCGCCCCACTCACACCCAATTGCGCCAGTGCCCGAGCGATACGAGCCGGGGCTGCACTTTTGGCCTTTATCATCCCTAAGACTAACAAGGCCACCCGTTCTTCCGTCGTTTCGCTTACCCCTGCCGGGAGACAGCTTTGTAATACCTGCTTGACCTGACGGTATAATGTTATAGCTGACATGGTGTCCTCCTTTTGGTTAACCTTTCTCTCAGGATATCATGTCAGCCTCCAAGATTTTTGTCTACGATATGAAGTTTTTAACGTCCTGTCCGCCCCTGAACGATAAAGGAGTAGGGCGTGATTTGGGCTTCAATGCCCAAGGCAGCAATATCAGTCAGAGGAACCTTGAGCCAGCCGTGGCCGGGATCGTTAATGAAGGTCAGATGGGTACTGAAGGGATAGGTTGACATGGGGTTAGCTCCTGGAATAGGGGAGTGGATGCCGGGAATGCGGCCGCGTCAGACAGTTTTTGGTTGTTATGTGAGAAGGGGAAGAACGCGGCCGCAGGAATGCATGTTTGATTGTGGGTTGAAGCAGGGGAACGCGGCCGCGTCGGGTCGTTTTTGGTTTTGAATAGGTAAGGGGGAAACGCGGCCGCGTTGGGCGTCTGTATCGTTAGAGGAATAGAGGGAAATGCGGCCGCATTTAGTCGTTTTCGGTTTTGAATAGGCAAGGGGGAACGCGGCCGCGTTTGGTTAGACGGAAGGTTGAAGCTATCACGCGGCCGCGTTGGGGCTATTTCAGCACAGGAGCAACCACCGCCCAATGCCGATGCCCATCGGCCCAGACCATTGCCTGGGGAATGGCCTCAGCTAACCGGCATGCTCGCCACTTCCGTTCCAACCGCCGGGCGATGATGACATACTCGCCCGTGTCAGGTGTGCCAACCACGTCACCTGGGCCAGCCTCTTGCCAAGCTACCCGTTGGGGAAGGGGGTTGAAGGGCTGGAAGCCCAGGCTCTCGACGACAGAACGGTTATCGGATTCATCCGCCAACACATCGCCAACGGACGTACTCCGCACATGGAGTTGTACTTCAGGATTCATCCACCAGGGCGATTCCAAATGCTGGCTCAGGTGATATGTCATGTTCAAGACATGTTCTGGAGTGGGCAGGTCGGGTAGTTTGATCGTGGCGATTGGGTTGTCGGGCAAGATGATGTGGTCATGGTCGCCATGGTAGGCGAGAAAATCAGAATTATGGAAAATGCGAATAGCGGGCATTCATCACCTCATAGAGAAAAAGCAGGCGACAACAAAAAAGGCAACCGGTTAGGGTTGCCTTTGGATGTTTAGGATTGTTCGTGACCGGGAAAGGTCTTGAACGCCAATAGGTGATTACAAATCAGGCGAGCTGGTCAATCTCAGCTAAAGAATCAGCCATCAGGGCCTGGTCAAAGAGTTGATCCAGAATGTCCACATCGTCTATCACTTGTACTTTCTGAACGACAACTTCTGGCACACCACCAAACTTCTTGCGAAGTAGGCGCAAAATTAGCTCTTGTGTGCGTTGCTGTTTGCCCTGCTGTTTACCCTGCTGAATACCTTGTTGGATACCTTGTTGGATACCTTTCTCAACACCCTTTTGTTCAATTCGCTCGTGCCACATCAATTCCACATCGGCTAATGCTTCCATAACCTCACCTCGTATATCCACCGGTAGCGTTTCATTCGGTACATATGTCTCTACGAAACTCATTAAAAACCGTTTGTCGCCCTCTGTCAAGTCACTCTCATTCACTTTCAACAGGGCTGTTATCTTTAACTTGGCTAACTTCACCCAACGAGCGCGGCCGCGTAACTTCACGCCCGGTTTCATCATCACCGACAGCGCGGCCGCGACCGGGTCATCCCGTTTGATGTACTCGTCGGCTTGTAAATCACGTAAGCCCACCTGCCCATAACGAAAACGTACCAATTCGTGCCCAAATAACGTCTCTTTGTAATTGTGCCAATGCAGGCCACCGGCCTGGGGCTGCAAGAGCAGAGCCAGCGGCAACACAGGCTGTGCGTAGAGCAATCGCATCAGCCCATAATATTCGAACATCCTTTGTGGCACGGCTATCTTCTTCTTTGCCTCAACTTCGACATGGACAATAATGGTTTCCGACACATCGGACCAGGTTTGCACCTGAGCCATCAGGTCGGTAATACGCAATTTCTGGCGGGGCAGGTTGATGATGAGTTCTTTATCGAGAAAGGCAAGGGTGGCAAAGTTCAGGCGGGCGGCCTCATCAGGAAAGAACAGGCGCAGGAAATCGGGCAAGAAACGTTGCAGAAACTCCTTGAAGATACGATCATGGGACGTGATGGGCTGGGGTGGTTCGGTTTGGCTCATAGAATAATAACCTCGGTATCGGGCAAGCACGGAATCATACCACAGGGTAGCGGAGGGGGATATACCCGACGTGGCGACACGGCATTACGGCGACGCGGCGACAAAGCGACCGGGCGAAAATGCCCGTTGGCAGTATCACCGGTCGTGCCGGGCCAATAGTATTTCATTTTCACCTTCTCCAGCCCGTTAGGGCCTGGCCTTCTCGCGCTTTATCCGCACCCTGTTGGGTCAGGCTTTTCTAGAAAAGGGGGAACGGGTTGTGTTTCCAAACCCACTAGCCTAGGCCGGGGAATGGGAATCATGGGTCTTTGGGTCACCGGTTGCGGTCGCGGCCGCGCCAGTCTTTCCGCGTCCCGGTCAGTAAGAGAGACAATCTCTACCACGGGCGAAGCCCCTCGCCAGCCGTCTTTGTAATCGGGGAGATCGGCGTCCAGGCTCAAGTGGCCCCATTCCATCTGAGGATGTTTGGCTATGAACTGGGCCAAAGCTCGCACATGGGTGTGGGTGCTGATGTTCTGACCCGACACGCGGCCGCTGAACCGGTAAGGGGTGTAGGTTTGCGGCAGAATCATGGTGATGCCCAACCGCGTCACCTTTAACCCGATTTCCGCCGCCATCAACCCCGCCGGGCCACGGTAGCCAAGCCAATCCGTATCACAATCGGTCACCACATCGCCAAACGGTGGGTTGCTGATAGCCTCATCAAACTGGGGCAGAGCCAACCAGGTAGCCTGATCATAAAAGTCGGCCTGCACCCAATTCACTTCGGGTAGGAGCCGTTGACCTACTTTCACATATTCGGCATTGAGTTCCACGGCCGTCACCTGCACCTGCGTGGACCAGCGATTAGCGCACAAAACGCCATACGCCAACCGGCCAATCCCGGCCCCAATGTCCACCACCCGCCGTCCCTCGCCCCCCACATAAAGAGCCATGTCCAGTGCCAGGGGGAGGGGGGTAAAGTAGGCCTGGTTTTTCGCCACATGTTTCCCGGCCAGAGCACGGGGATCCCAATGTTCCAGGCAGAAGGCTACCTCGTCATGGGTGAGCCTTTTATCACTGCCCCAGAGAAGCTGTTCCGCTTGTTCGTGGAGCTTGAGTTGCGAACGGGTTATTTTACTCATAGAGTTTGTTCGTTGAAGGGTTATCTGGGATGGAAAGGGGGAAATTATGGCCAGGTAAAACAGCCTGACTTCCCTTGGATTCATCCAAGATAATGGCATAGATGGGAATGTGGGGGTGGGGGG
>Ga0307505_10003032_pt1 | contig 10924 bp, 8 predicted proteins | sample 23_S_MG_FD_202183 | JGI IMG/M metagenome (GOLD analysis project Ga0307505, IMG submission 202183) | Soil microbial communities from Populus trichocarpa stands in riparian zone in the Pacific Northwest, United States - 23_S | ecosystem: Environmental > Terrestrial > Soil > Riparian zone > Trees... | reverse complement strand
TCAGCCAGTAGATGGCGGAGTCGGCGTTGCCGTAAGACGCGTGAAGCTGAGCGAGGAGGCCTTCGTTGTGCCTCAATGAGCTGATGCGGGCATGAGCTCTCTTGAACGTTGCCTCGGCGCGCTCCGGATTTCTCAACCTGTCGACAACAATGTCCGTGGCCTGTGTGCTGTCGATCCGGCTCATGACCTCGAAGGCCTCGTCCCGCCTTCCCTGCTCGAGAAGAACAACGGCGAGCTGTGACTGAGCAAACAACCCGCTGTCGAGTTCGAGAGATCTCCGGAATGATGCCTCCGCTTCCTTCAGCCGGCCGGAAAGTAGCAGTCCGAAACCGTAATCGATGTGCGCCACGGCCGACAGCGCATCGAGCTCGGTCGCCCGCTTGAGCGGCGCCACCGCATCTCCAGCGCGGCCAATCACGTAGAGATAGGCGCCATACCACTGGTGGGCAGTGGCATTGCCCGGATCGAGCTCGAGTGCTCTCAGAAAATGCTGCTCCGCCTCTTTCCAGGCGAATCGATACTGAAGGACGTTCGCGAGGCCGAGGTGCGCATCGGCAAGGTTCGGATCCAGTTCGACTGCGCGACGACCGGCTGCGAGACCGGCCGGAATGATCGAGTCGCTCTCCATCAGGGCGTACATCGGCAGAACGCTGGCAGCCATTGCAAAACCCGCGTAAGCGCGCGCGAAGTTCGGGTCCGCCGCCATTGCCTGCTCGAACAACGGCAACGAGCGCCTTATCGAGCCTTCGCCGCGCCTGGCCCATAGATAGCGTCCGCGAAGATAAAGATCATATGCCTCGAGATTGCGCGTTCCCTGCGACGCTGGCGATGTCGCCCCGATTGCGTTGCGGCCAGTGAGCTTCACCTTGAGCGCTTCGACTATCGAGCGCGATACGCTGTCCTGAACCACGAACACGTCTTCGACTTCCTGCTCGTAACTGTCGGTCCAGAGAAGCTTGCCGTTCGAGACATTCGTGAGCTGCGCGGTGAGCCGCATGCGGTTGCCTGAGCGGCTCACCGTCCCCTCGAGAACCGCGCCGACGGCCAGTTGCCGGCCGACCGCTTTGACGTCTATATCCGGTCCGCGGAACCTGAACGCTGCGTTGCGCGAAGCGAGGGTGAGGCCCGGAATCTTCGAAAGCCCGGTTGTAAGCTCATCCGACATCCCTTCGGCGAAATATGCGTCTGTCGTATCGCCCCCAAGGTTCTCGAATGGAAGCACTGCGAGCGAAGTAACGTCGGCGCCGCTTCCAGCGCGAAACGCGATCGCCGCGACCGCTGAAAAAACCGCGATCCCCGCCGCCGCCGCGAGAATCATCCTGCGGCCGGTACGTGCCGGGGCGGCCGCCGGAGCCCAAGGCGTCGAATGGCTGCGTCCCGCGTCGAGCGCATGAAGCAGCTCGCGCGCCGACTGCGGCCTCGCCCCCGGATCCTTCTCGAGACATTGCGTGATGAGAGCGGCAATATCCGGTGGACAGTCCGGGCGCCGGTCGAGAAGCGCGGCCGCTTTCTCACCCATGTGCGCCGCGAATAGCTGGTGCGGCTGGCGATGCGCGAATGGAGCGGCTCCGGTCAGGAGCTCGTACGCGACGCAGCCGAACGCATAGATGTCGGCGCGGTAGTCAATCGACGGATCTCCCGAGATCTGCTCAGGCGCCATGTAGGCGGGAGTGCCGAGCGACGTCCCGACCTGCGTGAGAGTTCCACCTGGCGCGTCGGTGCGGGCAGCGTAAAGAGCTTTCGCTATTCCAAAATCCGTGACGACCGCGGCTTCATCGGCGAGGAGGATATTCTCCGGCTTGATGTCGCGATGGACGATCCCGTGATCGTGCGCGTACGCGAGTGCCCGTGCCACATCGCGGAGGATCGCAACGACCTCGACGATCGGAATTCCTGCGTTCCGATCGAGCCGGCTCCGAACCGAGAGTCCGTCCACGAACGGCATCGTATAGTATGGAAGACCAGCCGCGGTGCCCGTCGATATGACCGGGACGATGTTCGGGTGCTGAAGCTGAGCGGCGAGTTTTATCTCCCGCTGGAATCTCTCGGCGCTGACTCCGGCTGCCAGCTCAGGCGCCAGGACCTTCACGGCGACCTTGCGGCCGAAAGCTGTCTCTTCCCCGACGAACAGGCGGCTCATCCCTCCGCCGCCAAGCTCGCGCTCGATAGTGTGAGTTGAGCCTAGCGCCGCCTGAAGGTCGTCGCGGAGAGACATGGCAATAACGTAAGGGATAGAACTCCGGCAGGCGACAGACGTTTCAGACTACGGGCTCTGTGGTCTCTCCACTCTCCACTCTCCACTCCCCACTCCCCACTCTCCACTCTCCACTCTCCACTCTCCACTCTCACTCCGGCCTAAGCACCAGCCCCAGCGGAACCCGCCTGAACGCTTTCCAGCTATGAGTCCCGGCCGAACTTCTCACCATCATCTGCCCCGAGATTCCACCGTCGAGCGCGACAGCCTCTCTGCAGCCGAGCGCCCCCATCAGCGCCGCCAGCTCCGGAATCGTCGGGCCGAACGGCAGCTCGGAGAGTATCCCCCCAAGTCCCTCGAATCGCGTCAGCAAAATCAGCAACCGCCCGTCACGCAGCTCGCCGATCGCCGCCCTGCTGTCGCGATGAGCCACATCCACTCCCCGCCCTCCCCCGCGAAGCGCGAGCGGCACGACTCCGCCGCTTTCGAGAAGCGTGGGATACGATTGAAACGCCGCTGTCACCCCGCCACGCGCGCGAAGAGTCTCGATGCTGTCGACACTCACGAGTCGCATCGACAACCCGCGTTCCTCGACGAACGCGAGCGACAACGGCCCGACACCCGGCGGCGCTTCCTCGATGCCGTCTCTGATGAGCCATCCCCACGGCGTTCCGTCGCTGAACTGACCGGCATTCACGGCGGCGATCGCCGGAGGATGCGCCGAATCGACGGCCCATGCGCCGAGCGTTCCGGCATCGCGCGTCTGGCGAACGAGTTGCGGGCGAATGCGGCGGGGATCCACCCGGAGGACGATCACGCGGGTCCGCCACGATTCACCACTGCCGGAAATCCGAAGCTCGGCGAGCTCTACACCGCTCTGCATTGTGCGCCAGCGCAATGCCGTCTGCACAACCGGCGATGCTTCAGTCCAGGTAACCGGCGCCGATGAAGAACGCCACAATGTTCGCCACCCGGCACTGGTTTCTACAGCGAGTGATGAAGACGGGAGCTCCTGCGCGGCTGCCACTCCGGCAACTAGGAGCGGCAGCGCAACAAGAAGCGATTTCACTTCGTCAGCTTATCTGCTTGAACACCGTCATGAGGGCGGCGCAGCGGGGGCGCATCGCAACCATCTCGTCCTCGGTGTAAGCGAGGCGGGTATCCGCGGGCGTATCACTCCCTCTTTCCCGCGCGAGACAGTACGGCGCGATTCTCTCCTTGAGCTTCGCGTACTCCTGCTGCGTGAAGCCGTTGGCTTCGCCGGCGATCTTTTCGTGCTGAGGGATATACATCTCCTCCATCACCGGGCCGCACAACTTCACCTCGACCGCCTTCTGCTTTTCCTCCATTGCCACGATCATGCGCTGCACCTCGGCAACCTTCTGGGCGTCTGACAGAGTTTTCGAGTTCTGGATCTTGTCGGCCTCGGGCCCCATTTCCATGAGGACCTGCATCATCTCCGGACCCTGGCCCGCCTTGTTGATGCACGCCGCCCGTTTCTTCACTCCTGTGCGCCTCGCCGTTTCGACATCGAGGCTCTTTGCGAATCGCGTAAGCACCGCGTTGTCGATGACGAGTGACGGAGCCGGAGCTTGCGCGGCCACCTTGTTCGCCGGAGCCGGAGCTGGGGCGGCATTTGTCCCGGCAGCAGCCGGCTTCGCTTCCTCCTTCCCCCCGACCACTTCTGCGGCTTTGTCGCCGACAGCTTCCTTTGCCTTCTTCTTGATTGCGCCGCCCACTCTGCCGAGCTGCGCTTCGGCGGGAGACGACACGGATATCGAGACTGCCACAGCTAGCGCGATCCTGAACAGGGCCTTCGGCTGCATGGTGAACCTCACGGCGGGGGATTGACTGAAAATGATAGCCCTATTGTAGCGGATAAGGCGACCTATCTCCACAGCTCCCGCAACCACGGGAACCTTAGCGCTCCGGGGGCTCGACGCATAACTTCATCCCGTGACCGACCCTCTCCGCGACCAGCTCCAGTCCGCCCTCGGCGCCGCCTACGAGATCGACCATGAGCTGGGCGGTGGCGGGATGTCCCGCGTCTTCGTCGCCACCGAATCAGCTTTCGGCCGGAAAGTGGTGATCAAAGTCCTTCCCCCGGAAATGACCGAGGGGATGAGCGTTGACAGATTCAGGCGCGAGATCGGCCTCGCTGCACGGCTTCAGCATCCGCACATCGTACCGGTTCACGCGGCCGGCGAAGCCAACGGCCTCCCTTACTTCACGATGCCGCTGGTTGACGGTCATTCGCTCCGGGACCGGCTCTTCAAGAGCGGCGCCCTCTCGATCACCGACGCGATCGGTATCATGCGCGACGTCTCGAAGGCGCTCGCCTACGCGCACGACCAAGGCGTGGTTCACCGCGACATAAAGCCCGACAACGTCCTGCTTTCCGGCGGATCCGCCGTGGTCACTGACTTCGGTGTCGCGAAAGCTCTTTCAGCATCGAAGACTCAGGCGCCCGGCGGAACCCTCACGCAGGTAGGCACGTCGCTCGGCACTCCCGCCTACATGGCGCCCGAGCAGGCCGCGGCGGATCCTGATACCGATCATCGTGCCGACATCTACGCCTTCGGCGTGATGTCCTATGAGATGCTCGCCGGCCAGCCTCCATTTGCCGGCCGCACTCCGCATAAGCTTCTCGCCGCTCACATGGGCGAGCGTCCCGGTCCGATCGAGACTGCGCGCACGGACGTTCCTCCGATGCTCGCCGAGCTCATCATGAGATGCCTGGAAAAGGATCCTGATAACCGGCCGCAGACGGCGATCGAGCTGGTGAAAGTTCTCGAAACTGTTACAAGCGGCGGCGGCTATCCGGCGATGCCGGCAATCCTCGTCGGCGGAAAGCGCAAACTCTCGACGATTCTCGCGTGGTATGCGGTAGCCGCGGTCGCGGTCGCGATAGTTGCTCGCGCGGCAGTGATCTCCATCGGACTTCCCGACTGGGTGTTCCCCGGTGCGCTGATCGTGATGGCCCTCGGTCTTCCGGTAATCCTGTTCACTGCCTTCGTCCATCGCGGCACTCACCGCGCGCTGACTGAAACTGCCCTCACTCCACGCGGATCGCCGACTAAGCAATCGACGATGACGATGATCGCCGTCAAGGCGAGTCCGTGGGTGAGCTGGAAGAGAACATTCACCGGCGGCGCCGTCGCACTCGGCGCATTTGCCGCACTCGTTGCGGCATTCATGATCATGCGCGCGATGGGGATCGGCCCCGTCGGATCCCTTCTCGCGTCAGGAAAGCTTTCCGCGACCGACCAGCTCCTGGTTACCGACTTCCGAGGCGCAGGCGCTGACTCATCTCTCAGCGCGATAGTGTCGGAGGCGATTCGCACTGACCTCGGCCAGTCATCAGTCGTGAATGTGGTTCCGCCGAGTGCGGTGGCGCAGGCGCTCGAGAGGATGCGGCGGGATCGGAATACACACGTTGATCTCGCTGTCGCGCGCGAGATCGCGGCCCGCGAGGGAATCAAGGCAATAGTCGATGGCGGTGTCACACCGCTTGCCGGCGGTTATGTCGTAACGGTGCGGCTCGTCGACGCTGCGACCGGCGATGGACTTGCGTCATTCCGCGAGACAATCGGGGGGCCCGGCGAGCTGCTGCCGACTCTCGACAAGCTTTCACGGAATCTGCGCGGAAAGATCGGCGAGTCGCTCAAGAAGGTTCGCGCGAATCCACCGCTCGAGCGTGTGACAACTGCGTCGCTCGAGGCGCTGCGCAAGTATGCCGACGGCGTGCGGGCGTTCGACGTGGAGGGAGACAACCTCAAGGCGGCAGGATTGTTTCGGGAGGCTGTCGCGATAGACACTGCTTTCGGGATGGCTTACAGAAAGCTCGGCGTTTCGCTGGGAAATGCGGGGATGTCGCCGGCGAGCCGGGATTCCGCCCTCGAGGCTGCCTTCAGGCATCGCGCGCGAATGACCGACCTCGAGCGGTACACGACCGAAGGCAGCTACTACAGCTCCGGGACGCGCGCCGACCGGCGGCTGGCTGTCCAGGCATACGAAGCCCTGCTCAAGATCGACTCGGTCAACATTACAGCGACAAACAATCTGGCGCTCCAGTACAACCAGCGGCGAGAATTCGCGCGTGCCGAGTCGTTGCTGAGACGCGCTGTGCGAGCCGGCAACACTCGTGCGACGATTCTCAACAATCTCGTACATTCGCAGGTGTCCCAGGGCAGGTTCGCCGCCGCCGACTCGACCGCCTCGCTGGCAGAACGCCAGTTCCCGGAAAATGCGCTTGTCCGTACCATCAGGGGCAACATGCTTGCGGCACAGAAGCAATACGACTCCGCCTATAAGGTCGCTACCGCACTCAGGGCAAACGATCCGGATTTGGGGAATCGCATCGAGGCGACCTACTATCTTGCCTCAGTCGAGCTCATCCGCGGCCGCGCGGTAGAGGGACTCAAGCTGCTTGACGAAGCTCACTCGACTGCCCAGTCGCGTGGAGCTTCAGTCCCTGGCATAACGCGCTCGATGGACTCGGCCTTCATCGATATCTGGTTCGCAAATCAGCCGGCAAAGGCTGTGGAACGGCTCGATGCGGCGATTGCGAGGCCGGGCTACCGTTCGATGTCCGCGGAGGAGCGTCCGTATGAAAACGTTGCAATTGTATACGCGCAGGCAGGCAGGCCCGACCGTGCGCGCGCCGTCCTTGCAGCGAAAGAGGCGGAGACCGACACATCTCTTCGCCGGCGCAACGAGCCCCTCACTCACATGGCGCTGGGCGAGATCTTCCTTGCCGAAAAACGCCCGGCTGAGGCGATAAGGGAGTTCCGCCTTGGCGACCGGCGGCCCGATGGTCCAAGAGATTCCTGCCATGCCTGTACTCTCGAGCCGCTTGCCCGCGCGTTCGATGCGGCAGGGATGGCTGATTCTACGATTGCGACGCTCGAGCGTTATGTCGGTACGCCTTCGCCATTCCCGTGGCCCGACGATTACGCTTTAGCGCGTGCGCATCACCGGCTTGGCGAGTTGTACGATGCGAAGCGGGATGTTCCGAGAGCAGTCCGGCACTACGAGAGGTTTGTCGATCTGTGGAAGAACGCCGATCCTCCTCTTCAGCCGCGGGTCGCTGCGGCGCGGGCGCGGCTTGCTGCATTAAAGGGATCGTAGCCTAGCGCCCGCTCCTTTCAACAAGAACGCTTGCGATCACCTGAATCATCGGCGCTATCGCCGCGATGCCCACGACAAGCTGCTTGTGCTCGGTCCGCCCATCATCGACCAGCGCGTTGAGAGCAAGAACTTCTGCTCCGAAGATCAGTGCCGACACACCGAGGGTCTTGACGAATGACCCGGCGCGATTGTTTGCGAGATGGGCGCCTAAGGGAATGCCGACAGTCATGCCTGCGCCTCCGCCCCAGATGAATCCTGGGAACGCCTCGCCAAGACACTGATCAGGATTTCCCGGCTCGCAATCGCGACTGGAGATCGAGCCGCCCGCAAACGCGCCGGCAACAAGGCCAACTGCCCCGCCTGCGACTGCGCCGAGTGTGACTACAGGGGCCGAGCGTCCGGTGCGCTGGGCGTGGGCGGATTTGATGGGCAGCAGCAGGCCCGTGATGCAGAGAGCGTAGATGAATCTGGTCATTGGCGAAATCTATCGACGCGCAGCAATTCGTAACCTGGTGAGTGAGCTCGTCGTAAGGCCTTAACGGGGACGACTCCCTATATTTGATGTTGCACCTGCTTCCGGACCCCGCATGATCACGAGCCCTTCCCGTCCATTTTCTCCCGCGCCCGTGCCGTACCGGCGGATAGTCCCTGAGGGCCTCGTCCCTGAGCGCTCAGGCGCGACCGTCTGGCTATCGAATCTCGAGCGCAAGGACGAGTGGACGCTCCCGCGGATTTACCGGCTGTTCACCTTCATGGGCAACATCGAGCTGGATCTCACAACCGCGCGCGTCGGCGCCGGCGTGTCGGAGATCGAGATAAGCTGCACACTCGGCAACATCGAGATCACGGTTCCCCGCGAGATTCGGGTCGAGTGCGAATGGGATGGTTTCGCCGGGAATTTCAGCGTCGAGCGCGTGGGCGATACGACTCCGCCTGATGATGCACCGCTGCTGAGGGTGACAGGCAACGTCTATTTCGGGAACGTCGAGGTGAAGATCGTCGGGCCGAAGCAGCCGGGGTTGAAGGACAAGCTTCTGAGCGCCTGGCGCGATCTCAACACCTGAGCCGCATACTATATGGTAGAGACGTGCCGGATAATCGCCGCCGCTTCGCGGCAGAACACGACTCGGGAGTAGCTCACGCGATGTCGAATCTTGCCGAGCGGGTCAGGGAGAAGGTTGTCAGTTATCCTGACTGGCCGAAGGCTGGGGTCGTGTTCGCGGATCTTTCTCCGGTTTACGCTGATGCCGAATTGCGGCGTGAGATGGCTATTCATTTCTCGACCATAGTTGTGAATCACGGGGTCGAGGTTGTTGCTGCTGTCGAGAGTCGCGGGTATCTGCTCGGGATGTCGATCGCTGATGATCTGCGGCTTCCGTTCATTCAGATCAGGAAGGCGGGCAAGCTGCCCGGTGATGTTGTGAAGACCGCCTATTCGCTGGAGTACGGGCTGGCCGAGGTCGAGGTGCAGCTCTCGGCGTTTCCGGAGGGGGCTCGTGTGCTGCTGGTTGACGACGTGCTTGCCACCGGCGGGACGATGAAGGCGGCGTGGGAGCTTGTCGAGCTGGCGAAGGCGACGGTGGTGAGCGTTGTCGTCATTGGCGAGATCGGGGGTCTTGACGGTCGCGATCAACTTCCCGGGCTGACAGTCACCTCGTTGCTACAGTTGTAGCCGGAGCCGGCTGAGATAGTAGCGTTTTGCTACTATTTGTCGATGAACCCCCTCCCCCCAGCTAAGCCTTACCAAGGAGTCCCGGTAATTAGGGATATCCGGTAAACCTAACTACCGTCAATCCTTAGTTAGGTTTATTGCCTATTCCTAGTTATAGCCTTAGGATAGTTAGGGTTACAGCCGATATGTATCCGGCCGGCCACTGGAGATCCAGAATGAGCGGTAGGACAGTAACCCTGACATGGCAGCATGACCCCGCCAGTAACGCGCCAGTATCGTATCGTAGAGCCTGTAAATACGATGCATTCCTGCCCGATCCTTTGGTAGCTGAAAATGTTGCGCTCGACGCACTGACCATGGGGATCGTATCCGAGGCGGAGCACTCCATTCGATCGTTGAACGCTGTAGCGCAACCAGCGTTTGAACCTCTGGCGCGTTTCCTCCTCCGCACTGAGGCCATCGCATCCTCGAAAGTGGAAGGAATGCAGATGGGTGTTCGCGAACTGGCCAGGGCCGAAGCGAAAAAAGAGGCGGGAGGCCAGCCAGGTTCAAACGCTACTGAGATTCTGGCGAATATCGACGCGATGAAACTGGCGGTGGAGGAAGCAGCCGGTGAGCCGACTTTTTCGATTGCGCAGATTGAGGAGATCCACCGCCTGCTCATGAAGGAGGCGTGGAACAGTCATGTTGCCGGAAGAATACGCACAGTGCAGAACTGGATTGGAGGTAACGATTACAATCCCTGCGGATCTGACTACGCCCCGCCGCCGCCGGAATATTTAACACCCCTGCTGCTGAACCTGTGCGACGCAATCAACGAGGATGTCACACCGCCGTTAGTGCAGGCTGCTCTGGTACATGCCCAGTTCGAAACGATTCACCCTTTCGATGATGGAAACGGTCGAACCGGCAGAGCATTGATTCAGGTCGTCCTTCGCCGGCGTGGCATAGCTGCCTCGTACGTACCACCAGTCAGCGTGGTTCTGGCCAGGTCAAAGGATAGATATATCTCAGGCCTCACGCGTTTCAGGGAAGACGGTGGCGAAACCGACTGGATAAGACACTTTGCGGAAGCCACAACAACCGCGGCAAATCTCGCTCGATCATATCTCGGGGCAATCGAATCTCTTGTCGAGAAATGGCGATCCGCACTGAAGTCTTCTGTGAACCCGCGGAGTGACTCAGTAGCCTGGCAGATAATCGACCAGTTGCCGGGACACCCAATCATTACGGCGCCGGTCGCGCGGGTGCTGACCGGGGGATCACCGCCATCGGTTAACAATGCAATGGCAGCTCTGGAAACGTCGGGCGTTCTCGTTCCCCTGTATAAAGGAAAGAGGAATCGTTCCTGGGAGGCTGCAGGGCTCCTCGACCTGCTGTCGCTGCTCGAGAACGGGGAAATGCCACACACGCCGAACTAGGCGGGAAGCCAGCGCAGGCGTTCACCCGGACTTCTTCGGCAGTGCCGACAGCAGCACTCGCGCGTAGCCTCGTCTTGAGTCCTGAGGATGTGGCTCGAGCCCGATTACCGTGATGTATCCGCGTTTCGGTCCGTACACCCAGAAAATCCGGCCGGCAGACGGCGTATTGTTCTCGAGATAGGACTCGAACACCTTCAGACCGTATCGTTTCGAGAGCGCATCGATTTCGTGGCTCTGAAGCCCGGGATGAAAGGGATTGTCCTGAAGATGAGCGATCGCCCTGGCGAATTTCTTCGCCAGCACGCGGTCGTCCGATGAGAGTGTGCCATTGCGGAAGCCATCGACGAGGCGTTTCCACTCCGCCTCCATGTCGGGCACGCCCGCAACGACGGTGAATCCGGGCACGAGTCGGCTCTATTTCTCCTCTTCGCCGGTATCGAGGATGTCGCGGGGATCGAGTGTGGCGCCGGTTACACCTCGCGAGAAATTCTCCATAGCCGAGTCCAT
>Ga0307505_10003031_pt1 | contig 10926 bp, 8 predicted proteins | sample 23_S_MG_FD_202183 | JGI IMG/M metagenome (GOLD analysis project Ga0307505, IMG submission 202183) | Soil microbial communities from Populus trichocarpa stands in riparian zone in the Pacific Northwest, United States - 23_S | ecosystem: Environmental > Terrestrial > Soil > Riparian zone > Trees... | reverse complement strand
CTTGCTTTTCCGCTTGCCAACCGCTTCTCCGGCGCCTGCGGCTTCGACAATGATGTCGGCCAGCGCAAAGGTGCCGTTGGCAGCACCCACCGCGGTGATCGGGTCCTGATGCCGGTCTGGCCGGAAGGATTGCAGGCCGTCGTCAAACTTGATCTTGCCGCCGTTATGGCACCAAAGATGAAGCGCCGGATTAAACCCGCCCGACATGGCAATGAAATCACAGGAAATTTTGCGCTCGGTGATGACCCGGCCCTGACCCTTCCGGTACGCCGCAACGCGCACGGCAGTCACGCCGAGATTACCTTCAACCGCTGACACCACCGAGCTTACGGCCACATCAATGCCAGCCGCACGGGCCTTTTCGGGCAACACGCCCTCAGCCCGGCCCCGTGAGTCCACCACCCGGATGCCGATGCCAGCGGCTTTCAGGGCCAGCGCCGTTTGATAGGCATCGTCATTATTGGTGAAAACAACGCCTTCAACCCCGGGGGATACGCCGTAGCGCTGCACCAGGGCGCGCGCCGCCGAAGCCAGCATGATGCCGGGCCGGTCATTGTTTGCGAAAGCAATCGGCCGTTCAATGGCCCCCGTGGCAAGGATCACCTGCTTGGCGCGGACTTTCCACAGACGGTGGCGCGGCGCGCCTTCGCGTAGCAGCGTGGGATCATGGTCGGCCACCCGTTCAAACAGCATCAGGTAATTATGGTGCCAATGGCCCACGGCAGTGGTGCGGGGCAGGAGATGCACATTTTCCGCGGCAGCCAGTGCCGAAATTTTCTCCGCAGCCCAGGCCGTCTGCGGCTGGCCATCAAGCGTGCCGCCACAAATATCCGCAACCCCGCCAAATTGCGGGTTTTCATCGGCCAGGATAACCCTGGCGCCCGTTGCCGCGGCGGACTCGGCCGCAGCCAATCCGGCAACACCGCCGCCCACTACCAGCACATCGCAATGCACGTGGATATTTTCGTATGAATCGGGATCGCGGCCTTCCGGCGCGTGCCCCAGGCCGGCGGCCTTGCGGATAAGCGGTTCATAAACATGCTTCCAGAAGCGCTGCGGCCACATGAAGGTCTTGTAGTAGAAGCCGCCGGGAATGAAGCGCGAGAACGTAGTATTGAGCGAACCCACATCGAAGGCAAGCGACGGCCAGCGGTTCTGGCTCACTGCCAGCAACCCGTCAAAGAGCTCCACCTGCGTGGCGCGCAAATTGGGTTCATGGCGCGAGCTGTCACCCACGCCCACCAGCGCGTTCATTTCCTCCGAGCCGAGGCCGACAACCCCGCGCGGGCGGTGATACTTGAAACTGCGGCCAAAGAGCTTTGTGCCATTGGCCATGACGGCAGACGCCAGCGTGTCACCGGCAAAACCTGTGAGCTGCTTGCCGTCAAAACTGAAATGCACCTTCTTCGTGCGGTCAATGCGGGAGCCGCCCTGGGCCAGGCGGTAAGGCTTGTTGCTCATGATTTTGCGTCCGCCTTCAGTCTGTCTTTGAAATATGTGGCCCATTCGCCCGTGGCCTGTTCCATCACCTCACGCGGCGGCAATTCGGTAATGCCGTAAAACGCCTTGAATTCCATGGTGACGGTGTCGCGCGCCGCGTGAAACCATTTCCCGCAGCCCCGGTCGCAACGCCAGCGCTCGAAATGCAGGCCTTTCGGGTTGTGCCGGACGAACAGGTAATCGCGCTGCGCCTCATCGCTGACATTCATCGGATCATGGGTAGCGGGCCGCCTGACATGGGCCTGGCCGCCGCCATGAAAATCCGTCTCGTCGCCTTCAGCGCCACACACCGGACAATGAACTAACAGCATGATGTGCACTCCAATCTCTCCATGGTCAGGCTTGACCCGACCACCCAGACTTGCCTGCAAAGATTCGAAGAGTTGAAAGCCCCATGGCATTCCGCGGGGCTGAACCACTGGTTGGTCGGGTCAAGCCCGACCATGGAGAGTGGGGGGATGTTCATCATCAATGCGCCACCGCTGCAGCAACGCTCTCGTCGATCAAGCGGCCTTCCGCGAAACGGTTGAGTCCGAAAGGCTCGGCGATGGGGTGCGGCCGGTCATGGGCAATGGTGTCGGCAAAGACATAGCCCGAACCCGGAATGGCCTTGAAGCCGCCCGTGCCCCAGCCGCAATTTACGTAAAGGCCTTCCACATCGGTTTTGGAAATGATCGGCGAACGGTCGCCCGTCATGTCGACAATGCCGCCCCACATGCGCAGCATGCGCAGCCGCGAAATGATCGGGAAGGTTTCCACCAGCGCCGTCACCGTGTGTTCAAGCGAGGGGAAGGAGCCGCGCTGCGAATAGTTGTTGTAAGGATCCGTGCCGCCGCCGATGACCAGTTCACCCTTGTCCGACTGGCTGATATAGCCATGAACCGTGTTGGCCATGACAACGCAATCAATCACCGGCTTGATCGGCTCCGAGACAAGGGCTTGCAGGCAGAGACTCTCGATCGGCATGCGCACGCCCGCAGTCTGCATCAGGGTGGAGACATTGCCGGCGGTCACCACGCCAACTTTTTTCGTTTTGATAGAACCGCGCGACGTTTCCAGGCCCACGACTTTTCCGCCCTCACGGGTGATGCCGGTGACTTCGCAATTCTGGATGATGTCAACACCCAGCGCGTCGGCGCCCCTAGCATAGCCCCAGGCCACCGCATCATGCCGCGCCGTGCCGCCGCGCGGCTGGTAATAGGCGCCGAGAATGGGGTAGCGGCAGTTCGGATCATCATTGATGATCGGAACGATTTCTTTCACCTCCGCCGGTGAAACCATGCGGCAATCCAGCCCCGCCAAACGATTCGCATGGGCCGTGCGCTTGAAGGCGCGAAGCTCATGCTCGGTCTGGCACAGCATCAACACGCCGCGCGGGCTGAACATCACATTGTAGTTCAGTTCCTGGCTCAGCCCCTCGTAGAGCGAGCGCGCCAGCTCATAAATGGCAATCGACGAATCCTGCAGGTAATTCGAGCGGATAATGGTGGTGTTGCGCCCCGTATTGCCGCCGCCCAGCCAGCCCTTTTCGAGGATGGCGATATTGGTCATTTTGTGGTTTTTGGCTAGGTAATAGGCCGTGGCGAGGCCATGCCCGCCGGCCCCCACGATCACCGCGTCGTACTCCGCCTTGGGGGCTGGAGAACGCCAGGCCCGCTCCCAATCCTTGTGGTAATTCATGGCGTTGCGGGCGAGCGAAAAGATCGAATAACGGGATTTCATCGGGCCTATCCTTAATGCGTCTGTCTTGTATCAAATAGGCCCCGCAATCACTACAGCTTTCCGACGCCCCATTGCCGCCATGCGACAATGCGACGTGACAGATGGATGGCTATGAATTGTATTGTCGCTCCACCATGAGAAAACCCATAACCGCATGATGATCTGGTTGATTTTTGCAGGCATGACGGCGGTCGTGGTGGCCGCCCTGATTGTGCCGTTCATGCACAAATCGGCGGACGCCGAAAGCCCTGATTCGGATTTCGACCGGGCAATTTACCGCGACCAGTTGCAGGAGCTGGATCGGGATAAGGCGCGGGGCCTGATTGGCGAGACGGAGGCCCAGGCGGCCCGCAATGAAATCTCCCGGCGTCTGCTGCAAGTGGCGAAACCGGAAACGCCATCCGCCGGAAACAGATACGCGCTATTGGCAGTTCTGCTGGTGCCGCTCATAGCACTTCCGGTCTATGCCAAATACGGCAACCCGCGGATGCCCGATGTTCCCTTGCAGGAACGCATGAAAGGGGCCATCGCCAACCAGGATTTTGAAGCGCTCGTGGCAACCGTTGAGGCCCATCTGGCCACTGCCCCCAATGATGTGGAGGGCTGGAAAGTGCTGGCCCCCGCCTACAAACGCGAGCGGCGCTGGAGCGATGCGGCGGACGCCTATGCCAATGTCCTGCGGCTCGCCCCGCCCACGGCCGATGCGATTGCCGATTATGGCGAAATGCTGGTCTTCGCCAATGAAGGCATGGTGACCGATGAGGCCGAGGGCGCCTTCGTCGAGGCCTTGAAACTCGAAGCAACCAACGAGCGCGCCAAATACTATTATGACATGGCCCTGAAGCAGGAGGGCAAGGCCCCCGCCCTGACCGATGAACAGATTGCGGCGGTGCAGGCCATGCCGGCGCAGGACCAGACGGCGATGATTGCCGGCATGATGGATGGCCTTGAGCAAAAGCTCGGCAAGGACAGCCGCGACCTTGAAGGCTGGAAACGCCTGATCCGCGCCCGGCGCATTTCAAATGAAATTGACAAGGCGAAAGTCTCGCTCGATCTCGCCATGAACATTTTCAAGGACGAGCCCGCAACGCTGGACACCTTGCGCGACCTCGCAAAAGAATTGGGGATCAATTGATGCGGAGCCTCATTTTCTCTCCATGGTCGGGCTTGACCCGACCACCCAGACTTAACGGTTTTGGAAATGCTGGGGGATTGGAAAGAAAGACTGTAGCGGATTCATGTGAGATGCTGAAAGCCTGGGTGGTCGGGTCAAGCCCGACCATGGAGAGGACGTAGATGACCCGCAAGCAAAAGCGCCTGTCGGTGATCCTGGGCGGCCTTGCCATTCTGGGCCTTGCCGCCGGCCTCGTGCTCTATGCGCTGCGTGATTCCATTGTCTTCTTCTATACCCCCAGCGAAATTTCCGAAAAGAACCTGCAGCCCGGAACGCGGCTGCGCCTTGGCGGCCTGGTGGAGGAGGGCAGCATTTCCAAGGCGGGCGGCACGACGGTAAGTTTTGTGGTGACCGACACGATCAAGACCTTGAATGTCAGCTACACCGGACAACTTCCTGACCTTTTCCGCGAGGGACAGGGCGTTGTCGCTGAAGGTGTTTTGGATGCGAGCGGTGTTTTCATAGCCGACACGGTTCTGGCCAAGCATGACGAGAACTACATGCCCAAGGACGTAGCCGACAAGCTGAAGGAAAAAGGCGTCTGGCAGGAAGGCAAGGGGGCAGGGCCATGATCGCCGAGATCGGACATTTCGCCCTTATCCTGGCCCTTGCCGTTGCGGCCTTCCAGACTCTCGTCCCGCTGATCGGTGCTGAGCGTGGGCATGGCCAGATGATCGCCTCCGCCGTTCCGGCAACCCTCCTGCAGCTCATACTCGTCTATGTGGCCTTTGCCGCCCTCACTCACGCTTACCTGATTTCCGATTTTTCCGTGCAGAATGTGTTTGAGAATTCCCATTCGGCCAAGCCGCTGCTTTATAAAATTTCCGGTGTCTGGGGAAACCATGAAGGCTCCATGCTGCTCTGGGTCTTCATCCTCGCAAGCTTCGGCGGCGCCGTGGCGGTCTTTGGTGACAACCTGCCGCCCACCTTGAAAGCCCGCGTGCTGGCGGTGCAGGGCGCCATCGGCTTTGCCTTCCTTCTCTTTATTGTTGTGGCATCCAATCCCTTCGCCCGGCTCAATCCCGTGCCCATCGAAGGCAACGGCCTCAATCCGGTTTTGCAGGATCCGGCCTTGGCGTTCCATCCGCCTTTTCTCTACGCGGGTTATGTCGGCCTATCGGTTGCTTTTTCCTTTGCCATCGCAGCCCTCATCGATGGCAAGGTGGACGCTGCCTGGGCCCGCTGGGTCAGGCCCTGGACGCTCGCCGCCTGGATGTTCCTCACCATCGGCATCAGCATGGGAAGCTGGTGGGCCTATTATGAGCTGGGCTGGGGCGGCTGGTGGTTCTGGGACCCGGTGGAAAACGCCAGCTTTATGCCCTGGCTGGTGGCAACGGCCCTGCTGCATTCGGCCATCGTCGTGGAAAAGCGCAATGCCCTGAAAGTGTGGACCGTGTTGCTCTCCATCCTTGCCTTCTCATTATCTTTGCTCGGCACATTCCTGGTGCGTTCCGGAGTCCTCACCTCGGTTCATGCCTTTGCGGTTGATCCGGCGCGCGGCGTTTTCATCCTCGGCATCCTGTGTTTCTTTATCGGCGGCGCCTTGACGCTTTTTGCCTGGCGCGCGCCTGCCCTGAAGGCGGGCGGTTTCTTCTCGCCCATCAGCCGGGAAGGGGGCCTGGTGCTCAACAATCTTTTTCTCTGCGCTGCCTGCGCTTCGGTCCTGATCGGAACGCTTTATCCCCTGGCGCTTGAAACCGTCACCGGAGAGAAAATCTCCGTGGGGCCGCCCTATTTCAATCTCACCTTCGGACCCATCATGCTGCCGTTGCTTCTGCTTGTGCCCATTGGGGCGCAGTTGAGCTGGAAGCGGGCCGACCTCTTCGCCGCGCTGCAGCGGCTCTGGGCCGCAGCCGCACTGGCGGTAGGCCTGGGCGTCCTGGTGCTGATTGCAACCGAGCGCGGGCCGTGGCTTGCGCCCTTCGGCATGGCGCTCGGCGCCTGGCTGATTTTCGGCAGCCTCGCCGATTTGGCAAATCGCATTGCCTTGTTCAGCGCCCCGCTGCCCACAAGCCTGTCGCGCCTGGCAGGCCTTCCGCGCTCAAGTCTTGGCATGACCTCGGCCCATGCGGGACTCGGCCTGATGATCATCGGCATCATCGCCATCTCCCTATGGAAGGTGGAGCATATCGTTGCGATGAAGCCGGGCGAGCGCGCTGATGTGGGCAGCTACACCGTCCAGTTCGTGGGCGAAGCACCATTGACGGGGGAAAACTATACGGGCCGCGCCGGCCGGTTCCGGCTTTTCCGCGGCGAGCGCGAGGTCGCCACCGTTGTCTCCGAGAAGCGCGAATTCAAGCCCGCGGGCACGCCCACGACAGAAGTCGGCCTCTATCAAACCCTCGCCGGCGATGTCTATGTGGTGATGGGCGACAGGACCGCCGATGGCGCGCGGGTCGTGCGCCTCTATTTCAATCCGCTGGTGTCGCTGATCTGGCTCGGCGCGCTCATCATGTTTTTGGGCGGGGCGCTGTCGCTCACCGACCGCCGTTATCGCGTCGGGGCGCCCAAACGAAAACTCACGGCTGCCGGAGTGCCGGCCGAATGAAATGGCTGCTGCTTTGCTTCCTGCTGCTCGCGGTGCCGGCCTACGCCGTGCAGCCCGATGAAATTCTGGGCGATGCGAGATTGGAACAGCGGGCCCGCGACCTCTCGACGGGCTTTCGCTGCCTCGTCTGCCAGAACCAGTCCATCGACGAGTCCGATGCGCCGCTTGCCAGGGATTTGCGCATTCTCATCCGCGAACGCCTGACCAAAGGTGACAGTGATTCCCAGATCAGGGATTTCGTCGTGGCGCGCTATGGTGAATTTGTCCTGCTGAAGCCGCGGCTCTCGGCCCGCACCGCAATCCTCTGGGCAACGCCATTTCTGATTATTCTCGCGGGATTTGCCGTCATTCTGCGACGGCGCAAGCTTTCCGGCGTGCCGGCAGAATCGGCCCTGAGTGCAGAAGAGCAGAAAGCCCTGCGGGATTTATCCAGTTAAGCTATTCCGTTTCGTCCTCTCCCGCTTCGCGGGAGAAGACAAACACGGGAAACATTACAAATAATTCATGCCGCCGAAACCTTGATGTAAGCCGCGAGCGCCTATCTCTGTTGCATCGATTCCCTGCAATGGAGAGAAACCACCATGTCCGCTTCTTTCACCCTCACCCGCAAAACCGTATTTGGCCTGCTTGCCGCAGGCCTCCTCAGCGCCACCGCGTTAACCACGTCCATGGTCGTGGCCCCGCCGAATGGCGTGCACGCCCAAATCCAGGCCGCCATTGATCCCACCAAGGGCTTTGCCGACCTCGTAGACCGGGTGATGCCGGCGGTGATCAGCGTAGAGGTGAAATATGCCAATGCCGCTGACCGCGAAGGCGAGGCCGCCCCCCGCCAGCAGCAGTTTGAAGAGTTCTTCAACCAGTTTCCCCAGTTCCGCAACCAGTTGCCGCCGGGCTTTGAAAACCGCAGGCCCCGTGGCGGTGCCGCCGTGGGCTCGGGCTTCCTGATCAGCGCCGACGGCTATGCGGTGACCAACAACCACGTGGTCCAGGATGCCGATGAAGTCACTGTCAAGATTCAGGGCGGAGCGGAACTCAAGGCCGAAGTGATCGGCACCGATCCCAAGACGGATCTCGCCCTGATCAAGGTCAAGTCGGATCAGCCCTTCCAGTTTGTGAAGTTTGCCGAAACGCCCGCCCGCGTCGGTGACATCGTGATGGCCGTGGGCAATCCCTTCGGCCTTGGCGGCTCGGTGACCACCGGCATTGTTTCGGCCCGTGGCCGCGATATTGGTTCCGGCCCTTATGATGACTTCCTGCAGATTGACGCCTCGATCAACCGCGGCAACTCAGGCGGCCCGGCCTTTAACCTGCAAGGCGAGGTCATCGGCGTGAACACCGCGATCTTCTCGCCCTCGGGCGGCTCGGTGGGCATCGGCTTTGCCATCCCTGCTGAAATCACCCAGGATGTGATCGCCAGCCTCAAGGAAAGCGGTAGCGTGACCCGCGGCTGGCTCGGTGTGCAAATCCAGCCGGTGACTGACGAGATCGCCGAAAGCCTCGGCCTTGCCAGCGCCAAGGGTGCGATTGTCTCGGACGTAACCGAGGGTTCGCCGGCCCTTGCCGCAGGCTTCAAGCCGGGCGACACCATTCTCAAGGCCGACGGCACGGAAATATCTGATGCCCGCGACCTGTCACGCAAAGTTGCCCGCTTCACTCCCGGCAAATCCGTCAATGTGGATATCGTCCGTGACGGAAAGCCCATGACCGTCACCGTCAAGATCGGCACCATGCCGAATGACGTGCGCATGGCCAGCCGCGGAGGCAGCCAGGAATCGGCTGATGTCGCCTCCCTTGGCTTGAAACTGGGCCCCGCTGAGGATGGCGCCGGCGTGAAGATTGTCGAAGTTGCGCCGAATTCCATCGCCGACCAGCAGGGCCTGAAAGCGGGCGACATCATTCTTGAAGTTGCCGGCGCCGATGTAAATGGCCCGGCGGATGTCCAGGACGCCTTGAAGGCCGCAGGCAAGTCGCGTGTCTTGATGCTGGTGCGGTCCGGTGAAAGCCAGCGCTTCCTGGCTCTCCCGCGCGCCAAAGGATAACGGTTAGGACGCCCGAATGCCCCCTCCGCTCGGCATTTGACGTCCAATAGCGCGGAGGCTGCCTCCCTCCAATGGTTCCCCCCTGGTCCGGTGGCCTCCGCGCACTCTTTTCTGAAAGGGCAAGTCATGCAAGTCTCCACCTCACACAAAACCGAATCTCAGGGATTGGGACTGGCCACCGACAGAATGCGTATCCTCGTAATTGAAGATGACCGCGATGCCGCTTCCTGGCTGATCAAGGGGCTGACCGAGAGCGGCCATGTGACCGACCACGCCGCCAATGGCGAGGATGGCCTTGCCATGGCGCTTGAAGGCCTTCACGACATTCTCATCGTCGATCGCATGCTGCCCAAGATGGACGGCCTCTCCATCATCCGCGCCTTGCGGGCCAAGGGTGTCACCACCCCCGTCCTGATCCTCAGCGCCTTGAGTGACGTGGACGAGCGCGTCAAGGGTCTGCGCGCCGGTGGCGATGATTATCTGGCAAAACCCTATGCCTTTTCTGAGCTTCTGGCCCGTGTTGAAGGCCTGGGACGCCGCAATTCCCAGGAGCCGCTGGAGACAAAGCTGCGGGCCGGCGATCTGGAAATCGACCTGCTGACCCGAGCCGTGACGCGCGGCGGCCAGAGCATTCCGCTCCAGCCCCGCGAGTTCAAGCTGCTGGAATATCTCATGCGCAACGCCGGGCATATCGTCACCCGCACCATGCTGCTTGAGAATGTCTGGGACTATCATTTCGATCCGCAAACCAATGTGATAGACGTACATGTATCGAGGCTCCGGTCGAAGATCGACAAGGGCTTTGACGAACCCCTTCTGCAAACCGTGCGCGGAGCCGGATACATGATACGTGCAGTTTAATCCGAAGATACTGAAGACCTCTACTTTTCGTCTGGCGGCCATCTACCTGCTGGTCTTTGCCGTTTCCGTGGGCTCCATTCTGGCCTACGTCTTCTGGAATACGGCGGGGCTTCTGGAACGCCAGACCGATGCCACGATCCGCGCCGAGGTCCAGGCGCTTGCCGACCAGTACCGGCTTCTCGGGCTGCGCGGCATTGTCGATACCGTCCAGCGCCGCAGCGCCGAGCGGGGCGGCGGCGTCTATCTGATCGCCGATTCCCTGGGAAGGCGCGTGGCCGGCAATCTTGAATCCGTGCCGCCACAGGTGATTGATGAAACCGGCTGGATTGATTTTCCCCTCGATATCCAGGTTGGCCAAAACAAGCAGCGCCGCTCGGCCCGCGCCTTTCATACGGATCTCAAGGACGATTACGAATTGATCGTCGGCCGCGATGTTCAGGAACTGCGGCAGTTCGGCGACATCATCCGGCGCACGCTCTACTGGGCCCTGGGGATTGCCCTTGTTCTGGGCCTGGGCGGCGGCCTGCTCACCAGCCGCAACTTCCTGCGCCGGGTGGACGCCATCACCGACGCCAGCCGCGCCATCATGGGCGGCAATCTCTCAAGCCGCATGCCGGTCAAGGGAACCGGCGATGAGCTGGACAAGCTGTCGCGCTCGCTCAACGAAATGCTCGACCAGATTGAGCGCTTGATGACGGGCATGAAGGAAGTCAGCAGCAATGTGGCCCATGACTTGAAAACCCCGCTCACGCGGTTGCGGGCTCGGGTTGAGTCTGCCCTGCGTTCCAACAGCAAGACCGAGTATCGCGCCGCCCTGGACAAGACCATCGAGGAATCGGACCGCCTGCTGCAAACCTTCAATGCCCTGTTGTCCATCGCCCGCGCCGAAGCTGGCCAGTCCCGCGAAATGCTCCAGGCCATTGATGCGCGGGAAATTGTCGAAGGGGTTGCCGAACTCTATGAGCCCATCGCCGAAGAGGATGGCGGGACACTGGATGTGAAGGCGGCGGCCGGCTTGCATGTCCTGGCCGACCGACAGTTGCTGTCCCAGGCCCTGAGCAACCTCGTGGATAATGCCCTGA
>Ga0307505_10003029_pt1 | contig 10928 bp, 8 predicted proteins | sample 23_S_MG_FD_202183 | JGI IMG/M metagenome (GOLD analysis project Ga0307505, IMG submission 202183) | Soil microbial communities from Populus trichocarpa stands in riparian zone in the Pacific Northwest, United States - 23_S | ecosystem: Environmental > Terrestrial > Soil > Riparian zone > Trees... | reverse complement strand
CGCCCGGTAATTTGAACTCCCATACCGGTTTACCCATCGCCTTGCTGGGGCTGGAAGCGCACCACCAGCGGGCGGTTTTGGAGATGGGTATGGATCAGCCAGGGGAGATTGCCCTGCTGTGTGACCTGGCCCGGCCAGAAATCGGGGTGGTGACCAATGTTGGCCCGGTTCACATGGAAAAGATGGGATCGTTAGAAGCGATTGCGGCCGCGAAGCGGGAACTCGTGGAAGCCCTACCCGAACACGGTACGGCCATCCTCAATCAGGACGAACCCCTGGTTATGGCCATGGCCGAACATACAAAGGCACGGGTTTTTACCTACGGCCTCACCCCGACCGCCCACGTCTGGGCCGACAACATCCAGGCGATGGGTCTGGAAGGGATTCGGTTTATTTTGCACTACGGCAAGGAGATGCTCAACATCCATGTGCCCTTGTTGGGGCGGCATAGCGTGCATACTGCCCTGCGAGCCACGGCGGTAGGGTTGGTTGAGGGGTTGGCCTGGGAAGAGATTGTGCGTGGCCTACAAAGTATGTCGTCCCAGTTGCGGCTGGTAACGGTAGATGGGCCACACGGCTCACTCATTATTGACGATACCTACAATGCCAGCCCAGAATCGGCCATTGCCGCCCTGAATTTGCTGGCCGACCTGAACGGGCGACGCATCGCCGTGATGGGCGACATGCTGGAATTGGGCGCGGCCGAAAAATCATCCCATCAAATTGTGGGGCGGCGGGCCTTGGCCGTAGCCAACACCATTGTGGCCGTAGGCCGACTGGGGCGCATTATCGGCGAGACGGCCCTGGCCGATGGCATGGCTCCGGACAAGGTGTTTTTTGCGGATGATGCCCACGGCGCGGCCGCGATTCTGACCGACCTTATCCAACCAGGTGATGTCATTCTGGTCAAAGCCTCACGCGGGGCGCGGCTGGACCGGCTGGTAACGCAACTGGATCAGAGGAAGTGATCCACAGATGACACAGATGAACACAGATTTTAGGACGTGTGGCGTGGTGCGTGTTACGTTTTGGGTAACACACTACGCACCACGCAACACGCAACACACATTATGGCTTTCGCTCTAACCGTTGGTGGTATGACCTTTTTATTAGCCGTCATCTGGGGCAGTCCCCTGGTGGAGGTCATGCGCCGCCTGGGGTTGGGCAAGCAGATTCGCATCGAAGGGCCACAATCCCATCAGGCCAAGATGGGCACACCGGCTATGGGCGGCATTCTCATCATCGCAGCCGTGTTTCTCATCAGTATCGTGGTGAATACGGTGCAACTGGTAAAACAGTTAGCTATTGCCGAGAGTGTGATCGTACCCCTGGGGGTGATGGTGGCTTATGCTATTTTAGGCGGCATTGACGATTATCAGGGGTTGCGGCAGAGGCCCGGTGTGGGCATGTTGGCTCGTTACAAGATTCTTTATCAGGTGGGAATCGCGTTGCTTGCGGCCGCGTTGCTCTATTTCTTCGTCAACAAAGGGCAAGGATTGTTGGCCGTGCCCACCGTACCGGTTCTGCTCACCATGTCCGGTTGGATTTACATCCCCATCGCCACCTTCATCATCACCGGCACGGCCAATGCCGTGAACTTTACCGATGGGCTGGATGGACTGGCAGGCATCATTACCGCCACCGCTTTTGCCGCTTATGGCATCATCGCGTACCTGCAAGATCAACAATTTTTGCTGGTCTTCTGTTTTATTATGGTCGGGGCCTGTTTTGCCTTTTTGTGGTTTAACGCTCATCCCGCCCAGATGTTCATGGGCGATGTGGGATCACAGGCGATTGGCGGGGCCTTGGGTGTGGTGGCCTTGATGACCAACCAATGGCTCATCCTGCCCATCATCGCCCTGATTCCTACCGTGACGACCATTTCGGTGATACTCCAGGTGGTTTCGTCCCAGGTGAGCCGCCGCTATTGGGGGCGTGATATTCGCCCTTTTCGTATGGCTCCACTCCACAACCATTTTGTTTTATCAGGGTGGAGTGAAACCCAAATTGTGCAACGCTGGTGGCTCATTGGCATTAGCGCGGCCATGTTGGGAATTGCGCTGGCGTTGGTGTAATGGACCCACTCACCGGCAAACGCATCATCATCCTGGGTCTGGCGCGGCAGGGCAAGGCATTGGCCAGGTTCGCGGCCGCGGTCGGGGCCAGCGTAGTCGTCTCGGATTTACGTTCACCGGAAAAACTGGCCGGGGTATTGCAGGAACTGAGCGATTGTGAGATTGAGTTTGTATTAGGCGACCATCCGCTAAGTTTACTTGATGGGGCAGATGTGTTAGCCATAAGCGGCGGTGTTTCTCTAGAAATGCCGCTCATTCAAGAAGCCATCAAACGAGGAATTACGTTGACCAACGATTCACAGGAATTTATGCGCCGTTGTACCGCCGAATCCATCGGCATTACCGGTTCAGCCGGTAAAACGACCACCACGGCCCTGACTGGTGTGATGAGCCAGATGGCCGGACGCCGCACCTGGGTAGGCGGCAACATTGGCCGCCCCCTCATTGCTGATTTGGACAAGATGGGTGAAGAAGATGTGGTGGTACAGGAGTTGTCCAGCTTCCAACTGGAAATCTGGCAACAAAGCCCGCATATTGCCGCCGTGTTGAACATCACCCCCAACCACCTGGACCGGCATAAAACAATGGCCGCCTATGTGGACGCCAAGGCCAATATTTTGCGCTTTCAGGCGGAAGACGATGTGGCGATTTTGTCGGCGGATGATCCGGGGGCACGCTCGATGTCGTCGCTGGTAAAAGGGCGGATGCGCCTGTTTAGCACCCGCTACCCAGTCAAAGAGGGAGCGTTTGTTCACGCTGGGCAAATCTGGCTCCGCAATGGCAAGGATCAGGTGGTATGCACGCTGGATGAGATTCGCCTGCGCGGGCCGCACAATGTCGCCAATGTGCTGGCGGCTACACTCCTGGCCGATTCGGCGGGTATTCCGCTAGAGGCCATCCGCAAAGCCATTACCAACTTTGGCGGCGTGGAACATCGAATGGAACTGGTAGACACGGTGAACGGAGTGCAATACATCAACGACTCTATCGCCACGGCCCCGGAACGGGTGTTGGCGGCGCTGAGCTCCTACCATGAGCCGCTCATTTTGCTGGCAGGCGGCCGCGACAAAAATATGGTCTGGGATGAATGGGTAAGGCAGGTAAAGAGCCGGTGTAAGGCAGTAGTACTGTTTGGTGAGTTAGCGGAAATGTTGGCAGAGCGGTTAGCGGCTAGCCGTGGGCCGTTAGCCGCTGGCATCTCCTTGCCAACCGCCAACCGCCAGCCGCCAACGGCCCAGATTGTGCGAGTAAATACGTTAGTTGAGGCTGTGAACGCGGCCGCGAACCTCTCTATTTCTGGTGATATTGTTCTGCTCTCCCCTGGTGGCACAAGCTACGATGCCTTTACCGATTTTGAAGAGCGGGGAAATTTGTTTAGAGAATTGGTGAAGGGGTTAGGAGATCAGGAGACTTAGTCTCTGCCACAGGTGTACTTATGACTACAACCGTCCGTGTTGTTCGACAAAAAACCCACCGGGTGCTACCGGCTATCCGGTTGCGCTTTGATGTATGGCTCCTGCTCAGCGTAGCCGCGTTGCTGGTGTTTGGCCTGATGATGGTATACGACACCACCTTTGACCTGGGTTTGCTGGTGCAAGACAACCCACTGCACTATTTTCAGCGACAGCTTGTGGCCGCCGGGCTAGGTATTACCGGTTGCATCATCCTGATGCAGTTCGACTATCACATTCTGCGCCGCTTCTCCGTGCTCGTTATGATTGTCACTTTGGCGTCGCTCACCTTTTTACTCTTCTTTGGTGAATCCAACTTTGGGGCCACCCGCGGGCTGTTGGAAAACTCTTATCAACCCTCAGAACTGGCGAAACTGGCAACTATTATGTACATCGCCCACTGGATTTCTTCTAAGGGGGAACGCATCAAAGATTTGACCTATGGTTTGTTGGCTTTTTCGGTCATTACCGGGGTTGTCTGTTTCTTGATTGTGCAACAGCCTGCCTTGAGTACAGCGGGGCTGGTAGCCTTGATTAGTTTTACTCTCTTTTTTGTGGCCGGGGCTGAATGGAAACAGTTAGCCATTGTGGGCGGTGTGGGTGGCTCTATTTTTGTCTTTTTGATGCTGACACTGCCCCACGCGGCCGCGCGCGTTGGTGCCTGGCGTGAGGTGTTACGGGACCCCAATCAAGCCGTCTGGCAGGTACGGCAAGCCCTCATCGCCCTGGGTAGCGGTGGCTTTTGGGGCGTTGGCCTGGGCGAAGGAGTGCAGAAATTCGGCCCCCTGCCCGCCGCCCACACCGATGGCGTTTTTGCCATTATTGGTGAGGAACTAGGGCTAGTTGGTTGTCTCGTCGTTATTGCTTTGTTGCTGTTTATGACCTGGCGCGGTCTGCGTATTGCCCGCAAAGCCCGCGACAACTACGGTTTTTTGTTGGCTCTGGGCATTACCGTCTGGCTGGCCTATCAAGCCTTGATGAATATCGCCGTTATTACGGCCACCATTCCTTTTACCGGTGTGCCCCTGCCCTTCATCAGCTACGGTGGCACGTCCATGCTCATCTCCCTATTAGGCATCGGCATCCTGCTCAACATTTCGCGGGATGAGGCGCTGGCGGGTCGGGCCAGTATGCCCCAACCGGTGAAGAACGGATGAGCGAGTGGGCGAGTGGCGAGTGGCGAGTATTGCCAGCGGCCAGCGGCCAACGGCCAACAGCTAAATCGTGAAGGTTCTCATTTGTGGTGGTGGTACTGGCGGTCATGTTTACCCGGCGTTGGCGGCGGTGGAAGCGTTGCAGGCGCGGGGTGTGACCTCGGAGCAGATCTTGTGGGTGGGCACGAAGGGGCAAATGGAAGAGACATTGGTTCCCCGTGCCGGTCTGGTGTTGACGACGATTCAGGGTGGCCCCATTGCTGGCGTGCCCCTATGGACGCAAGCGATAAATGGGCTGAAATTAGTGTCCGGGTTTTTTAAAGCCTGGCAAATTGTGAAGGGTTTTATGCCGGATGGGGTTTTTCTGACGGGTGGTTATGTGAATTTGCCGGTGGCGCTCGCGGCCGCGCAGCGACACGTGCCCATTCTCACCTACCTGCCCGATGTGGAACCCGGCGCGGCTATTAAGCGGCTCAGCCGTTACAGCCAAAAAATCGCCTGCACCACTAATGGCTCCAAGGCGTTTTTACCAGAGGCGAAGCTGATTGTTACCGGGTATCCGGTCAGAAAAGAGATGCGGGTTGCGGCCGCGATGCCCCGTTCGCAAGCCCTGGCCCATTTCAACCTGACCACCGACCGCCCCACCTTGTTCGTTTTTGGTGGCAGTCGTGGCGCACGGAGCATCAATCAGGCCCTGGCCGCCATTTTGCCTGACCTGCTCCAGGTAGCCCAGGTGATACACGTCAGCGGCACCTTGGACTGGCCGGAAGTGGAGTCGCATACGCGCACACTCGCACACTCGCTACTGCCTCACTACCGCGCTTACGCCTATCTCCACGAGGAGATGGCCCTCGCTTACCGCGCCGCCGATCTGGTGTTGGCCCGCAGTGGTGCAGGTATGTTGGGTGAAGCCCCGGCCTTTGGTGTGGGATCGGTGTTGGTTCCGTACCCACACGCCTGGCGTTACCAGAAAGTCAACGCCGATTATTTGGCTGACAAAGGGGCGGCTATTCGTCTGAATGATGAAGAGATGGGGACAAAGTTGCTCCCCACCCTGCTGGCCTTGTTGCGGGATAAAGAGAAATTAGCGGCGATGGGCGCGGCCGCGAAACAGTTAGACATTCCTGATGCACCCGACCTATTGGCAAGGGCCATTTTAGATTTACGATTGTAGAGGGACGATTTATTCCAGTCGTCAATCCACAATCTAAAATCGTCAATTCTATGATAAGTCTTACTATCATTTTTTGGATCATGGTTATCTTTTTTGGCCTGATTGGTTACCTGCGGGGATGGCAAAAAGAGGCCATCGCCTTGAGTGGCCTGATCGCCTCGGTAGCGGTCCTGCAACAGTTTGGCTACGAACTGGTATCGCTTGTTGGTGCGGCCACTGTATCCCCAGACCGTCTGTTGCTTGATCCCAATTATGGGCTGAAGCAACAGTTTTGGATTCAGGCCATCTTTCATTCGGTGACAGCCTTCTTCAGCTACCAGGTGGTAGCCCGGTTGGCCGATAGTGTGACCGGCGGCCGCATCGGCGATCGTTTGCGGGCCGGTCTAGAGAAACGGATCATCGGCGCGTTGCTTGGTTTTCTCAACGGCTACCTGCTCGTCGGTGGGTTATGGAGTTTTCTGGAGTATCAGATCACCACATTGGGGTATCAGGCTTTACCCCCAGGGGCGGCTTACGCATTCGACTCGACAGTAGTAGCCCGACCCGCCATTGACTCAGCCGCCATGCAACTCGCGGTCTACCTGCCCATGGGGGTATTTACACCGACTATCTGGCTGTTGTTTTTCTTTATTGCCTTTTTTGTGGTGATTATCGCGTTGATTTAGCCGCTGGCGGTTAGCTGTGAGCCGCTAGCAAATTCGCAAATGCATGATGACTGATATGACACTTGTTCCCCCACTTCACATCCACCTCGTCGGTATCGGCGGGGCGGGGATTTCGGCGATTGCCCAGGTGTTACTGGGGCGTGGGTTCGCTGTGTCGGGGTCGGATAGGGCGTGGAATGGGTTGATGGCTGATTTGCAGAGCAAAGGGGCGAGGGTATACGAAGGGCACGCGGCCGCGAACATTGCCGGAGCGGAGTTGCTCGTTATCTCCTCAGCTATTCCCCAGGATAATCCTGAGGTCGCGGCCGCACATGCCCAACACATCCCCGTGCGCAAACGGCATGAGTTCCTGGGCCAGCTCATGGCCGGGCAAACCGGCATCGCCATCGCCGGAACCCACGGCAAAACGACGACGACGGGTATGATCGCTCACATGCTTCTGGAAACTGGCCGCGATCCCTCCGTGATTATGGGTGGGGTTTTACCCAGCCTGGGAACCAATGGCCGGGCCGGGCATGGTGACACATTTGTGATTGAAGCGGATGAGTATGACAGGATGTTTTTGGGTTTGCGGCCGCGCATTGCCGTCATCACTACCCTGGAACACGATCACCCCGACATCTACCCCACCCCGGAGAGTTACCAGGAAGCATTCGCCCAATTTGTCGCCTTGTTGCCAGAAGATGGCCTTTTGATAGCGGATGTTGAAGACAGCGGGGTACAGCAGTTATTGAGTTCTGAGTTTCGAGTTTCAAGTTTCGAGTTAAGGGGTTATAGCCTATCGTCATTGGCTCATCCCTGTTCCTCTCAACACCTGTATGCCTCAGATTGGCAGGTGAACGATCACGGCGGACTGGACTTTTTAGTTTCGAGTTTAGAGTTCGGAGTTTCGAGTCTTCAATCTCCAGTCTCTCAATCTCTCAATCTCCCAATCTCCCTCTCTCTCCCCGGCCTGCACAACGTCCGCAACGCCCTGGCGGCTTTGCAGGTGGGGCAAGCCCTGGGGTTGGGCTGGGACGAAATGGCCGGGGCCTTGGCGACGTTCCGGGGTACGGGGCGGCGGTTTGAGGTGAAAGGGGTCGTGAATGGGGTGACGGTGGTGGATGATTATGGGCATCATCCGACGGAAATAAGGGCCACACTCGCGGCCGCACGCCAGCAACAACCGCAGGCTCGCATCTGGGCGGTGTGGCAACCCCACACCTACAGCCGCACCCACACCTTGCTGGCCGATTTTGCTACCTGCTTCAGCGACGCAGACCGAGTCGTTGTATTGGACATCTACGCCAGCCGGGAAAAAGAGACATTAGGACTGACGGGTATTGCCGTGGCGCAGGCAATTCAGCATCATCAGGTGGAATTTATAGCCCAGATTGAGTCCGCGGCCGCGCACTTACTCACCCATCTACAACTCGGCGATCTGCTCATCACCTTCAGCGCTGGTGATGGCAACCAGGTAGGGGAGATCGTGCTGAGTTCCGAGTTCGAAGTTTCGAGTTCGGAGTTCCAATTCAAAACTCAAAACTCGAAACTCAAAACCCGAAACTAATTTTCATGGAGTATTTATGAACCTCACCACATCCGTACTCGACGCCATTCACCAACGTTTTCACGAGGCATTTGGCGACCGTTTTCAGACCCAGGTTGATTTGAACCGCTACACCTCGGCGCGAGTGGGTGGCCCGGCGGAGATGTTCCTGGTGGTCAACCATGCCGGTGAACTGCAAGCGGCCGCGGAACTGGCCTACGCCCAGAGCATTCCCTACTTCATTCTCGGGGGCGGCTCCAATATTTTAGTTTCGGACAAAGGGGTCCGTGGGCTGGTCATTTTCAACCGCGCCCGCGAGGTCAAATTTCGCAGTAATGGCGTCAACGTCATTTGCATCGCCGAATCCGGGGCCAATCTGTCTTCGCTGGCGCGGCAGTGTATGGCCAAAGGGTTAGCCGGGTTGGAATGGGCCGTCAATGTACCAGGTACAGTTGGTGGGGCAGTGGTAGGCAACTCCGGGGCACACGGCGGCGATATGAAGGGCAATTTATTGGCCGCTACCATTTGGGAACCAGGGCGTGGGGCACGTATTTACAGTGTGGAAGAGCTACGCTACGGCTACCGGGATAGTTTGCTGAAAAAAGAACAGGGCACACCGCGGCCGCGGCGTATCGTCCTTTCAGCAGAGATACAACTAACGCCTGAACCAGTGGATGTACTGAATGCACGGGCCAATGCCTTCATCAGCCACCGCAAGCAGACCCAACCGGGTGGGGCCAGCGTCGGCTCCATGTTTAAAAACCCGGAAAATTATTACGCCGGGTATCTCATCGAGGCCGCCGGGCTGAAAGGGTTTCACGTAGGTCATGCCGAAATCTCAGCCAAACACGCCAACTTCTTCGTCAGCGATGGTGAAGCCACGGCCGAGGACATACGTGCCCTCATTGCCGAAGCCTGGAACGTCGTGCGGGAACAGTTTGGCGTAGAGATGCAGTTGGAAGTGGAGTTGGTAGGCGATTGGGAGTTTGAATGAGTAAGCGGTTAGCAGTTAGCAGTCAGCAGTCGGTCTTACCAGTCACTGGTCACCAGTCACTGGTCACTGGTCACTGGTCACTGGTCACTGGTCACTGGTCACTTCAAAATTATGTCTAATCAATCAAGTCGAATTCGCGTCGGGGTCATCTTTGGGGGCCGCTCTGGGGAGCATGAGGTTTCGCTCAATTCGGCTCGCTCGGTCATGCAAGCCCTTAACCCGGAGAAATACGCGGTGGTACAGATCGGCATCACCCCGCAAGGGCAATGGCTGACAGGTGAAGCTATGCAGGCGTTGACCGCCGGACCCGGTGACGCGGCCAGCCAGTCGCTTGTCCAATCGGGCAGTTCCGAGACCCAAATCAGTCAGTTGGCCGCCAGTAACGCCATTGACGTGATCTTCCCCGTTTTGCATGGCACCTATGGCGAAGATGGCACGGTGCAAGGTCTCTTAGAATTGGCCGATGTGCCTTATGTGGGGGCTGGTGTTTTGGGTTCGGCCGTGGGTATGGACAAAGCTATCTTCAAGCAGGTCATGGCGGCGAATCACATCCCTGTTCTACCCTGGAATCTGGTGCTAAAGAGCCAATGGGAAGCGCGGCCGCAGGCCATCATCGCCCATATCGAAGACACCCTCACCTACCCTGTCTTTACCAAACCAGCCAATCTGGGCAGTAGTGTGGGTATCAGCAAATGTCGCCAACGGGATGAACTCATCGCCGGGTTGGACGAAGCGGCCCGTTTTGACCGGCGCATCGTCATTGAACAAGGTATCAACGCCCGTGAACTGGAAGTATCAGTGCTGGGTAATGATGAGCCAATAGCCAGCATTGTGGGCGAGGTGCGGCCGCGGCGCGATTTTTACGATTACGTCGCCAAATACATCAGCGACGATTCCGAACTGCTCATCCCTGCGCCCATCACGACCGAATTGGCCGAGCAGGTTCGGTTGATGGCCGTGCAGGCGTATCAAGCCATTGATTGTGCCGGTCTGGGGCGGGTAGATATGCTTCTGGACAAGGACACGGGGGCTGTCTATCTGAACGAGATTAACACCATTCCCGGCTTCACCACCATTTCCATGTATCCCAAGCTATGGGAAGCTACCGGATTAAGCTACCCGGAACTGCTAGACAGGCTGATTAGTCTGGCCCTGGAGCGTTTTAGCGAGAAAGAAAAGTTGACGCATCAATTTGAAGTAACGAATCCGTAGGACGTGACGTGTAGAAACGAGTTCAGCACCCAACGTACTGCGCCCTATTTGACCTATGAGACAGGATCCACCACCCCGCCGACGCCGCCCTTTGCCGACTGAACCAGTCGTGCGGCCGCAACCGCCAGCCCAACGGCTACGCAAACAGCCCAAACTGCGTCGTCTGCACGCGGCCGCGCCCTACCCGGTTCCGCAACTGCACATGCCCAACACCGTCGCCCGGCGCAAACGGCGCAACCGTATCAACTTTAACGTGCCGGTTAGCCGCGATGGGGTTAAACAACTGATCATCTCGCCCCGGTGGCTGAGCCTGGTGGTGCTGGCGATAACCATTTATGCCATCGTGATGATTGGGATGGACGAGCGGTTTTACCTGACGACGGTTCCGGTTTCCGGCGTGTCAGCTATTCCGGCCCAGGAGATTGCTGATGCCAGTGGGCTGGGTGGCATACACATTTTTGCGGCCGACCCGGCGACCGCGGCCGCAGCCATCGACGATATTCCCGGCATTATTTCGGCTACCGTTACCTTGCACTGGCCCAACCAGGTCAAAATTACCGTCGTTGAAGATTCACCGGTCGCTATTTGGGAAGAAGCGGGACAAACCTACTGGATCAATGCCGATGGTTCTTTGTTGCCCGCTCGTGTAGACGTGCCCAGCCTGTTACGCATTCA